>Ga0105239_10003918_pt1 | contig 18036 bp, 19 predicted proteins | sample KBSC44metaG_FD_92761 | JGI IMG/M metagenome (GOLD analysis project Ga0105239, IMG submission 92761) | Corn rhizosphere microbial communities from Kellogg Biological Station, Michigan, USA - KBS C4-4 metaG | ecosystem: Host-associated > Plants > Roots > Rhizosphere > Soil | place: Michigan, USA...
CGGCACCTGGTCGGAGCCGGCGCGGCGGCATTTCTTCATCGGCCGCGACCTGACGGAGAAGCGCGCCGCGGAAGCTCAATTGCGGCACATTCAAAAGATGGACGCGATCGGCCAGCTGACCGGCGGCGTCGCGCACGACTTCAACAACATCCTGACCGTCATCACCGGGACCATCGGAATCCTCGAGGAAGCCGTCGCCAAGCAGCCCGAACTCGTCGCCATCACCAGGCTTATCGACGAAGCCGCCGAGCGCGGCGCCAACCTGACCAAGCATTTGCTGGCGTTTGCCCGCAAGCAGCCGCTGCAGCCCCTTGAGGTCGACGTCAACGCGCTGGTGCTGGAGGCCGCCAAATTGCTGCATCCGACGCTCGGCGAGAACGTCGAGATCACGCCGCTGCTGGCCGAGGACGCGTGGACGGCGCTGGTCGATCCGAACCAGCTCACCACGGCGGTTCTCAACCTTGCCCTGAACGCGCGGGATGCCATGCCCAATGGCGGCAAGCTCGCGCTGGAGACCGGCAATATCTATCTCGACGAAAGCTATGCTGGCTTGCACAGCGAGGTCGCGCCCGGCAGCTATGTCATGGTTGCCGTCAGCGACACCGGCTCCGGAATTCCCGCCGACCTGATCGAACGGGTGTTCGATCCCTTCTTCACCACCAAGGAGGTCGGCAAGGGCACCGGCCTTGGGCTCAGCATGGTATTCGGCTTCGTCAAGCAGTCAGGCGGGCATATCAAGATCTACAGCGAGGAAGGCCACGGCACGTCCGTCAAGATGTACCTGCCGCGGGCGACCGGACTGAACCAGACCGCCGCCGAAGCCGCGATTTCCTCCAGCATCGAGGGGGGCACCGAGACCGTTCTCGTGGTCGAAGACGATTCGCTGGTGCGCCGTTACGTCATGACGCAGATCGAAAGCCTCGGCTACACCACGCTCGAGGCGGTCAACGCCAGCGAAGCCTTGCAGATCATCGATACCACGCCCTCCATCGATCTGCTCTTCACCGACGTGATCATGCCCGGCGTCATGAACGGACGCCAACTGGTCGACGAGGCGCTGAAGCGGCGGCCTGCGCTGAAAACCCTGTACACGTCGGGATATACCGAAAACGCCATCGTTCATCACGGCCGGCTCGATTCCGGCGTGCTGCTGCTGGCAAAACCCTATCGCAAGTCCGAACTCGCCAGAATGCTGCGTCTGGCGTTGGGCAGTTAAGGCACCCTCTGCATTTCCAGTCATTGCGAGGGGCAGAGCGACGAAGCAATCCATTCTTTCTTTGCCGGCGATCCATGGATTGCTTCGCTTCGCTCGCAATGACGGGAGAGACAGTCATCCCGACCCATCGGCAGTATTCCTGCGTCCTTGACGGTTGCTGCGTCGCTGGCGATAACCAGACGTCAAAGCTGCGGCTTCTGCACTGACGGAACAGTCTCTTGAAAAACCTCCTCACCGACATCGAAGGCGTCCGTGTCGGCCACGCCGACGACGCCAGGGTCGCCTCCGGCGTCACCGCTGTCATCTTCGACCAGCCTGCAATTGCCTCGATCGACGTCCGCGGCGGCGGCCCAGGACTCCGCGAGAGCGCCCTGCTCCAGCCTGAAGCCACGGTCGAGGCCGTGGACGCGATCACGCTCTCCGGAGGCTCCGCGCTTGGGCTCGATGCCGCGGGCGGCGTCCAGGCCTGGCTTGCCGAACGAGGGCGCGGTTTGCGCATTCGCGAAGCGGTGATTCCGATCGTACCGGGCGCAATCTGCTTCGATCTCCTCAACGGCGGCGACAAGGCCTGGGGACGATTTCCGCCGTATCGCGATCTCGCTTACGCCGCAGCGTGCGCGGCAAGCACCGATTTCATGCTCGGCAGCGTCGGCGCCGGTCTTGGCGCCACCACCGCCAATTTCAAGGGCGGCCTCGGCTCCGCTTCCGCGCAAACCGAAGGCGGCGTCACGGTGGCTGCGCTCGCGGTGGTCAATGCCGTGGGCTGCGTGACGGTCGGCGATGGGCCGTGGTTCTGGGCAGCGCCGTTCGAGGTCGGCGGCGAATTCGGCGGACGGGGATTACCGCCCTCGTTCACAGCGGACATGTTGAAGGCGCGGCTCAAGGGCGGTCCGGATGCGACGTCTTCGGAAAACACCACGCTGGTCGTCGTGGTGACCGACGCCATATTGACCAAGCCCCAGGCCAAGCGACTGGCGATGATCGCGCAGACCGGCATGGCGCGGGCCATCTACCCCGTGCATGCGCCAACGGACGGTGATGTGGTGTTTGCGGCGGCGACCGGCAGGAAGCCGGTCGATCCGCTGCACGGCCTCACCGAACTCGGCATGGTCGCCGCCAACACGGTCGCGCGCGCGATCGCACGCGGCGTCCATGCGGCAGCCGCGCTGCCCTTTCCGGGCGCGCTACCGGCGTGGGCCGATCGCTTCGGCTAGGCCGCAGTCCGAAGTATCGTCGCCGGGTCTCTTCAGGCGCTGACGGAAACCGATGCGGTGGCCGAAGACGAGATCGCCTTGGCCTGGCGCTGGATCATCTGCTCGATGAGATTGTAGGACGAGGTCGCCGCACTCGACGAACTTCCTGACGCCGGCGACGTCATCGTCACCTTCGATCCGTCCGCATAGGTCAGTGACGTCGTCACCGAACCGTCGCTGTTGGTGACGGAGGTGCTGGAAGCGCCCTGCAGCGCCTGCATCAGCGGATCGGAGTTCGATCCTCCGGCGCCCGAGGTGTCGCCCGAACCGCCGGCCGCATGATGATGGTGATGATGACCCTTGCTGCCCTTCAACGCCGACGCCATTTCGCCGAGGCTGACCGAGCCGTCGCCGTCCTTGTCGAGTTTGGCGAACACGTCGTCAGCCTGCGCCAGATTGCTGCCACCAGCGCCGAGCGCCTTTTCGAATTCCGGTTTGCTGATCTTGCCGTCGCCATCGGCATCAATCCGGGAGAACAGGTCCTGCAGCGCACTGGCGCGGCTGGCGGGCGGCGAGGATGTCGATCCCGTTGACGACTGGCTCTGCGCGGCCAATAGCGCGCTCATGGTCTCCGGCGAAATCTGCGAACCGTTGCCGCCTGCGCCGCCGCCTTGCCCGGTCGAGGCCGCGGAATTGGAGAAGAAATCGAACGGGCTGCCTTGCTGGCTGACGCCGGTGGTTTTTCCGGACGATGATTTCGAGGACGTCAGCGCCTGAAGGGCATCGATCGCCGACGACGCGGCACCAAGGGCAAGCAACATGGCAGAACTCCACCAACGGCGCGCAAGGCGGCCAATCGTTTACGCAGATCACCTCAGCAAGCACCGTGCCACGGCGAAAAACCCAATAAAACCGGGATCTCCCGCGTTCCATCAGGACCGCCAGGGGATCGTGAGGACCGGCAATTGGTGCCCGATCCGGCAGATTTTTCCGCCCACAGGGGACATTTGCGGCCGCATTGCCCCCGGCCATCCCGCATGTTACGCGGAGCCGTTCCGCACCTCCGTATTTGCCGGAAAAGCGCACATGTCCCAACAATTTGCGTCGCGTCCCCTCGTCATTGCGCCCTCGATTTTGGCATCCGATTTCGCCAAACTGGGCGAGGAAGTCCGTGCGGTGGATCAGGCCGGCGCCGACTGGATCCATCTCGACGTGATGGACGGGCACTTCGTGCCGAACATCTCCTACGGGCCGGACGTGATCAAGGCGATGCGCCCGCACACCAGGAAGATCTTCGACGCGCATTTGATGATCGCGCCGTGCGATCCCTATCTCGAGGCCTTTGCCAAAGCCGGCTGCGATCACATCACCGTCCATGCCGAGGCCGGTCCGCATCTGCATCGCACGCTGCAGGCGATCCGCGCGCTCGGCAAGAAGGCCGGCGTCTCGCTCAATCCGGGCACGCCGGTGAGCGCGATCGAATATGTCATCGACCTGATCGATCTGGTGCTGGTGATGTCGGTCAATCCCGGCTTCGGCGGCCAGGCCTTCATCCGATCGGCGCTCGGCAAGGTCAGCGACATCAGGGCGATGACCGCGGGACGTCCGATCGATGTCGAGGTCGACGGCGGCGTCGGTCCGGATGTTGCGGGTGCGTTGGCCGCCGCCGGCGCCAACGCGTTTGTTGCGGGCTCGGCGGTGTTCAAGGGCGGCACGCAGGACGCCTACAAGGCCAACATCGCCGCGATTCGCAACGCCGCGGCGATGGCGCGCGGCGAAGCGATCTAGGGCACGCTGTCTCTGCTTGCTGCGAATTCGTAGGGTAGGCAAAGGCGCGTTAGCGCCGTGCCCACCATCTTCGTGTTGGTAGGCACGCTGAGCCTGTCATCGGGCGCGCATTCGCGCGACCCGTTGGCTTTGCCCCCCTACGATTTCTAAGACTTTCACGATCACGCCAGTGTATGAACGATCACCGGTCCGGCAACCGCGGTGGCGGGTCCGGTCAGCAGCGGCGTCAGATTCTGTTCGATCCAGGCCACCCCGCGCCGGTTCGATTCTTCGGCGCCGGCGAAATTGTTGAAGATCGAGATCGCGGTCACCGTGTCGTCCGGCGCATAGACGACATAGTAGGCCATGAAACCTTCGACATCGCTGATGATCGGGATCGCGCCTTCCTTGATCCTGCGCGCCAGTTCTTCGGCCATGCCGGCCCTTGCCTTGCCCTGACGAATGGCGGCGTACATGGGAAATCCTCCTTCACCGGTAGCAGCAGCCCCCGCGCCGGAGCTTACGCCGTCCGTCACCACCGCACCATCGTCGAGGTTCCATTCGCCGCCGGATGGAACCCCAAGCTTCATGGTCTGGCCACAAAGCCGGACCACCGTCCGGCGTCAGACTCGATTGGACCTAAGCCCATGACCAAAGCCTTTGCCGCCGCTGCCCTGATCCTGTTGCTCGCGCCATCGGCCGCGCTCGCGCAGAACCGCGGCGGCGATGCCGCGCTGGGGGCGCTGTCGGGCGCTGTCGTGCTCGGGCCTGTCGGCGCGGTCGCCGGAGCCGTCATCGGCTATACGGCCGGGCCTGCGATCGCGCGCTCGTGGGGATTTAACAGACAATCCGCGCCGCCGCCGCGGCAACGCAGACAAGCCTCGAAGGAAGTCGTGCGCGGCGCGCGGGCGGAAGCCAGTGGACCCCGGCCCGCCGATCGCGGCGAGAAGAATGCGCGCGTCGCGACCTCGCGAAGCGAAACAATCAGCCCGGCGCCGAGCGCAGCACCCTCTGCACCCGCGGCCAGCGCAGCGCCTCCCGCGCGTGTAGCCACCACACCACCTCCCATGCAGACACTGGAGTGAGCGATCAGATCGGGGCAGTTGCAGCGTCAATTCGTGCTGCGCCCCGGATGCTCAATGTTTCGAGGCTTGGCAAGAGGTCCTAGGCTTCGATCGCCTTGGGCTTGCGGCCCTCTTGATCGTCCTGCACCAGCGCCACCGCCGACCTTGGCGGCCGCACCACGGTCACCGTGCAGGCGGCCTCAGTCGCCACTCTGGCCGAGACGCTGCCGAGCAGCGCGCGCATAAGCGAATTCTGGCGCGCGCCGATCACGATGTGGTCGACGTGGTTGACGCCGGTGAATTCCAGGATGGCTGAGGCGGGATCGACGGCCTCCAGCACATGCACGGTGAGCCGGCTTTCATCGAGACCAAGCGGCGAGGCCCAATGCCGCAGCGCGACCAGCCGGCCGATGTGCTTGTTGCGGCCCTCCTCGTCGAGCGTCCTGTCGATGGTGATGCGGCCGAGTTTTAACACATTGATGCAGGCGAGCCGCGCCGATGGCAGCGTCGCCAATAGCTGCGCCGCGGTGGCGCGCAGGCATTCGTTGAGCGGGCCCGAGCCTTCCTCGGTATCGATCGCAACTGCCACGATCGGCCCCGACGCCAGCTGGGCGGCGACATCGGCTTTGGGTTTCGGCGTGGTCAGCCCGCGGTTGAAGCGGCGGCGCCACACGGTACTCAGCGGATCGCGCTTCAATCGCTCCGATCGCGCGGTGAGTTTGACCTGCTCGGGATGCGCCAGTTCGAACGCCAATTGGGAGGCGGTCGGGTGACGCCAGACCGGCTCGATCTCCAGGCACCGCAGCACGATTTCCTGAAGCTGGAGCGGATAATCGGCCTTAAGCTTGCGCGGCGGATGCGGATCGCGCCACAGCCGCCGCCGCATGCCGCGCAAGGTCTCAGACTCGCCGAACGGCCGCTCGCCGGTGGTGAAGAAATACAGGAGCACGCCGAGCGAAAACAAATCGCTGCGCGGATCGTCGCGGACGCCGAGCAGCCGCTCCGGCGCCATGTAGGGCGCGGTGCCGTAAGGCAGGCGGAATTCTTCCTGCAGCAGGTCAGGCAGTTGATTGTGATGCGAAAGCCCGAAATCGATCAGCACGGCTTCACCGCTTTCGCGGAACATGATGCTACTCGGCTTGATGTCGTGATGAATCACGTTCTGCCGGTGCAGGTCGGCGAGCGCGGTGGCGATCTTGCCACCGATCACCCTCACCTCTTCATACCCCAGCGGCAGGTCGCCGAGCCGATCGTAGAGCGTTTTCCCGGGGATGCGCTCGATCACGACATAGGGCTGCCGTTCGAAGGCGCCGGAACCGAAACAGGCGGGAACGTGCGGTCCGGCCAATCGCGGCACGATCATCTGCTCCATTTCGAACGAGACGATCGCCCCCGGATCCTCGCCTTCCGATATACGCGGGATTTTCATCAGAAGCGGCACCGTGATGCCGGGATGGGTCACCGTCCACAACGTCGCCATGCCGCCGCGATGGACGCACTCCCCGATCGTGAAGCCGTCCAGTTCGGTCCCCGGCTCAATCGAAGGCTTCACCATCGACTATCTCCCTGCCGAGAGACGATCGGCCAGCCAACGCGGCAGGCCGTTGGCGCGGATCCGCTCCGCCGCCGTCTCGACGTCGTAAGGCGCGCGGCAATACGTGACCTCACGCGTTGCGGTGTCGAACATCGCAAAAGCCGCCGCCGGATCGCCGTCGCGCGGCTGCCCGACGGAGCCGATGACGGCGAGCCAGCGCCGGCCGCCCAGCAATTGCACCGGGACATCCGAACTCGGGACGAAACTCGTCATCTTCGCTGCCGCGGACATCGAATACAGCGCCGGCTGGTGGATGTGTCCGCAGAAGGTGACATGGGCGCCGGTAGCCTCGAGGCTGCGCGCCGCGTCCGAGCTGTTTTGCACGTAGCGCCACCGCGCCGGGTTGCTGGCTTCGGAATGAACGTAGAGGCGGTCGTCCTCCTGCTGCGTCAGCGGCAGTTCGGCGAGGAAGCGCCGTTGCGGGCCGCTCAGCCGGCCGCGGGTCCATTCGATCGCGGCCTGGGCTACGGCATTCATGTTCTCGGAGGGGCTACCGATGGCGTTGTCATGGTTGCCGCGCACGGCAATCGCGCCGTCCTGGACGAGGCCGATCACGGTTTCAACCGCCCACTCCGGATCGGCGCCATATCCGACGATGTCGCCAAGGCAGACGATCCGTTCGGCGCCCCGCGCCCGCGCCGCCTCGAGGCAGGCGGCAAAAGCCTGCCGGTTGGCATGGATATCCGCAAAGACCGCAAGGCGCACCGTTTCCTCCGGCGTCCATGATCGCGCCCGCGCCAAGCGCGCGCGTTGATGGATATCAAACTACGGGGAGCCTGCCGTCTGCAATGATACCGAAGGCGCGATAGGCGCCGGAGCTTAACGCTTCTTCGGCGCTTCCAGGCCTTTGAGCAACAGCGCCAGCAGGGCGTCGATCCGCGCCGCGAGTCCCGGATCCTTCCACTCGTCGGAATGGGCGGGATGATGGTAGCGGGTGGTGGCGTCGAACACCGCCCGCGCCGTCACGTTGACGTCGGCGACCTGGAAGGCCCCCTGCTTGACGCCATCATCCAAAATATCCGCGACCTGGCCGATAAGGCGCTCCCTGTGCGCCTTTACCGTCTCGCAGGCTTCCTGCGCCAGCGTCAGATAGGTCGCAAACATCTCGGGATCCTTGCAAACCTTCTCGTATTTGATCTCGAACATGGTGCGGAACCATTTTTCGAGCCTCGCCGGCGCCGGACCCGCGGTCTCGGCGATCTTCTCCAGCGGCGCATTGGCGCGGTCGAGCCAGCGTTTTGCAACGGCCTGGCGGAGCGACGCCTTGCTCGGGAAATGGCGATAGACGCTGCCGTGGCTCACATCGAGCGCGCGGGCAACGTCAACGACGGTGGCCTTTGCAAGCCCGTAGCGCCGCAACACGTCCTCGGTGACCTCCAGAATGCGTTCAGGGGTCAAAACCACGACTTCGTTCATGCGATCACCTGCGAAACGACGGGATGGGTGGTCATTTAATCCCCTTTATGGGGTCAGTCTTTCAGCGGTTCCAAACGGGCGGCCTGGGCTTCCAGAATGGAGGCTACGCGCGCGTTCAGCCAGCGCTGGATTTGTGCAGTCAAATGAATGATCTCGATGGTCATGGCTCAAGTCCTGTTCAAGTCCCCCGGTTCCGTGCCAGCAAAGTCGGGGTGACCCCTTTCGTTGGGCGTCGAAAAGGGATATAGCATGTCTCGCTGACAGATTTCAATATCTGTCATTCAATGTTCCGTGATCGAGACCCGCCCGGCGCCATTGGGGCCCCGCCGCGCCACCCGGCCGGCCCCCCTGTCTCCACCGTCCGTCTCTGCCGCTTGTCCGGCTTTGTTTGTCTGGTTTCGGCGGCTCTGCTAAAGCGCGGCGTAAAAAACAATTTGGCCGGAGCAGTCTGATGATCCCCCGCTACACCCGCCCGGAAATGGCCGCCATCTGGGAGCCGCAGACCCGCTTCAAGATCTGGTTCGAGATCGAGGCGCATGCGGCGGATGCGCAAGCGGAGCTCGGCGTCATCCCCAGGGAAGCCGCCAAAACGGTCTGGGCCAAGGCGCGCAATGCCACCTTCGACGTCGCCCGCATCGACGAGATCGAGCGCGAGACCAGGCACGACGTCATCGCATTCCTTACGCACCTCGCCGAAATCGTCGGCCCCGAGGCGCGCTTCGTCCACCAGGGCATGACCTCCTCCGACGTGCTCGACACCTGCCTCAACGTGCAACTCACCCGCGCCGCCGACCTCCTCATCGCCGACATCGACAAGGTTCTGGCCGCGCTGAAGAACCGTGCCTTCGAGCACAAGATGACGCCGACCATCGGCCGCTCGCACGGCATCCATGCCGAGCCCGTCACCTTCGGCCTCAAGCTCGCTTACGCCTATGCGGAATTTTCCCGCGCCCGTGAGCGCCTGATCGCCGCCCGCAAGGAAGTCGCGACCTGCGCCATCTCGGGCGCGGTCGGCACTTTTGCGCAGATCGACCCACGCGTCGAAGAACACGTCGCCAAAGCCATGGGGCTGGCGCCGGAGCCGATCTCGACCCAGGTGATCCCACGCGACCGCCACGCGATGTATTTTGCGACGCTCGGCGTGATCGCCTCCTCGGTCGAGCGGCTCGCCACCGAAATCCGTCATCTGCAGCGCACCGAGGTGCTGGAAGCCGAAGAGTTCTTCTCTGAAGGCCAGAAGGGTTCCTCGGCGATGCCGCACAAGCGCAACCCGGTGCTGTCGGAGAATCTCACCGGCCTTGCCCGCATGGTGCGCGCCTATGCGATGCCGGCGATGGAGAACGTCGTGCTGTGGCACGAGCGCGACATCTCGCACTCCTCGGTCGAGCGCATGATCGCGCCCGACGCCACCGTGACGCTCGACTTCGCCCTCAACCGCCTCGCGGGCCTGGTCGAGAAGCTCTTGATCTATCCAACGAACATGCAGAAGAATCTCGACCGCCTCGGCGGCCTCGTGCATTCGCAACGGATCCTGATCGCGCTGACCCAGAAGGGCGCCAGCCGCGAGGATGCCTATAAATTCGTGCAGCGCAACGCGATGCCGGTATGGCGCGGCGAAGGCGACTTCCTGACGCTTCTGAAAAAAGACCCCGATGTGAAGAAGCACATGAGCGACGCCGAGATCGAGGAACAGTTCGACCTCGGCTATCATTTCAAGCACGTCGACACGATTTTCAGGCGCGTGTTCGGCGAAGCGTAGAATTGCCAGAACTCGCCGACCGGCGCGCTCCTTGTCGGTGACTTCGCGGCAGACTACGCTACGCTGTCTCTCAACGGCCAACACAAGAAACGGAACCCGCCATGCCCATCGTCAACCGCGTCGCCGCCCTGTCAGACGAAATGGCCGCCTGGCGCCATGATTTCCATGAGAATCCGGAACTGCTCTACGAAGTCCACCGCACCGCTGGCATCGTCGCCGACCGCCTGCGCGAATTCGGCTGCGACGAAGTGGTGACAGGCATCGGCCGCACCGGCGTCGTCGGCTTGATCCGCGGCCGCAAGAGCACGTCCGGCAAGACCATCGGGCTGCGCGCCGATATGGATGCGCTGCCGATCGAGGAGACTTCGGGTGTATCCTACGCCTCCAAGGTTCCCGGCAAGATGCACGCCTGTGGCCATGATGGGCATACCGCGATGCTGCTTGGCGCGGCCAAATATCTCGCCGAGACGCGCAACTTCGACGGTACGGCTGTCGTCATCTTCCAGCCGGCCGAAGAAGGCGGCGCCGGCGGCAAGGCGATGGTCGATGACGGGTTGATGACTCGTTGGGGCATCCAGGAGGTTTATGGCCTGCACAACATGCCGGGCATGCCCGAAGGCCATTTCGCCACCACGCCGGGCGCGATGCTCGCTTCATCGGACAAGGTCGAGATCACGGTGCACGGCAAGGGCGGCCATGCCGGCGCCGGTCCGCACCGCGCGGTCGACAGCGTGCTGATCGGTTCGCAGATCGTCAACGCGTTGCAGTCGATCGTGGCGCGCAACATCGATCCACTCAAATCGGCCGTGATCTCGATCACCATGTTCCAGGCCGGCACGGCCTTCAACATCATCCCGGAGACCGCCAAGCTCGGCGGAACGGTGCGCACGCTCGACCCCCAGATCCGCGATCTCGTCGAGCGCCGCATCGGCGAGCTCGCCGACAGCGTGGCGCGGGCCTACGGTGGATCGGCCGAGATAAAGTACACGCGCATGTATCCGGTGACGGTGAATCACGCGCGCGAGGCCGGCGTCGCCGCAGAGGTGGCGCGCGATGTCGTGGGCGTCGACCGCGTCGACGAGCGCGTGGTGCCGCTGATGGGTTCGGAAGATTTCGCGTTCATGCTGGAAGCGCGCCCCGGCGCCTTCGTCTTTCTCGGCATGGGCGACGGCAATGAATGCCACCATCCGGCCTACACGTTCAACGACAATATCCTCGGTCACGGCGCATCGTATTGGGTGCGGCTGGTCGAGAAGTCGATGCCGACGGGCTGACGACGCGGCAGGCGTTCGGCCAAGCGTGGGATCGCTTCGCCGTCTCACGGCGCCACGAAAGTGGTCCGCTCAGCTTCAGCCCCGCGCGGCCGCGGCCTGCTTCACCGGCGCGCCGTAGAGCCGCATCAGGACCAAGGTCACGGCCAGGATCGTGACATAGACCACGAGCTGCATCGCGGTCGGCTGGTCGGTGTAGCCGATCAGCGTATGCAGCGCCTTGCCGAGAATGCTGGAATCCGACAACAACCAGCCGGAGTCCCAGACGACGTTGTCCAGTGCCGTCAGCCAATTGGCTTTCTCGAGAAACGCCGCCGCCTGCGCCGCCATGCCGGCGGCAAGCAGCGCGATCAGAATGGTCGTGGTCGTGAACAAGGCGCGCGTCGGAATCCGAACCAGGCCGAAATAGGTCAGGAGCGTGACGAGCGCGCCAAGCGCCAATCCGACGAGACCGCCGAGCGCGACGTCCCAGCCGGTGTCGCTCCTGGCGGCTACGACGCCATAGAGGAACAGCACGACTTCACTGCCCTCGCGCAGCACGGCAACCCCGACCACGACGGCGAGCGCCAATAGCGACTTCGATCCCTCGACCACCGCCTGCCCTGCGGCGCGCAATTCGCCGGCCATTTCGCTGCCGTGCCGCGCCATCCAGACATTGTGCCAGGTGAGCATTACGACCGCGATTGTCAGGATCGCGGCGTTGAACAGCTCCTGCCCCATGCCGGCGAACAGATCCGACAGCGCGCCGGCAAAGACGGCGACGAGGCAGGCAGCGAGAACGCCCACCAGCACACCACCGCCAATCCATTGATTGCGATGCCGCACCGTGCGCGTGACCGCCAGCACGATGCCGATGATCAGACCGGCCTCGAAGACTTCGCGAAATACGATGATCAGTGCGGCAATCACGACCGTTGCCTACTTGATGACCAGCGCGCCGCGGGCGACCTTCTCGTTATATTCGTCGAAGAACTCATAGCGGCCGGGCTTCTGCGCGCGGACGTTGATGGTGGCGTCGCTGGAGGCGGCGACCACCTTCTCGACCTTCAGGGTCTTGCTTTCGAATTCCATCGCCTTGGCGTCGAGGTTCTTCAGCTTGATCACGATCGGCGTGTTGGCGGGCGCGCTGATCTCGGCCGGATCGAATTTCTTGTCCTTGTAGCTCAGCTGGATTTCGGTCGCGCTCTGCGCGTTCGCCGCACCCGTGGCGGAAACGGCAAGCAGAGCGGCGGCGGCGAGCAAGGCTGCCTTTGAGAGCATACGCGAAAGGGACATGGCGGTTCTTTCAATTTAGCGCTGACGATATCGGGGATGGCATACGTGCCGTAAGCCATGCCGTGAAGGGGCAAAAGGACGCGCCAAATCTGGAGACGTTCTAAAGCGTCGATTGGAGCCGTTCTAAATCGCGCGTTCAGCCCGGTGCGCCGTCGATCATGCGCGCCGTGACCCGGTCATGCCGGACGAAGTGATGCCAGAGCGCTGCCACGAGATGGATCACGATCAGCGCCAGCAGCGCATAGGCGAAGAAGATGTGACGGTCCTCATAGGCCGCGGCGGCGGCCTTGTCCGGCGAGGTGATCTGCGGGACGTGAAACAGCCCGAACCAGTCCGAATAGTTCGGCGTGCGCGCACCGGAATGCGCCCATCCGAGCGTCGCCACCAGGATGGTGACGGCATAGAGCGCGCCGTGGCTGACGCGTGCGGCGATCCGTTCCCAGCGTGGAGCGTTGGCCGGCAGCGCCGGCGTCGGATTGAGGCCACGCCAGATCAGGCGAAGCACCGTCAGCAGCAGCACGACGTAGCCGATATCGGCATGGATCGAGCGATAGAAAAAGCGGTCCGCGCGCGCCGGGAAGTGGTTCATCCACCAGCCATAGGCGATCATGCCGATGATGGTGATGCCGAGAACCCAGTGGAAGGCGCGCGCCAGGCTGCCCCAGCTCGATGACGTATTTCGTACCATGTCCGGTGTAGCCTCTGCCCCCGTCCCGATCCGCGACCCTACCGCGGCTTTTCGGCGTCTGCGGCGGCCCGCCCTGATAGCTTTCCACCCTTGCCAAGGCGATTTGAATCATTCCAAATTACGGGGGTGCCGGTGACAAGGCCGTCGGCGCGCCCTCACGACAACGGATCGGTAACCGCGGATCGGCTAAAATCGCAGCGTGGCATCTCCCCCAACGATTCTCGTCTTCGATTCCGGCCTTGGCGGCCTCACGGTGTTGCGCGAAATCGTCGGCGCCCGGCCCGACGCGCATTACGTCTATGTCGCCGACGACGCCTTCTTCCCCTATGGCCACCATCGCGAGGAGCAGATCATTGCCCGCGTGGTGCCGCTGGTCGGCGAACTGATCGCGGCCCACACCCCCGACCTGGTCGTGATCGCCTGCAACACCGCGTCCACGCTGGTGATGTCGCACCTGCGTCACGCCTACCAGGTGCCGTTCGTCGGCACCGTGCCCGCGATCAAGCCGGCCTGCGCCTCTTCGAAGACCAAGCGCGTCTCGGTGCTCGGCACCAAGGGCACCGTCAAGCGGGAATACACGCGCAAGCTGATCCATGATTTCGCGCAGGGCTGCGAGGTGACGCTGGTGGGTTCGGCCGAACTCGCCGCGTTGGCCGAATCCGCGCTCAGCGGCAATGAGGTGAGCGATCAGGATATTTCGGCCGAACTCGCCCCCTGCTTCGTCGGCGATGGCGCCGGCGATGCCGCGCGCACCGACACCGTCGTGCTGGCCTGCACGCACTATCCGCTGTTGCTCGATCGTCTGGTAAAACTCGCGCCATGGCCGGTCGACTGGATCGATCCGGCACCCGCGATCGCCCGGCGCGTCGTGGATCTGCTCGGCGCGCCCGGCCTTGAATCCGATCACGCCGGCGCCGAGATGCTTTTCACCTCGAAGCGCCCGCACACGCTGAGCCAGGCGCTGATGCCGTTTTTCGGTGGGCGGGTGCCGGCCTAACTATTGGGAGCCTAAGCAATTGACGACCCCGCTCCTCAACCGCCTTCGCCGGCAATGGCGAGAAAAGCGTCCGACCTTTGGCGCCATCGCGACCATCCCGAGCATCCAGACCGTGCAGATCATGGCGCGATCCGGGATTGATTGGATCATCGTCGACCTCGAACACGGCCCGATCGACCTCGGCTCCGCGCATGCAATGATCACCGCGACTGCGGGCACGCCATGTGTGCCGATGGTAAGGATTGCCGCCAACGAGCCCTGGCTTGCGAAAGCACCGATGGACATCGGCGCGCTCGGCATCAACTTTCCGATGATCTGCAGCCGCGCGGATGCCGAAAAGGCTGTCCGCAGCGTGCGCTATCCGCCAAAAGGCGACCGGCTGTGGGGGCCGTTTCACGCACCTTTCCGCTGGGGCGTGTCGATGCCGGACTATATGGCGACCGCCGACGATGACATGATCTGCATGATCACCATCGAGCATGTGGAGGCGGTCAATCGCATCGACGAGATCATGGCGACCCCCGGTATCGATCTCGCGGTGATCGGCCCCGGCGATCTCGCCACCTCCATCAACAAGCGCGGCCTGCCTGACGATCCGGAAGTGGTCGCGCTGATGAAGCGCGCCGAGGAAGGCATCCTCAAAAGCGGCGTGCCGATCGGCGGCGTCGCACGATCAGCCGAACAGGCCAATGAAATGATCGACCGCGGCTATCTGGCGCTGGCGCTCGGCTTCGACTGGTCGCTGTTCCAGCGCGGCATCGCGGCGAGTTTTGCCGGGATCAAACGCTGAGCGGGTCATGCGCTTTTCCCGCCAGGCCGGTGAGAAGAAAAACGTGATCAAGAAGATCCTGATCGCATTGTCCGTCGCAGCCCTTGCCCTTGCAGGCGTGGCGATCGCCGAGCAGGCGGCCGTCAAGCGCACGCCGCTGCAAAAGGCCGAATTTCCCGACGGCTATGTGACCGTCTCGGGGATTGCCGAAATCCCGGCGGGCGGCAGCGCCGGCCAACACACCCATCCGGGCGTCGAAATGGGTTACCTGCTGGAAGGAGAAGGCGACCTTCTCGTGGAAGGCAAACCGAACCAGCACCTGAAGGCCGGAGATTCCTAAATGATCCTGGCCGGCGCACCGCATGACGCCAAAGTTCATGGCGACAAGGCATTGAAAGTGCTTGGTGTTTATGTCGTGGACAAGACCAAGCCGTTGGCCTCGCCGGCGCCGCAGGGCGGCGAGCGGCAGCGTTTCGATACGGGCGCCAGTCAGGAGGGTATGCGGCGCACGCACGAATCCCCCGGCCGCCGCTAACACAGATCGCGTGCGCCATTTTGTCATCCCGTCAACCCGCTGGTTGCGGCGCAGAATTCACCTCAGGTCATGGCGACCGATCGAAGGAGGGGGAAAATGCGCGCGCGTCTGTCAACTGTTGCTTTGCTCATCTCGATTTCATCTGCCGCGAATGCAGGCCCGAAAGAGGAAGCGTTCCAGGTTGTGGAAAAATGGACCAAGGCGTTCAGTGAGTCGGACGTCGACGGAATCGTGAAGCTGTACGCAGCTGATGCGGTGATGCTCGGCACCGGCAGCAAAGCGCTCATCACCTCACCGGAGGGAATTCGTAAATATTTCGAGGGCGCACTTCGCAATAATAAATTAACGGCGGCCCTCGGCGAACGTTCTGTGCTGCAAATCTCTGATACGACCGTTGTCGTGACGGGTCTCGACACGATCATCGGCGTTTACGCGGACAAACCGCTAAATCTGGCGGGACGCGATACGTTCGTCATTGCCAAACGCGCCGCGGATTGGCAGATCGTTCACTTCCATCGGTCAGCCATGCCGAATTGAACGGCGATCGTTCGTCCAAAGTTCAATTGCTGCCGGATTGGCCGACTGCCGGGAGCCTCGGGATTCCCTGCTGATTGGGTCAATATCCGGGATTGATGCGTAGCAGCTTCACCCTTTTGTCCACGCGAGCGCGATCATGGTGCCTGCTTCCGACACGGCTCCCGAAACGGATTCGTCGGCGCATCGGCGGCATCGCGAGATCTTCCATCGCACCAAAGCGAATAACAGGCCACGCGCCGCGACCTCCACTTCGATACATCGCTTGCCCGTGGGGCGCAGGTGGGAGCGATTTGAGAAGGCGATCGCTGAGTCTGCGGTGACTTCCAATGTTCAATCTCTGGGAGAGCCGGGAGGCAGCAAATGATGTCTGCTCTCACGCGTTCCGAAGCATCCAGAAGCGACAGGTCCGCAACAAAATCTCGAGCAAATTCAAGATACTTGCGTCCGGAGTCGTTAGAATGCACCCAAAAGACCTACATGAATTGCTGGCGTCAAGCCGGCCGGTTCGTGCTACATCGGGGTCTGGCGGCGGTTCATTGCGACGCCGCTTGGTGATTTTTTTCATTGTGGCAATTTGAGCGGGGCTGATGCGCGGAACGGTTCGAAAAATTACACTGCCGCGCCGCCTTATCGCCGACCTCATGCACGCGTCGATCCGCGTGCCCTTTGTTTCGCTCGCCCGCCCGCTCTATCTCCGCACCCTGCTGGAGGCCCGCGCGCAGGCTGCAAGGCGGCCGGGCTGGGCGGCGATTTTCGTCAAGGCGTTCGCGCTGGTCGCCAAAGAAGAACCGGTGCTGCGCACGCTCTACGTCAAATGGCCGTTGCCCGCTTTCTATGAACTGCCGCGCAGCGTGGCGATGGTAGCGATCGCGCGCGTCGAGGACGGCCAGGATTGCGTGCTGGCGCAAAAGGTCGCCGCGCCCGATGAAATGACGCTTGCGGAAATCGACGCGCTGATCCGGCATGCCAAGGAGGCGCCGATCGAACAGGTGCCGGCGTTCCGCAAGATCCTGCGCACGGCCCGGCTGCCGCTGCCGCTGCGCCGCCTGGTCTGGGCGCTCGGGCTGAATTTCGGCCGCCAGCGCGCCAACTATTTCGGCAGTTTCGGGGTGACCTCGGTGGCCGCTTATGGAACCGGCCAACTCCATGCGCTGAGCCCGGGGCCCTACGTCATAAGCTACGGGGTGGAGAAAGCGGACCAGTCGGTCGATGTCGTGCTCCGCTGGGACCACCGAATTACCGATGCCGCTCTGATGGCCAGGGTCCTGATCCGGCTGGAACAGGTGTTGAACGGCGAAATTGCGAGTGAAATGCGGGCGAATCGGCAGCATTCCGAGCCGAAACCGGTCCGGGCGGTGGCGACCTGACCGCCCATTGACCGCAAGCCTGGGACGGCCCCTTTTCATTGACACGACCGCGCTTTCTCCCTAATAACCCGCTTGCGCGCGGGCCGTTTTCGGCCCGCGTTGCGTTTCGCGACCCGTGGTCCTCCCCGAGCTTTTGGGGCGGACCTGTCGGCACCGGGAAATTCCCGGCGCACAGGAGGGCGCGTCTCCTCAAACTCCAAACTTATAGAGGACGCGATGACAAAGCGCAGTGAGGCGAAATACAAGATCGATCGCCGTATGGGCCAGAATATCTGGGGCCGCCCCAAGAGCCCCGTGAACCGCCGTGAATACGGCCCCGGCCAGCACGGCCAGCGCCGCAAGGGCAAGCTGTCCGACTTCGGCGTGCAGCTCCGCGCCAAGCAGAAGCTCAAGGGCTACTACGCCAACATTTCCGAGCGCCAGTTCCACGGCATCTATGTCGAGGCCGGCCGGATGAAGGGCGACACCGGTGAAAACCTGATCGGCCTCTTGGAGCGCCGTCTCGACACCGTGGTCTATCGCGCCAAGTTCGTCGCCACGATGTTCGCCGCACGCCAGTTCATCAACCACGGCCACATCAAGGTGAAC
>Ga0105239_10003919_pt1 | contig 18034 bp, 17 predicted proteins | sample KBSC44metaG_FD_92761 | JGI IMG/M metagenome (GOLD analysis project Ga0105239, IMG submission 92761) | Corn rhizosphere microbial communities from Kellogg Biological Station, Michigan, USA - KBS C4-4 metaG | ecosystem: Host-associated > Plants > Roots > Rhizosphere > Soil | place: Michigan, USA...
TGGTACGGCCGTAAGCATCCGCCGCATAGGCGGCGTTAAGCTCGTTACAGTTGCCAACCCAGTCGATGCCATTAAAATCTTCAATCTGGTCCAGGAAAAGCAGGTTGAAATCACCGGGCACGCCGAAAATATGTTTTAAACCTAACTGGTGAAGGCGATTTAAGAGAAAGTTCCCAATCGTATCAAACTGAGTGGGTGAGTTTGTTAAAGCAGAGGTTTGAGTCACTATAGGCGTACTTGTCGCAGATGGGGTCATGCAAGGATAGTCCTTTAAAGGGTGAAGGATTGGTGAGGTTTAAATGGTTATATCTTGGGTGGTGACGGTTTACAGGGTGATTTAAAAACTTGAAATAACCAGCATGGAGCTAGCTATTCATAAAAAACCAAAACCCACTTACTTTGTGCGGAGAATGCCAAACAACGGTTTTATAAATTCACAGGCTTGCCATCCTGGCCGAGTTATCCATAATAAAATAATGAACTCAGGAAATAAAATGGATATCGGTAATCAGAAAGCTTATCGTAATGAGTGATACAAGCCAGAATCAAATTATTAGGCAAAAACTCGATCAAGCATTCCCTCAATTGCGACAATGCTTAGAACAGCTCGTAAAAAAATTGAACCCTTCAAGAATTATTCTATTTGGCTCTTATGCCACAGGACATGAAAAACCTGACTCGGACCTAGATATCCTAGTAACAATTGATTATTCCTTTACTCCACAATCCACTCGAATGTCGGCTATTCGAGAAGTAAGAAATATTTTACGACCTCTTCATTGTCCCAAAGATGTCCTTGTTTTCAGTGAAGAAGAAGTCCACGAGTGGGAAGACTATCCTAACCACATTATTGGAAAAGCCTTTGAAGAAGGGTGGACTCTTTATGAGCAGTGATAAACATGCATTATCGTTGTTTCATATTGCTCAACGAGATTTTAAAGCCGCTAGTGCAATGCTGGATCCAGAAGTTTTCGAAGATCCTATCTTTGGGTTTCACATTCAACAGACTCTAGAAAAGCTGCTAAAAGCTTGGTTAACAATAAAAAATGTTGTGTATACCAGAACCCATGATCTGGAAAATCTGGCGGATATGCTTGAAGAAGCAGGAGTTCAGCTTTCGGAAGAGATTAGAACAGAATTATCTGATATTACGGTTTACGCGGTTACAATGCGGTATTTGGATACGCCGTTTCTGGATGAACCTATTGATCGAGCAAAGATGCTTAATCTTGTTGATAATTTAATTCAAACTTTGGGCAGTCTATTAAGAATAGACCCTTAATTTCAAATTTTCAATACAAAGTCATCGCCCGATTCACTCGGTTATGGGGCAATATTGAAGCCTTTAGCAAAAACATTAAATGCGGGAAATAAGCCCTTCATTTGCGGCTAAACTCACCTGATGATCTTCACGAGACGTAAAGTAAATCAAAGGGATATTGCAAGCGAAAGCGTGTTATTAGCAGACATTTTTAACCCTTTCCCTTTTTGTTTTTCAAGTAAGCTTTGTAATCAAACATTTCAATAAGGCGAGAATCCCCACGATGGGTAAATCCACCGGCAATATACACCTTGTCATCTGGACTCACTACAAGGCCGTATTCCCCTCTAGGCAGAATCAAATCATCTAATTTGGAGAATTGCTTAGTTGGATTTTCATACAGATAGAGAGAGACGGAAGTACCAATCACAACACTGCCATCTGAAAGACGAACTATCCCTTCTGGAGAATTTGAGGATAACAAACTGCGAAGCTCATCTGGCAATTGTCCTACGACTTCACTTTTACCAGTTTTCAAATCAAATAATTCAATCGGTCTATAGGCAGAAACCTTCGGACTGTTTCCACCAAACGCTAAAATTATTTTTTCATCTATAGCGATGGAATGTCGTCCATAACCTTCTTTAAAAACTTCTGTGCTGCTACCGTCTCTTCTCTTATAAGCTTCTCCTAAAAAAGAACCTACTGTTTTAAAGCTTTTCTTTTTCAAGTCAATGTAATCAATATAGCTACAAGCCCCTAAGAAACCAGCTCCGAGAAAAGGTTCAACGGGGCCATTTGGATCTACGCAGTGATTCACAACGAAGAAAAAATGTCCCCTATCCGGTGCTGGAATTAACCTGCCTCGATGCGAAGTTTTGATATCCATCAACTTAGTCTCCGGATCTTTTCCCAGCTCACCCCCCATCAGAATTAAATGAGGCTCTCTTTTATCATGCTGTTGAACAATCTCAGGCTCATATTTGATATATATATAGTGCTTACCTTTGGTGGGGAACAGCTGGTATTGAAACCTGGGTCGGGGTAACGGTTTTCTAGCAAGCCTTGTAGCTGTTTTACTTCTAAGGTTATAAACTTCCTGGCTTAAACTGCTTGAATCGTAGTGTTCAGGAGTGATTTTGACGGGAAAGCTTGTAATGCTAGAGAATAGTATTTCTCCATCTTGGAATTCCGCTGTAATGGTATCACTACTTCCTTTTCGATAGGAGTAACCCTTGATCGGTATACATTTTCCAGTTTTTGGGTCCCATAAGGGGAAATGACTCTTACCACCAATCCATAATGGTTTGCCATCTCTAAGCTTGATACCGCCTTCTTTAAAATGGTAATAGCGCTCCCACATACCGGGTAAATCCGGACTACCTATAACAAATAGACGGTTTTCTTTACTCCAAAAGGCCTGAGCCCAAGGGAACACATCAGGAATCATTCCGACTGGCTTTATGTATTTTCGAGAATAGGCCCATTTGGGAATCGGGGGTGCTTCCGGTGGCGGGCCAGAGAGATCGGGTACTTCAAGTGATGCTGACCTTCTATCGCCACAGCCGGTTAATCCAAAAACAAGCAAGGCACTTAATGCCAATGTTAGAGTTCTATTTGTCCGATTTCCTGAAAACATGCCACCACTCTCTTTTTAAACCAAATAGGCGTTTTAATACCCCAGGTATCAACTCATCCTGTATCCCCGCGTGTTTTACGAGTGAAGCTGCTGATTATCACTACCAGTTCCTATTGAATCGACTTGAACGTGAACCCGGATATTCCCAGAAAAATAAACTGTTTTTAGTATCTCAGCCATTTTTAAAATCGTCAAATTTCAGCCAGTCCAGATGCCGCCAAAGCACGATCCAAGGATCCCAATTTGCTGGCTTTAAACTTAAGCCAAAATTAAACGCTTTGAAGGTATTGCCCGACTATTAGACTATTCTGCTCTATCAAATTTTTAGTAGAAAATCATCGCCACTAACATAGACTGACTCACCGAATTGCGGAGCAATATTGAAGCCACCGGTAAATACATTAAACGCCGGCAATATGCCAAAATTATTTCCAATATAAAAGCAGGGTAAACGCACGACATCACCAGGACTTTTTACTCGGAAGGTAGGATGCAAGTGCCCGTACCAGTTGAAACCAGTATATTCTTTCAAGGGCTCATGTGAATAGACAAAGCCCTCTTCCTCTAGCGGGCCAGCATGCCAATCAATAGACCAGGTCAGCAAATGCTCCCGAACCGATTTAACAACTCGATCGTGATTTCCCAATACTAGGTTCATGGAAACCGGATATTGCTGTCGCCAGTCTTGAATGGTTTCGATTAACTGGGCAGTTAAACCATATTTACCATGAATGAGATCACCTAAAACGACAATTTTCTGTGGAGAATAAGTCTCTACCAATCCAGCCAAACGCTGCATATCAAAGGTAAAAACGTTACCGGGAATCGGGATTCCCCAGTGTCGGAAGGTTTCTCCCTTTCCCCAATGCAAATCCGCGACCAAAAGCGTCCCATGTTCTGGACGATAAACCGCCCGACGATAGTCCAAGGTAACCTGTTCAGTGCGACCATTGGAATGTCTCACATCATGAACAGCAATTTGTGAAGTTTTTTCTTGCTGAAGATTATCTTTCATTGATTAAAATTCTTCGCTGAATGTTATAAAGATACCATTCACTTTTCAAGCAGGGTTTATCGTCGATAAACCCTTTGTAACTCTTTATTTTCAGCATGTAAATCTTCCAATGCTTCTAGCCTTTTTTGATTTTTCTGCTGTCTTTCAGCACCTCCTTGCCATTGAGAGAGCTGATAACCCATATTAATCACTCTTTGACGCCATGTTTTTATCTTCGCTGTGGATGTGCTTGTTTTACTATTAACTGAACTGAGTGACGCGACATCTTCTTCTTTAAAACCCTTGTTTCTTTCACTTTCAACAACTTGAGGTTCTGGTGAAGGCTTTCGGGAACCTTGTTTAGAACCTACACCAAAATAAAGAGATTGAGATGTAATTTGCATAAAATCCTACTTAAGTCATAAGTAATAATTAAAATCATCTTATAAAAACCATTATTTCGACATCCACTGACGTTGCATCTTCGCGATTCGCTCGCCCATACTCTCGTTGGAAACGCGCATCCGGCTTCCAACCCGCTCTGCCATTAAAGGGAAACAAAGAGGGGACGGACGTTTAAGCTTTACGAGTTTCAGACTGGTCCCTTGCAAACGTTTGAGTGTTGTTGCCAAACGGCTTTGTTCGAATTGTCGTTCCAGCACTTCTCTTTGGGCTTGGGCTAAAAGCAGATTGCTGGGATCAAACTTATTAAAAACATCGTATAAAACAGTCGAACTAGTTTGGAGTTGTCGGGATGTTTTATGAGAACCCGGATGATTTTGATAAACCAGGTTCGCAATGCGGGCGATATCTCGAAATTGCCGCCTTGCGAGTTCACTCATATTCATACTGCCAATGAGATCATCAGTAAGCTGATCAAGCGTGAATAAAGCCTTCGTTAAATACTCCTCATACGGAAAGGCTTCTGTGCTTAGGAATTCAATGCCGTAATCGTTCACCGTCATTTGAAAGGTCAGTTTTTCAGTTTGACTCATGCGATACGCCAATAATGCCGCCAAGCCTTCATGGACCAAACGCCCTTCAAACGGGTAGAGAAACAGATGGTAGCCATAGCGTGTTTTTAACTGCTCTGCCAATAACTCATTGGATTTTGGAATTAAAGAGATTGTTCTCTGAGTTTCTAAAATAGGCGATAAGGCAGCAATTTCCGGGTCTTGTTCTTGAGTTTTTTTCGTTGTCTTTCCAGCACTGCGTTCTAATACTTGTCGAATTTCATCGGCTAATGAGGCAGACAAGGGAAAGCGTCCACCGTCCCATCGTGGAACCACATTGCTTTTTTTAGTGGCTGTGCGTACAAAGGCAACCATATCCCGCACCATCACAAACTCAACCATGCGCCCTGCAAAGGTAAACACATCACCTTTTTGCAATTTGGATATAAATGATTCCTCCACAGAACCCAGTTTTTTACCGCCAACAAAGGCAACTGTCATAGAGGCGCTGGAAGTAATGGTTCCAATATTGAGCCGGTGTAATCGAGCTAAACGGACATCAGGCACAACGTAAAAACCCTGTTTCAACTCAATCTTATGATACTCGGGATACGCCGTCAGACTTTCCCCTCCATCTCGAACCAGTTGCATGACCCAATCGAATTCTTTTTTCGTGAGATCGCAATACGAATAAGCCGTTTTAATTTCTTTGTAGAGTGCTTGAGGTTTAAATCCGCCACCGAGCGCGCAGGTTACCAAGTGCTGAACCAGGACATCCAATGGTTTATTTAAGCTGTATCTCGGCTCAATACGACCTTCTTTAATGGCATGCCGGACCGCAACCACTTCCGCTAATTCCAATGCTTGTGTCGGAACACTGGTAATTTTGCACGGCATACCCGGTCGATGCGATGAACGCCCAGCCCGTTGAATCATCCTGGCAATTCCCTTAGGCGAACCAATTTGAAACACCCGCTCGACCGGCGCGAAATCAACACCCAAATCCAGGGAAGAGGTACAAATCACCAGCTTGATGTAGCCGGACTTCAGGCCTTCTTCAACAAATTCCCGAGAGCGCCTATCCAGTGATCCGTGATGCAAGGCCATCAATCCTGCCCATTCAGGTCGAGCATCCAAAATATCCTGATACCACCGTTCCGCATGCGAGCGTACATTAGTGAAAATGAGTGTGGAAACCTCAATATCAATAGCTTCTACCAGTTGATCTAACATTTGTTTGCCCAAATGTCCTGACCAAGGAAAGGAATCAATTTCTTCTGGAATCAATGAATCAATCGTAATTGGGCGAGAAAGAGAACCCGTAACAACCCGATATGAATTATGACTGCCGACTGCACACAGGGCAGCTTCTTCTATATTGGCAATAGTAGCTGATAGCGCCCAAGTGCGAACATTGGAACTGAAACGCCGAATCCGCGCCATGGCCAATTCCACTTGGATACCACGCTTTGAAGAAAGCAGTTCATGCCATTCATCTAAAATCACAGCTTTCACTTTTGAAAACTGAGTTTCAGCCTCTTCATAGGACAGCAAAAGATTCAATGACTCGGGGGTCGTAATTAAAATCTGCGGCAACAGTTTTTTCTGACGAGCCCTCAGATATGAAGAGGCATCACCGGTTCGGCTTTCAACACGAAAGTTAAGGTTCAAATCAATGAGCGGGGCAGCAAGCGCTTTTTCCATATCCCGACTGAGCGCCCGCAAGGGTGTAATGATGAGAATCTGCAAGCCGTCTTGCGGGTTTTCCAGAAGCTCGGATAAAGGTCCGAAATAGGCGGAATAAGTTTTACCCGTACCAGTCGGCACATTGATCAATCCGCTATGGCCAGCACGAAATTGTTGCCATGCTTCTTCCTGATATGGGAAAGGCTTGTAACCTTGCTTACTAAACCAGTCTCGTAAAGTGGCTAAACCATCTTTTATCGGTTTAGGCAAAGGGCCAGATTTTACAACCCGTACAGCAGGCAGCATGGATTTTTCATTAGCTCTTTTAGCGGCATTCAGCCTTTGCCGAAGGCTTAGGGTTTTTTTACTACCCGAATCAGACGAGCGACTTGGCATGGATCAATGCTTTCAAATCGGCCAGTGTATTTGCTTCTGCCATCGGTTTATCGGTTCGCCATCGTTTTATTCGGGGAAATCGAACCGCGACACCGGATTTATGACGCTTGGATTCCGCTATGCCTTCAAAGGCAAGTTCAAACACATGTTCCGCTTTTACAGAACGAACCGGCCCGAATTTTTCAACGGTGTGATTACGAATCCATCGATCCAGTTGATCAATTTCCGCATTCGATAAACCCGAATAGGCTTTGGCAATGGGTACGAGTTTCTCGTCATCCCAAACCGCAAAGGTGTAATCCGTAAATAAATTCGCTCTTTTTCCTGTTCCGGCTTGCGCGTATATTAAAACCGCATCAATCGTGAAGGGATCAATTTTCCACTTCCACCAATTTCCGCGTTTACGACCGGTCTCGTAAGGCGAATCCAAACGTTTCAGCAAAAAACCTTCGACTTCCCGTGCACGGGATTCTTCTCGAAGCTCGGTCGCCTCCTGCCAGGTTTTCGACATCACCGCAGGAGACAAAATAAAGGGTGCACCGATCTGCTCCACTAATTCACTTAAAAGAGCACGGCGCTCGGAAAGAGCTTCCTGGCGGACATCCCGTTCGTTATATTCCAGCAAATCATAAGCAATAAAGACGACCGGTGCATCTGCCAATAATTTTTTACCGACCGTTTTTCGACCGATACGCGTTTGAAGCAAGGCAAAGGGCATCGGTGACTGCTTATTGGAGTCATAAACTAAAATTTCACCGTCTAAAACCATGCCATCAGAAATTTTATCAGCAATGGCTTCCAATTCTGGAAAACGGCCATTGAGTAAATCTTCCCCGCGAGACCAAATAAACAGTTCTCCGGCACGCTTAATATATTGCGCGCGAATTCCATCCCACTTCCATTCAACTAGCCACTGGGATACATCTCCAAGGCTTTCAATCTCCTGCTCCAAAGGGCTAGCAAGACAGAACGGATAAGGCTGGGAAATATTCGTGGCAGTGGAATTGCTATCAATCAATTCTTGATAGAACATCGGTGTCGGTTCCCAATGCCCCATTAGTCGATGGGATAAAATGGCAGGCTCTATTTTTGAAACTTCCGCCAAAGCACGAACCAAAAGTTGTTGAGAGACACCGATGCGAAAGGAGCCCGTCAGCATTTTATTGAGGATAAAGACTTCAAAGGCAGCAAGCGTATTCCACCAGTCGAAAATATGCTGTTTTTGAGTGGGTTCTTTTTCCTTGGCTATTGGCAGAATCCGCTCGTTCATCCAAATGGATAAGGGCTGATCATGGGTCTCCGTAGAGCCATGCGGCTCATTTAAAAGAGAAATTGTTTCAGCCGTATCTCCCACGGCACTGTAGGCTTCTTCGTAAAGCCAGCCAGGCATGCCAGATTTTTCCAGAAACCAGGTGCTTAAAGAGCGAGACGAAATGAGGCGTTTCATTCGTCGTCCACTCAAGAAGAAAACCGCCCAGGCAGCATCTTCCGGCGAAACATTTTGAAAGTACTGAACCATTGCCGCGACTTTGGCATTAGTAGACATGGTGCTATCCAGGCTTTCATACAAAGTAGCAAATTGTTTCATGCCACCTCAACCGATGCGTCATCGTCTTCGTTGCCATGCTCACCCCACAATGGGCGTCTTTTAGAGATTGGGCATGGATGTCCATTTCCTCGTTCAGGTAGCGCATTAAAACATCTACCCGGCCATGAGTAATCAAAATGTTTTCAGCACCCGTATCTTGCGCGGTTTGTATGAGAGCAGGCCAATCTGCGTGATCGGAAAGCACAAAGCCACGATCGTAACCGCGCTGACGACGTCCAGCACGAGCACGCATCCAACCCGATGCAAATCCGGTTTCCAAATTTTTAAACCGCTTCATCCACAACGATCGAAAAGCCGACGGGGGCGCAATAATCAACTCACCAGCCAGCGATTGGCTTTTGGGAACTTCTGAAACAGGCACAGTAGGAACCATCGGAATGCCATGATCCCGATACACCTGCGTCAGGATATCTACCGCACCATGAAGATAGACCGTCTCGTTCGTGTATCGCAAAAGCTCCCCTAAAACCCGCTGGGACTTACCAAGGGCATAGCAGAGCAATAAAGCCGTGTAGCCTTTAGCACGACAATCTTGCCACCATCGATAAATCTGTCCGACCGTCTCATGGGTATCACTCCATTTATAAATGGGTAAGCCAAACGTTGCTTCCGTAATAAAGGTATTACAGGGAACTACTTCAAACGGAGCACAGGTAGGATCAGGATCGCGCTTATAGTCACCCGAAGCAACCCAAACCTCACCATTCACTTCAACCCGTACTTGCGATGAGCCTAATACATGTCCTGCCGAATGGAGAGAGACCTTCGCATTCCCTAGCTGAAAAGGTTCTGAATACCCAGACGGGTTATAGATTAAGTCTTTTCCCAAACGATGATGCAAAAGTGGGAGGCTATCTGCTGAGCAAAAATAGTTTTCACTACCCACTCGAGCATGGTCGCTGTGTGCATGGGTCACGACGGCATTTTCAACAGGACGCCATGGATCGATATAAAAATCTCCAGCAGGACAATAGAGTCCAGATGAAGTCACATGCAGTAATTCTGACATGCAGAAGCATCTCGATTTCTTATTAAAACAGCATTCTAGCGAGTCCTAAAAATGCGGACCTCCCCCGTCCATCTATAAAATAAGGTTAATACAGATTCCCTGAATGCCTAATGGTATTCGCTTATCCGACGTTTTAATCCCGCTATTATTATGAAGTCAAGATCTCTTCTAAACCTTGAAGGTTTGAATCATTTTTTCAATATTTTCTGCCATTTCTGATAATTGACCTGCTGTTTTACTCAATTTGTCCGAAACAGCATTGTGATCCAGATGCTTAGAACCCGGAGTCATCCAAGGCATTTTTGGATGAGTATTCTTTCCAGCTATTAGAGAAGAACTCAGATCTTGTTCTCTCTCAATAGTCACATCGTTACCTAGCACTAAAGTTGATTCCGAACTTGAAACAACACTTGAACCTGCTGTATTACTCACGGCCTTTTCAAGCTCTGTAAAACTATCCTGATGAGGAGCCAATTTGCTTAGAATCAATTTTTTGCTGATATTCAATTCATTTAAAAGGGCTGTCATCTCTTCCACGGAAGTCACTATCTTTTTAACCTCCCGTGTCATCCGCTCAGAGTTCGAAGAAACACAAACCAACTTCATTAAAAAGTTATGGAGATTGACAATATCAACATCAAACTCGGTGGTAGGGTGCAAAACTTTTTCCGGATTATTAGAACGCATCTCTTCTACGGTATCACTCAATTCCCTGGATGCATAAGCCACAAACAAAGCATTTTCTTTAAGATCTTCGGTCATTTTTTTCAAATTTAGAACCATGCGGCTCATCGCCTGACTCAGCTGGCCAATTTCATCGTTACGGTTCAGATCCATGGTGGCGGTTAGATCACCGGAGGCAACTTTTTTGGTAAATTCAACACACTGCGACAAGGGCCTTGAAATAGATTTGGTTAAATAAAGAGCGATTAATGCTGTTATAAAGAGGTCGAGCATGGCAACAAAAATACTGCCATAGAAATCATCCAAATAGATATTTCTCTGTTCAAGTGATCTGGAAATCAAATCATTGGAAACTTTATTTTCCAATGCTGTTAATGTATTTAACCATTGGCTATTCACAAGAAACCAGGATGCCGGATCTTGATTATAAGGTCCCTGCATTCCTTTTTCAAAGAAAGCTTCCCTCATGTTTTTTCGCTTTTGAAATGAGGGAGACTGTGCAAGCTTATCGTAAAATATTTGAGCGGATGATGAAGCTACTTTCCGAAAAACTTCAAGATGTCGTGTTTCACAACCAACCCAATAAACCACACGATTAAAGTCATATTTCGTTATTTTATTCTCATAAAAAGCCAGGGTAAGATAACGGCGTTGCTGTCCAATATCTTCCGTTACCTGTAACAGATGATAGTAAGCCCGCAGTAAGGGATAAGTGACACTATTCGTGTTTAAATCCCTTGCCATCGAAACGGTATCCAAAAGATTGTCATTCATTTCAGAATAATAGGAGCCGAGATCGGAGACAGAAACCTGAAAATGGTCCATACTCGTCCGCATTTGTTTGAGACGATAAGCGAAGTTCAACATTGCATATAATTTTTTCAAAAGCTGAGGATCTTGAATATGATTTGCTTTGATAAATTGCTTTAATTCCGTTAATTGTTTATCCGTTTCAATTCGCTGCAATGGAAGTTCTTTTTTAAAATGGGTACCATGGCTAATAACATATAAGCCAGACATTCCCCGTTCCCGCTGAGATTCTTCTAAAAAATGACCCAATTTAACCGACAATAAAATGGTTTCATGCATTTGCTCAAGGTTGTTTGCCTCTTTAGCATCTCGTTGAATATTAATCCCGACAAAATAAAGCAGGCATGCTATTGGTGCAAGCAATAGAATTACTAACTTACCTTGGAGTCTAAGATTGGAAAAGAAACCCATTTGGGGCGACCCATAAGAAATACTCTATATTACTTTAAAGGATTCTGGCTCATCCAGACTCCCTCAGCGAATGTATTTTAATCAAAATGGCCTATTGGAAGCTCTTCCCTGAATAGAACATGCTGTTCCACTGCTACAATGACGTCTTTTGGCCACCCATTGATAGCAAAATTCCAATAGTCCTTTAATCCAAGGAAATGCCCCTATCCTCGCAAGCGGTCTGCCCCACCAGAAGCTTCTTAAAATATAGAGAATAGCGCTTGCACCTTCATAAACTACACCTGTTATAGTTAGAACGCGCATAGCACTTAACAAGACAGCCTCATCCTCGGCAGACGTTAAGCCTAGTCGTTCTTTTACCCAATCTGCTTGTAATACCTCTGCCTGCAGTGGAACACGACTCCAGACAGGCTCAAATTGCTTAATAACCTGGAGACAAAGAGCACAATCACCATCATAGAGTAACCAACCCTTGTATCCAGATGGTAGCGTATTTGTCATTGAACTCAACCTTTCAACGTTTCCAATGGCCAAATCACAACATCAATGCTGTCAGCGTAATGCAACACAGGAGAATTCTCAGGAAGCTTAATACCGTGGATATCCGCCATGGAGCATTCTTTAATCACAGCTTCACCTTTTTGAAGTTGCCACGGCAGATGATGAATATCACCCCTGCATAATATTCCCGAACGATTTTTGGCATACAGGCAATACCGTTCGGTTAGCCAATGATCAAAAGATCCAGACAACGCCTCAAATGGCTCTGATACACGCTTGTATCGTCCCTGAAAAACAGCATGTCCCCGGCTCCGTCTAGACTGGTAGTGAATTTCAGAATCAACTGTTTCAAGCTGGATTTTGGCTTCGTAATACGGCAGAGAATACGTTACACGAGCCATATAAACCGTGAAAAGATCACTCGCATCCAAACTCAGAAAAAGGACACCAGGCTTGCCTTGATACGTAACGTAAGTCCTGACATTCAATTCGCCAAAACGAACTATCCAAGGGAAATAACGAAGTTGGTAAGACATCTCAAATGGAACGATACCCAACCAGGCTTGTCCTTCCCATAAATCCAGCTCTAAATCCGACGGCAAAAACCGAAGAAGCGCATCAGAATTGACAGACCAATGAGCAAAAAGAAGCTTTTTCCATTGCTGAGTCATCAGCCATGGCTTATCGGGTAAAGGCCAGGGACGATGTTTAACCGTGCTAAGAACCGAGGATGTATCAAACATAATTTCCATTGTACCGGTTTTACTGGCTGTAAACCCAAAAGAGCCTGATACTTTGTATCAGGCTCTTGATCACGTGTGTGCGTGGAAATAATGTTTATAAAGTTGAATTACCAGCGATTCAAGGCACCTTGACCTTTAAGGTAACGGTAACCTAGGCCGGCACCCGCACCTAACAAAGCACCCTTAACAGCAGAACTGCCTTTGTCGCCTTCAGGACCGATAACAGCCCCTAAAATACCACCACCGGCACCCCCAATTAAGGCATCCTTAACATAAGGGTGTTGTGAGCCTTGATAACGGTATTCATCACGCCAGTTGCGGTGACCACCACCATAACCATAGCCGTAACCTTGGTAAGGTTGAGCGAAGGCGGCAGGGGCTAAACTGGAAGCAAGTACTACCAAAGCCCCGGCAGCAGCAAATAATTTAGATTGGAATTGTTTCATGGCGTACTCCTCCTTAACACAAAGTTTGTTTGATAACAGATAACGATAAAGCGGAACTGTCATCGAATCGTATTGCTAATACTCAATTCACCCGTAAAAGTTTCATTTTGAATTGAGAAATTTTAAAATAATTTCTTCATTGATTCTCTAGGACGGGAAAGTCGGATTCAGGTTCCGCTTGAACCCCTACTACTGTTTTTCTCGCAAAAGCTCTTTTATATCTATTCCCCGAGAGTATTATAAACGGATGGGCATGCTTACTTAGACTGTTTAATTGTGCGATTTCCAGGCTGTGCAAGAAAGAGAACATCTTTCACTAGACTTTTAAAGAACTTTAAAGCACTCAATTCTTGCCTTATTGCGGCTTGCAAGGCAGTTAAATCTTCTTCGTTCCAATCCTGAATACTGTCACTCGTTAATTTACCCTTATTATCCTTACAGAAACGCTTATATAAAAGCTGGGCTTTTTCACAATAACCTGGCAAGCCGGATTGAAAGGCGAGCCAATGGTGAAGTTGATAGGCCATAAAACCTGTCGAAAACAGTGAGGGCGTTACTATAAAAAGCCCTTTTGGCTTTTCAGCAGCTTGAGTCGAAGATTGAGAGGGTCTTACAGCAATCACCGCAAGACTTAAAGAGAGTAAAAAGCCTCTTAAGCCTTTTGGATTTGGGATAAAGCCGGGAGAAACCTGTAATAAAGCCAGAATAAAGCGAGGAAGATAGCCATATTTTAAACGATACACAGGCGTACCGTGCTCTTCCAAAAGGCAGGCAAGCTTTAAAGGATCAAGCTGGGTGCGCGTTAAGGCCTCGCGTGCCTGTAAGGCAAGCGCTTGAAACTCTGCCGACTGCTCTTCATCCAAAAAGGAAACGCTGTCAGCATTATCGGCTTTGACTAAAAAAGGATCGTCCATCTCCATGCCCGGATTGTCTCCTTCTGATGCATAAAAACGAATTTCCATTCTTTTATGCTAAAAACAGACGAATAACGCTCAGCTAGGCAAATGTAGTATCCGATACCCAAGGCTATTTGAAAAGTTGGTAGTCGGAACCGACTGCAAGGAAAGAGTAGTGCAAGCAGACACCTACTGAGTACTTGCCGCAGATGAGCAGCACAATGACGTAGTCAGACGGTCCGAATGGAAGCTTCAAATAGCCTTTAAGCCAGGCCTATTTCCTGGGCACCCGTTTTGTAAGCTGCTACAAAGGTCTCCAAGCCATGCGTACCACCGTTTACAGACTGACGAACAGAAACAAAGTCATTATGGCTGAGGGCTTTGCGTATATTGGCTTCCCGATCTTTCAAATAGCAAGCCAATACACGCGCTGCTGTATTCGGATCATTCGCGAGTTGAGGCTGCTGAAGCAGTTGATCTCCCATTCCCAGCTTTTGAGAATAGGTGGCATAGTTATTCCGACCCGTAATTTGAATGAAACCTCTACCCTTATAACGTGCTCCATCTCCGGTACCATTGTTGCCTAAATCCTTACGGAAGTCGTAGCGGGCAAAGGGAGCACCTCCGGGAGCCGTGTTAAAGCTGGACTGACCCTCATCTATCGGGGCGAACAAACCGGTTTCCGCACGAATAGTAGCCAAAGCGACCAAAATCATATCCGCATCTGCCAAGCCAAACTCTACCATCGCGTTCAACACATAAGGCAAATAAGTACGAATATTCTGCAAGGGAGCACCCGGAAACATTTGGCTTACATGGCTTACAGAGAAATCTTGCTCCATTTCGGAAACCGGAGCCGAGGGCAGAGGAGGTTGATCAGCTTCATAACCCAGGGCCTGGAGCGTTTGATTATCCACTTCGCCTGTCGCGGGTAAATGAATTGACGACTGGAATTGAGCAACAGCTTGAGCTGTATTAGGACCAAATGAACCATCCGGTTTACCGCAGGGAAAACCCAGTGTTGTTAATCGTTGCTGAATTGTAAGGATAGCATTCCCTGAATCGCCCTGTTTAAACAAGGTTAGACCGGGTATAACATCAGCATCTTTTGAATGTCCATGACGCCCGAACAATGAAAATAATGGATTGGTCATGATAAATGCATACCTCTCTCAAAGAAAAATTGGGAAAACCAAAAGCCTCATCGATCCTTTATTTGGGCTAAAGCACTCAATAAAGAAGCAGACGACTCTGTAGATACTGATTCAATCTCTATTCACATATTAGGCCGCAAATACAAGCAAAATGGCTTTGTTTTTTACGCAGACCTAACCATTAAAAGCCATTGTAGCCGACAGCGCATGATCGCGCAAAGACTGACTTTTATCCCTACTCATTTCCAAAAATACCGTTCATTAAACCACCGCCCACTTGCTCAACAATAGACCCGGCACCTACTTGGCTGCCTCGGGCAAAAGAGGAGCCCAGTAAACGATTCGCCAAGCGACTCAGAGGAAGGGTTTGAAGAAAAACACGACCGGGACCCCGAAGAACCGTTTGGAAAAAACCTTCCCCGCCAAATAGCATCGTTTTAATACCGGGTGCCAGTTGAACATCGTAATCAACACGATCGGTCATGGCCACCAAGCAACCCGGATCCACACGAATTGATTCATTGGCTGCCAAATCGATAGGTAGCAGCGTTCCACAGGCATGAATAAAAACCGTTTTCTTTCCGCTTAAACGCTGCAGAATAAAGCCTTCACCCCCAAAAAAGCCAGCACCCAAGCGTTTCGTGAATACAATATTAATGTCAGTTCCCATTTCAGAACATAAAAAAGCATCGCGCTGGCAGATAATATCACCGGTTTCTGCCAAGTTAAGAGGAATAATTTTACCCGGATACGGTGCACTGAAAACAACCTTTCCCGATGCCTGGAAGGATTCGAAGGTGGTCACAAAAAGCCCTGCCCCAGAAACAGCTCGTTTCACCCCGGTCAATAAATTACCGAGCAAGCCAGCGTCTTTACCCGTACCCATAACCGTATCCATCTTGATGCCGTCAGTCATATAAAGTAAGGCACCAGCCTCACCAAAAACTTTTTCTCCTGCAGCCAATGAGAGGGATAAAGCCTGCATTTCATGGCCCACTATTTCATACTGCATTGCATGCCCCTTAATAAGGATTAACACTCATCAAAACTATATCAATCCTTGGACTCTGAGAATAGCTTTCCAAGACACGTAGAAAAACAGAGCATACTTGAAATATATTATTTTTACTAAAACAAAGACCCAAATGAAGAAATGGTGGGCGTTGACGGGCTCGAACCGCCGACATCCTCCTTGTAAGGGAGGCGCTCTACCAACTGAGCTAAACGCCCAAGCACTTATGAAAGATAAGCTACCTGACTTGGAAATTATAGTAGGAAAAACATGATGAAAAGACAAGAATCAATACAAGGGCCAGATCCAGTCATTTAAGCTAGAATTAGAAAATGCTGCCTTTATCAGAATCCTCCGTACCACCTATTCGCGTCAACTCCAGTGAGTTGGAATTTCGACGTATGAGAGATTCTGACGTACCCAGCGTTATGGAAATCGAGTCTGTTTCATTCGGTCGGCACCACTGGTCTCCCGAATCGTTTCATAATGAAATGAACAACCAGATTGGTCGCTATTACGTTTTATTGCATCATAAAAAAGATGAAAACTCGGACGAAACAGCTCCAAAGCTCATTGGCTATTGTGGATTCTGGATGGTCATTGATGAAGCCCATATCACGACCATCGCCGTCCATCCTGATTACCGTGGCAATTCTCTTGGAGAGCTTCTTTTAATTCGGATGACTGAGCGGTGTTTTGGCAGCTCGATCCATTGGATGACCCTGGAAGTCCGGGTCGGGAACTATACCGCCCAGAATTTGTACTATAAATACGGCTACCAATCGATGGGCATCCGCAAAAAATACTACCAGGACAATCTGGAAGATGCCTTAATTATGACCACCCCCAATATCAGCAGCGAAGAGTATCGCAATCTGTATCGCCCTCTTAAAAACGGAATTTCAGACAAGTTGGGCGGCTTCCCAAAAGGTTTTGAGGATCCTTAATCATGAGTCTTGCTTCTCGAAAAGGAACGGTTGTTCCACTCAAACCCTCTCAGCAAAAGAATCATAAAAAAGCCTTGCATTTAGACGGCCCTGGCCTGGGAGATCCGGCAAGTACAACGATCATGCAGCGTGTAACCTATCCGCCTCGCTTAAGCCTGAATGCTATCCTTGTCACTATATTTTGCTTCATCCTATTAATGAGTAGCGGTTTTTTACCCATTAATCTAACTAGCCCCTTACAGTGGGGGCTAAGGCCCGATCTTCAACAAGCCATGCCGTATACCGTGCAACTACCCGCAGCCTTCAGTCTGGTCGTATTTCTAGGACCTTACATGGGCACAGGTATGCTGCTTTGCTACATTTTGATTGCCTTATTAGGATATCCACTTTTTGCCAATGGTGGTGGGCTAGATTACATTACACAGCCAGGTTTCGGGTACTGGCTTGCAACCATGATCGTTGCCTATCCCATTTCTACTCGCTTTCATCGATTTTTCACCAAAACAAGTTCTTTCCGTGCATGGCAAGTTTTGAAACAACTGGTACTGGCCACTTTAGCGATTCATGGCATCGGTATTTTGTACGTGATTGGCCTCTATCTCTGTGGACAAGTGTCTCCAGAAAGTTTACCGGGCTGGCTGTCACGTTTAAGCTTAGAAGCCTTACCCTACGATTGTTTAGCCATTTTGATCGGCTGCAGCCTGATCAGACCGGTCAGGCTCTTATTTTGGTGGATACTTTACTAGCCTAACGATTGTAAAAACTATTTCCTCAAAAAACGTTTAATCTTTTTCCAGATATGATTCTTTTCAGATAATCCAACCCCCACAACCAGGTAAATCTTTTATGCCAAAACCTGTTGATCTCGCCAAAAAGATTTTAA
>Ga0105239_10003922_pt1 | contig 18021 bp, 26 predicted proteins | sample KBSC44metaG_FD_92761 | JGI IMG/M metagenome (GOLD analysis project Ga0105239, IMG submission 92761) | Corn rhizosphere microbial communities from Kellogg Biological Station, Michigan, USA - KBS C4-4 metaG | ecosystem: Host-associated > Plants > Roots > Rhizosphere > Soil | place: Michigan, USA...
AATGTCGTGCTTGCCAATCCCAACCAGCGATTTGACCATCTGAACAGCTTGCAGAATTCCGACGGGCGGTCGGTGAGACTGCTGAGCGGAAGCAAGCGCTGGGACCCCGCGCGGCAGTATTTCACCGACCCAACCTATGCCTCGCTGTCGGTGCTGTTTTCCGGCCTCGCCACGCCATGGGCGTTGACCGATCAGGGTCTATCAGTGCCGCTACGCGATGCCAGTTACTGGTTGGAAAAGCCACTAACCACTAACCTATATGGCGGCACGGGTTTTGCCGATGGAACGCCGGATCTTAAGGGCAAACCGAAACCGATGCTGCGCGGCGGCACACCGAGCGCGCCGGTGCAGAACATAACCCCGACATTGATCGATCCGAATCCTGCTGGGTATATCTATCAATATTCCGATGAACCCGGCGAGATAAGAACACTGTATGAAGCCGCTGGTTCTGGTCCGGGTGGGATCTCCTATGCAGGCGACACCACAAACCTATGGGGAGGAGCACCGCCGATAGGACAATATCGCACCGACAATTCGCGCGGCCTGTTCCAACTTGGCAGTTTGCCCGTTGGGCAAATCACCGTTGACGCTATCGGCTATTTTCATACCGCGGGCCAAGTATCTAATGCATTAGAGATCTGCCGCTATCTGCTGCTCGAGGAGATGGCGCTCCCCGGCTCAATGGTCGACGGCGATAGCTTCACGACGGCCTCCGCGGCTCATCCGAACTATGTCGCTGGAATGTATTTCGGGACCGATGAATCGTGGACCTGCGTCCAGGCAATCGATGCCATCCTAGGCTCATTGGGTGCCAATCTTGTGCCGACGCGCGATGGCCGCCTACGACTGACGTTGCTGCGTGCATTACGCGGCGACGAGACGCCCGTCGCAAGCTACGATGAAACGGATATCATCAGTCTGACACGACGCCCGTTGCCGACGACGCTTGATCCGCCGCCATACCGGTTTCGCGTCTCCTACCTGCACAATTATACGGTGCTGACCGCGATTAACTACACTTTGGTCGACTCGGATGCGCGGGCGCAATACGTGCAATCCGCCGACCGCTACGCCACATGGTATGACCCGACTATCCTGAACGCCTATCGTCGACCCAACGACTTTCAGCCAATGAACGGTCCATTGCTGACGGAGGTAGGCGCGACGGAAGTCGCCAACGAGCACGGGGCGCTATGGGGGCGAAAGCGGCGAACCTACAATATTACGTTGCCGCGGCGGGAGTTCGGCTGGGAGTTCGGTGATGTGTTGCATATCAAATACCCGGTTGAGGACTTGACCAATGGACAGGCGACCCAGGTCGTCGGCTACTCGCTGCGTGCGACCGATGCGACCGTGACGTATACGGTGCTGGTCTGATGGGCAGCACAGCGCTCGCCTGGAACAACTACGTTTTGACCTCGGTGCTTACCGCGCAGGCGGGAGGGCAAGCGTTGCCTGTCACCAATCTGCAGATTGAAGTGGGCGACGCGTCAACCGCGTGGCAGACCAGCGCCGGTCAGACCCACGCCACGCTATACATCGTGCCACCGACCACCCAGTCGCTCTGGCGCGCTTGGGCATTGTGTCGCACCAATCTAACCCCCGCCGCCACCGTCACCGTTACGCTATACAACAACCCCGGTCTCTTCGTATGGAACGTATCGTTCGACGGAATAGAGCCAGGGTTCGGCCAAGCGGTCTACATCGGTGATACCGACCGCCGCGGTGATTGGTGCAGCATAGATATTAACGACCCAGGCAACACGGATGGGTTTTTGAATATCCCTCTGGTGTATGCCGGGCCAGCGTGGCTGCCGCTCACCGGGCTGGCTTATGAGACCACCTTCGGCGGCGACGCGGGGGTAGACGAAGCGATATCGCGCGGCGGACAGGAATATCCCAAGTTTCGCTATGACCGACGCCGTGGCGAGTTGGTCTTTATGGGCATTCGCCAAAGCGAAGTTTTGGGCCAGCTTGCCGAGCTGCAATTCGCCGCACGACGTGGCAACAATATCCTCTGCGTGCCCGATGTCGCATCGGAGACCATAACGCAGGAAGCGATCTACGGCCGCGTCTTCGCTACCGCTGACGTGGGGTTCCCTCATGGCGCTGCAGATCGCCGGTCATGGCGAGCGCGGATAACTGAGCGGCTATAGCGCCACGGCATTTCTCTTGAGTCTATTCGGGAGCACCAGCGCAAGTGATTCGTAACTATATCCTCCAACGCTGCAATGCGCCGGGAACGAACGCCAATGTTTTGTTGGGCACGGCGCAGGTAGATCGACTGACCTGGGCGCAAGTGTATGGTGACGGGTCGCCGGCCTTCTATTTCCTCGATGACGGAACAAAGGCTGAGTGGGGGGTTTGCACCTTCCATCTCGGACCACCGCCGACGATTAGTCGCGACACAGTGATCGGCAACACTGTGGGCACTACCGCCCGGCTGAACTTTCTCGGGTCGGTCGATTGCTATAATGAAATACCAGGGGAGCGAATGACCTATGTGCAGGATGGCATTCTGCATGCTGCCGGATGGTTAGACCCGCAATGCGCCGGTGTGCCTATCGGTGCCAGCTGCGAGTGGTGGGTGCCAAGCTTTGTGCCTAATGGATGGGTCTATTTGAACGGCACGTCACTCTCTCGCACGGCATATCCCACGCTGTTCTCCCTGATAGGCACGACTTACGGCGCAGATGACTCGGCAACATTCAAGGTGCCGAATACAATTGAACGGTTCTGTGTTGGGCGGTCGACGATGGGCGGCGCAATCCCCATTAACATAACGCCGCTGCCCGGCATCAATACGATTGGCGGGGTGCTCGGTGACTATCGATTGTATCAACATACCCATACGCTTAATTGGTATGATCCGGGGCATGCACATCCCGTGACGGACCCGCTACACTTTCACAGTGATCTTCAATATTTCATAGCCCAATCTCCAGGAGTGGGGCCATTAGCGGGAGGCACGCAACTTAAGTTGGATGTCGTCCCTCTTCCTCAGCTGACCACGACCACAGCCAATGCGACAAATATCCAGATCGATGCAAGTCTCTCAGGCATAGAATCGTCGCCCGGATCAGGCGTCCCCCCGAACATCAACGTCGCCGGCTCCGGCAGTCAGCAGAACGTCCCTCCATCAATCGTGTGCGATAGAATCATGTATACCGGGTTCCAAGGTCGATGAGCGCCTGGACCGATGCCCAAGCCACGCTGACATCTGGCCGTCGTTATGCCGATGGGATTGCGTGGGCGTATGTTGCGTCAGGCATCACCGAAGATGGCAGTGGGCCGCGCGTTAATACGCAGACCTTGATCGATGAGGCATTTGTCGCATACGGCGATGACCTGCGCGCCGTAGCGACCGCCGAAGCCGTGCCGATCGAGCTACTGACGGCCGCCATCTGCCTGATCTCGGAGACGCACGGCACAGCTGCCGCCGCCACCCATGTGCAATACCTCGACGGCTTCGAGAGCTTCGAGGCCACACCTGAACTTTGCTATGCGGGCTGCACCGGCTTGCGCTGGGACCGCATCATCCAGATTGTCGGATTGACCACGCTCGAGACCTATCTCGCCACACCGGCCACGGCAATCACCGCTGCCGCGCAGCACATGCTTGCGACGATCAGCGAGACGCGATTTCAGCCGCCGATGATGGCTTCGGCGTATAACGCTGTCGGGCCGCGCTATGATGCCACGTCGCCTTGGCGCATGATACAAGGCGCGCAGATCACCAGCTTTATCGGCTGGTTCAATACCGCTGTGCACGCACTGCAGCTCAACCCTACGCTGACCGATGGCGCGCCAAGCTTTATGGCATCGTTGTCCACCCTTGGGCCGCCGAACCCCCAACTAATCACAACGACCACAAGTCAGAGCACGCGGTATATCAAGCCGGAATCCCAGGCGGCAATCGACGCGGGGATGATGACGTTGTGCGAGACCAATCCAAGCCTCTCGACGATCTGGTCGTTAGACGACGTGACCATCGAGCAGATAACCAATTTGGCGCTTGGCATCGGTGCTGGACAAGGCCTGCCGATGGGTCTGTCCACCTTCGCCTATCCCGACCGCAACAGTGTCATGCGGGTGATGACCCCAGACGAGATCCAGCAGCTCTATCGCGCCATGCGGGATTATATCACCGGAATTAGTCTCTACGACACCAACCGCACCGGAGACCTGCCGGGGCAGCCGGTGCTCATGACCTAGTCGCCCTGGCTATGAATATGTAATGTGCTGCCACCGAAGAGACTCCTCCTTTGGACAACTCTCGCCCCATGGTCATTGGCCATGGGGCCTTTTTTGTTTCTTCAGCTATGCAGCGGGAGATCTGCACCGAACGGCGGCGCGCCCACGTGGCCGGTGGAGCGTATTTCAATGCCAGCGGCGCCTTCGGATGTGCCCTGGCTGATCTGCCATTGCCCGGGGCTATACAAATCTGGCCGGGGTTCGGTAAAGCGTAGTGACTTGACCACGGAATCTCCGTGGAAAAAGTCCAGCACGCCGTCGTGATCTTTGTAGCTATCCGCGGCTAGACCATTTAGGTCGATGACGCCATCAGGGGTCTCCCACCGGATCGCCGCGTTGAATGTCTCAGGATGGTCGACCTCGACGATGGCAAAGCCGATGCCAGAACCCATGGTCACAGTCTGGTCGGCGCCGACCGATTTGACGAACTCGAGCGCATGGCTGAGCGGCGCGTGGAATGACCCGACGGTGAAGTTGCCGGTGCCGACAACATCGGCGTTGATGACCGTCCGCTGGCCGTCATATCCCGCGGTCGTTTCGGTATTTGCAAAAAGTCCGCCGTTCACGGTGAAGCCGGAGCCAAAGCCGCTAAACCCGCCGGTCAGCACACCATGGTTGTTGACCGTCACCGGGCCGCCGCCCGCCCGAGGCGGGGTCGAGACATTTAGATTGTTGTTGCCGAAAGCATTGATCGTGGTCGCGTGCGCTCCCGAGCTCTCGACGAGACTAACCCCGGTTGAATTCCACAGATTGACCGTGGCCGTGCCGCCTGCGACCACCAGATGGTCGTCGATGCCGTTGCGGATGTTGACCGTAGCCGAGCCGGTGAGGGTCAGCGTGTCGCTGGCTGGAAGCTGGGCGCCGGAGATATTCACCGTGCCACGGGGCACCGTCAGGATATCGCCAGGCTGTAGCGCGCCATTGGGTGACCAGTTCTTCGAACTGGAGACCTGATTATTGTTGCGGCCTCCGAGCCATGTTCGGGCAGTCATCTGACGTTCCTCCAGGGGCTGGTTTTATGCTAGGGAATATTCGCTAATTATTCCTGAAATTAAATAGGGAATATTGTCTGCCATTTTTATTTTCCCGGAAGGAACCCTGTATGCCACTGTCGACCGACGTGGACCGATGCTGTTCCGACGAGGACTACCTCGAAGCCGCCCACTGGGGCATGCGCGTTTGCCTGATCGTGCTGCAGCAGGCAAATCAAAAACCGCATCAGGCGTTGGCCCTCGAATGCGGCGTCCGCTTTGCCTATTGGCAGCAGCGGGCGATTGCGATTGCGTCCCGGTGACCGGAGATCTGTTGGGTCAGTAGCGCCAGTAGTAGGGAGGTGGCGCATAGTAGGTCGCGTAGGGTGGTGGGTAGGAGTAGTAGACCGGAGGCGGGGGCGGTGGCGCGTAGTAATACGGGGCCGCGAGAGCCGCGCCGAGCGCGAGCGAGCCCAGTCCAAGGGCAAGTGGTGCGGCCCAGTTGTTGTAGTAGCCGTAGGTATGCCGGCCGCCACGGTAGCCGTAGTTCCAGGCACGATACGGGGCAGCACGGTAGCCGTTGCCGTAATAGCCAGGGCCATAGCCGTTGCGGGCATCCGCTGTTCCTGAGAGACTGGCAACAGCTATCGTGGCCGCGAGCAAAGCGATCTTGCACCTACGCATGTCGGCCTCCTGGGCGAAGTTTATCTGCGCCACCAGCGCTTCGGCTTCGATTTCTCAGCGAGACGGTCGAGCAGCCATTCAATATAGAATGGCGCCTCATACATCCCCTCCACATGCATGTGCATGATGCCCTGTCCGGGAGGATTGAGACGCAGAAGATCGCGCGCACCGTCAATCGTCATCGGCTTGCCGTCAATGGCAGTTAGCGGTCTAGCGGGAGGTTCGGTCATCGAGCGATGTCCATCAATCGGGCTTAGCCAGTTCCTCGTCTGACGACAATTCGCCGCGATCCTGCATCGCGCGCACCTCTGCGTCAGATGGCACATCAGGCTCTATGTCAGGCGCCGCCTTTTGCGGGGTCGCTTCTGCCCTATACTTATGCTGCAGACCGCCCTGCTCCGGGGTCCACCACATCCGACCAGCGCGCGCCAATCTGCCGCCACGAGCGGTCGGGGTCCCGGCGACACTGTGGATCATTGTTTCTTTCCTCAGGAAAACGCGCGCGTTGCGGCGGTGAACTTGTCTAAGTCATTGGCTCCGTGTGTCTCGCTGACTGACTCAAGCCTTGGCAGACACTCGACGGGTAGTCCGAGAGCTTTGCAGGCCTCTCTAGCTGCTTTAAGGCGCTTTACTTCAGTTTCGGTCATTGTCTCTTTCCAAAGTTCCGCTCCGGGGTGTGGTTTCGTTTCCTGTTGACAGAAACCTAGTCATTTCCCGCTTGACTGTCAACGCTAATCCGCTAAATTGTTTGCATGACGAAGGACGAACTTCTGTCGCTTTTGCGCGAAGAGTGTGTCGTGGCAGGCGGTCAGGCAGCGTGGGCTCGGAGCCATGGAATGTCAGCAGTTTACGTGTCTGACGTCCTGGCAGGCAGGAGGGCGCCGGCCGGCAAAATCCTGGCAGCTCTTGGTCTGGAGCAGGTAATTTCCTATCGCAGGGTGGGCGACTGAAGGGCTGCTGGGGCAGATCGAATCGCTTGGCGACGGAGAGCTTTGAATGTCTGACCGCGGAAACTCAACGACGGTTCTGCACCCAAGCCTAAAGCCGGGCCACTTCTACTGGGCGCTTCCAGCACATGACGTGGACACTGATCTTGATTGGCAGAACCGCCCGCAGCCGGCTCGCTTTGTAGGATGGGACGACGAAGGCAGAGAACTGTGGTTCTGGCTGGGCGTCGAAGGTGAGGGGCCGGACGGCGTATCGGATTGGCCGGCGATATGGATCGGCGAGGAAATTCAGAATGGCTGAAACCCCAACTACCCGATTGAGGCCGTGGGAATGGGCGGCTCTGTATCCTGCAGAGAGTGAAGAATACATCTGCTGGGTATGCGAAACGAGGGTGCACTGGTGCGGCGATCCTCCGCCGACGAAGAACCCTGCGTGTGGGCGCTGTGAGGCCGGCCTAGACTACTACACAAAACAGAAGAGCACAGAGGACCCATCTGAGCACGCGCAGTGGAAATCGGCATGACTGAAAACCCCACCACCAAACGCATGAGCAGTCCATTCGCTCAGGAATTATGGAACTCCTACCGAGGATACGGCACAGACAAGGATGGTGCGCCGATGATTGAAGGCCAGGCTGAGCAAAACCAGACGGCGGATATTGCTGCGCTGATTGATGCGATGGACCAGCTGCTTGACGACATGGGCCCAGACAGTTGCTCCGTCTGCCTTTATGCCAAGGCTAAGGCTCGCATAGCGATGGAACCATTTATCACCAAAGACTACGCCAGCGAGACATACATGCCTCTCCGAGAGGCGAGGGCGATTGTGGAGGAACACGATGGCTGACTACACCCCATGGCCGGGCGGCGCTAGTAGCGCGTCAGCTTGATGCCGCGTTGGTTGCGTTGGAGAACGTGGCAACAAAGTTCACTGATCTGGAAAGTGCTCAGGCTTACGCGGCCGCCGCCGCTGCTGGCATTCACGCGTTCATAAAGCAGCAACAACGCCTGCCAGAGAACGCAACAATTATCTCCTACAAGGTGTTTGAAGATGACTGCTGAGCGAAACCCAACTACCCCCCCACGCATCACCAACGGGCCACAGATCCTTTGCCGGATATGCGGCGAGATTAGCAACCACATAACCGGCCTGTGCGCGACGCACCGGGCGCCTGACAATCTAAGCGCTCGCGTTTATCTGACCGACGCGGACCGTGCCTATCTCCGATGGAGAAATGAAAATCATGACCGATAACCCCACTACCGTTAAGCGGTTCGGAGCCAAAGGAGATGGAGCAACCGACGATACGGCGGCGGTGCAGGCGGCGGTTGACTGTTGCGCAGACGCAAACCTGACGCTTGCCGTGCCGCCCGGAACCTATTTCTGCACCAAGCCGATCACCGCAACCGGAAACTTCCATCTGTTCGGCAGTGGCGTGCGCAACACGGTGTTTCACTTCCCGACCAACGCTGGGTTCGCGTTCACCCTACCCGACCAGTTCCACTCGGTGCACTTGCGCGACTTCAGCGTGTTGGGCGGCTCAGCCGACACGGGCAACGCAGCGATCAAGCTCCACAATGCCGCAGATGCCATCCCCAATCCGGCCAACACTGCGCTGTCGGACATCACCAACGTATGCATCTGCGGCGCGGATTATCCAGCCACAACACACTACTGGACGTGCGGGATCGATATCGAGAACGTGTCAAACGTAAACCTCTGCAACGTTATGGTCACCGGTTCCGCTCTGCCGCAAGGGGTGGGGTTATCGGTGCACGGCACCGTTGATCTGCCGCCGGTGGTCTTCAACTTTACCGACTGCACATTCAATTATCTTACTTCTGGAATAGAATACGGTGACTATGTCCAGGGGGTTACAATCACTGGGAGCAACTTCACCGGCTGCTGTGTCGGGGTTGATGCCGGGCCAGACTTGACCGGTCTAGATCAGCTGAGCGTCAGCAATTCGCAATTCAATTGCTCGATGGCCGCGATAAACACGCGCAGCTTCATCCCTGACTTCACCTTTAACGGAAACGTGGTGTTCATCTCCGGCCCAGAGACCGGCCAGGCCGTCGGATTAAATCTGGTTCAGGCGCACCGAGGCGCGGTGGTAGGCAATTGCTTCTCTGGGTTCAATTCCCAGGAGCACACCTTTGGTGTTGTCGTTTATGCCAATTTAGGAGCTGGCATCGTTGTCTCTGGGAACAGCTTCCACAACCTAGGGGCTGGCATTGTTTTGCGAGGCAAGTCCAAGGGTAACAAAGTGCAGTCCAACGTCTACTCAGATGTAATCAGCCAGGTGGCCAATTATAGTCCGGATAATAGGGTTGGTGGAGGCTCCCAATGACGAAACAGAAGGTTGCAAGTCATGGCCGATGAGAACTCCACGACCGAGCCGCCAATCCGCATACCGGCACGAGGCGGTCACGAGAACGACGCCTTCACTGGGTGGCGCAAGGTGCTCTGTTACATGGGGCGTCCGGGTGCGCCACGTTCTGCGAAACGCAGTTACAGCCGTCGCTTGCGGCATTTGACTAAGCGCATTTTGAAGGGTGGTCAGCCATGAGCACAACGACCCGTGCGATACGCGAAGCATGGTGGGGAATAATGGACGATTATCGCCAGACGTGGCGTTGGGTTCAGCGTCCATCCAACAAGCCACCTTCGGGGGCGATCAATGTCTTCTTGTCCTGGGGATTCGGTGGCCTACTTATTGTCGGCCTCGTGGTTATTACTCAGGTGATCAGGCTGTGAACAGCACCACGCCAGATCGAGACGACACAATCGTCGATCTACCAACGTTGCTGCGATTGCTGCATTTCGGCGCCCCGCTCGCCACGCCCGCGATCATCGCCAAGCCGAAGTCAGATCCTTGGCAACGCTGGATCGAGAGCAAGGCCTACAGCGCGGCGCTGTGGCCGGATCAGCGGCCCGGCGACTGACGCACAACACAGGCCGGGGCATTCGCCACGCCTGCGCTGAGGCCGACATAGTATCCCGCCACCCCAGCTGGCACGGCAACCGCCAGGCCGCCCACGACGCACCCAGCGGCGCAGGCGATGATGATGTAGCGCCAGCGCTCGCCGACGACCGAAGAGCGGATCGCCTGGCGCAGAATTTCCGGCTTCCACGGATTGGCCAGTGCCGCCGCTGCCATAAGCTCGGTCAGCTTCTCCACTAGAATATAGATCGGATCGCCCGGCCGCAGCCCGCATTTGTGGCCGGCCTCGCGGATCTCGACTGCGAGCGCCGTGATGGCGGTGTGCGACAGGCTATCAGCGCGACTGGCCACGCTGCACGACCAACGGCAGCTGCTGCTGCGGTGATTGGTTTGGCTCCTGTTGGCGGCTCGGTGCCTGCGCCGCCTGCATTACCTGCATGGCCAGGTGGCCTTTATGGAGCAAATTCGTAATCCATTGCTCGGTGCGGCGGTCCTCCTCCTTAGACATCGGTGTCCTCCATTTGGCGGTAGAAACGTGACGACATCACGCGGTCGAGAAGTTCGGGCCGCTCCCACGGCCAGACCCGATAGAGGTCCTTCAACGGTTTTTTCAGCCCAAGGATCAATAACTGACGGGGGTGTAAATCGGCCAGCAGTTGATATGGGTCGATCAGGTTCTTGCTGATCTCGTGGAGACCGACATTCTCGCCGCGCGACAAGCGCCCGCCTAAGCCCGTCCCGGCGGCGACACTGCGGTTGAAACTGTCGTTGCGCGCCATGACCCCATAGCGGCCACTGCCGTCGGAGATTTCCCGCGCCACCATAGGATCGCGGATCTCGGTGTAGGACCGCCACGTGGCGCATTCGAACCAGGAGCGGCGTCCGGTCACGTCCCAGACTTCCTCCATGTCGGCGACGCTCAGCCAGCTCATGTGCATCGAGACGCGATAGCCGCGGCCATATTGCCGCAGATGGTCAAGGGCCGTCATCCGGCCGAACAGCTTTGATTCGTCGATCTCGAAATGCACCCGCCCCTGCGGCACGTCACCGTCGGCCACGATCATGGCGTTGAGGAAACAGGCCATCAGCACCTTGACGACGGGAGCCATGGTGGTCACCGCATCGAGCGGCACCTGGATGAACACTGCCAGCTTCTTGCTGACGATGTCGGTCGAGCGAATGGTGTCGCCCGAGACCAGGTCGGCAAACGCCGGAACGGTCAGCCATGAGGTCTTCTGCGCCGCTTCCTTGTAAATCCCTGGCCACATCTCCTTTGACTGCTCCGTGCCGATGATCTCGCCCGCAAGGTCGCGCGCCATACGCGAAGGAGAACTGGCCTTAATCGCATGCAACGCGACGACGACCGCGTCGGCCCCTTGGGAAAGGATCCGCCGGACGGTGGCCAGGGTCTTGGGCGGCGGCAACACCACTGCCCCGGTCTCTTCGTTGACCTCGGGTATGGACCACAGCACGTGTGCCAGCAGGCAGGCTACGAGGTCGCGACCCGATAGATGGAAGAAGTCCCCGGTGTTGGTTTTGATCTGCTTTTCCGACGGGTCAAACATCCAATTGGCCGCAGTGTGGACATGCATTGCGGCGAGCGGGTGGTTGGGGTCGATCCAATCCACGACATTGACTGAGCCAGAACATGCCGCCCAGGGATAGATCCGGCCAGATGCATCGCTGGGCCTTGGGTTGGGGTTCAGCATGACGACCCGATATCCCTCGCGCTGCTTAGCCTCGTAGAGCATCGGGCCCAGCTCGGCTTTGGGGTCGGTGACCACCATTGGCCCATTCCAATAGGCACAGCGGGCGGCGGCCATCGAGGTCTTGCCGCCACCTGAGGTGGCAAACTCCAGCGACAGCCCATTGCGCAGTTCGCAGGTGTCAAACAACAGGTCGCCGCTGGCTGTCTGCCCAACCAGCTTGCCGCCATAGTTATGTTTTGGCCCATCGAAGATTTGCTTGGCCTGCGCGATCGTCATCCATTCGGCATGGCCGTGGTTGTCGGTCACGGCGCGCTCCGAGGCCATCGGGATTTTAGCGAATGGGGGACGCCTCCGTCGCATTGGAATACGCCGGATCCTGAAGTGTATGAGGCAGACGATAGCGATGATCACCGCCGGCGGTGACAACACCGAGGTGAGCACCAAGCCTCGCACCGAGACGGGCACGGTGAGAATACGAACGCCATAACCAGAATAATCGCGGTAATAGTCCCACAGCATCGACGCATACCAATCATCTTCACCGTCGAGGCCGGTCAGCAATACGAAAATATATGTCGCAGCGGCATACCATACGATGAGCACGACAACCGCAATCAGCAGATACGTCCAAACCGTGCGGTCAATGCTGCGCATTTAATCCATGTCCGTGGCGGCCGGTGCTGAGCGACGCTTGCGTGGCTTTTTGTCCTTGGCGCCAGGCGGTCGGCCGAGCCTCCTTCCATGACTGATGTCGGCTGTTGCATTATTCGCCGTCAAGGTGTCGTGCCGCACTGCTCGGACCGCACGCATCAGCGCGATGAAACTCTGTGGCGACAGGTTCAACGAGCCACGGTATCTCTGGATCAATCGAAAGAGCTGCTCGTCATCCATGGCTGACCTCAACCGAGGTGTGCATCCTTGAACCATACCTCGTCCACGTGTCGCTCGCCGGCCTCATCCAGCGTGAGGTGTATCACCACGTCGATGAATGCCTGCAGTTGTTCCGTGACGTCCTCAGGCCTTACCCCCCTGCCCTCCGGGGTTTGGCTAATCAGCACGCGTAGACGATTGAAGACGCCCGCGCAGTCGTTGGCGTGGATCGTGGTGATCGCGCCGGTATGGCCGGTCTGCAGTGCGATAAGAAAAGCGTTGGCGGCATTGCCATCGCGGATCTCTTGCATAAAGAGCCGGCCAATCCGCATCCGGAGAGCTGCGTCCACAAGTTGCGTAGCGGTGATGTCGCCTTCCTTTGGGTCCTTCTTACAGAACAGAGCGACCGAGTTCTGGTGCGGTAGGTCCAACAATTCCTGCGCGTCTTCAATGACGATGAGGCGATCTTCTAGGGGGATCTCACCAATCATCGCCTTACTGAGCGTGGTGTTGTGCGTTACGACGTAATTGTCCGTCACGTATAAGCCAGATGGGTGCGCAACGGTTATACATTGTGCTGGCTTGCGACCGACCGGTTCGATAGATGTTATGCGCAGTCTCATCCTAGTGGTCTTTTCACGACACCGGGTTAGCTTGCGAGGCAACGTAAAAAAGCTACTGATGTCAGGATGCATGATGGAGACGCGGAAGCTTGGCCTCCCAGGCCGCTTGTTACCGAACTCATCCCTATAGTAGGTTTGCCGATTAGATATGCTGGCAATAGCCCCCAGTGACCATGAAAGCTCCTGCACATCTCTGGCAAGACGTTCGCTAACGGTTGAAAAACTAGCGCTCATCTCACAAGAGCCAACGCTGCCTTCGGTATCCATAAGCCCTTGGAGGATTGCCCGCCTCTGTTCAACACTCCCGGTTTTATATATTCCTGGGACGAACTTGTTGTAAGATCTAGCTCCGTATAGCCCTAACCTAGTTAGGCTTACTTGGAGTGGCGATCGTCGAGCTTTAAACTTTAGCCTGTCTGCACCATTCAGAGCCTGTGCGAGAGGCCATTTCCACAGAAACAACCTACGTCGCAGGCACCCCGGCCATATCCCGATGCGCCTTGCCCAACCATTAAGAGTATCGATAATGCCATCATATTCTATCTGGTAGTTAGCGCCACCTCGCCCTGGTTTGGTCTGAAAAACATGTGGCTGCCGTTCGTCTCGCTCCGTCGCTCCCATGGAGCGGAACTCATTGGCGGCTCCGTGGACCAGGCAAAGTTGGTAGTCGTAGCCTCCTTTGTAGACGGCGCGGTAATGCTTTATCCCAGCCAAAACAGACTCTAGGATATGCTCGTCTGCCGTTGAAAATGAGACATTGGAGGCAAGGTGCCCATCACCGATTAGAGCCCCAAGAGCATATGGATCAATCGGGAGGTCCTTAGGGGGCAATTCAATCGCCGCAGGTTCTATCAATGGCACAGCAGCTCGCTTTGCTGCACGTCTATTCTCGGTAAACCAGCGACGAATGTCGGTGGTCCGATATATCTGCCAGGACGCTCCGGAGATACAGCGTCTGGTGGCGTGGGATTTGCCAGTCTCATACACCGGTTTATGATGCCATATCTTCCATAGATGGTCGCCGCAGCATTCCACCGAGCGCCCGTCAGAAAACGTCACTCGATAGATCTCTACCTCCCCCTGCGGGTAGATCGCAGTCACCGGAACGACGGCCCCATCGGCAGTTAAAACCAAACTCCCTGCCTTAATATCTCGCATCGCTCTAAAGCCAGTCGGCGTGAGGACCTGGGAATCAAGAGGCTGAGCCTTGCCACTCGCCGTTTGGCCACATGCTATGATTGTGCGGCGTCGCTTGACCGCGAGAGTTATGAACTCGTCGAACTGCCCATCGTTATATAACTTCAGTAATTCCTCGTCGCGGCGAACGACCCGCTTGGCCACCGCTTTCTTGAAGAGGCCCTTGGCTGCCAGATCCTTCATGCTCGGCCAGTCGCTACTGCCGCGGCGAATGACCAAGCACGGGCGGTCTGAGGGGACGCACGGGTAGAACACGGCTTGCAGCCGTCGTGCAGCCTCACCTTCTTTGTTCATGGCGATCGACAACAACGGTCTGTCGTGGTGCACGTCCTGTCGTAATTGGGCTGCGGCAACGATGGCCATGTTCTCGATGCTGGTTGCGTCGATTTTCGCGTCCTGCCTCTGGTATATGCCACGCTCGAACGTCCAGATATTATCGGGGGCGTTGACCAGCACATCTTCTACTGCAGGATCTCCCAACCAATGGGCGATAGGCTCTTGCAGGTAGTCTAGGGTCACGCTCATCGTTGGCTCCTGTTGTTTTGCAGCCAGTAGGCCCCTTTGAAGTCCAGATCCCGCACGACGAAAATTGAGCAGGCCAATCCTTCATCGCGCGTCATAACGTCGGGTATGTTGATATACGAACGCAGCAGATCGTCGGCCGCCGATTGGCCGCCCTGGGCGAAGCTATTGAAATTCAGATTGGTCGTGCTGTTGTTGTTGCCGTTGCCGCGCTGCATGCCGTTGAGATATTGCACGCCGGCGTCGATACCGCCGCGGATGAGCGACAAGCCGATGATACCGCCCAGTTTGCCGGGGAACGGGTTGAACAGATGCCTGTTCACATCGCCATCAACGCCGGTCTCGCCACGCTCACTGGCAGCTGGCGAATTGACCGCAATGCGATATTGATGGGCGTGTCCTGCTGCGTCATACAGAATTGGTGTGGTGATATCCTGCCAAAGCACCGCCGCGCGATCCAGGCCATTCAGTAGGCCGTGCTGAATGGTGCCAAAGACCTCGGCGCCCTTATTCAGCAACACGACATCGCCGGTTTCTCCCCTGATATCTTGCGGGATGAGCGCGGTTACCGGACCTGGCAGCGTGGTGTTGATACGGGTTTTTTGAATGCAGGGGATTAAGCGACCTTGCGAGATGCGCCATCTTGGATTGGGCAGCTCTGCCACCCGCGTCCCGACCATTTTGGTCGGCTGTAGCGATGCCTCCAGGGCGTCCGGTCGCGCGTTGGGTGGTAAAGCGTCAGAATCCTTCTCGCCCTCCCCCTTCCCAACTGCCCCGGCCGCTGCCGTCGTGGCCTTCATCCCGAACAACGCCATCTCGGATTTTCGCGCGTTTTGCTCCTCAATATTGGGCAGCGGGGCCACTGGGCGCAGTTGGAGCCGCTGTCCCTGTTGCTGCGGGCGCGCTACGACTTCAGCCGGCGGTTCAGCCGGACGGACGACCTGCGTAACGTTCGGGTTCATCTGAATTTGCGGCAGGTCCTTCTGCGCCTCCTTGCGTTTGAAACTGATCGTTCCGCTGAACATGAAATAGAGTATCAGTGCTATGACGAGGCCTATTCCGATGTAGATCGCCCCCCGCATGGGCGAAATACGTGGTGGTGTGACGGCCTCTAAATCGAGATGCGGTAATCGATCGCTCACTTAGCGGACCGAGTTTTGATGGTGCGGCTGATGGCATCGTTGATCGTGCCAGTGCCGGGGTTATCGCCGATCTGGTTGTAGCGCTGGTTATAGATGCACAGGACCATGTCACCATCGCGCAACCTTATGATTTGCTCCACGCTATGCAACTTAACGATGCCGCCATCTTCCACCGTTACCCCGGATGGCTGTGCCTCCTTGCCGTCACGATTAACCACCAGGACGATCGGCAGGGCCATGTTGCCGGGAAAGCGCATTACGGTGGTGCCCTTGTAGTCCCACACCGCGGGCCGTCCTGTCGCCGCGCCGACCGGCGATAGTCTGGTATCGCCGACGACCACATAAGCATAGTTGCAGCCGGGTGGATTGAATGGATGGTTGGTGTCGCACTGCATCGCGTCATTGGCCTGCCGCAAAGCGACTTCGGCGGAATTCTGTCTACGGAAGGCGGCTTGCGCCGCCCATTTCGCGGCATTCTCTGCGGCAACGTCGGACGCATATGTGTAGCGGACGATGTAGCATGGCGTAGCGGCGGCAGGCGGCGGCGTTTCGCCGGTGGCATCCGCCACTCTGGTGGGTGGCGGAGGGGGAATTGCCGCCCATTGGATGAGGTAATCACGCGGCACGTCGCCCTTTTGCGCGTCGCTTTTCAGCGTTCGCACAGTTATTGGCTTGGGCGGCATATCGGCGATGGCCTTGATCGAAATAGTGTTGCTCCCCTCTCTCCCGGCCGCCTTTAGGTGCTCCTTATCGGACACGAATACATCGAGAATGCGCTCGTCTTTGCCGAAGACGATTTGCACGTTCTCACCAACGGCGGCGTTAATCTGCACCATATTGTTTGCATCGTATGGCACATCGCAGATATGCGGGTCGCCATTCTTGCCAGGCGAAGGCTGTTGGATGGCCAGGGCGGGCGTCGCCAACAAGATGAAAGCCGCTGTGATTGTGAGTTTCATCGCCCCACCGGTTTTGCGGATAGTGGATACGCACCAGGATATTCGGTGATGACTATTCTGAACGGATTGAACATGCGGATATCATTGATGTTAAGGCCCGTCGGGAAGTCCTTTATGAAGGCCAGGGAGATCGTATAGATCCGCGCCTCCTGCTCTGGTTCGCCCTCAAGCCAAAGCTTGCGAGAATAGTGCAGCCTGATGCTGCCTGGCTGTCCGCCAATGGACGGATGATAGTCGGCGACCTCGGTCATCTCCACGCGGATGACACCCTTCTTGCCCAACGTGGCTTGGTAGCTTTGTGGGTTCTTGCCGCTGCTCCATTTTTGGTAGGCCTCACGCACCGGGACGGACGACATCGCTTGCACGATGTAGTTGTTGAAGTCCTGCTCTATGTAGGAATAGCTCTCACGCGCCAATACGTATTTCCAGAGGAACGTCTGGACTGCCAAGTCAGACATCATCTGGTCGGGCAGGCTCTCGGTCGTCAGCGCAGTCTCAATCACGCCGTCCGGCCGCGCCCAAAAGAACACCGGCAATATGCGGATGAGTGGAATGGCATAGACCAGGCAGGTCATGGCGAACAGGAACATGACCGTAATAACGACGGAGTAGGCTTTCCAGAAAAGCTTCATCCGCTTGGTTTTGCGAAGTTCCCAGCCGGTTATTTTCTCTGTGTTGATCGCTCGCTGCAAGAGTCCGTCAGGGTAGACGAGCCCAGGAAGCCGCCGTTTGTTATCGTGCCCGGCCGCGGCATCCGGCGGCGGCAGCTGTTTGGTGTCGCTCACAGACGTCAGACGTTATGACTGTTCTGGCGTAGACCCGGGACGGATACCGCATTTGCTGGCTACGTAGTCCTTCGACGGATCAGTCAGCTGTGACCGATAGCGCTGCAGCTTCTTGGTTTCAGCTGGCTTCCAATCCTTGGGTGCGAGGGGCGCTGGCCCCGTGGCGATTAAAATCTTATGGCACGATTCAGGCATCTGGTTCCATTGTTGGGCGGCGGTTAGTTCCGGCCTGTTGCCGCATGCTGCGACGACCAATGGCACTGCTATAAGAAATCGCTTCATTGTCTTCTCCTACGACCGCACCGACAGGTCTTGTTCGGTCGGCGTCCATTTGCCTTGGTTGAGCGGATAGACTGGCCCGCTACAGGACGACATGGTGTGGGAGCATGCAGCGAGCGCTAGCAATGCAA
>Ga0105239_10003923_pt1 | contig 18019 bp, 15 predicted proteins | sample KBSC44metaG_FD_92761 | JGI IMG/M metagenome (GOLD analysis project Ga0105239, IMG submission 92761) | Corn rhizosphere microbial communities from Kellogg Biological Station, Michigan, USA - KBS C4-4 metaG | ecosystem: Host-associated > Plants > Roots > Rhizosphere > Soil | place: Michigan, USA...
CCACTAGACAAGTGACCTAAGTCATAGTTATTCTGATCGCATACTGTATGCAATCAGGAGGCCATCATGACTCAGAGCGTCGGAGTAGTCGAGGTTCGAGATCTTCGTGGCCGCTCGTACAGGGTCGGTGAACGGCCGCACGACATCATGGGCCACTCCAGGACATGGATGTTGTGGCTGACCTGGGTCGCCATGGCCGGGATCGGTGTCCTGCAATACGGCTATGGCGTCGCCGTCGCCGCGCTGGACACCACCAACGCGACGGGCGCCTTCTGGGTGCTCGCCCTCTGGGTGGTGTTCCAGGCGGGCGCTGCAGGCCCCACCGCCGCACTGAGCCACCACTTCGCCCTGTCTCCCCCACGCGCAGTCCTGCTCGGCGCCGCCCTGTGCGCCGCGGGCCCCCTGACCCTCGCCTTCACCGACAGCCTCGGCTACGCGATCTTCGGCTACTCCGTGCTGTCGGGTACCGGCGCCGGAATCGTCTACGCCACATGCGCATCCACGATCGCCAAGTGGTACCCGGAACAGCGCGGCATCAGGGTCGGTTTCGTCACGGGAGCGTTCGGTTTCGGCGCCGTGCCGTTCGTCGCACTCTTCGCCGCCTTCCTCACGCCCTCCAACCGCGCGGAGGTCTTCGCAGGAGTCGGGATGTGCATCCTGCTCGTCGTCGGCGCGTGTGGCGCCCTCCTGCGAGATCCCCCGGCGGGATGGTGGCCGCAGGACATCGACCCCAAGGTGTGGGCCGTCGACAAGCGGCTGAACCGCAGCCTGGCCCACAACGTCCGCGCTGTACGACAGTTCGCTCCCGGTGAGGCCGTGCGCACGCCGGCGTTCCTGGTGATGTACCTGATCCTCGTCATCGCCGCGGCAGCCTCACTGCTCGCCATCGCGTTCGTTCCGATCGTCGCCATGCACCAAGGCTTTTCGCTAGGCATCGGCGCGCTGGCGGTCGGGCTGCTCGCCGTCGTCAACGGCGCGGGCCGCAGCGTCGCGGGCCGGCTCTCCGACCGGTTCGGCCGACGCACGATGCTGAGCGCGGCACTGCTGCTCGAGGGCTGCGCCCAGCTGGGGCTCGTCTACTCCGCCTCGATCGGCCAGGCCTGGGTGTTCGTGACCTTCGCCGCGCTCAGCGGAATGGCTGGCGGCGCCTTCTACCCGCTGTTCGCAAGCCTCGTCGCCGACTACTTCGGCGAGCCCAACGCCCTGCGCAACTTCGGAGTCGTCTACAGCGCCAAGCTGTTCGGCGGGCTCATCGGAGTCGGGCTGCCCGCATTGCTGGTGTCGTCGCACGGTCTGTCGACCGCATTCGTCGCCGCCGGCCTGCTCAGCCTGTTCGCCGCCGTCATGACACGGCTCATCCACCGCCCCGGGCTCCCAAAGGTGTGCTTGCCCCGGTGACCAAACACCCAACACCCAAGGAGATTTCGATGCCCAAGACGACCGAGCTCGCCGAACTTCACCACCTCGTCGCCCAGCTACTGCGGTGCGTGGGATCGCTGGAGGCGACGTACGGTGGCGCCCCAGCCATGCGTCGTGTCATCAACGACGCCGAACGCATCCTCAACGGCATCGACCGTCTCGACATCGATACCGAAGAGCTCGAGATGGCGTGTGGGCTCGCGCTGGCCAAGCAACACGGGCCGATGATCCAGATCCCGGACACCGACTACGACCACGGCTTCTGGAGCGACGTCGACCACGAGGGCGTCGGCGGTCGGCGGGCAAGCTGACCGACGTTCACTGGCCAGCATGCGATCGCGCATAGGCGCGCGCGGCCGCAGGCGCACCGAGGCCGTGTAGCACGACGCTGCCAAGTACCACGACGACGACCATCGTCAGTGAGTCGACCTGCTCGTCGTTGGGCAGGGCATTGAACGCGAGCAGGCCGAACACGATCGACGTCGTGCCCCGCGGTCCGAGCCAACCGACGAGAAGCCGGTCGTGCCAGGAGAACGACGACCCCAGCAGCGCCACCACCACCGGAACCATCCGCACCAACGTCAAGGCCAGCAGGCAGAACACCATCACCTGCCACGGCACCGAGGACAACGCGAGGACCGCGACTCCGCCGATGACGAACCACATCGCGGCGGTCATCAAGAACCCGACGTCGTCGATGAGTGCGAGGTCGTCCCGGACGCCTGGCGTGCGCCACAGGTACTTGATCGCGATGCCACACACGAACGCGGACACGAAGCCGTTGCCATCGATGCCAAGACTCAGCCCGTACGACAACAGCGGTGCCGCGACCAGGATCAGCCTCCTCGACTGACCCGTCATGAACTCGCGTCGTCCGGCGACGTTTGCCGCAACGGCCAACACCGCGCCGACACAGGCACCCACGACGATGCCCTTGATCGCCTGCGGCACGGCGGAACTCAGCGCATCCCAGGGAGTGACGGCATTCGAGGTGTCACCGACGAGCACGAGCGCGAAGATGAACAGCGGCGAGACGATGCCGTCGTTGTAGCCGCCCTCGACGTTCAGCAGGTTCCTGACCCGCTCCGGTATCCGCTGATCGCGCAGGATCGACGCGGCTGGGGCGAAGTCGATGGGCATCACCACACAGGCGATCACGACCAACATCGCCCAGTCCAGATCGGGGAGCAACCACAACCCGAGCAGCACCGCCATCGCCAGGCTCAGCGGCAGTGCGATGAAGAGCATCCGCATGGCCGAGCGCGGTTCCCTGCCGAAGAGGCCGCCACGCACGTCGGTCGCGTCGATGAAGAGCAGCACCGCGAGGATCACTTCGGCGACACGCTCGGCGACGTGCCCATCGAGTGCTTCTGCCAGCCCGCGTTCGATGGTGAAGCTCGCCGCCACGCCCGCGAGCACCAAGAAGATCGGGGCTGTGATCCGCCACTGCTCGAGCCGGCGGGCCAGCAATGCCCAACCCGCGACCACGCCTGACACCGCGATGAGTGACAACAGCACGGACGCGATCTTGCCAGCACCCGAGCGGCTGCGGTCCCCGATCCGGAGTTATGGGACCACCAGACAACGAGTTACGGCAGCAGTGCCGCCGCAGCGACCACCACGGGGTCCACACTCTCCGTCTCGGCCGCGACCAACTCGACCAGCCTGCGCTTCATGCGCGGATCCCAGAACCTCTTGACGTGATCGGCCACCGCCGCTGGCACCTTCTCAGCGGGTAGATAACCGAGGTTGACGACGATGTCGTTGACCATCCTCATCTCGGCAGGCACGTTGTGCGACACGTCAATCCACCAATCCCCACGCCAGCACCCGATCGGCCTCCGACTCCCCCTGCAGCACGGCCGTGCTGTGGGTGAGCGCGACCTGGACGGCCGTCACCTTGTACTCGGGGCAGTTCGTCGCCCAGTCGGAGTTCTCGGTGGTCAGGACATTGGTACCCGAGATCGGGTGATGGAACGTGGTGTAGACCACGCCGGTCGGCATCCGTTCGGAGATCTGCGCGTGCAGCGTCGTCTCACCGACCCGGCTGGCCAACGTGACCTCGTCACCGTCGGTGATGCCGCGCACTTCGGCGTCGTGCGGATGGATCTCCAGCACGTCCTCGGCGTGCCAGGCGACGTTGGCCGTGCGGCGGGTCTGCGCTCCGACGTTGTACTGGCTCAAGATTCGACCCGTGGTGAGGATCAATGGGTAACGTCGGTTGCTGCGCTCCTCGGTCGGCACGAAGACCGTCGGGACGAACCTGCCCTTGCCCCTGGTGAACGTCTCGGTGTGCATGATCGGGGTGCCGTCTGGCGACTCCTCGTTGCACGGCCATTGGATGCTTCCCACTTCGTCCAGCTTCTTGAACGACACCCCGGTGAACGTCGGTGTCAGGGAGGCGATCTCGTCCATGATCTGGCTCGGATGGTCGTAGCTCATGGGATAGCCCATCGCCGTGGAGATCTGGCAGATGATCTCCCACTCGTGCATCGCGCTCTTGGGCTTCATCACCGCACGCACCCGGTTGATCCGGCGTTCGGCATTGGTGAACGTACCGTCCTTCTCCAGGAACGACGCACCGGGCAGGAACACGTGCGCGAACTTCGAGGTCTCGTTGAGGAACAGATCCTGGACCACCACCAGCTCCATCGAGCCCAGCGCGGCCGAGACGTGGTGGAAGTTCGGGTCGGACTGCGCGATGTCCTCACCGTGCACGAACAGCCCCCGGAACGAGCCCTCGATCGCGGCGTCGAACATGTTCGGGATCCGCAACCCGGGCTCCGACAACAGCGTTGTTCCCCAGAGGTTTTGGAAGGTCTGACGCACCGCGTCGTCCGACACGTGCCGGTAACCGGGAAGCTCGTGCGGGAAGGACCCCATGTCACAAGAGCCCTGCACGTTGTTCTGGCCGCGCAGCGGGTTGACCCCGACACCCTCGTGTCCGATGTTGCCGCATGCCATGGCCAGGTTGGCCATGCCCATGACCATCGTCGAACCCTGGCTGTGTTCTGTGACGCCGAGGCCGTAGTAGATGGCCCCGTTGCCTCCGCCTGCGTACAGCCGGGCGGCAGCGCGCACGTCGTCGGCAGGCACACCGGTGATCGACTCGACGGCCTCCGGGCTGTTCTCGGGGCGCGAGATGAACGCGGCCCACTCGTCGAATCCCTCGCATCTCTCGGCGACGAACGCCTTGTCGACGAGGCCTTCGGTCACCACCACGTGGGCCATCGCGTTGACGATCGCGACGTTCGTGCCCGGCTTCAGCTGCAGATGGTGATCGGCCTGGATGTGCGGGGAGCGCACCAGGTCGATGCGACGCGGGTCGGCCACGATGAGCCTGGCACCCTCACGCAGCCTCTGCTTCATCCTGGACGCGAAGACCGGGTGGCCGTCGGTGGGGTTCGCCCCGATCACCATGATGACGTCGGCCTGGGCGACGGAGCGGAAGTCCTGCGTGCCAGCCGATTCGCCGAAGGTCTGCTTGAGCCCATATCCCGTCGGCGAGTGGCACACCCGCGCACACGTATCCACGTTGTTGTTGCCGAACGCCGCACGCACCATCTTCTGCACGACGTAGACCTCTTCGTTCGTGCAGCGAGACGACGTGATCGCGCCGATCGCTCCCGTGCCGTACCGCGCCTTGATCTCGAGCATCCGGCGGGCGACGGTACCGATGGCCTCGTCCCACTCGACTTCGCGCCACGGGTCGGTGATCTTGTCGCGCACCATCGGGCGCAACGCACGGTCCGGGTGGGTGGCGTACCCAAAGGCGAAGCGTCCCTTGACACAGGAGTGGCCCTCGTTGGCGCCACCGTCCTTGAGGGGCACCATGCGGACGACCTCGTCGCCGCGCGTCTCGGCCTTGAACGAGCAGCCGACGCCGCAGTAGGCGCACGTGGTGATCACCGATCTCGTCGGCACCCCGAGCTCGACGACGGAGCGCTCCTGCAGCGTCGACGTCGGGCACGCCTGCACGCAGGCGCCGCAGGACACGCACTCCGAGTCCATGAACGACTCACCGGCGCCGGGCGACACCTTCGACGCGAAACCCCTGCCCTCGATGGTCAGCGCGAACGTGCCCTGGATCTCGCCGCACGCCCGCACGCAGCGCGAGCACGCGATGCACTTGGACGGGTCGAAGTCGAAGTACGGGTTGCTGAGGTCCTTGACGGCATCCAGGTGGTTGGCGCCCTCGTAGCCGTACCTGACCTGACGCAGCCCGACGACGCCTGCCATGTCCTGCAGTTCGCAGTCACCGTTGGCAGGACACGTGAGGCAATCCAGCGGGTGATCGGAGATGTAGAGCTCCATGACGCTCTCGCGGAGCTTGGCGACCTTCGGCGTCTGGGTCTTCACGACCATGCCCTCTGCGACCGGGGTCGTGCAGGAGGCCGGGGTGCCGCGGCGGCCGTCGATCTCCACCAGACACAGCCGGCAGGAGCCGAACGCGTCGAGAGTGTCCGTGGCGCACAGCTTCGGGATGTCGACGCCGGCGAGTGCGGCAGCCCGCATCACCGAAGTCCCATCGGGAACGGCGACGTGCAGTCCGTCGACCTCCACCGAAACCGTTGCCGGACCGGGCTTTGCGGGGGTGCCGTAGTCGGGTTCCTTGAGCAGGCTCATGATTTACCTTCCGCCTTCGCGCTTGCGTGCCTGGCATAGAAGTCGTCTGAGAAGTGCTGGATCGCGCTGCGCACCGGCATCGGGGTCAACCCGCCCATGGCACACAGTGAACCCTCGGTCATGACGTCGCAGAGGTCCTCGAGCAGCGCGAGGTTCTCGTCACGGTGCTCACCGGCGGTGATCTTGTCGATCACTTCGACCCCGCGCACCGAGCCCACCCGGCACGGCGTGCACTTGCCGCACGATTCGGCGGCACAGAACTCCATCGCGAACCGGGCCTGGGCTGCCATGTCCACGGTGTCGTCGAACACCACGATGCCGCCGTGGCCGACCATCGCACCCGCGGCGATGAATCCCTCGTAGTCCATCGGCAGGTCGAACCGCGACGTCGGCAGATACGCGCCGAGCGGGCCGCCGACCTGGACGGCACGCACCGGGCGTCCCGAAAGCGAGCCTCCGCCATAGTCGTTCACCAACTCGCCGAGCGTCACGCCGAAGGCCTTCTCCACGACCCCGCCGTAGCGGATGTTGCCGCCGAGCTGGAAGATCTGGGTGCCGCGCGAGCGTTCGACGCCGAGCTGTTGATAGGCCTTGGCGCCGTTGGCGAGGATCGTCGGCACGCTGGTCAAGGTGAGCACGTTGTTCACGACCGTCGGCTTGCCGAACAGACCGTTGATGGCGGGGATCGGGGGCTTGGCCCTGACCTCGCCGCGCTTGCCCTCCAGGCTCTGCAGCATGGAGGTCTCCTCGCCGCAGATGTAGGCGCCGCCGCCGACCCGCACGTGCAGCTCGAAGTTCAGCGACGAGCCGAGCACGCTCGGTCCCAGCCAGCCTTGCGCCCTTGCGATCTCGATGGCGGAGCGCATGGTGGCCACGGCGTCGGGGTATTCGGACCGGATGTAGACGTAGCCCTCGGTGGCGCCGACGGCGTGGGCGGCGATCGTCATGCCCTCGATGAGCAGGAACGGGTCGCCCTCCATGACCATCCGGTCGGCGAACGTCCCGCTGTCCCCTTCATCGGCGTTGCAGCAGACGAACTTCAGCGGATCGGTGCATCCGAGCACCGTCTTCCACTTGATGCCCGCGGGGAAGCCCGCGCCGCCACGTCCACGCAACCCGGAGTCGGTGACCTCGGTGACCACGTCCTCGGGTGACATCGCCAATGCCTTGCGCAGCCCGGCGAGGCCGCCGTGGTTCACGTAGTCGTCGGGAGACAAGGGATCGGTGACGCCCACCCTTGCGAAGGTGACCCGTTCCTGCGTCGCCATCCAGGGCAGTTCCTCGACGACGCCGACCCGCGACGGGTGCTCCGCGGCATCGAACAGGCCCGCGTCGACGAGCGCGTCGACCTCGCCGGGGCTGACGGGGCCGTAGCCGATGCGTCCGTCCGGCGTCGCCACCTCGACCAAGGGCTCGAGCCACAGCATGCCCCGGGACCCGTTGCGCACCAGCGTGATCGGCTGTCCGATGCGGTCTGCGGCCCGCTGCAGGGCGTCGGCGACCTCGTCCGCGCCGACTGACTTCGCCGCGGAGTCCCGCGACACGTAGACGGTGACCGGTGCGTTCATCGTGAGATCGCCTTGTCCATGATCGCCGACAGTCGGTCTTCGTCCACCCGGCCAAGGAGTCGATCGTCGACCTGCACGGCCGGGCCGAGCGCGCAGTTGCCGAGGCAGAAGACCTGTTCCACGGTCACGGAATCGTCGTAGCGGGTGTCCCCCATCGACAGGCCGTACTTGTCCTTCACGTGCTCCACCAGCCGGCCTGCGCCGACGGACTGGCACGCCTCGGCGCGGCAGACGCGGACCACGGTGCGGCCCGCGGGCTTGGAGCGGAAGTCGTGGTAGAAGGTCACCACGCCGTGGACGTCGGCGCGGGACAGGTTGAGCTCGTCGGCCAGCACCGGAATCGCTTCCGCTGGAATGTAACCCAGAGATTCCTGGACTGCGTGCAGGATCGGCAGCAGTGCGCCGCGGTGCTCGCGATGGTCGGCTGCGATCCCTCGGACCACCGCCTCGATTGTCGTGCTCGTCTCCCCCGTCGCGGTGGGACTCATGGCTGCCTCCAGGTTTCAACGAGCGGGAGAATGGGGGCGAAACCGGCCCCAGGGAGGGGGTCTCCTGGGGCCGGTTTCTGCCGTTTTAGACGACGATCTTCTTCTGGTGGAACTCTTCGATCGTGTCCGCGTCATAGCCGAGTTGGGCCAGAACCTCGTCGGTGTGCTCGCCGAGCAGCGGTGCACCCTTGATGTCGGGCTTGAACGACGAGAACTTGATCGGGCTGCCGACGGTGAGGAAGGTGCCACGGCCCTTCTGGTCCACCTCGACGATGCTTCCGGCGGTACGCAGCGTCTGGTCGTTGGCGAGGTCCTTCATGGACATCACCGGCGCACACGGCACCTCCCACTTGCGCAGGATGTCGACCGCCTCCCACTTGGTCTTGTCGGCCAGCCACTTCTCGATCTCGCCGAAGATCTCGAAGATCTTGTCCTGGCGGGCGCGGGCGGTGCTGTAGCCGGCATCCTCGACCCACTCCGGGTGCCCGATGGCCTCGGCGGTGCGCTTCCAGTTCTGCTCCTGGATGGTGAAGTAGATATAAGCGTTGGGATCGGTCTCCCAGCCCTTGCACTTGACCACCCAGCCGGGCTGGCCGCCGCCGCCGGCGTTGCCACCGCGGGGCACGGCGTCGCTGAACTCGCCGTTGGGGTACTGCGGGTACTCCTCAAGGTAGCCAACGGCTTCCAGCCGCTGCTGGTCGCGCAGCTTGACGCGGCAGAGGTTGAGCACGGCGTCCTGCATCGATGCCGACACCTTCTGGCCCTTGCCGGTCTTGTTGCGCTGGATGATCGCGGTCAGAATGCCGATCAGCAGGTGCATGCCGGTGTTGCTGTCACCGAGCGCAGCGCCGCTCACGGTCGGCGGGCCGTCCCAGAAGCCGGTGGTCGACGCGGCGCCGCCGGCGCACTGGGCGACGTTCTCGTAGACCTTGAGGTCGGTGTACGACGAGTCGTCGTTGAAGCCCTTGACCGAGCCGAAGATCAGCCGCGGGTTCCACTCCTGAATCTTGTCCCACGACAGGCCCATGCGATCCATGGCACCTGGTGCGAAGTTCTCCACCAGCACGTCGGCCTCGCGGATCAGCTTCTCCATCACGCCGAGGCCCTCGGGTGACTTGGTGTCGATCGCCAGCGAACGCTTGTTGCTGTTGAGCATCGTGAAGTAGAGGGCGTCCACGTCGGGGATGTCGCGCAACTGGTTTCGCGTGACGTCGCCTCCCTTCGGGCGCTCGACCTTCAGGACGTCGGCTCCGAACCAGGCGAGCATCTGGGTGCACGCCGGGCCCGCCTGGACGCCGGTGAAGTCGATCACCTTGATCCCGGAGAGCGGCAGTTCAGTCATGACACGTTCCTTCCTCTGTTTTTGCGTACTTAGGCGCTATAGCGGTTGTCGTTGCGGTGGATGGTGTTCGGTCATTGCTTGACGGTGATGCCCTTGGGGTTGAGGTGCGCGATGTTGCCGCTCTCGGTCCCGTCCGACGGGTCGATGACGCAGTCGATGAGCGCGGGCCTGCCCGATGCCAGGGCCTCCCGAAGCGCGGCGGCGACCTCCTCGGGCGTGGTGGCCTGATATCCCTTGCCGCCGAACGCCTTGATCATGTATTCGTGGCGGGCCCGCAACGCGGTCGGCGCCGGGTCGTTCGTGGTGGATGGGTCGTCACCGCGGTAGACCCCGCTGTTGTTGAGGATCACGGTGACGATCGGCAGGTCGTAGCGGCAGACGGCCTCGAGTTCCATGCCGCTGAACCCGAAGGCGCTGTCACCCTCGATCGCGACGACCGGCTTGCCGGTTTCGACGGCAGCGGCGATGGCGTAGCCCATGCCGATGCCCATCACGCCCCAGGTTCCGCTGTCCAGCCGGTGGCGCGGTACCTGCATGGGAATCGTGTTGCGCGCCAGGTCGAGTGCGTTCGCACCTTCGTTGACGACATAGGCCTGGGGGTTGTCGGCCAGGACGTCGCGGATCGCCTGCAGCGCGCCGAGGAACTTCATCGGGTGCGCGGTCAGCGCCGACTGGAGGCGGACCTCCATCTTGGCGACGTTCTGCGCCGACTTGGCCGCGAGCTCCTCGCGCCACTCGGTTTGCACGGTGATCTGACCAGGCTTGGCCCGCTCGAGGAGGGATTCCATCACCGACCCGATGTCGCCGACCAGTGGGGCGGCGATGGGCTGGTTGCTGTCCATCTCGGCGGCCGCGATGTCGACCTGAATGAACTTGGCGTCCGGGTTCCATTGCGGTGCATCGCCATGACCGAGCAACCAGTTCAGGCGTGCACCGACGAGCATCACGACGTCGGCCTTCTTCAGCGCCAGCGATCGGGCGGTGGCGGCCGACTGCGGGTGGTCGTCCGGCAACAGGCCCTTGGCCATGGACATCGGCACGTACGGTGCGCCGGTGGTCTCGACGAACTCGCGGATCTGCTCGTCGGACTGGGCGTAGGCCGCGCCCTTGCCCAGCACGATCAACGGTCGTTTGGCGTTGGCCAGCAGGTCGATTGCGGAGTCGACGGCCTCGATCTCAGGCAGCTGGCGCGGGGCCGGGTTGACGAGCTTCCACAGCGTCGACTTGGCCTCCTGGGCATCGAGGACCTCACCGAGCACGGCGGCGGGGATGTCGAGGTAGACGCCTCCTGGGCGGCCGGACACCGCGGTGCGGATGGCACGGGCGATACCGCGGCCGATGTCCTCGGCCCGCGATACTCGGTAGGCGGCCTTGGCGAACATCTTGGCCGCAGGCAGCTGGTCCATCTCCTCGTAGTCGCCGCGCTGCAGGTCGACCAGGTGCCGCTCACTGGATCCGGAGATCTGCACCATCGGGAAGCAGTTGGTGGTGGCATTGGCAAGCGCGACGAGCCCGTTGAGGAAGCCAGGGGCGGACACGGTCAGGCAGATGCCGGGCTTCTGGGTGAGGAACCCGGCGGCCGCGGCGGCGTGGCCGGCGTCGCTCTCGTGGCGGAAGCCGATGTAGCGGATACCCGACGCCTGTGCGAGGCGGGCCAGATCCGTGATCGGGATGCCGACGACGCCGTAGATGGTCTCTACGCCGTTGAGCTTCAGCGCGTCGACGACCAGGTGGATCCCATCGGTGAGCGCTGCAGGCTCGTCGGAACTCCCGGCTTCCGTGTCTCTCGTGGGAGCGACGGTCATGATGTGGACCCTTCCTGGACGATGGTGATTTCCCTTACGTATGACGACTTTTCACGTTGCCGACGGGCGCGTCCAAGACCTGTCGTCAACCGGCCAATAAACGCCGGTTATCACGTGGTGCGCCGTCGACCCCCGTCGTTGGATGGACATTTATGGCCTGTTCAGGTCGGCGACGAAGTCTCGCCGCTCCAGGTCGAAGGCCTCGTCGAGCCGCGCGCCCGCGGCCACGTTCAAGAACGCCCTTGCCGCAACCGAACCCGAACCGGCGTGGATCGCCATGGAGATCTGTGCGGTGGTCTCGGGCTCCACGAGGCGGACCGCTCGAGCCGACCCGCTCAGTGGGATCGAGCGCAGCCAGGTGTGCGGCACCACGCTCGCCCACGCCCCTGTCGCGACGTGGGCGTACAGCGACGCCACGGAATCCGTCTCGATCTGAGGTACGGCCGCCGCACCGTTCTCCGCGAACGCCTTGTCGATGAACTGGCGAAACCGCATGTGCGGCATCAACAATGCGAGTGGCAGCTGCGCTGCCTCGGCCCAGGTGATGGTGCGGGCGCCGGGAAGGATCTGCTCGCCGGAGACGAGCAGTACGTACCGCTCGCGGTACAGCGGAACGACCTCAAGTCCCGACTGATCGTCGGGGCCGAAGTGGGCGATGGCGGCATCCAGCTCGAAGTCGCGCAGTTGGCGCAGCAATTCGGTGGACGAAAGCCGCGAGCAGATGGTCACCTTGGCCAACGGGTGCAGCGCGCAGAACGCGGCGACGGGCAGCGCCGTCGTCGTCGACACCGTAGGCCCGGTTCCGAGACGCAACGTCCCGGAGATGCCTGCCCGCATGGCGGCGGCCTCGGCCTTGAGACCGTCGTGCTCGGCGAGCAGCCGCTTGGCCCAGACGACGAGACGTTCGCCCTCCAGCGTCAGGCCCTCGAAGTTCTGGCCGCGGTAGATCAGCGTGACGTTGAGCTCCCGCTCCAACTTGGCGATCGCCGTCGAGAGTGCGGGTTGCGATACGTAACACGCCTCTGCCGCGCGGGCGAAGTGCCGCTCCCTCGAGACGGCCACGAAGTACTCCAGCTGACGTAGCAGCATGAGCACTCCTCTTCGTCGATGGATCGCTTCAAACCTCTGTGTATGCAGTATGCGTTATCCTGTACGCTAGCGCAATCTTCGCAGCACAATCAACTAAATGAAGGAGCAGCGACGTGGCTGACGGCACCGGCACCATGAGCGAGGCGTGGCTGGCCCACGCAGTCGTGAACGAATCGGCAGAGGCCATCGTCGTGAGCGACCCGGACGGCATCATTCGGCTCTGGAACGGCGGCGCGGCGCGCATGTTCGGCTATACCGCCGACGAAGCCCTTGGGCGCAACCTCGACCTGATCATCCCCGAGAAGCTGCGTGCCCGACACAACAAGGGCTACGAGCAGACGATGGCGACCGGATACACCCGCTACGGCGAATCGCTGTTGAGCGTCCCCGCCCTCCACCGTGACGGGCACCGGCTGTCGATCGAGTTCAGTGTGGCCCTGCTCAGGAACGAGAGCGGCGAGATCGTCGGGATCTCGGCGATCATGCGCGAGGTGACCGAGCGCCGCAACGCCGACAGGGAGCTGCGTACCAAGCTGGCCGAGCTCGAGGCCCGAGTCGGGTCGGCGTAACCGACCCGACTGCCCCAACAACGTCATTCGACGCGCAGCACCCGCACCGAGTCGGTGTAGCCGGCCACTCCACTGCGACTCCCGGACACCACGACGACGACGTCGCCGGCATGGCAGGTGCCCATGGCCACCAGAGCCTGGCTGACCTCGGTCGCCATGGTCTCGGCCTTGGCGACGGGAGCCACCACGGCGGACTCGACGCCCCAGGAGTAGGCCAGCCGCGCGCGCACCGACTCATCGTGCACGAAGGCCAACAGCGGCAACGGAGATCGCTGCTGAGCCAAGCGCAGGGCGGTGTCGCCAGTGCGCGTGAAGCAGAGCAGCGCAGCGGCGCCGAGACGCCTTCCGACCTCGCACGCGGCTGCCGCGATCGCGTCGCCGAAGACCGCGTCCTGGCCGTCTTCGCAGGCAGCCCAGTCCGCAGCGCCTCTGCCCGCACCACTCTCGGCGGCCTCGACGATGCGCGCCATGGTCGCCACCGTGTGCGCGGGGTACTGCCCGACGCTGGTCTCGGCGGACAGCATGACTGCGTCCGCTCCGTCGAGGACGGCGTTGGCCACGTCGGAGACCTCGGCCCGGGTGGGACGCAGGTCGGAGATCATCGAGTCGAGCATCTGGGTGGCCACGATGACGGGCTTGGCCGCCTCCCTGCACAGCCGGATGGCGCGCTTCTGCACCATCGGAATCTGCTCGAGGGGCATCTCCACACCGAGGTCACCACGCGCGACCATCAGGCCGTCAAACGCTTCGACGATCGCCGGCAGGTCCGAAACCGCCTCGGGCTTCTCCAGTTTCGCGATGATCGGCACCCGTCGCCCGACCTCGTCCATGATGGCGTGTGCGAGCTTCACCTCCTCGGGAGACCGCACGAAGGACATGGCGACCATGTCGACACCCAGTTCGAGGGCGAACTTCAGATCCTCGATGTCCTTCTCGGACAAGGGCGGAACGCTGACGTCGATCCCTGGCAGCGATATGCCCTTGTGATCGCTGACCGGTCCACCGTGCACGACCTCGCACCTGATGTCATGGCCGGTGACGTCGACGACCCGCAGATCGACCTTGCCGTCGTCGACGAGCAGCCGATCGCCTGGCCGGACGTCGGTCGACAGTCCGCCGTAGGTCGTGGAGACCCGGTCGTGGTCACCCGGACATTCCGCGGTCGTGATCACGATCTGTTCACCGTCCGCCCAGACCACCGGTCCTTCGGCGAACTCGCCCAGCCTGATCTTCGGACCCTGCAGGTCGGCGAGCACGCCGACCGCGCGGCCGCTGTCGGCGGCGATCTGGCGAACCAGGCCGTACACCACCGAATGGTCGGCACGGGTGCCGTGGCTGAAGTTGAAGCGCGCCACGTCCATTCCGGCGTCGACGAGTTCGGTGAGCGATGCCTCGGAGCTGGTAGCGGGTCCGAGCGTGCAGACGATCTTGGCGCGGCGGTTCACTGTGTTCTCCCTAGGTGGTCAGAGCCGGCTGGGTTTCCCTCTCGCGGATGCGATCGGAATCCGACGCACCAGGCGTGCACGTGCGCGCGAGGAGGTCGGTGGCGGCGTACACGGTGCGAAGCGCGGGCGCGGGGGCACCGGTGAGGTCTGCCATCTCCACGACCGCCGCCACGATGGCGTCGAGCTCCAGCTGCTTGCCCGCTTCGAGGTCTTGCAGCATGGAGGTCTTGTGGTGGCCGACGTTCTCGGCGCCGCGCAGCCGCTTCTCGATGGAGATGTCCGGGGTGCAGCCCACCCTGGCGGCGATGTCGAGCGTCTCCTCCATCAGCTGGATCACCAGTTGCCGGGTGAGCGGATGCTGACAGATCTCGACCATCGTCGCTCTGGTGAGGGCGCTGAGCGGGTTGAACGCGACGTTGCCCATGAGCTTGATCCAGATGTCGCTGCGCAGGTCCGCCTCGACGGGCGCCTTCAAGCCTCCAGCGATCATCGCCTCGCTCAACGCCTTACACCGATCGGAGATCTCTCCCGATGGCTCACCGATGGAGAAGCGCGTGCCCTCCAGGTGGCGAATCACCCCGGGGGCTTCGATGGTCGTGGCTGGGTACACCACGCAGCCGATGGCCCGCTCCGGTGACAGCACGGCACTGGTGGCACCGCCGGGATCGACGGCCTCGATCCGACGCCCCTGGTACGGCCCAGGAAGCTGGTGGAAGTACCACCACGGAATTCCGTTCTGCGCGGCCAACACTGCGGTATCCGGGCCGAGCAGCGGTTCGACGAGGGGGCCACACGACGGGTAGCTGTGCGCCTTCAATCCAAGAAAGACGTAGTCGACGGGCCCGATCTCGGACGGGTCGTCGGTGGCATTCGGATACGCCACGAAGTCACCGCGGTCACTGAGCACCCGGACGCCGTTCTCCCGCATGGCATGTAGGTGTGCGTTCCTGGCAATGAGGTGCACGTCGGCACCGCCCCGCTGGAGCGCGGCGCCCCAGTAGGCGCCGATCGCCCCGGCTCCAACGACTGCAATCTTCACGGCAACCTCCTTCGATCGCATACTGTATGCAACAACTCCGACCGCTGTCTAGGTCCAGCGGACGATTGCGCGCGCCTACTGCTCGGCGCGCGTCGATCCTGCGGGTAGGCACGAAACCCCGAATGATGCGCACCGTAACCGCAGAGTGGCCCGCTTCCAACATGATTCGCGAGCCACTGCAGCGGCCGACCGACCGTATCGCAAACCTCGCGCTTCACACCTCCCCCATATGGGGGGTTGCATACAATATGCGATCTCCCTATTCTGAACCACGCCCCGGCATGGCATGGCCGCCGGAGGCACCGACCAATGCCGCCAGGAGCGTGTGAGTCGGCGACCGCCAGGAAGAGGAATATGACGCTCATCGGAGTGCCGCGGGAATCCGCGGAGGGTGAACGCCGCGTCGCGCTGGTCCCCAAGATCGTCGAGCGGCTACGGGCCCTCGGCCTTGAGGTCGTCGTCGAGAGCGGGGCCGGAGACGGCGCGATGATCAGCGACGAGGACTACCAGACGGCCGGCGCCACCATTGGCGATCCCTGGCCCGCGGACGTCGTCGTCAAGGTCAATCCGCCGACCGACGACGAAATCAGCCTACTGAAACCAGGTTCGGTACTCATCGGATTCCTCGCCCCGCGCGCACACCCGGAAATCGTGGAGCGACTGCGCCTCGCCAACGTCACTGCCTTTGCGGTGGAGGCGATTCCGCGGATCTCGCGTGCGCAGGTGATGGATGCGTTGTCATCGCAGGCGAACGTGGCGGGTTACAAGTCGGTGTTGTTGGCTGCGTCGGAGTCCACGCGATTCTTCCCGATGATGACCACCGCGGCTGGCACCGTGAAACCCGCCACCCTGTTGGTCCTTGGTGTCGGCGTGGCCGGGCTGCAGGCCCTGGCGACCGCGAAGCGCCTTGGCGCCAAACCGACGGGGTATGACGTGCGCCCCGAGGTGGCCGATCAGGTCCGCTCGGTCGGCGCGCAGTGGCTCGACTTGGGCATAGATGCTGCCGGCGAGGGCGGTTATGCCCGCGAGCTCACCGACGACGAACGCGCACAACAACAACGAGCACTCGAACAAGCCATCACGAAGTTCGACGTGGTCATCACCACCGCCCTCGTCCCCGGCAGGCCCGCGCCACGCTTGGTGACCGCGGCCGCGGTCGAGGGCATGAAGCCGGGCAGTGTGGTGATCGACCTCGCCGGCGAGACCGGTGGGAACTGCGAGCTCACCGAACCCGGACAGACCGTCGTCAAGCACCGGGTGACGATCGCGTCGCCACTGAACCTGCCGGCGACCATGCCCGAGCACGCCAGCGAGTTGTACGCGAAGAACATCACCGCGCTGTTGGAGTCGATGATCACCGACGGCGTGCTAGCCCCCGACTTCGACGACGAAGTCGTCGCGGCCTCCTGTGTCACCCGCGAGGGAGTGAACTGACCGATGTACGACGAATTGTTGGCCAATATCGCGATCCTGGTGCTTGCCGGGTTCGTCGGTTTCGCCGTGATCTCCAAAGTCCCGAACACGTTGCACACGCCGTTGATGTCGGGCACCAACGCCATCCACGGCATCGTCGTGCTCGGCGCGCTGATCGTGCTTGGCAACCTGCCCGCCGACGCCTCGTGGGGCGTGCGGATCATCGCGTTCATCGCGCTGATCTTCGGCACGCTCAACGTGATCGGCGGTTTCCTGGTCACCGACCGGATGCTGAGCATGTTCAAGAGCAAGAAGCCCGAATCGACCACTGAGGCGGCAGGCCAGTGATTTATCTCGTCAACGGGCTCTACATCCTGGCCTTCGGCCTCTTCATCCTCGGACTGTCCGGGCTGACCGGGCCCAAGACCGCGGTGCGGGGCAACTGGATCGCCGCAACCGGCATGGCCCTGGCCGTGATCGCGACCCTGATCAAGGTCCGCGACACCGCGACCATCAACTGGATCCTGATCGCCGCGGGCCTGCTCATCGGTGTCGTGCTCGGGGTGCCGCCGGCCAAGAAGACCAAGATGACCGCGATGCCCCAACTGGTCGCCCTGTTCAACGGCGTAGGCGGCGGCACCGTGGCGCTGATCGCATGGGCCGAGTTCATCGAAACCGACGGCTTCGCCCACATCACCGAAACACCCTCCGTCGCACTGGTGGTCGGATCGCTGTTCGCCGCGATCATCGGATCGGTGTCGTTCTGGGGATCGCTGGTCGCGTTCCTGAAACTGCAGGAATCCATCCCCAAGAACCTCGAGAAGACCCTCGTGAAGTCCGCGAAGCTCTTCCAAGCCTCCAACGTGGTGTTGCTAGTCGCCGCAATCGCCGTCTCGGTCTACCTCGGCATCAACGCAGGCACCGGAACCCCGGTCTGGATGATCGTCGTCGTCCTGGTCCTCGCCGGAGTCATGGGATTGTTCGTGGTGTTCCCCATCGGCGGTGCGGACATGCCGGTGGTCATCTCCCTGCTCAACGCCATGACCGGACTGTCGGCCGCGGCGGCCGGCCTCGCCCTCAACAACACGGCGATGATCGTCGCCGGCATGATCGTCGGCGCGTCCGGCAGCATCTTGACCAACCTGATGGCCGTGGCGATGAACCGCTCCATCCCCGCGATCGTGTTCGGTTCGTTCGGCGCCGGATCCGCAAGCGC
>Ga0105239_10003925_pt1 | contig 18017 bp, 11 predicted proteins | sample KBSC44metaG_FD_92761 | JGI IMG/M metagenome (GOLD analysis project Ga0105239, IMG submission 92761) | Corn rhizosphere microbial communities from Kellogg Biological Station, Michigan, USA - KBS C4-4 metaG | ecosystem: Host-associated > Plants > Roots > Rhizosphere > Soil | place: Michigan, USA...
AGTAGATCATCCCAATCGCTCGGAGCGCTGGCTTTCGATTTGGCGACTTGCAAAACCTCTTGGTAGGAAATGGGAATAAGCGAGCGAGAGCCTGGCCCGGCAAGTTCAACAAAATAGCCCGCACGAACTTTTCGCGCAGTGGCTAGACCTTCCCCGTCGGCATACGCGGCAATCACTGCTGCGGAAATTCCTCGTTCAGTTGCGAGGCGCCTTGCGAGCACGAGATTGCGCATCCATTGATAAGACTCTCCCCTAAAAGGGCACGGCTTGTAGTCCTGCAGTGGGTCGATACCGAATACCAGCGGGATTACATCCCAATACTTCACCCCTTTAGCTGAAAGGGCGCAGCGCGCTTCACGACCGTTGGCTGGATTGATCTGATGCTCGTAGTTTCCGCTGCATTGGCGCACTCCGCGATTCGCGCCTTTTCGGGTCGGTTTTGGCTGGCTGCAACCGCCACCGACCTCTGTAAACTTGCATTCAATTATCAGGGCTGCACGAGTGCTCAACGCGAGCGCATCCACCTGAGTTGACGTCGGTTCACCCAAGAGCCCATTGGGCGCCATCCATTCAAGTTCAAGTGTCCACGGCGGATCACCGGGAATGCCACACTGGTCGGCCAGGGCTCCAAGAATCTGATCACGGTCGGGGCTAGCCTTGATAGTTCCGAAGACATCAATCGCCAGCGCTTGTGATGACCCAATCTTATGACTCTGGATCGCCCCGTGCTTGTCTCGGTGCCACGGAAATTTTCGCCAGTCGTCAAGCGCAGCATGCGCCGCCGGAAACAGATTGGCTTTGATCTCTTCTACTCCAGGTTCCATTATCAGCCCGCCCTTTTTGGCTCGTCGTCAGCAGCCTCGTCGTGCTCGACCTCGTGAAGGGGGCGCCAGTGCTTTCCGAGGTCACACCAGCACACCGCAGTATTAGTATTAGGCCCGTGAAAGCGTATCTTCTAACGCGCTAGTTGGCTTAGCCACTGGCTAACCGCAGGAAGACTCTTTAGTTCGGGGGAGGTGATTCCGAACTTCGCGTTGAGGGTTGAGAACCTTCCAGCAATGTTCATTGCCAACCCTCGAATTAGCTCACTGTCTTCCAAGACGAGAGTCGCGGCGGAATCCCATAGTTCGTCTTGAAGCGTCCTCAACTGTTGTTCATGCTCTTCCTCCGAGGTCGGGAGAGCACATCTTATTCCTCGCAACACCCGGAGCAGCTCTCGAACCCCCTTGAAATCGTCAGTAGCTCCTCCGCTGTGCAGTTCTTGGATGGCGTAGCTGAGGTCGAGTAATCCATTGGCGCCGATCGACTCAGCGAGCGAGCCGGCGAACAACACCAAGATGCGCCGACGAAGATAGGATTCAACAGCATCAAGCGTTGTGTGACTTTCCAAAAGGGTGACAGGAGCCTCAGCTCTGTGGCCCCTCACGGGATCGGTAATGACGACGGTAATGTCACCTGCCCTAAAACCCTGCCTCTCGAACATAAGCCAGTGACCGATTTCGTGTTGTGCAATTTTTCGTATGCGCGCCATGACTGTTGGTTGTGATTTCCAATCGACCATCTGCTTGATCTGTCCTTCTTGCCGATAAAGACACGAAGATATGCTCCGCTTCACACCTCAAATAGCGCGGTCATGCGTTGGATTGCAGTTGTCCACTCCCGCCCGATAAACGCCCAAAGTTCTGTTTCCAATTGTTTTCGCTTATCTGCGCCAAACCAATTCCGATTGTGGCCAAACACCCTGTCACGGTATCCTGGTCCGCGGCCCCACTCGCCGTTGCAATCGGACCAAAAGGCTGCATCGGCACTGAGCTGCTCTTTGTGAAGATTTTGGCCAGTAATCTGCATCTTCCGAAGTAGGTCCTCGTATGCAGACCGCAGGACACGATCTGCCTGGCTGATCATATCAGCAGCTTCGGTGAAATTTGCGTCTGCGGAAAGCGTCGCGCAAAGCTCGGAGAATCCATCGATTCGTTTGCCCAATGACATCACTGCCAACCTTCGAGCACCAAAACCGAGATGGTGCGAATAGCTCAAATTCGGCCACTCGCCACCTCTACGGATTGAAGCCCTCACAGTGCTCGCGTTTGCCCGGCCGATTTGGCTTAGCAAATCGTCCTGGAGGTGATCGGAGGGCTGCGCCGGATGGCCATTGTTCGACGCCCACGTTGATAACAACGACGAAGCCTCGCGAAGCACTTCTTCGGTCTGTTGCTTTGAATAGTTTTCGAGAAGGAGGCGGGCATTGGCCGTGATCGCACTGATCGCATTCCGAAAGTCTGACCGTACATCAGCAAGCCGCTTCAAAACGAAGCCCTGCAATCGTGATGGGTCTTCCTCGAATGAATTGAAAAACTCGACGGGTAGGTCTTGGAGTTGGAGAGGCTGTAGAGAGAGTGCTATTTGTTCGCCTTTGAGTTCATAACCCTCCTCGGCGCTCTCGACACGGACGCCCGATGCGTCGTCTTTGGCTGCCATCGCCTCATTGAATTTGGGCAGAACCAAGAGTGCAGCCTGCAGACCGATCTTCGTCACGCCGGTTTCGATTGCGCGCTCCAGCAAGATACGATTCTCAACGCCGGGAGCGTTGTTGAATCCCGAACACAGCACGGAGAGTGTGTGAGGATCGTCGAGCAGGCTTTCGAGATCAGCTCTAGCTGCTGTTCTGTCTACGCCCTTGGTGTCGACAATGCGCAGCGAAAGATCGGTGCCATCGATGAGCGGCCTTGGCACAACAATCTCAATGCGACGTGGGAGCGATATTTCAGTATGGCGACCATTGTTGACCAGCTCAAAGCATTCCTTGAGCCAGACGTGCGCTGCTTTTCCCGATGTTGGGTCGTACCAGATATCGCGCTTGTCGCGCTTTTGGAGCTCCATTCGAGTTAGTATCTCGACGACAAGCTCACGAACTGAAGCACAGCGGCTTGCAAGAGCCTTAGTCTCATCGTGCCGAATAGTTTTGCCGTCTGCGCCCTTTTCTCGGCGCACGCGCAACCCGGCCATGTTTTTTATCGCCCTATCGATTTCTTTTGATACCCCTTGGCCCTCGCGATCTGGCTCCTGAACCTCGGTTGGCGCGGAGGTGTCAGCGACTAGCTGTTCAGCGAGATCAAATACGTATGAGCGAACCTCGTCTTCGGTGCAGGGTTCGACTAGGAGGCCGTATCCTGGACCTGTTCGGAGGTGCACTTCGCAGATCGTTATGCCGCCCGAGCCTGCTTCTAGCACGGGTGTTGGCTGATCACCTTTGTCGTCCGGAATCTCCAACCCCGTGACGCGACAGATTGCAGTTGATTTGCCAATGCCGATGCTTCCAACAAAGGCGATTTGATGTTCGCGTTTGAGAAGCCTCTCTGAAGCACCCGATAGTTCAGCAAGATACTCGGTGATGCGGCGCTCGAACGCCTGACGAATGTCAGGGTTTTCGCGTAGATCGGTCAGTTGTTTCGCAACTTGCTCAGCTTCCCACAACAGGTCCTGGTCAGGATGGTCCAATGGAGGCCGGTTGAGCACAGTCCATTCTCGCTCGAGGAACTGAGAAAGTTTCGAAGCTTCCTCCGTGCCGATCGCGTTCAACAAATCCCTCAGCTCGTCGGAGGTCACGGGTCGCTCTCCGCTCTCGACACGCGAGAGAACGGCAGGACTCCACGTAATTTTTCTAGCCAATTCGCCCTGCTTGATGCCGGCGCCTTCTCGGATCGATGCGATCCGATGACCGAGCTCCATCTGGTTTTCGATGTTCATATTACCCCTCTGTCAGGAAACATTTCTGTCAAAACAACATTGAACGGAGAAACGTTTCTCACTATTCTCATGAAACGTCAATACGTTTCATTTTATGACCCACCGAACATGAAATTCCATAGAAATCGAAAAATCAGTTATTGACTTTTCAGTCAGACACGATCATGTTCGGTCTGGCAAGGAGCTACGGTTATGCACAGGAGCAGGCATTTCAGTTCGAGAATGAAGCAGCGGGGTATTCCAAACGCGCTTGCAGAGCTTGCACTCGCGCATGGGCGCCCTGAGCAGGACAAGTACATCCTGGATCGGCGTGAAGTTGATCGGCGCCTCGACGAAATCAACTACGAACGGAGCCTTCTTCTTAAGGCCCGGGACAAAGGCGGCGTGACCGTTATCGCTGAAAGCGACACGCTCGTCACCGTCTACAACTGCAACAGGTAAGACAGTGCCGCTCTTTACAGATTCCCTGCGAGCCACCCACCTTGGGGCCCATCAAGCCGCGATGGGGCTCTCATTTATGTTGTTGTGGTCACAGCGTGAGGCGTCCGAGCTAGAGGGTCTCCCAACCTTCGCCGATGCCTCCGCCGAGTTTTTGGCCAACTCTTTCACTCGGGTGTCACGACGGGTCGCACCATCGGAAGCAGACACATTGGAAGAAACCTTCTCAAGAATTGATCCTCGCGAGTTAGATCCCCTTCGGCGAGATATGCTGCGCGCATTGAACGAAGGGCTGTCCGCCGAAGACATTGCAGAAGACATATTTGCCACTTGCCTTCCGCACACCTGGCTGGCGCATGAGAGCTGCGATGTTCTGATCGCCGCGCTAGCTCCGAGGCGCACCTCACAGATTGTGTGCGCCTATTCGATGGCGGCGCGGCCCGCCTGGAACCTATCCAGAGATCACCAGGTCCATCTCGAGGTAGAGGAACAAGGCCTCGGTGCCATCATTGCCATGCTAGCGAGCGCAACTCGACGTTCGCTTGTAGTGCGGACTAGTTCGTTAGACGCAGTAAGCCGAGACGGTGTCTTCCGCTTGTACGATCTCGCTTTGATCCTGCCACCACTCGGCAGGCGCTTGAAATCGGGCCTTCTGGCCAAGGATGTTCCGGGTCTACGCGCGGATGATGACATCGGCAGCGAAGCTCTGGGCGCGTTGTTGGGAGCTCAAATTGGTCGCCAACGCAGCATAGTCGTAGTCGCAAAAGGTTTCCTGTTTCGCACGTCCAGCCGAGACGCTGCCATCAAGCAAGAGCTTGTCCAAAGTCTCGGATTGCGGGCGGTGATATCGCTGCCGCGCGGCACGATGGCCAGCACAGCGGTAGCATTCTCGGCCCTGGTTTTCTCTCCAAACGGTCAAGACAACAAAGCCGGCAAACACATCCGGTTCATTGACGCAAGCAATCCGGCCACACTCAAATCGGCCGAAATTCCAACACTGCTCGACAGCAAAGTGAAACACCCCCTCTCCACGGATGCGACACCCGCTCAGTTGTCGGATGCTGGTTTCAATCTCTCTGTTGATCGCTATGTGCTCAGTGCAGAAACACGAGATAGTCGAAATCTCATCGGTCAGCATTATACCCTGACCTTGTCTGATCTCGCCGAAATACGAAAACCCCAGGCCCTCCCGCGCGATGACCGGCAACATGCTCACATCGAAATCCGGGAGGCATTGTTGGCCGATATTGACGGCGGTCGTCTCCAAATGCCTCGCAAGCGCAGCCAGCTTCCTCGGTCTGCTTCTACGAAAATCGAAAATGCTGTCCTGAAGCAAAACGACATTCTGCTTTCAATCAAGGGAACGATCGGGAAGACAGCGTTGGTCACGGATGAGGTTATAGCCGATAGCGAGCCAGCGCTCGTCGTTGCAGGCCAATCCTTCGTGATACTCCGGTTACGTAAGGGGAGTGCCATAACCGACGCAAGAGTTCTCACAACCTATCTTCGCACTCCAACGGCGCAGGCCCTGCTTGGCTCGATGGCAGGCGGCACGACCATTCCCAATGTTATCATGGGTGACTTGAAGGCGTTGCCGGTCCCCATCCCGAGCGTAGAAACGCAGAGAGAATTACTGGCTAAGTTCGACGAACGCGACCACTTGCTTCATGATGCCGATCAACTGATCTCAAAGAGCCAAGCCGTTGAGCAATCAATGTTTGATTTGATTTTGGCGGGCGAAGACCAATGACGACACCTGAACAGAAAGCCAGACAGGAAATCGATCTAGACCTCGTGGCAGCTGGATGGATTGTCCAGGATCGCGATGATCTCGACCTTTCGGCTGGTCGCGGCATAGCCGTGCGCAATTTCACGATGAAGGCAGGATTCGGCTTCGCCGACTACCTGCTCTATGTAGATCGCAAGGCTGCTGGAGCCATCGAAGCCAAAGCGGAGGGCACGCTTACCGGCGTCGAGGCACAATCGGCCAAGTACGCTGCGGGTCTGCCTGATAACCTTCCGGCCTATCGGCGGCCTCTTCCGTTTCTCTTCGAGTCGAACGGTTCGGTGACGTTCTACACCAATGGTCTAGACCCGGTTCCACGAAGTCGGCAGGTGTTCAATTTCCCTCGACCCGAGACGCTAGCGGATTTGTTGGCGCAGACGAGCCAACTTCGCGCGAGGTTGAAAGATCTCCCGCTGCTTGATGAGGAGCGGCTGTGGACTGTCCAGGCGAAGGCAATCCGTAAACTCGAACAATCATTTTGTCGGGCGGACCCGCGTGCACTTATCCAGATGGCTACAGGATCGGGCAAGACCTTCACCGCTGTGAACGAAGCATATCGTCTACTCAAGTTCGCCAACGCCAAGCGCATTTTGTTTCTGGTGGACCGCGGGAATCTTGGCAAGCAAGCCGAGGACGAGTTCGCGAACTTCGAACCGCCTGACGATCCGCGAAAGTTTCCGACGCTCTACACAGTGCAGAGACTCAAGTCGAACTCGATCAATCCCGCTGCGAAGGTGGTCATCACCACCATCCAGCGTCTCTACTCCATGCTCAAAGGCGAGACCGAATTCGACGCCGGCAACGAAGAAGGTTCAGCGTTCGACACCGCGAAACCCTGGCTGGGTGAGCCGCCAGACGTAGTCTACAACGCAGGCATTCCGCCGGAGTTTTTCGATTTCGTCATCGTCGATGAGTGCCATCGCTCGATTTACGAACTGTGGAGCCAGGTGCTGCTCTATTTCGATGCTTTCATGATCGGCCTTACCGCCACGCCCGCCGGCAAGACCATCGGCTTCTTCAATCAAAATCTGGTCATGCAATACGGGCACGACGAGGCAGTTACTGATGGCGTCAATGTGGATTTCGACGTCTACCGCATACGCACCCGCATCACGGAGCAAGGTGCGACCATCGCTGCCGGTGATACAGGCGTCTACGTGGACAAGCGCCACAAGCTTTCGCGGCGCGAGCGGTTGGAGTTGCTCAACCATGATTTGACCTACACATCGAACCAGCTTGACCGCGACATTGTCTCGGAGAGCCAGATTCGCACCGTGCTCCAGCAGTTCCGCGATAGGGTACTTCCAGACGCGTTTCCAGGACGCGGAGAAGTGCCCAAGACTCTGATCTTCGCTAAGGACGACTCCCACGCCGACGACATTGTGCGCCTAGCGCGCGAGGTGTTCGCCGCCGGCAATGAGTTCTGCCAGAAGATCACGTATCGGACCGGCTTCACCAAGGTCACCAAGACTGTGAAGAACGATGACGGTACCGAGTCCGAAGTGAGCGAATGGGTGAAGACTTCGAATCTTACCCCCGATGAAATCCTCTCCAATTTCCGCAACAGCTTCTTTCCCCGCATTGCGGTGACGGTGGACATGATATCGACCGGCACGGACGTAAAGCCGATCGAGTGCGTGTTCTTCCTCCGCAATGTGAAATCGGCTGGCTTCTTTGAGCAAATGAAGGGGCGCGGCGTTCGCGTAATTTCGCCCGACAAACTGCGTTCGGTGACACCGACCGCACGGATCAAGGACCGTTTCATCATTGTCGATGCCGTCGGGGTTTGCGAGGAAGACAAGACCGATTCGCAAACGCTCAACCGCCAGCCCACAAAGACGCTTGAGCAAGTTCTCGAATACGTCGCACAAGGCGGTACCGATTCCGACGCACTCATCACGCTAGCGGGCCGCCTCGCGCGCCTGCAGCGAGATTTCAGCGGCGAACAGCTTGCGGAACTGAGCGATCTCGCCGGCGGCCAGTCCGTTGCCGAACTCGCACACAATCTGCTGAATGCTTGCGACCCCGATATGCAGGCAGAGACTGCGAAGACACTGCCTGGGGTCGTTGGGCCACCGAGCGAGGAACAGGTCAAACTTGCTGCGGAGAAGTTGACGCAACAGGCTGTTACACCATTTCTCAATGCTCAACTTCGGCGGCGCATCCTCGAAATTCGGGCGCAGAACGAGCAGACCATCGACCGGCACACGATCGATGACGTGCTTTACTCTGGCTTCGACGCTTCGGCGGTTGAGAAGGCAGCGGCGAAGGTCAAGGACTTCCGCGCCTGGATCGAAGAACACAAGGGCGAATTGACCGCTCTACAAGTACTCTACGCAGGGACGCGTCCATTGAAATTGTCGCTGAAGGAGTTGCGGCAGCTGCGCGACGCGCTGGCCCGACCGCCACTCGCCACGACTCCCGCACAACTTTGGCGCGCCTTCCAGGCTGCCGAGGCGGAAAAGGTCAACGGCAGCGGCGGCGAAGTGCTGACCGATCTCGTGTCCCTCGTGCGGCATGCGCTGATTCCCACGATGTCGCTTGTACCGTACCGCGAACAGTTGCGCGAACGATATCAACAATGGCTCAACGAACATGGCGACAGCGCTTTCACGCCCGAACAGCGCGAGTGGCTTGACCGCATGGCGGAGCACATCGCCACTAGCCTCGCTATCGCGCCAGAAGACTTCGAGAGTGGTTGGTTTGGCCAACACGGCAGCCTCGGTCACGCTCACTCGCTGTTTAGAGACAAACTCAAACCGCTGATGACTGAACTGAATGAGAGGCTGGCGGCGTGAGCGAGAACGACTCTTTACCGCAAGGATGGGCCGTCGCGTCACTCGGCGCTGTGGTGGAGCCGCGTATCGGAAAGGCAGATCCACAAGGTTACCCCACCGCCAAATTCATTGGGATGGAACAAGTAGAGGCGCACACTATGCGCCTGCTCGGAACCGTGTCGGCGGGGACGATGAAGAGCGGAGCCAACACCTTCCAACCGGGCGACGTTCTTTATGGCCGACTCCGATCTTATTTGAACAAAGTCTACCAACCTGACTTTGCCGGCCTCTGTTCGGGCGAATTCATCGTGCTGCCGGAGACCAGCGCTGTCTATGGGAAGTTTCTAAAATACCGGCTGAACGCCAGCGACTTCGTTCGGTTCGCGAGCCAGATTAACACGGGTGATCGTCCTCGTGTCGATTTTGATCAAATTGGGACCTTTCGCCTGAACTTGCCGCCGCGAAACGAGCAAGAGCGTATCACCGACGCGTTGGACGAGTTGCTTTCCGACCTCGATGCCGGTGTAAAAGTATTGGAGCAGGTACGCGCTAAGTTGAGTATCTATCGCGCCACCGTACTCAAGGCGGCTTTCGAAGGCACTCTCACAGCCGACCGGCGCGAGCAACATCCGCAGAGTGAGTCTGCCGTCGAGCTGCTTGAGCAAATTCTCGCTGAACGCCGTAAGCGTTGGGAGGACGAGCAGCTCTGCAAATTCGAGAAGGGCCGCGAGCCACCCAAGAACTGGAAGGAGAAATACAAGGAGCCTGCAGTGACAGATACGAGCGGCCTACCTTTGCTGCCGGACGGGTGGTGCTGGACGAACCTCGACGCGCTGACAGTGGAGGGGCCTCAGAACGGACTGTATCTGCCAAGCACGCTCTATGGTCAGGGTGTGGAAATCTTGAGGATCGACGATTTTCAAAACGGGTGGACACGGCCGCGCGAAGAACTGAAGCGCGTCGAAGCTAGTGCGGATGCGATCGCAACTTACGCTTTGCGTCTGCGTGATCTCGTCATCAATCGCGTAAACAGCATGACTCACCTCGGAAAGTGCTGCCTCATCGCAGACACCTTCAAAGGCGTGCTGTTCGAGTCGAATATGATGCGATTGGAAATCGCGGAGGCAACCAACGCGAAATACATTGAGCGCTACCTCCATTCAGAAACTGGTCGGCGGCGATTGACAAAAAATGCCAAGTGGGCCGTAAACCAAGCGAGCATCAATCAGGAAGATGTGAAGCGCACTGCGGTTCCGTTGCCGTCGCTAGACGAACAGGACGCCATCGTCGAATCCGTCGAAGATCACATCTCCATCATCGACCACCTCGAATCTGACCTCGAAGCCAAGCTGACCAGCAGCCAAGCTTTGCGCCAATCGATCCTGCGCCATGCCTTCGCGGGCAAGCTAGTATCGCAGGACCCCCGGGACGAGCCTGCTGGCGAGCTTCTAATGCGGATCGCCGCCGAGCGGGAACAGCGCGCCCGCGATGCCGAAGCCGCGAAGTGTCTGAACAGACAAACGCGGCGGGCTTCACCGGGATCACGCAAACCGCATTTGAACATAAGCAGAGAGGCGAGCAATGGACGCGTCGCAGATCGGTAAAAGGGCCTGGAGTTATGCCGGCGTCCTACAAGACGCCGGCCTCTCCTGCTTCGAATACGTAGAGCAACTCACGCTGCTCCTCTTCTTGAAGATGGCCGACCAACTGACAGAGGAGCCGTACAATCGCGAGCCGCTTGTGCCGCCCGAACTCGGCTGGAAGGCGCTTCTGCCTCTGGACGGATCGGCGTTGGAAGATCAATACCGCGCGAGCCTCGAAAAGCTCGGGGTTAAGCCCGGGATGCTCGGCGTCATCTTCAAAGGTGCGCGCTGCGAAATTCACAATCCCGCGCTTCTGAAGCAGTTGATCGTGAATCTTCTCGACAAGGTAGATTGGCTGTCGTTGCCGGTGGATGTGAAAGGCACGATCTACGAGGAATTGCTCTCCCGCTCTGCGCAGGAATCCTCTCGCGGCGCGGGCCAGTATTTTACGACTCGTGCGGTGATCCAGACGATGTGCGAGGTGATGCAGCCTACGCCAACGGAGCGCATTTGCGATCCAGCCGCTGGAACCGGCGGATTTCTAACCAATGCCTATCAATACGTTCTCGATCGCTTTGATTCCCAGTTGGACGCCGATCAAAAACGATCCTTGCGCGAAGACCTTGTCGAAGGAATGGAGCTATCGCCCAAGGTCGGGCGTATGTGTGCGATGAACCTCTACCTCCATGGAATTGGTAGTGACGACAAGGTTGTGATTCACACGGGACATGACGCGCTAGCGGCGCCCTGGAGCCGCGAATACTCCATGGTTCTGGCGAACCCTCCCTTTGGGAAGAAACAAAGCCTTCTGTTCGTCAACGAAGAGGGCGACACAGAGAAAGAGGATCAGATCATCGTTCGCGAAGATTTCTGGACCTCGACGAGCAACAAGCAGCTCAATTTCGTCCAGCACATCTACTCGCTGCTGAAGATCGATGGGCGCGCGGCTGTTGTCGTACCCGACAATGTCTTGTTCGAGGGTGGCGCCGGCGAAAAGGTGCGCCGCAATCTCCTGCAGAAATGCCGCGTCCACACCCTGCTGCGACTGCCGACCGGCATCTGGTATTCGCCCGGTGTGAAAGCCAACGTGATCTTCTTCGACAAAAAGGAGGGGCGTGCTGAAGCTTGGACCGACAAGCTATGGGTTTACGACCTTCGCACCAATCAGCATTTCACTCTAAAGCAGAAGCCAATTCGGCGGACCGACTTCGATGAGTTTGTCGGCTGTTATAAGCCTGGCCACATACATGAGCGCGAGGAAACCTGGAGCGAGACAAATACCGAGGGGCGCTGGCGCTGCTACGACTACGACGACCTTCTGAAGCGCGACAAGCTCAGTCTCGACCTGTTCTGGATCAAAGATAAAAGCCTGACCGATACCGACGCACTGCCGGCTCCCGAAATCATCGCAGCCGAAATTGCAGACGATCTGGAGGCCGCGTTGGAGCAATTTACAAAGATCGCCGCTCGGCTCGGCAAGCGGTCAGAAGCCGATCCGCCAGAGTCTCTGGCAGAAATTCAATAGGGGCCGAGAAGCCAGCCCGACGCAGTGCGTTGGAAGGGTTTGTAGCCTGTTTGAAAGTTTTCTATTAACTCAGCTAACTATCTGATTTAACTGTCATTTTCATGAAGGATTGAGGTATCAGGAGGTGAGGGAGGAACCCTCAAATGACCCTGTTACGCCTCACCAAACGCAGCATCGAAGCGCTGCCCCACGCCGAAACCGGCCAGGTGCTCTATCGCGATCCGTCCCTGCCCGGCTTCGGCCTCCGGGTGGGATCACGCTCCAAGGTGTATTTCGTTGAAGGCCAGGTGGCGCGGCGCACCGTCCGGGTCAGCATCGGCCGCGCCGACGTCCTCGCGCCGGAGTTCGCTCGCCGCAAGGCGCAAACACTGCTGGGCGAGATGGCCGAAGGGCGCAACCCGAACGCAGAGAAGCGCAAGGCTCTGGCTGAGACCATCACAGTTGCGGAGGCGTTCGACGCCTTCTTCGCTGCCAGGCCGCACTTATCACCGGTCACACTCGATAACTACGGGCGCACACCGCGCCTCTATCTGGGCGATTGGGTGAAGCAGCCGATCAACAAGATCACGCGGCAGATGGTGTTAGTGCGCCACCAGAAAATCTCGCGGGAGCGCGGCGAGGTCACCGCCAACAACGTGATGCGGCACCTTCGTTCCGTCTACAACTTCGTCGCCGCCGCTCACGACGAGTTTCCGCCCAACCCCGTGACGATCCTCACGCAAGCGCGGGCTTGGCATAAGGAGAAGCGCCGCCGCACCGTAGTCACTTCGCAGCAGCTTCCCGCGTGGTGGCAGGCTGTGATGAATGAAGCGGACTATGCGCGCGATTTTCTGTTGGTCGCTCTCTTTACGGGTATGCGGCGCTCCGAGGTGGCAGGCCTTCAATGGGAACACCTCGATCTAGTAGGGCGCACCCTGCATCTGCCCCGCACGAAGAACGGCGATCCGCTCGACCTGCCAATCTCCAATTTTCTTGTGGATGTTTTCATAGCCAGACGAGAGGCGGTTGGATCGTCGCGCTGGGTTTTTCCAGGAAATGGTGCAACTGGCCACCTGATCGAAACCAAATCTTTCACTTCACGTGTGGCTATGGCAGCGGCCGTAAAATTTGCTCTACATGACCTTCGAAGAACGTTTGTCACCATAGCGGAAAGCCTCGACATACCTGCTTACGCCCTGAAGCGGATGCTCAATCACCGTGCCGATTCAGACGTTACAGGCGGGTACATTGTCATCAATGCGGAACGCTTGCGCGAACCGGTTGAGAGGGTCTCCATGAGAATATTGGAGTTGTGTGATGCCAAGGCCCAAACGGAACGAGACGGACGAGCAGACCCTGCACACGCATGAGAATGGCTGCCACGTTCCGTTGTTTTCGCCGGCGGATGCAACGGCGTTTGAGGAACCAACGAACCAAGGATCGAAAACGCAAACCCGATCAAGCCCCAAAAAAATTGGAGCAAGAATCCAGGTTCGAGCAGATCAAGAGCCAATCGCTACGCCTGCCCGTTGGACGATCTCGAACTCGCAGTCTGCGGAACGTGCCGGCGACCCCGAGATTCTCTACCGATGGGTGTTAGCCCGGGTGGCTGATGGAAAGCTCTATGACAGGCGCACAAGACAACCTACCCTTATTTCTTGCACAGAATTAGCCAATGACCCCAGTCTCCGGCCTTTGTTGGGGCGGATATTCTATTGTCAGTTTTCCAAGGCCATCGCGGCGGCACACCCCTCGGTGGCGGGTGAGTCACTCCAGGCTCGTACCACCTCTGCTTATCGGAATCTTGTTGGCGAGAACCCGCAAGCAGGTAGGAATGTGCTGGACGATTGGGACATGCTCGTGGATATGTTTGATCGTGCCAACAAAGGCATTGCAATTGAGCTCCTACGCAGCGTCGACGCTTGGCAAAGCTTGGAGCCTCCTGATGAAGTCGATCTCGCACCGATCGCCCGCAAAGTATTCCACGCCGCGTCGAGTACTGGCGGCTTTTTTAGGCCAAGGGCCCAAAGCGAGAGTTCGACGGTGCGACGACTGGTCGACAAGTACAGGAAAAATTACCGTTATCTCGCCGCGGATTATATCGTTGGCGAAGAGCTAAGGGCTGAGGCGGCGAGACTGATGACGGAGGTAGCGATTCTCATTCGGCGGCGCGGCTTTCCTATAGACCGCGATGCGGCTTGGTGATGCCAGGCCGTCAAGGGATTTTTCGAGGCTAAAAACTCGGTCGCTTTTCGGAAATAGCGCGAATAGTTAGTTGCCCTCCACCATCCTATCGGAGGGTCCCTTGGGTATTGAGAATGCATTGGAAAGCGGACTGACGCCTCGTCTCGTACATGAACGCGATGCTGCGAAATTTCTGAACGTCTCCGTCGCGTGGCTTCAGCGCCAGCGATGGCTTGGGACCGGCCCCATCTGGATACGCGTTGGCGGCCCGCAGGGACGCGCGGTCAGATATCGCTACGCTGACTTACAGGCATGGATCGAATCGAACGCCGTTAGCGGCGGCAGTCATAAGGGTTGCCACGCGTGAGCAAGACAATCCCGAACCATGAGCACCTTGCGTCGTTTCTTTGTGACCTTGCTTACACGGGGCGCGCGGAGGTCCATGCACAACGTGAAATACGATCAGGAAGGCCGTTCTACTCGACCGTCCAGCGCTTCCCAAATGCAGACGATTTTGCGGTTCACCTAACGAGCGAGCATTCCATAGGCATCTATCTTGTAAGTGGAAGCGCCGTGCGCGCAGCGGTGTTCGATCTCGATGATCACGGCGGCACATTGGGCTTTGAGTACATGCGGACTAGCGCTATCAGGTTGGCTGACGAACTTCGATCTGCAGGGTTTAAGCCACTCATTTTCAGTTCGGGAGGCGGTAAGGGCGTCCACATCTGGCTGGTTTGGTCCGAACCGCAATCCGCCAAGGACGTGCGTGGTATGCTTGCAAGCGTGGCCGAGCACGCTGGCTTTCGAAACGGTACTGCCGGCGTTGCCAAAGGTGAAGTTGAAATCTTCCCTAAACAGGATGACGTGCCGGTTGGGAAATTTGGAAACCTCATAGCACTGCCGCTGAGTCGCTCGTCCCGTTTACTCGCCGGGCCCGATCTGACGCCCATTTCGAATGAGGAGTTTCGTCCGCCGGTCTTTTCAAACGTTTATTCCCCTCCGGTTCCTGAAATCGAAAATGGTCGAAAGGCAGCCCACGGCTACAGTCGGCTTCCCAACGATGAGCAAGAAGTACTCGCGGCGCTAAAGCATGTCCCCGCGGAAGACTACGACACGTGGATTCGCATGGGATTCATCTTGAAGCGCGAGTTCAATGACAAGGAAGGGTTTGCTCTGTGGGATGGCTGGTCGCGAAGTTGCAAGGAGAAATATCCCGGCCAGGATGCTGCAGAAAGGCGGTGGGAGACGTTTCCACAACGCGCTGACGTTGGCATCGGCACTCTGTTCTACGAAGCAAAGAAGCGAGGCTGGAACGGCCCCACGAACCCCGTGATCCGAGAAATGAACGCCCGGTTCGGTATCTACACGCATGGCAACAAAACAATGATCATCGTCAAGAACGGCGAACGCCGGGCGGATGACGAATTCGCTTGGCTTTCAAAGGATGCATTTAGCGACCGCCTCAAACGCGAACGACTCACACAGTCCGATGACGACACAGGAAGGGACAAAGCCAAATACTGGATGCAACACCCGCTCGCGTCCCACTATCACCGGCTGGAGTTCGACCCGGAAAAGTCGCCCGGACACAACGGCCTCATGTGGAATCTTTGGCGGGGATTTGCCGTAGACCCGAGGCCGGGTGATTGGCGTCTTCTCCAAGAGCACATCTTCGAGAACATATGCAACGGGAACGAAACGCATGCGAAGTGGCTGCTAAACTGGATGGCGCTGGCCGTGCAGAAGCCTTCGCATGTCATAGGAACCGCGCCTGTATTGAAGGGACTTCCGGGCACGGGCAAAGGCATTCTGGCAAATATGTTCGGACGCATATGGGGTGTGCATTACACGACCATAACGAATGAAAGCCACGTTAGCGGACGCTTCAACGCGCATCTAAACGGCAAGAGATTCGTGTTTGTGGACGAAGGCACCTTTGGTGGTAATCGGAAGGACGCAGGTACGATCAAGACACGGATCACCGAAGAATGGTTCATAATGGAGCCGAAAGGGGTCGATCCGATCAGGATGAGGAATCGGATGATCTTTATGTTCGCGTCGAACGAGACCTCGATCGTTGCCGCCGACAAAGCAGATCGCCGATTTCAGGTATTGGAGGTGGGAGACAGGCATAGAAACGACCGCTCGTATTTTGCGGCCATAGTCAGGCAAATGGAGGAGGGCGGCTACGAAGCGATGCTCCACGATTTGCTAGCGCGCGATCTCGGAGACGGTCCCGATCCCCACATTACAATCAAAACCGACGCGCTATTTGAGCAGATTCTCTACACACAACCGCCTGAGATGCGTTATCTGTTTCATATTCTCGATGAAGCTCGGCTGCCGCAAAACGAAGTCGCAGGGCCAACTTCGACGACGATCAAGGCCATGTATTCGGAATTCCAAAGCCTGCACCCCGACGCGCGATACGTTTCGATGCCGGGGCTCGCCAGGTTCATTAAATCTGCGATTCCCGATATGAAGACTTACGCTGCGGGAAAGTACGTAGTCCCCAAATTCAAAGGGGGAGGGGATACGGAACGTTCAACGCGATATACGTTCCCCGATCTTCCATTATCGCGCGGAGCCTTCGAAATATTCGTCGGCCAGCGCGTGCCGTGGTCCAACGATTTGACCGCGTGGCAGAGCGACACTGATGGCGAACCAGTCTGATTTGGGCTTTATGGCTTTGCCATGCCGTTTGGCGGTTATACCCGCTTAGCTATGCCCCAACTTGTATGTAGGTATAAAACTTATAACCCCTGTATTCGGGTTAAAGGATGAGCTGTTCCATACGAAAGCCATCATCGCATCAGCGTTATAAGAGCTTCTCGCGAGTGCTAGCGCCGCAACGGTGAGTCAGAACGCAGCGTTGCGACCAGCCTGGGACGCTCAGAGACTCTTTTTTGGCCCAAGCGCCAGCATGCACCACCTTACGCTGCCGAGTCCCTGGTGGTCCCTGCGGCGCTGCAGAAATCCTTTGGCTTTGGAGTTTTGGTGAGGGGTGGTGCCGCCTGCGTGACTCGAACACGCGACCCCATCATTACGAATGATGTGCTCTACCGGCTGAGCTAAGGCGGCATTTGCCCTACTAAGGCACTACTAATCAGAACCGATATCGTTTAACGACCCGGAATCGCAAACGATTTTTATTCTGACTCCCTAATTACGAATGATGTGCTCTACCGGCTGAGCTAAAGCGGCTTAAGGCGGCGGAAAATAGGCAGAACGGGGCGGCACTGCAATAGAAGCTTTTCCCTAGAGGAAGGCGGGTTTTCGGCGTTGCCGAGGCGGCCGCGAGCCGCCATGCTGACCGAAAATCAGGGCGGAACGAGCGATGCTGAGCCGGGCGGACGACTATCCCATCCACCAATTGCCGGAGCCGATCGCCACGGCGGGCACCGACCGCAACTTTTACGACCGCTATTTCTTCAATGGTTACACGGCGGACGGCAGCCTTTATTTCGCGCTAGCGTTCGGGGTCTATCCGCACCTGAACGTGATGGATGCGGCGTTCTCCCTGATCGTGGACGGCGTGCAGCACAATCTGCGCGCCTCGCGCGTGCTCAACATGGAGCGCATGGACACGCGCGTGGGACCGATCTCCATCGAAGTGGTCGAGCCGCTTAAGACCCTGCGTGTGCGCGTGGCAGAGAACGATCACGGCATAAGCGCCGACCTCACCTTCCATGCCCGCGCGCTGCCGGTGGAGGAGCCGCGCTTCACCTACCGCATCGGCCCGCGCACGCTGCTCGACTACACGCGCCTGACCCAGAACGGATTTTACGAAGGTTTTATTGAACACGCCGGCCGGCGCTTCGATATCGGCCGCAGCATGCTCGGAACGCGCGACCGCTCTTGGGGCGTGCGGCCCATTGGCCTCAGCGATCCGCAGATGGTGGCGCCGCCGCGCGTGCCGCAATTCTACTGGCTGTGGGCGCCGCTCAATTTCGAAGACCGCTTCATGCTCTATCACAACAATGCGGATGAGAACGGCA
>Ga0105239_10003927_pt1 | contig 18014 bp, 16 predicted proteins | sample KBSC44metaG_FD_92761 | JGI IMG/M metagenome (GOLD analysis project Ga0105239, IMG submission 92761) | Corn rhizosphere microbial communities from Kellogg Biological Station, Michigan, USA - KBS C4-4 metaG | ecosystem: Host-associated > Plants > Roots > Rhizosphere > Soil | place: Michigan, USA...
ACTTGCAATTCAGATGTTTCGGGCAAATTGGGAATATCCGATCTCAGCAACGATGCGGGAATATCATCACAATTTTTTATCGCTTGTGTTGGCCACTGTGATTTTGCTGAACGACCACTGCGAGACTTTTCAAAAATCAGACCAGACATACCTATTCTCCCCTTTTAAATCACTTATGCCCCGGCAGTTTTATGCCAGGGATTTAGCAGTCACTTGTGCAGTTAACACTTCTCGCAACTGATGTGCGAATAATTTGATATCTTCTGTCGTTTTAGTTTCGGTTGCACAAACCAGCAAGCAATCACCCAATTCTGGATAATATTGCTTAATAGCATAGCCGCCTTGAATACGACGCTTTGCCAATTCCTGCAAAACGTGCTCTGCTGGCTGACTGATTTTCAACACAACTTCATGAAAAAACGGCCCGGTAAATACTTTTTCTATACCAGGAATGGCTGCTAATTCCTCGATTAATTCCCGAGTACGCTCATGAGATTGTATGGCAACCTGACGTAATCCTTGCGGACCCATCAAGCTCATAAAAATAGTGGAAGCCGTTACCATCAAGCCCTGATTAGTACAAATATTCGATGTCGCTTTCGCACGGCGGATGTGTTGTTCACGCGCTTGCAACGTCAGGACATACCCTTCCTTGCCTTCCATATCTATGGTGCGACCAACAATACGGCCTGGCATTTGTCTGACGTGTGCTTTCTTGGCACATAAAATACCGTAGTAAGGCCCGCCTGAAGCCAGTGGAATACCTAATGGCTGACCTTCACCACATGCAATGTCTACGCCTTCTTTACCCCATTTACCTGGTGGTTTTAACAAGGCCATTGCCATGGGATTGACCGCTGCAATAGAGTAAACTTCATGTTCTCTTGCCCAGTCAGTCAAGGCATCTACATCTTCCAGCACACCAAAAAAGTTGGGTTGAGGAATCACTAATGCAGCAACGTCATCATTCAATAATGTTTTCAGTGCATCAACATCAACTTTGCCTGTGTCTTTTTGATAAGGCACATCTATCAGTTTGATATGTTGCTGACTAACGATGGCTTTAACCGTATCGCGATAATGTGGATGTATGGATAGCGGCAGAAGAACACTGCCTTTATGTTTCTTGTGTCCCAGTCTGACTGCCATCAAGATAGCTTCTGCCAGTGCTGATGCGCCATCGTAAAGCGAGGCATTAGACACTTCCAGTGCCATGAGATTTGCCATCATGGTTTGAAATTCATAAATGATTTGCAATGAACCCTGACTGGCTTCAGCTTGATATGGCGTGTATGCAGTATAAAACTCACCGCGGGTGGCAACATCCCAAACGGCTGCAGGAATATGATGTTCATATGCGCCTGCCCCAATAAAACATAACAAACCACCATCCTGACGAGCGCGCTCACGCATGAGCCGCCCTAATTCCATTTCAGAGATTCCAGAGGGAACGCCATCAAGCGATACATGACGTAATGAATCAGGAATTTCATCGAACAAAGTATCAAGTTCGCGTATTCCTATTGTATCAAGCATTTCTTTTACATCTTGCTCTGTGTGTGGAATAAACGGCATTTTTCATTCCTCGGATGATTTTTAATTAATGCGCTTCTGAAGCAACCACTTTTGTATATTCATCTGCATTTAATAATCCGCTGGAAACCTGATCATGCGGACGTACGCGTATCAACCATCCTTTGCCGTAGGGATCTTCATTAATCAATTGTGGATTTTCAATTACAGCATCATTGATTTCAACGATTTCACCTGATACCGGGCAGTAAATATCAGCAGCTGCTTTCACTGATTCAACAACAGCACATTCCTGACCACCATCAAAACTCGTTTCCACTTCAGGTAATTCTACATAAACCAGATCACCCAACATGGTTTGTGCGTGATCGGTAATCCCTATCGTTAAAAATTCTTCATCTTTTCTTATCCATTCATGGGTTTTCGTATATTGCAGTTTTTGCGGAATGTTACTCATTTAATGTACTCCTAAAATACTTTTTATTGCACAATGCTTGTCCCGGCAAGCTTCGGGATCAGCCGGAAACACTGTATACTTTCTTCCCATTGCGAACAAACGGCGGCTTGATCACTTGTGCGGGAACCTGTTTATTACGTATTTCTACAAAACAACTTGTGCCAATTTCAGCAGGGACACGTGCCAATGCAATGCTTTTTTCCAACGTCGGGGAATAACCACCGCTAGTCACTTCTCCTTCGCCATTTCCGGCAATAATCACTTTCTGATGATTGCGTATCACACCTGGACCATCGAGTACCAGGCCAACCAGGCGGCGTTTAATACCTTCCTGCTTTTGCTTTTCCAGTGCATCACGGCCAATAAATATTCGGTCTGTGGGATCTAATACGACAGTCCAGGCAAGATTGGATTCGAGAGGCGTAACAGATTCATCCATATCAGAGCCATAAAGATTTAATCCGGCTTCTAATCGTAAGGTATCACGAGCACCTAAACCACAAGGCTGGATGCCGGCAACCAAACATGCTTCCCATAATGCCGCTGCCTGATTTGCCGGGAAAATGATTTCATAACCATCTTCACCGGTGTAACCTGTTCGCGCAATAAACCAGTCATTAGCGGTTGCGAAATGAAATGGTTTTAAATTGCTAACGATATCAATTTGGTCTGACGGCAAAATGTGCGCGACTTTTTCCCTGATTTCAGGGCCTTGAATAGCCAGCATGGCGAGATCTGTTCGCTCGGTAAGTTGGATATCAAATGCTTCGGCTTGCATCCTCATCCATGCAATATCTTTTTCACGAGTACCGGCGTTAATGACGATGCGATAAAAATCATCAGCCACTTTATACACGATTAAATCATCAATCACACCGCCTTGCTCATTCAGCATGCAAGTATACAATGCTTTGCCTGCCGTCAGCTTATCCACATTATTCGCAAGCAGTCGGCGTAAATAATTCGAAGAATCAGCTCCATGCAAATCAACGACACCCATGTGAGACACATCAAACATACCTGCATGTTGTCTGACTTGATGATGTTCCTGAATCTGGGAGCCATAATGCAGCGGCATATCCCAGCCTGCGAAATCAACAATCTTCGCATTCGCTTTTACATGTAAATCATAAAACGGTGTTCGTTTTGCCACGGAAGTTCCTCTTGTGTGGGTTTTCAGGACCATCTGACGATCTCTTCAGAGGAAAAGGAGTATAGCGTTTCATCGTGAAAAACTGAAGAGGGATGTGGCTTGGGTTGAGCTTGTGTCCTTCGAGACGCGTGTGCAGCACGCACCTCGAAGGACACAAGCTACGCCTACACAAACTCATTTGCTTCCTGTATGATTTCAGCCTTAATTTAACCACATTGATTATTGTTTAAACAAACCTAACAGGGATCCCAGAGAATGCAAAACAGAACCCATTATCAAGTTTTAGGTATTGAAAAAAATGCCGCAGAAACCGAAATCAAAAAAGCTTACCACAAGGCTGCCATGAAATGGCATCCAGATAGAAACTTAGGGAATGAAGAAGAAGCCAATGTAAAAATGAAAGAAATCGGAGAAGCATACGAAGTGCTATCTGATCCAAGCAAACGTAGAGCGTATGATACCACCATAGGTTCATTCTCTTATTCCAGGCCAACTTATGCTCAGCCTAACACCACATTCTATCGCAATAAAAAACCAAGCAAATCGACAGGCCTTTCCAACGACTTTGCTGTAGATGATGACGACAGTATCAAATTACCAAGCGCCGCCATTTTTACTGACAAGCCCATGCAAGACAAGAGATTGAATGTGATTCTACTTGGCTCAATCAAAGCTGAAAAATCCGTATTTGTAAGCAATTTATTTGATAAATTTGATTTTATATCTACCATAGGCGTTGATTTCAAGGTATTTAAACCTAATGATAATCTCTCATTTCTTATTTACGATCTTGCAGGAACAGAACGATTTAGAACTATCACCAGTTCATATTTCCGTACCGCTTCCATCATTTTGATTTTTGATGATCACCATCAGCACCTGGAGCAATGCAAAAAGAATCTGGGACATGTTATTGATGCATGCAGCGTTGTACCACTTTCTTATACGCATAATGTCTGTGAATTTGGAAAACCGGTCAGCCTTGAGAATTTTGAATTTGATAGCAATGTTCAAATGCAAGGTCGTGATGCTTATAGTGCGCATCTTCTCAGTAAAAATCTTTTTAGCAATATGGAACAATTCATATTAAGCTCAGAGTTAAAGCAAGCTCATCAAAATGATGTTATTCAACTGGAATATCAGCAAGAAAGCAAAAAACCTGGCTGTTGCTAAACTGGACGTGACAGAGATGGCAATCCATCTCTGTCGCCTACTGCATGACGTGCAAAACAATTTTTTATCCATTTGATACGATTAGTGGCATTCAAGCCAAGTGAGCGTATGTTTTGTATGGATTTTTTTTCGCTGGCAAATAAGGATTTAATAATATCCACACCCAACATCATCGTCACATTATCCGCTTTTCGCCAACGTTCATAACGACGCAAATTGGAATAACTGGAAAAATCCCTATTATTTTTTATTGCTTCAACAATAACATCCGCAAGACTGGCCGCATCCAGCAATCCCATATTCACACCTTGTCCGGCTAAAGGATGTATCGTATGCGCAGCATCACCAACAAGCACAATGCGTGATTTCACATATTGCTTTGCTTGTTGTCTTGCTAAAGGAAACATATGTCTCTGCTCAACTTTCTCAATATCACCCAAACGATATTCAAATGCACGAGCTAATTCATGTTGAAAATCCTGTTCCGTTAATGACATTAATCGTGTTGCTTCTTCCACTGGAACCGACCAGACAATAGATGATAGTTTTTCTTGTGCGAGTGGTAAAAATGCCAGAGGTCCGGATTCAAGAAACAATTGCCGCGCTGTCTCATGATGCGGTAATGCAGTATTCACTGCGGCTACGATTGCCTGTTGTTGATAATCCAGTTTATCAATATCGATATGTGCTTGTGTGCGTAACCAGGATGATGCGCCATCTGCTGCAACCGCTAATTTTGTTTTAAACACTCGCCCATCATCTGCCATCAATTCAATTACATTTTCATGTTCTATCAAATGCGTTAATTTGACCGGCGCAATTCTTTCAACACGAGGACAATCTTTAATTTTATTTTCCAATGCCATCTGGATAAGATTATTTTCAATGATATAACCCAATAATGGTTCAGCTATTTCATGGCTATTAAAAAGAATTTCACCTTGCCCTGCTGCATCCCACACCATGATTTGCCGGAAAGGACTGATACGTTGTTGTTGAATGTCATCCCATATTTTTAAAGCCTGGAATATTCTTTGCGAAGAAATGGCGATAGCACTGACACGATGATGATAATGTGTAGCAGACCAGGATGGTGAGTGTGATCCGGCTTCTATCACTGCAATGGATAAAGAAGTTTGTCTGGCTAACATGTTAGCTAAAGCCAAACCCACCATGCCGCCGCCAACAATGATGATGTCATGAGATGTAGTTTGCATGATGAAACGCCAAACGTTAAAAAGGTAAAACCAGATCCGGTCTGACCGCCAACATCCAGTCACTGAAAACGGACTGAATTTGTTTTAGGTACAATTCATCTTTCGCTTCAAAGCGCAAAATCAAATACGGTGTCGTATTCGATGGACGCACGAGTCCCCAACCCTCTGCAAAACTGACACGCAATCCATCAATCATGTTAATTTCTTTTGCCTCAGTAAAATTGGCATGATCTATCAATTTTTGCATGAGTTGAAATTTTTCATGATCATGCACTGGCACTTTCAATTCCGGTGTAATGATACTGGTGGGAATATCAGAAAATAATGCATCACTTTCTTTATCTTCTTTGGCAATAATTTCCAGCAATCTTGCGCCAGCATATAATGCATCATCAAAACCATACCAGCGATCTTTGAAAAAGATATGCCCGCTCACTTCTCCAGCGAGATGTGCTTGTGTTTCCGCTAATTTTGCCTTGATAAGTGAATGACCTGTTTTCCACATAATCGCTTCACCCCCTAAAGATTGAATGAGTGTCGCGAGGTTATCCGTGCATTTCACATCAAAAATAATTTTTGCTTGCGGTTGTTCCGCCAGTAATGCTTTTGCAAACAGCATCAGCAATCGATCAGGAGCAATAATATTGCCTTGACTGGTGACTACACCTAACCTGTCGCCATCGCCATCAAACGCCAAACCAACATCTGCATTTTTTTCACGTACGACACGAATCAAATCCTGTAAATTTTCATCCTGACTTGGATCGGGATGATGATTAGGGAAATCGCCATCTACTTCGCAAAATAATTCGTGTACTTCACAACCTAATGCTCTAAATAAATCGGGTGCAATATGACCTGTGACACCATTACCAGCATCAATCACGATTTTCATTGGCCGCGATAATTGCACATTGCCAGTCACATCAGCGAGATATTGCTCACGTATATTTTTTTCCTGGTAAGACCCATGACCATCGTGTAATCGTTTTTCCATCACGCGATGATAGAGATCTTTAATGCCATCTTCTGAAAGTGTTTTACCCTGGATGACAATTTTCAAGCCATTGTATTCAGAGGGATTATGACTGCCGGTTAGCATGACACCTGAATGTGCGTTAAACAGATGTGTGGCAAAATAGAGGACTGGTGTTGGCACCATGCCTATATCAATCACATCACATCCACTGGATTGAATGCCTGCTGCCAATGCTTTTGCCAGCAGCGGGCTGGAGATACGTCCATCCCGCGCCATGGTAATCTGATTGTCACCCTCATCACGTAACAATGAACCTATTGCCTTGCCTATATAAAATACGCTTTCTTCTGTTAATGCTTTACCAACAATGCCGCGTATATCATAGGTGCGAAAAGCAGAGGGATCTAACGTTGTTACGTTTTGTTCTAACATTTAATTTTTCCCCGAATGGCCAAATCCACCAGCACCACGTTGAGTCACAGCAAAATCTGTCACCATATCAAAATGGGTACGTACGACAGGCAAAAAGACGAGTTGTGCAATACGGTCGCCGGGCTCTATGGTATAAGCTGCCTGTCCGCGGTTCCAGCAAGACACCATGAGCGGGCCTTGATAATCTGCATCAATTAAACCGACGAGATTACCTAATACCAAACCATGTTTATGCCCCAGCCCGGAACGCGGCAAAATTACAGCTGCGATATGAGGGTTAGCAATGTAAATGGATATTCCCGTTGGAATAAGATGGGTTTGGCCTGGCTCAATGGTGAGTGATGCGTCAAGGCAAGCACGTAAATCGAGACCTGCTGCATCAGAAGTTTCATAACGAGGTAATGGAAATTCCTTGCCTATACGCGGATCGAGAATTTTCATTTGCACAGGTGTCGTGTGAGCCAGTGCTTCATTTTGTATGGTTGTCACGGATTCCATTTCATTCTGTATGATTTTTTCAGTCATAAGTTTCTCTTATCTTTTGTTTACATATTCCATTGCGATTAAATTGATTATTTCTCTCGCCAGTTTTTGCTTGGGCAGTAATGGCAAGTGAGTGGTTTGCTTGCCTATGATAGCTACTTCATTCTCATCTGCGCCCATGCCAACACCACTACCCACACGATTTGCGATAATCATATCCATATTTTTACGCTGGCGTTTTGCCTGCGCCTGTTCTAATACATTTTCTGTTTCTGCAGCAAATCCAACGATAAACGGCTTATCAGCCAATTGTCCTACTGAGGCAGCAATATCCGGGTTACGCTCTAACTCCAGCATGGCAACCGCCTGATCTTTGTGTATTTTTTGATCGGCTATCGTTTTACAGCGATAATCACTCACAGCTGCAACGGCGAGAAAGATATCACAATCTGCAACTTTTCTCATCACTGCTTCGTACATTTCCTGAGCCGTGACGACTGATATCAATTCTGTGGACTGAGGTTTTTCCAGGTTAACCGGCCCGCTGATCAAGGTCACATTGGCGCCAGCTTCACGCGCCGCTTCAGCAAGTGCATATCCCATCTTGCCTGAACTGCCATTAGTGATAAATCGCACTGGATCAATGGCTTCGTGAGTAGGACCTGCTGTCACTAACACATTTAATCCTGCCAGTTTGCCTGTCGCAAATAATGCATTTAATTTTTCAAGAAGTTCACTTGGCTCAAGCATACGGCCAGGCCCCACGTCGCCACAGGCCTGGCTGCCTTCTGCTGTTCCAAATACATGCATATTATGTTGTTGTAATTTATCAATATTTTCCTGTGTTAGCGCATATTTCCACATGCCCTGATTCATGGCGGGCGCAATGGCGATGGCTGCGCGAGTCGCGAGGCACAGGGTAGTTAGCAAATCATCAGCTCTTCCATTTGCGAGACGGGCTATGACGTCTGCTGTGGCTGGCGCTATCAATATGGCATCCGCCCAGCGCGCTAATTCTATGTGTCCCATGGCAGCTTCGGCTTGTACGTCAAACAATTCTTCGTGTACGGGATAACCTGAGACGGCTTGCATGGTGAGTGGCGTGATGAATTGTTTGGCGTTTTGCGTCATGACCACGCGTACTGAAGCACCTGCGTCCCGCAGGCGTCGCACGATTTCAGGGCTTTTGTAGGCGGCGATGCTGCCTGTTATTCCTAATAAAATTCGTTTGTTGGCGAGGAATTGTGTCATGGCGACCTGCTCCGCTGTCAGTAATCAATGCATATATTTGCATATTCATGCGTAATATATGCATTGGTGATGGAGATAATATTCATTGCTGTAGAAGATATCATATGTTATTCATTTTCTTCACTCTCTATGTTTTCCATGCGATGCGGCTATTGTTGTAATTCATAGTATCTATCTGTTAGGGTTCTAATTTTCGGCTTTTGTAATTTATAAGCCTGTATTCGCATATCAGAGCCCTAATTCTAGATTTTTGTAATTTATAGCCCAGTATTCGCTTATCGGGATCCTGTCATGGGAGGTGTTCATATTTCGTGCTCGCATAGCTGCGCGCGAAATATGAACACCCCCATGCCACCCCTCAATCGAGTTCAGAAAAAGCAGAATAACTACTCTCATAAGTTTTACATGAGCCATGTGTCTCCCATTAACCTTTGTCATCCCGCGCTAAAAGTTTATCCCGTTATGCTTTTAAACGGGACTGCGCGGGATGACTACATTAACGATTAACTTTCTGAGCCATGGTGAGCACACGATAAATGAATTCTGGTGAAGGGTGGCATGGGGGTTGTTCATATTTCGCGCGCAGCTATGCGAGCACGAAATATGAAAACCTCCCATGACAGGACCCCGATAAGCGAATAACAGACTTTAAACTTACAGCTACTGTGAATTAGAACCCCATTAATTGAATAACAAATAACGAATTACAAATAACGACTTGCGAATAACGACGAAAAGGAGCCCCCATGGCTATCACCGACTGGCCGCACGAAGACCGGCCGCGAGAAAAACTACTACACAAAGGCGAACAATCCCTGACCGATGCCGAGCTTATCGCCATCTGTTTAAAATCAGGTACACGCGGCAAATCAGCGCTGGATATCGCCAAAGAATTACTCAGAGAATTTGGCAGCCTCAAGCAATTATTGCGTACCCCTGCAACATTGCTGATGCAAAAAACCGGGATAGGTAATACAAAATATGCCGTATTAAAAGCAGCAATCGAATTGGGCCGCCGTTATTTGAATGAGCAATTACCACCAGGTTCGCTACTGAATTCAAGCCGCATCACGCAGCAATTTGTAGCGCAATATTTACGCGAATATACCAATGAAGTATTCGCTTGCCTGTTTATGGATAATCATTTTCGCCTGATCAAATTTGAAGAATTATTTTTTGGTACGATTAATGAAGCCAATATTTATCCGCGAGAAATTGTCAGACGCGGTCTCGCGCATAATGCCGCCAAAATCATCCTTGCTCACAACCACCCATCTGGCAATCCCTCACCCAGCGCTGCCGATAAAGAAGTCACCCTGCTAATTAAACAATCCTTGCTTCTCGTCGATATTGATGTAGTCGACCATATTATTATCGGTAATCCGGAAAATTTCTCTTTTGCAGAAGCCGGATTGATATGAACTGTACTTTGCCAGCCTGTTGATTTAAAATACAGATCAATTTTAGATCAAATAAATAAAAAATACAAATAAAACAAACACCGAGGATGCTACACCATGTTAGTCCGCAGACAACCTATTACCACTCTATTTTCAAAAAAACAAAACTTTGTCAAAATAAACAAAGATACGCAAAAACTCTTAAACCCTTCCAATAAGCTCGAATTCTTTCATAACCCTCAAATATCCCAGCAAATGCCTGCATCTGAAGTAGAGGCGATTGCTGCCCATTATCAACAAAAATATGGCATCGTTATCCTCAAAAATGGCGGCAGCCCAAAAGGAAAGCGGCTCATCCTGAACAAACAAGCCAATCTCCATAAAAAATATGTTGATGATCTCGATCTCTTATCAGATGAAAGCATCAAATATGCTGAGTTTATTGAAATATCAGGTTTTTTGTTGAATACAGCCAGCCTGCATGAATATAAGATTGGCAAAGACAATAATCAGTTATTACTTACGCTTTGCGATTCTTATCTCTTTAACAAAGAACTTAAAGACAATCTTGAACCTGAAGATTATCAGCAGATCAATGCGATTATTCACAACCATCCTGTTGCAAAAAAAATATTAGATGATGCAATTAATAAATATCTGGAAGATTTGCGTATCAAAAATACTAACCAGATAAATAATTGCTGTTTAAATCATCATGAGGCATGGGAAGAAATAATAGCTGTTCAAGAGGCTCTACGCGATGATCAAGTCGTCGGCTATGTGTACACAAATGGCTTTGCTGTCAATGGAAATCATTTTGAGGTTCTGATCATCAGCAAAAATGAAATCATCAAGCCCATCACCTGGCATACATTAGAGCCATACCGCCAGATTCTGGATTATCAAAACAAACCCATGTCGCAAGTAAGACTTAATTCACCCGACATTTTAAAAAAAGAAAGCGGTACTCGCCTGCCGCAGCCTCAAGCTGATGTACGGGCTTGTGCGACATTAGGGTTTTTGTATTTAAAAGAATTATTAAAAGAGGATTGTTTGCAATTAAAAGACTATACATTACGTTTTCCTATTTTTGAAAATGGTCGTGAAACCTGGCTGTTTTACCCATCGCCTCAGGTTTTGCGCTACTCACAATCCAGCAAATACAATGAAGTCCTTCGTCTGATGCTGGTAAGTTCCAGAGAAATGCAACCCTATCCACAGATGGGTTTCAAAGTAGCAACTTTGAAAAAACTGTTAGAGGACAGCATTCAATATGCTGCAACAGTGGGAAAGCATGAAGTGGCGGCACATAACAGCAGAATACTGGCAACCTTGCCCCAATTTCGTGAAAGATGGCTGACAGCTTATCAAAGCGCCGTGGATAAACGCGTGTTAATGCAAGATGAAAAATCACTTAATAATCATTACCTGGCTTACTCGACCTTCAGGTTACACAAATATACTTCGAGTCAGCCAGAACAAACTGGCTGGGATACCCTAAATGTTACAGCAAATCTGACTCCTATTGCTCTTGTCTAGGCTTTCTGGTATAAGTTGCACCCTTACAATTTGTTTTAAAATGAATTAAATCAGACGATTGATAGAGAGCAGAATATGGCTAAAAAATGTCCAATAACAGGCAAAGGTCCTATGGTGGGAAACAATGTATCTCACGCAAACAATAAGACAAAGCGTCGCTATTTGCCTAACTTACAATACAAACGTTTCTGGTTAGAATCAGAAAAGCGCTTTGTACGCATTCGTGTTAGCACCAGAGGCATGCGTATCATTGATAAACATGGTATCGAAGCTGTCCTCAGCAACATGAAATTACGCGACCAACTCTCCGCACAAGATAAATAGGTGACTGCATATGCGTGATAAAATTAAAATGCTTTCCACTGGCAAAACCCAGGCAGGCAAGCCAACTGGAACATTCCGCACTACAACCAAGAACAAAAAGAAAACAACTGAAAAGTTGAAGAAGAAGCATTACGATCCAAGAGCTTTTAATGCTGCGACCGGAAAAAGCGGTATGCATGTATTATTTGAAGAAACCAAGCTCTAAAGATTTTTCTGCTCTGGATTTTAATAATCAATAAAAAACCTTTTATCCGCAAGGATAAGAGGTTTTTTTGTTGCTATCGTCACGCCAGCGAAGACTCGTTACCATCAAAAAAGACCCGTCATATATAAACCGTCATTGCGAGCGCTTTTCAGCGAAGCAATCCATTTACACATGCACAGCCGATAGATTGCTTCGCGAAAAGCGCTCGCAATGACGACCAACAAATTTACCGGAGATGCTAGTAAGCGAAGTCTGGTATAAGAAATAAGGAAGCCGGCACACATGAACATGTGGCCGGCATGAGAGATGATGCGGTTACCCGCAACTTATGTGGTTTACCCGCCTTGCGGTACGTAAGTTTTCAAACGAGCAGAGAAGCGTCTCAAGGTTTCAATTCCTGTCGCCTCAGCCTGCTGACACCATTCCTGCAAAGCATCTATCAATTCTTTTTGACTGGCTGTGCTTCGGCTCCAGATTTCCTGGAGATTCATGCGAAATTGATAAATCACACGCAAGGAATGAAAGTTTTCCAATACTTTCGCCAAACGTAATTGTTGCGATGCTTTCATAATCGATTCATCACGCACCAATACCGTCTTGGCACGTCTCAATAACGAGCGGCTCGCTTTTCCAGCACGTTTTTTTTCTTCGTTCAGGACAGGCATAATTACTTCACGGCTATAGCGCGCCATCAACTGGAATCGATAGGTAATCACGGCTTTCAACGTATCTACATCAACATCATTTTTTGTGGAAACCATCCTGGGTTGTGGCACTACACGTTTAGGCTTGGCTAATCCAAAGCATTGCAATAGCCTGATGACAAACCAGCCCGCATCCACTTCCCACCATTTGGTCGAAAATTTCGCTGAAGTAGCAAAGGCGTGATGGTTATTATGTAATTCCTCTCCACCAAGAAAGAAGGCTATTGGAATGACATTACGAGAATTATCCTTGACTTCATAATTGCGATATCCCCAAAAATGACCAATGCCATTAATCACACCGGCAGCAAACAAAGGAATCCAGGCCATTTGCAATGCCCAAATGGTGAGACCCATCGTGCCAAATAAAGCGAGATTGAGCGCAAGCATGAGACTAACACCCCAGGTGCTGTGGCGCGTGTACAGATTGCGTTCTATCCAGTCATCCGGTGTTCCTTCGCCGTATCGAATCAAGGTTTCGGCATTTTTGGATTCAACGCGATATAATTCAGCGCCTTCAAAAAATACTTTCTTTATCCCTCTCGCCACTGGACTATGCGGATCATCTGCTGTTTCAACTTTTGCATGATGCTTGCGATGTATGGCCGCCCATTCTTTGGTAACCATGCCTGTCGTCAACCACAACCAGAACCGGAAAAAATGACTGATGATGGGATGCAAATCCAGCGCTCTGTGCGCCTGACAGCGATGCAAATATAACGTAACGCCAAGGATAGTGATTTGCGTAAGACTTAATAAAACGATGATGTAGCCCCACCAGGGTAATTGAATCAAACCAAACACGGAGTCGTCTCCTCTACAAAGATTTTGCCAATGTTATCACACTAACAAGAATGAGGATTGAAATATATTTATTTGTGGTTTTTTGCACAAATTATTCAATCACAGAATTAGGTGGCTATTCCAAAATAAGCCCGATAACATTAGCGTCGCCAGGTAAAGGCTCGTACACAAAATGAGGGAAAAATAAAAACAAATATATAATGAGGTACTTATGAAATTAAAAATAGTATCAATGCTTACCAGTTTCATTCTTGCATTATCTTTCACCAACATCGCTACTGCCAAACCGCATGAACGCGGAGCCTATCTTGAAGGTAATATCGGTTCGAATTACACATCATTCCATTTCTGGGGTACTGATTATTCTGAGTTCAACTCGGTAGCAGCAAATGCAAATCTGGGTTATCAATTCTTTCGTTATTTAGCCCTGGAAACGGGTTTTACTGCTTATAATCGTGGTTTAAATGGCGTTGATGCCGCACTTAAAGTCATTTTACCTTTGGAATTAGGCAACAATGATGTCAGCCTGTTTGGTAAAATTGGCCCCTCTTATGTTTTTGATAATGACTCCGGTTCTCTGTTACCTTATCTCGGCCTGGGAGCTGCGTATTCGGTCACGCCTAATCTGGATGTCAATGTGCAAGCTCAAGGTGTTACCGTCGGATTTTTATCGCTAGGCTTATTATCAGCGGGTTTAACTTATCATTTTGGCTAATTCATCTATTTTTGGGGATTGCCAGCGAGGAGCATGAGCAATGCCAGAATTACCAGAAGTAGAAACAACGCTACAAGGAATCGCCCCACATCTTATGGGTCAAACCATTATTGATGTGGTGGTGAGGCATCACACATTGCGCTGGCCTATTCCCGCCAATCTCAAAAACTTATTACATGGGAACATCGTTAAAAATCTGCAAAGACGTGCCAAATATATTTTGATTGAAACAGACACAGGCACACTGATATTACACCTTGGCATGTCTGGACGTGTACGCATACTCTCTGAACCTGCCACTGCTGGCAAACATGATCATGTGGATATTCTTTTTTCCAATCAAATGTGTTTACGTTTTACTGATACGCGTCGATTCGGCGCATTACTCTGGACGACTGATGATCCTTTCAAACACTCTCTTCTAGAAAAAATAGGTCCGGAGCCATTATCTACAGAATTTAATGGCAAATATTTATGGCATCATGCGCGCAGGAGAAAGGCTTCTGTAAAATCATTCATCATGGATAGCAGAACGGTTGCCGGCGTTGGAAACATTTATGCAGCAGAAGCTTTATTCCAGTCTTGTATACGCCCGCAAAAACAAGCTGGCAAAGTCAGCCTCGAACAATATGAAAAATTGGCTACCGCCATTAAACTTACCTTGAAAAATGCCATAGCAAAAGGCGGCACGACATTAAAAGATTTCATGAAAAGCGATGGCACGCCAGGATATTTTAGTATTGAATTACAGGTTTATGGACGCCAGGGGCAGCCTTGCATACGATGCGACACGACACTAAAATCCACTCGTATCGGACAGAGAAGTACGGTTTACTGTCCCTCATGCCAAAAAGTGTGACGCTCTAAATTTTTTATTTAACTCAGGATAGTGCATCATGAAGCAGGAAGCCTTACCTTCATTAATCAAGAATTTATTATTTTTTATCTTATTATTTGTCATTATCATCATACAGAATGAACCTATCATTTCTTTTGACATGATGTATCAGGAACAACCTTCCATTTATGTCGCAAATCAAACCATTACAAGCTGGGAGGATTTACTCAATATTTATCTGCATCCCACCTGGTTTCATATGAATATTCCATTTTTCAGACCTTCTGGTCATTTTCTCATGTATCAAATTATCACGCCATTTATTGGCTGGCATAACACTAAGGCATTCACCCTTATCAGTTTATTATTTTTAACCGGCATAGGTTTTTTCAGCATCAAACTTTATCAATTATTATTTCCCTCTTTTAAAGTAGGTGGAATTATTGCTTTTAGCATTTACATCATGCATCCCGCACTTAGTATTTCTCGTTTGACGATTATGCATTTTGATTTCGCTTATGTTTTCTTTGCCGTGCTCTCATTATATTTATTCGTCAGATTTTGTTGTGTCAATGAAACTAAAAATGCCTCTATTGATAATGAAATTGATAATAAAATAAAATTTCACAATTACCATTTATTTGTATTTTCACTCGTATTTTTTGCCATTGCTATCACGTTTAAAGAATCAGCTATCATGCTGGGCCCAGTTTTATTTTTATATTACGTCATTTCTCAATATCACAAACAGCCATTATTACAATACATACGACGCACATTATTCAGCAGACCATCAATATTCATTCTGCTTACCATTTTCTTCGTCAGCGTGATATTGAGCTGGTATTTATTTTTAACGTGGCCTTCCATGACTTATGCTTCCCATAGTTTTCATTTACAAAATTCCCTGGGAACAGCCAATATATTTCTCAAAGATATTTTTGGAGTAAAAGGAAATTATATTTATTCCGGCCATTTCCAGTTTACCGAATATTTATGGCGAACCACCGTCTTTACGCCTGCGGCACGTTATATCATGTGGTTTTTCTTTTGGCTTTCTATCACAAGCATAATGCTTGTTTCTTTTGATAAAAAACCATCATCATTTGCTTATAAAAAATCACTGCTGTTTTTATTTATATCTTCTATTGGATTTTTAGCTCTGCCGCTGAGCTGGGCATCGGGAGCACCCTGGCATCACAGTCTTTTGTTAATTTGTTATTCCATGATCATGGGTTTCAGCGCAGAATACTGCTTTCACCGGTTTACACAAAATCAAATGGTGATTACCTGGTCTTGTATATTTGTATCCTCATTAATTGCATTAGTTGGAATGACCATACACTTTGAAAATGTCATTAAATACATGATTAAACCTGGTGCATATCAAGCTATTTCACTAAACAGAAATGCGGTTTTATTTCCGCCTGATATCAAAAATCAACTTAACCAGAATAGTATTATTGTGGTAGAAGATAGCACTATTCATAATGATTATTTTTTAGGTAACGCCGCCTACCCCATGCTCTTATTTATTACCGGTCAGGAATACAGCTATATTAAAACAAGTGAAAAAAAATATTATCTCAATTTTCATCATACCTATGGCGGTAATTTATTCCGATATGCTTACCTCATGCCAAAATTGAAAGAAGAATTATATCCATTCAAGGTTGAACAAATGGAAGATATACCGAATGAAATCATCTATCCCTGGCTGAAAAATTATCATAATATTTTTTGCGTAGGATATGATGCAAGCGGGAACTGGATAAACAAAACTGAATTATTCAAAAAAAATCTTGCCAGTGAACAATCTGCCAGAATGCTGAAGATGAATCATTATCGCTCTAGCCCTGTGAATACCTTTAATCAAAATATTATCAACACCATGACACCGCCAGTTCCTGATGAACAACTCTGTCAATATAGTTGCGATCAAAACAAACAATGCAGCGGTTTTATTTATGCACAATCAAGCAATGATCTTCAACACCATACACAATGTTACTTATATGATGCAAATCTTGCTGCCGCTTCCAAACCTTGTCCCAACTGTATTAATTACATAAAATCTGAAAAAATAAATTGGAGTGGAGTAGCTTAAGCATGAAATCATCTCGCTCACAGCATCTGGATATTGGCGTTACACAACCTGGACCAAAACGCTTTCATGCCAATGATCCCGTCAAATATTTAATAAATAATGCATTTGATCATCCGGATGAATATAAATTTGAGAAATTGCATAGAGAATTGTTAAAGAGCCAGCCCCTTTCAATTTCCTTGCTGGAATCTATCATTACCAGAGCAGCAAATCTCCTTAAAAATATTCCCAAAGCTATCAAGCCTGCAACACTAGATAACATTATTTCTTTTTCTGTAGAACATATAATTAATCAATTCAATTCACCCCTTGAAGACCAGATTCAAAATTCGATAGAGAATATCAATTCTATCAGACATTTCTTTTATAACTTGGGCCGTTTGGTAAAATTAGGAGTAAGCTTTCCTCCTTTGTCGAGTGATTTTATTCAATTATTAATTAACGATTTTCTTAATGTCAGAATTGAAGATTATTACTATACCGGCAATACATTAGTCTATGGATTAGGTCTGCTAGCGAAACATAACAAGATAAATGGCGTGATAGACAATTCACATTTACAATCATTATTAATGATTGTAAATGATCATAGCGAATCAAATTATCTAGCGTTAGCTCTTGCATTGTATGGCACAGGTTTATTGGCTGAAAACAGACAGATACAAGGCAAGATCAAATCTGATACTCTCGAATCCATCCT
>Ga0105239_10003929_pt1 | contig 18013 bp, 12 predicted proteins | sample KBSC44metaG_FD_92761 | JGI IMG/M metagenome (GOLD analysis project Ga0105239, IMG submission 92761) | Corn rhizosphere microbial communities from Kellogg Biological Station, Michigan, USA - KBS C4-4 metaG | ecosystem: Host-associated > Plants > Roots > Rhizosphere > Soil | place: Michigan, USA...
ATGCGCGCGGCGCCAGCGACGGATAGTCGTAGCTGTGGATGATGTAGTGCGCCACACCGGGATGGTGCGCATTCTCTTTCCACAGTTGTTCGAGCAGCGCGCCGGCTTGCTTCTGATTCGACAGCGTGACATCCATGGGTGTTGCGTAGCCGACGGAAAGCACCGCGAACGCATGGAAGACGCGCACCTCGAAATCGTCGGGGAATTTCTCGAACAGCTTTTCCATCGCGCCTGCGTGGGCAGCCACACCTTCGGGTGCGCCGAGTGGTCCGTGACAGGATTGTCCGACCGGTCCCGCATGCGTCGTCGCCGGCGTTCGGTAGTACGCGGCTATCGCTTCGATGAAACCGCGCTCGCGCGGCGTCGCTTGCAACTGCATGGCGTGCTCGGCCGCTGTCTTGCCTGCCTCGAATTCTTCGGCGTTGGGCGGTGTCCAGATCGGATGCCACCACGTCTGCGCGATGCCCCATTGCGCCATCGCGCAGGCGGGATCGCGCTCGGCTATCGCGCTAAACGTGCGTCGCGACTCCTCGTAGAAAAACGAATGCAGCAACGCGACGCCGCGATTGAAATCGGCCTGCACCGACGCATCGCACGACACCAGAAACATGACCGCACCGGCTTCGCGCAAATCGCCGGGGCGAGGGTGGTCGGCGCCCGACGCGGGATGGGTCAGCAACATCGCGCTAAAGGCCAGCGCGATCAGACAGTGAGGCTTCATGCTCGATCTCTGCTTGGAATTCGTGACCAGCATAACGCCGAAAGAATCCCGGTTGCGTCATCGAGCGGACGGCTTCGTTGCGGCCGGTGCCGCAACGAGCGCGTCATTGCGGCGAGCGGTCAGTGCGAACCTTCGTCGATCTGGTAGGTAATGCACTCGCCATCGCCGGCGACTTCGAGGAAGCGCTTGGCGCCCTCGATCGCGGCCTGGCGCGAATCGTAGTTCAGGATCGCGAATCCGCCGACGAGTTCCTTCGATTCCACGTACGGTCCATCGATCACGTGCGAGGTGCCGTTGGTGCGGCGGACGACCGTACCGGTCTGGGCCAGCGGCAAGAATCCGCCACCCGAAACGAACTCGCCGCGCGCGAGCGCTTCGCCGACGAATTTCTGCATGGTTGCCTGCTTCTCCGGCGTCGGCAGCGCGTCGTTGGTCTGCAGATTCGGGACGTAGATGCTGAAATATTTCATGGCTGCTCCTGTTTGGCCTGTCGAGGTCGAGCCCGTTTTTCCAGGCTCTCATGACAGACGTCGAACGGGAATGCCCGAAATCGACAGATACCGAAAAATATTTTTTCCACGGCTCCGACAAATCGATAGGCCGACCTAGCGAACCAGCGCACCTTCCACTTCACCGCGTTCGTGCGCCGGCAGGTGCGAGGCGATGTCGCGGTAGCGCTGCACGAGTTCCGCGTCGGTCGGCATCACGCGCGCGAGCGAGATCAAAAGCTGCGCGCGGTCATAGTCGGAGCCGACGCGTGCAGTAGCGTCGAGCACCGCGTTCGCGGCACGCGGGCCGAAGTGGTCGATTTCCATCAGCGCCGTCAGCGCTTCGCGGCGGTTGTAGTCCGAACCGATGCCGTCCACCGATTTTGCGTAGTCCGCGGCGATCGCTTCGCCGTCGTGCGCGCGCTGGGCGGCCATCTTGAGCAGTTCGCCACGATCGTAGTCGGAATGCATCGTCGCGCTCGCTTCGATGACGGTGGCGATCTGTCTATCGTTCATGCCGTTGTGCGCGAGCATCGCTTCGTAGGTGCGGCGGCGGTCGTAGTCGGAGTTCAGGCCGCGTGCCGCATCGAGCCAAGCCTGACGCACATCGGCCGAATCGGCGAGCTGCGGCACGACGCCGACCAGCGTCTCGGCGCGATCGTAATCGCTGCTGAACTTCGCGGCCTGATGCAGGAAAGCGATCTGATGCTGAGCATCGAACGGCTGCTTCTCGAACACGTGCGTCAGCGTCTGCCGGCGTTCGTAGTCCGAACTGAAATTGCCGGCGATCGCGATCGCGCGATCGAGTTGCGCGGACGTGAGTTTGTCCATGTCGACCAGCGTGCGCAGATAAATGCCGCCGACGTAATCCGAATGCAGGTGATCGATTTCATCGAGTACGCGCGGGGCGCCGCCTTTCGCGTATAGACGTTTCGCACGGCCTTCGGCATCGATGCCGCTGCGCGCCAGTTCGGTCGCAACCGTGGTCATGAAGGCGCGCGCCTTGTCGTCGTACGCGTGCTCGGTTTCGCCGACGTAATAGTGCCGTTCCAGTTTGCCGCCACGTTCGTCGAGTTCGATGCGTTGTTTGACGCCGTCGACGGTGTCGCTGAGTTTCGCGGTGCCGCCAGCGCTTAAGTCCGTGATCTCGGTTTCGTCGTCGTTGAGGATCAGCTTGCCGTGGATGTTGGCAAAGAAGCTGTGGTGATCGTCGGACATGCTGACGATGGTGGAATCGTCGCCGTCGTCGCTGTGGATGCTGATCGACGATTTGCTGTGACCGGTGTCGGCCAACGTGGCGTCGACAGAGGCATGCACACCGTTGGTGGCGGGCGATGCATGCGCGATGCCGGCATCGATGCCGACCGCCGGCAAGGCGACGGCACAAGCGACGAGCGTGAGCAGCGCGACGGCGCGCGCGCCGGTTCCGGTGGCGGACGTTTCCATGGTGACTCCTTCGAGCAATCGATCGATGCGAAGCATCAGCGAGGATTTGCGCGCAGCCATCGCTGGCGCGAGATCGAACAGACGGCTGCCGACGTGATGCTCGGCGCACACCGCCAGACATTCGGCGAGTCCGCGCGGGTTGCCGAGACACTCGGCCGCGAACGCATCGCAGGCGAGTTCGGCGAGATCGTCCAGGCGTCGTTTAGCAAATGAGGAGGGGACGAACCAGAAAATCGCGCGCCACGCGGCGATCAATGATTTCCACGCCGGATCGCGCCGCGCGATGTGTGCGGTTTCGTGCGCGATCATCGCGCGCAGATGATCGCGATCGAGCGAATCCGTTGCCCACTCGGGAAGCACGATGCGTCCGCCGTGCAACGCGACCGGACTCGGCAGCGCATCCATGACGAAAAGTGCAGGCGGCGCGACGTTGGCGCGATCGGCGATGCCGGCGGCTTCGTCGGCGAGTTCGTCGTCGTCGAGCGGCACTGCGTCGGCGAATGCGTTGCGCAGCCGCAGCCACTGCAACATGCCGCGGAGCGACATCAGCAGCGCACCGATCACCCACAGCGCGGCCAGCCAGCGCAGCGATGGCCACGACGCCGCAGGCCGTGACGGCGACGTCGTCGCCGGCTTCGAAAAACCTTTCGGTGCGGACGCGATCTTCGGCGCCTCCGGCGATCGCACGACGAGCGGTGCGCTGGCGACGGGCGGCGCGAACGTCTGCTCCTTCCATTGCCAACGCCCGGCGAGTGGCGCCTGCGTGGAGGCGAGTTGCAAGGTCGCCGTCAACACGCCGCCGAACAGCGCCGCGCGCCACAGCAATTCGCGCCACGCGTTGCGCATCGTGAAAAGCCGATCGATCAGGCACGCCGCGATGAGCAACAGCACGCTTTGCATCGCGACGTTCAACAGCCATGCGGCGATGAGATTCATGTCATTCTCCCCGGCGTTCGGTTTTGGCGAGGCGCTTGCGTACGCGCTCCAGATCGCCCGGCGCGATGTCCGATTCGCTGACCAGATGCGCCACCAGTTCGCGCGCGTCGCCGCCGAACAGACTGCCGATGAGATCGGCCACCATCGAGCGGCGCACCTGCGGTTCGCTGACCAGCGCGCGGTAGACGAGCTGGCGTCCCTCGCGGCGTTTCTTTACCACGCCGCGTTTTTCCAGGCGCACCAGCAAAGTCGCGACCGTCGTGTATTTCAGGCCGCGTTCCTCGGCCAGCGCGGCGGCGACGTCGCTGACGCTGGTCTCGCCGTGGCGCCAGAGCACGCGCATCAGGGCTATCTGCAACTCACTCAGCGCGACATCGGCTTCGGCGGTCATGGTACTCAACGACAGGTGTAGTACTACATTTGTAGTAGATTCTCGCGTCGAGCGCAAGTAGGCCGGAAGTCACGCGATCGCGGTAAAGTATGGCATCGCTTTTTAAATCGAACGGCGCCATGAATCCATCCGGAAAAATCGATCAGCTCATCGCAAACCTCGACGACTGGCGCGGCAAGACGCTCGCCGCCGTGCGCAAGAGTTTCCTCGCTGCCGACAAAGGTGTGGTCGAGGAATGGAAATGGATGGGAAGTCCGGTGTGGGAGTGCGACGGCATGCTCGCTGTCGGCAATGCGCACAAGGAGAAGGTGAAAGTTACTTTCATGCATGGTGCGAAGCTCGCCGATCCGTCGACGCTGTTCAACAACGGTTTCGGCGGCGGCAAGTGGCGCGCGATCGATTTTGCGGAAGGCGACAAGGTCGATCAGGCCGCGCTGAAAAAACTGGTGCGCGCGGCGATCGAATACAACCGCAGCAAGCCGAAGACATCGGCTGCGAAAAAGTCAGTAGCGAAGAAGGCCGTTGCGAAAAAGACAGCTAAACGCAAACCGGCTCAGCCGCGGAAAATAAAGTAGACCGCACCGAGCATGCACAGCCCGGCGTAGGCGAAATTCCATCCGAGTTTCGCGCCGAGCACGAGCACGGCGAACGGCGCGAACACCGACAGCGTGATGACTTCCTGCAGGATCTTCAGTTGCGCGAAGTTCATCGCCGTCGCGCCGAGCCGGTTCGCCGGCACCTGGATCAGGTATTCGAAAAACGCGATGCCCCAGCTCACCAGCACGGCGATCCACCACGGTTTGTCATGCAGGAATTTCAGATGGCCATACCAGGCCGCGGTCATGAACAGGTTCGAGAGACCGAGCAGCAGGGTCGTGCTCAGGAGTGTTGCAACCGGCATGGGAATCTTCCGTGTGAGTCGGGGCGACCCCCTCCATTCTAAATGCTGCCGGTGTACGGTGACGCGGCGCCGGCGCTAGGGCGAGACCCAACGGGTATCCGTTGGGTCCATAGCTGCGTTCAGCGACCGATATCGCGCAGCTTCGCGCCCGACATCAGCTTTTTCTCGATGTGTTCGAGCGTCACGCCGCGCGTTTCCGGCACGAACAGGAACGTGAAGCCGATGAATAGCAGGTTGAGCGCCGCATACAGCCAGAACGTGCGCGCGCTGCCGATGCCGTTGAGCAGCGTCAGGAATGTCGCGCCGACGATCATGTTGAAGATCCAGTTGGTGAACGTCGAGCAGCCGATGCCGAAATCGCGGCCCTTCAGCGGCTGCACTTCGGAACAGATCGTCCACACCAGCGGACCGGCCGAAAATGCGAAGCCGACGATGAACACGAGCAGCATGATGACGGCGAACAGTCCGTTGCCGGCGTTGATGCCGCCGTTCATCAGCGTGCCGACCACGCCGAGTCCGACCGCCATCGTGGCGAAACCCGCATACAGGATCGGTTTGCGGCCGAGGCGGTCGACGAAACCGATCGCGATGAAGGTCGCCAGCACATTCGTCAGTCCGACGATCGCGGTGAACCACATCTGCGCGGCGGTGTCGTAGCCCATGTTCTGGAAGATGCGCGGCGCGTAATACATCACCACGTTGATGCCGGTGAGCTGCTGCACGATCTGCAGCATCACGCCGAGCGCCACCGAGCGGCGGAAATTCGCGTTCTGCAAAAACAGATGCCAGCCGATCTGCGGCGTGCGCAGCGATTCCTCGATTTCGCCCGCTTCGCGCGAAACGATCGCGTGATCGCCGCGCAGTTTGAGCAACACCGCGCGCGCCTGTTCCTGGCGGCCCTTGAGGATCAGCCAGCGCGGACTGTCGGGCAGGAAGAACAGACCGAACAGGAACAGCGCACCGGGGATCGCGATCACACCGAGCATCCAGCGCCACGCGCCGGAATAACTGAAAGCGGTATCGGAGAGGAATGCGACGAGAATGCCGATGGTGATCATCAGCTGATACAGCGAGATCATCGCGCCGCGCGATTTTTCCGAAGCGACTTCCGCGAGATACAACGGCGCCGTGAACGCGGCGATGCCGATGGCGAGGCCCAGCACGAAGCGCGCGACGATCAGCGTCTGCGGCGACCACGATCCCGCGCACAGCAGTGATCCGATCACGAACAGCACCGCGCCGAGCAGCAGCGAGCGTTTGCGCCCCAGATGCGACGACAACCAGCCCGCGCCGGCCGCGCCGATCGCCGCGCCGAACATCATCGAGCTGACGATCCATTCGATCTCGTGATCGGAAATCTTGAATTCCGCCTGGATGAATTGCACCGCGCCGGAAATCACGCCGATGTCGAGTCCGAACATCAGACCGGCCAACGCGGCAAGGACGCACGTGAAAATCGCGGTGGTGCGCAACGGTGCCGGAACGGCGGCCGTGGTTGCATTCATCATTACTCTCCCCGGAAATAAATTATGTCGACGACGCGCCGTTCGCGCTGACGCGCGGCGCTCCGAGTGTAGAGCCTAGAACAACTCCTGGGGTTATGAATAGGTATTCACCACCGGGCTGTTGCTACGCAGCATCGGGCGGGCTCGCGGCTCTGGCAGAATCGTCGATAAAGGCGCGGCACAGCGGCCTGGGAGGGGCGGACCATTCGCAGCAAAGAGAAAGCGACCTCGCTCGTGATCGCGCACCTGGCCGGCGTTTCGCAGCCGACGGTGTCGCGCGCGCTGCGCGGCAGTCCGGCAGTGAACGAGGAGACGCGCTCGCGCATCGTCAAGATCGCGCGCGAACTCAATTACAAGGTCGACAAGAACGCGTCGAGCCTGCGCAGCAAATACAGCGGCACGCTGGCGCTGCTGCTGTTCGAGGACCCGGCGCCCGACGACTCGCTGATCAATCCCTTCTTCGTTTCGATGCTGGCCGCGATCACGCGCGCGTGCAAGCAGCGCGGCTACGATCTGCTGATCTCGTTCCAGCAGCCCGACAACGTCGACTGGCAGGCGAGCTTCGAGGACAGCAACAAGGCCGACGGCATCATCCTGCTCGGCTACGGCGACCATGACGATTTCTGCTCGCGCCTGAAATTCCTGATCGCGCGCGGCATCCATTTCGTGCGCTGGGGTGCGGTGAAACCCGAGCAGCACGAAGTGTCGGTGAGCTGCGACAATTTCGTCGGCGGGCTGGAAATCACGCGCCATCTCCTGGGCCAGGGCGTGGCCCAGATCGCATTCGCCGGATCAGCAAGCAGTCATTATCCTGAATTCCGCGAACGCTATCGTGGGCACTGCGCGGCGCTGGAACACGCCGGCATCGCCATCGATCCGGACTGGCAGGTCGATGCAATTTCTTCCGAACAATCCGGCTACGACGCAACCATGACACTGCTCGACCGCGGCATCCGTCCCGAAGCGATCTGCGCGGCGAGTGATCTCATTGCCATCGGCGCGATGAAGGCGCTGCAGGCGCGCGGTCTGCGGGTGCCGGACGACGTCTTGGTCAGCGGCTTCGACGACATTCCACTGGCCGCGTTCGTCAATCCCGGCCTGACCACGATGCAGCAGGATACGAAAATCGCCGGACGCATCCTGGTCGATACGTTGATCAAGCTCATCCACAACGAACCGGTCGACAATCAGTCGATTCCGGTCTCGCTCGTCGTGCGGCGATCGACGCAGCGCTGATTTTCTACATGGAGGTTAAGGTGCATCGATTGCTGGGTTGTGCGTTGGCGTTTTTCGCCGTGCTGTTGAGCGCCTGCAGCGCGCCGCCGAACCGGACCGCCGCAGCGCCGGCACCGCCCGCGTCGACATGCGCGCTCGCGCCGTCGCAATCGACATTGTTCCTGCGCGGCACGATGACGCTGTGGACGTTGCGCGAAGACCTCGTCTTCCACTATTCGTGCGATGCGTATTATCTGAACGTCGATTTGAACGGCCATCACGATTTCCGCATCACGGATGCGAGCGCCGCGAAGATCAATCTCGGCGCGGCGAGCGACGATACGAAATCCGTGCGTCGCAACGAACCGACCGTGCTCGCCGAAGCGAGTCGCGGTGGTCATCGCAACCTCGCGTTCGATTTCAGCGGCGAACAGACGCTGAAGCTGCAATTCACGGCGGACGGCGCGCGGCTCACCATCGGTCCGAAAAGTTATCGTGATCCGGCCGATGTGCCCGTGGCCGATCCGATCGCGAAAAGCCTGCACTTCGATTCGCGCGATTTGCAAAACAAAACACCGTTCGGCGCCGTGGTCGCCGGCAGTGACGTCGAGTTCCGGCTTGATGCGCAGCCCGGCGTGCGTGGCGTCGATCTGATCGTCGAACGCCGACGCATCGAAGGTCCGCAGGAAGTGCTCGACTACGCGCCGGTAGCGCGCGTGCCGCTCAAGCGCAGCGCCGGCGGCAAGGGCGACGTGTGGCACACCTCGTATCGTTTCGACGCAATCGGCGTGTACGGCTATTACTTCGTCGCCGACATCGGCGGAACATCGTACGTTTACGAAGACAACGCCGATCCGGTGTACTGGACGCGCGAAGTCGGATCGAACGGGCTCGGCGCAGTCGCCGCGGCTTCGTCGGACGCACAACGCATCCGTCGCTTCCGGCAGACAGTTTATCGCGCGGACTACACCGTGCCGCCGTGGGCGCGCGATGTCGTCTACTACTACATTTTTCCCGAGCGCTTCCGCAACGGCGACAAGCGAAACGATCCGAAGCCGGGGCCACATACGTTTCACGACAAGTCTGTGGAAGTGCATTCGCACTGGCTCGAAACACCGTGGAAAGCGGGCTCCGGCGATGGTTCGGACGATCTGTACAGCAACGATTTCTTCGGCGGCGATCTCGCCGGCATCATCGAGAAGCTCGATTACATCCATGACCTCGGCGTGAATGCGCTGTATCTCACACCGATCTTCCGCGCCGCCAGCAACCACAAATACGACACCGCCGATTACCACACCATCGATCCACATTTCGGTGATAACGCGCTGTTCGACCGTCTCGTGCGCGAAGCGCGCGCGCGAGGCATCCGCATCGTGCTCGACACCTCGCTCAATCACACCGGCAGCGATTCAGTCTATTTCAACCGCTACGGAAATTATCCGGGCGTCGGCGCGTTCAGCGACGGCCGCGTGCATCCGGAATCTCCTTACGCGAGCTGGTATCGCTTCGACACCTCGCAAACCGATCCGGACAAGCAATACCACGGCTGGAGCGGCGGTTACGATCTGCCGGAACTCGACAAGACGTCGCCGAGTTTCCGCGACTTCGCTTTCGGCGCCGACGACTCGGTGATGAACCGCTGGCTCGATCGCGGCATTTCAGGCTGGCGCATGGATGTGGTGCCGTGGATCGCCGACGATTTCTGGCGCGACTGGCGCGCCGCGATCCGCAAACGCCATCCCGATGCGCTGACCGTGGCCGAGACGCAATTCGAATCGTCGAAGTATTTCCTCGGCGACGAATTCGATTCGACGATGAATTACATCTTCCGTGATTCCGTGCAGGCGTACGCGGCCGGTGCGGACGCGCGCGCGAGTTACCGCAACATCGAACTGATGCGCGAGCTGTATCCGCCGCAGGCTTTTTATGCGTTGATGAATCTTCTGTCGACGCACGATTCGCCGCGCGCGTTGTTCGTATTCGGCGATCGCGACGAAAAGGCGAGTGAAGAAACTGTCGCGCTCGCCAAGAAGCGCTTGCGGTTCGCGTTGCTGTTTCAGGTCATTTTCCCCGGCGCGCCGGCCGTGTTTTACGGCGATGAAGTCGGCGTGACCGGCGGCGAGGATCCATATGATCGCGTGACATATCCGTGGCCTGATCAAGGCGGCAAGCCGGACGCTGCGTTGCTCAAGGATTACAAACGGCTGATCGCGATGCGCAACGCGCATCCGATACTGCGCCACGGTTCGATCGATGCGCCGGCGTACATTGATGAGCATGTGATCGTGCTGATCCGTCGTGACGGCAAACAGTGGGCGATCACGGCAACGAACAACGCGTCCGATGCGCGCGAGGTGAGCGTCGATGTGCCGAACGAATTGCACAACGTGGCGTTTGTCGATGCGTTGTCGAATCGTCGCGTGAAGGCCGGCATCTCGTCGATCACGATTTCGGTGCCGCCGATGGGTGGCGTCGTTCTGCTGAAGAGGTGAGGCCGTGCGAATCGTCGTCGCGCTGATGTTCTTGGTAGTCACTTGCTGCGATGCGTTCGCCGATGGCCGGCCGTCTACGGCGCAACCGAACGTGCATGTGCTGTCGGCGATGACAATGCCGGGTCTGGATCGCCAGCGCACGATCCGCATCTATCTGCCGCCCGGATATGAAACGTCGACGGCGCGCTATCCCGTGCTGTATATGCATGACGGACAGAATCTGTTCGACGATGCGACGTCGTACATCGGCGAATGGGGTGTCGACGAGACGTTGAACGAGTTGTCGAAGACGAAACATCTCGATCTGATTGTCGTCGGCATCGACAATGGCCTCGACTTGCGCGTGCGCGAACTCAATCCGTGGGATAACCCGAAACACGGAAAAGGCGAGGGCAAGCAATACGTCGATTTCATCGTTTCAGTGGTCAAGCCGTACGTCGACACAAATTTCCGCACGAAACCGGACCGCGCGCACACCGGCATTATGGGCAGTTCGCTCGGCGGATTGATTTCGCATTACGCGATCGAAGAACATCCGGATGTCTTCAGCAGGGCTGGCATTTTCTCGCCCGCGTACTGGTATGCGCCGCCGGTGTTCGAGTACACCCGCGAACACACGCTGCCGAAAGACACGCGATTGTATTTCTATGCCGGCGGCAAGGAAGACGAATCGATGGTGCCGAACATGCAGCGCGTCGTCGATACGCTGCGCAAACAGGGAACTTCGCCGAAGAACCTGCGCGTCGAGGTAAATCCGGATGCAGTGCACAACGAGACCGCGTGGCGTGCGGAATTCCCGAAAGCAGTGGAATGGCTGTTCGATGGAACGCGTTAAGCCGCGCAGTTTTTCGCGATGAACTCGGCATGCGTCGGCATGGCATCGACGCAACGCTGCATCAGGTTCTGCATGCCGTCGACGAAACCGGCCAATTCGCTGTCGTCGAGTTGGTCGACCAGCGGGTGATACGCACGCGGCATCACGCGCTGGCCGATCATCACCTGCACCCAGCTCGTCACGGCGAACAGTTCGTCACTCTCGCGATAGAAGCGGCCGCTCTGGCGGAACAGATCGAGGTTGTCCTGCAGCGACGCAGGCACGGACATCGTCCGGCAATAATTCCAGAACGGCGTGTCGTCGCGCTCGGTGGCGTGGTAGTGCAGGACCAGGAAATCGCGCACGCGTTCCCATTCGAAGGCGGATTGACGGTTGAAACGCGCGATCAGTGTTTCATCGAAATCGCGTTCGGGGAAGAAGCTGATCAGGCGCGCGATCGCGGATTGGATCAAATGGATGCTCGTCGATTCGATCGGCTCCATGAACCCGGCTGATAATCCGATCGCCACGACATTCCTGTTCCAGAATTTCCTGCGCATGCCGGTGACGAAGCGCAGCGGACGCGGATCGCCTAGCGTCGGACCTTCGAGATTGGCGAGCAGCATCGCCGCCGCTTCGTCGTCGCTGATGAAACGGCTGCAATAGACGTGACCGTTGCCCATGCGATGCTGCAGCGGAATGCGCCATTGCCATCCCGCCGTGCGCGCGGTCGCGCGCGTGTACGGCGTCAGAGGCAGCACGTTTTCGCACGGCACGGCCATGGCGCGGTCGCAGGGCAGCCAGTGCGTCCAGTCTTCGTAGCCGGTCTTCAAGGTCTGTTCGATCAGCAGGCCGCGGAAGCCCGAGCAGTCGATGAACAATTCGCCTGCGACGGTCTCGCCGCTTTCGAGCTTCACGCTGTCGATGAAGCCGTTGTTGCCGTGTTGCTGTACGCCGACGATCTTGCCTTCGGTCCGCACGACGCCGCGTTTCTCCGCGTACGCACGCAGATAACGCGCGTACAGCCCCGCATCGAACTGATACGCGTAGGCGATGTTCGACAACGGCGAATTGCCGAGATCGCCCGTGCGCATGAATTTGTTCGCCTGCGCGGCGGCGGTGTTGATCGAGTACGCGCCGAGCGGCGCCGCTTTGCCGCGGCGGAACTGCTTGAGCCAGTAATGATGGAACGGCACGAATCCCCGATCGTGGCCGAGCGAGCCGAAGCCGTGGATGTAGCGGTCGCCGATGGCACCCCAGTTCACGAACTCGACGCCGAGCTTGAACGTGCCTTGTGTCTTGCGCACGAAATCGTTTTCGTCGAGGTCGAGCAGTTTGTTATAGAGCTTGATCTGTGGAATCGTCGCTTCGCCGACACCGACGATGCCGATCTCGTCCGACTCGATCAGGCGGATCGAACACTGCGCGCCAAGTGCTTTCGACAACGCCGCCGCGGTCATCCACCCGGCCGTGCCGCCACCGACGATGACGATCTTCTGTACGGGTTCGCTCATGGCCGCAGTCTACTCAAAAGAAAACCCGCCGACGTCCCGGTCGGCGGGTGGCAGGCCAAATGAATCAGAACTTGTAGTTAACCCCGAGCAGGATCTGGCGGCCGTACACCGTGTAGGTCTGCGGCTGCATGTGATTGGCGTAGAACTGCTTGTACGGTTCGTTGGTGAGGTTGTTGACCTGGAACAGGAAGTCGACACCTTCGAAACGTCCATGCTGTATTTTGTATTCGAGCTGCAGGTCCGTGACCGTTTCCGCGCGGATGTTGACGAACTGCTGATCCGCGCCGAATGCCTGCACTTCGCCGAGGAAATCCGAGCGGTGCGTGGCCGCGATGCGCGCGGAGAATCCGAAACGGTCGTAATACAACGTGGCTTGCGAGACGTATTTGGAGAGACCCGGGAATGGTCCCGACGAACCCGGTCCGTTCGGCTGGATCGAACTGTCGCTGTACGCATAGCTCGCCTGTGCGCCGAATCCTTCCAGCGGCGCGATGACCAGATCGAACGGCAGCGACGCCACCAGTTCGTAGCCGCGCATGTAGCCGCCGGTGCCGTTCGCTGGACGCGTGAAGATGCCGATGTTGGAAGAGGGCACCAGCGTCGCGCTGGGGTTCGGGACGCCGCTGAAATCGAACGCGAACGACTGATTGTAGATGTACGTCTTGAGCTGCTTGTACCAATACGTGGCCTGCACGTACGCCTTGGTGTCCCAGTATTTTTCGAGCGACACGTCGTACGCGTTGGCGACGAAGGGTTTGAGTTCCGGATTGCCGCCGGTCGCCGTCCACAAGCAGGCGACGCCGGTCGGTGCGCAGGTGGTGCCGGTGTTGATCGGCGGCGGCGCGGAGATGCTCGGCTCGACGCTGGCTTTTTCCTGATCGAGACGCGGCCGCGCCAGTTCTTTGCCCAAGCCCAGACGGCCAATGAAGTCGTTCGGCATCGTCAGCACGAGGTTCATGCTCGGCAGGAAATTGCTGTACGTCGTGCCGCCTTCGGTGGTCGCCTGACCGAGCGTGGCGAACGCGTCGGAATGCTGCTTGGTGTGGATGTACTGCGCGCCGACATTGCCGCGCAACGGCATGCCGCCGACTTCGGTGTCGATGTCGATCTTGGCATAGGCGGTGGTGACTTTTTCGTCGACCTTCCAGTCCTTCGCCGTGATGTCGCCGTTGAAATTCTGCACCTGGTTGTACAGCGGCAGAATGCAGTTGAGATCCCACGCCACGGTCGACGGAAATCCGACGTAACTCAGATCGCTCGGTCCGACCAGGCAGTTGCTCGGGAACGCTTGCGAATTCTTGGTGCCGTCAGCCAGCGTGTCGCCGCCGGGCAACTGCAGGAACCACTCGTCGGACTGGCGCGTCTTGGTGCGTTCGTTGTAGTTGATGCCCGCATCGAACTTGCTCACCGGACTGTCGATGTCGCGCGCGATGTCGAAGCGCGCGGCTTTCAGCTTGTCGGTGACTTTCGGGAATTTCAGATAACCGTCCTGGCCCCAGCCGCCCGGATCGGTCAGCTTCACGATGTTGGTGTCGTCGTAATTCAGTCCCGGCGTGAGGCTCGGCAAACCCGTCGATGGATTCAGCGTGAAGCCGAACGTGTCCTTGGTGCCGACGGTACCGGCATATTCCTCGAGGAACGACTGGTTGCTGCTCGCCTTGCCGTAGCTCAGGTCCGCGGTCGCCGTCCAATGATCGGCGAAATGGAATTTGTTGTTCCAGCCGATTTCGAAAATGCGGTCGTTGTGCGCGTCGAGTTCGTCGCGCAAAACCGGCGCGACGTTCGGGAACGATCCGGCGGTGACGATGCCGTTGGCGACGGTCGGATTCTGCACCGTCGATCCGCAATAGGCGGTACACACTTCGAATCCGCGGTAGGTCAGGTCCTGATTGAACTTCGACCAGTACAGATCGAGCGTGCTCTCGAATCGGTCGTTGGGGCGCCACTGCAGCGTGCTGATCACCGCGTCGCGCGTGCCTTCCTGCGAATCGGCGTACGCCTTGCCGCCGCCGAGCACGAGCGTCTTTCCGTCGGAAAGGTTGGGATAACCGTAAGATTCCCAGCGTTCGTCCTGGATCGGCGAATACAGGCGTGCATAACCGATCGCCACGCCGAATGTGTGATCGGCGAACTGATCGATATACGACGCGTTGAGGCGGTAACCGTTCTGATCGGTATCCTTGTTGACGCTGCCGTTGGTGTTGTGTTCGCCGCGCGCGCCGAGCTGCACGACGCGATGATCGAAATCCAGCGGCCGCACGGTCTGCAGATCGATCGTTCCGGAAATGCCCTGGCCGACGAGCGAGGCTTCCGGCGTCTTGTAGACGACCAGACCGCTCATCAGCTCCGACGGATACTGATCGAAATCCACCGCGCGGTTGTCGCCGGTAGACACCTGTTCGCGTCCGTTGAGCAGCGTGCCGCTGAAATCGCCGGAGAAGCCGCGGATGCTGATCAGCGATTCGACACCCTGCACGCGCTGCGCGGTGATGCCGGGCAGGCGCGCCAGCGAATCGGCGATCGAGTTGTCGGGCAGCTTGCCGATGTCTTCGGCGGAAATCGTCTCGACGATCTCGTTCGAATTCTTCTTCACCGAAATGGCTTGTTCGATAGCGCCGCGCACGCCGGTGACCTTGATCTCGCCGAGATTCACCGTGTTCTCGTCGCCGGACTTGTCGGCGGGCTGATCGGCAGCCGACGCGTTCGCCGCGTCGGGCGTGGCCGGTCGGGATTGCGCCGTGGCCGTATCGGCCGCCGCATCGGCGCGCGCCGTCGTGAAGTGACCCGCCAACACCGACACTACCGCGAGTGCCAGCAGATTGGGCTTGAGCATGAGATTCTCTCCCCGAGTGATTTTTAGTCCCGTTTGTGAGCACTTCACGCGGCGCGTTCCCAAAAAAACGCGCGCACTCACTCCGATGTCGAGCTAGCGTAGACGCAGCGACGGTTGTATACAATTTGCTGCATACGTATTCATGCAACCTTATTCATTTCGGCGCGCATCCGATTCGGCTACGCTTTCGATCGAAAAAAGGATGGGGACATCAATGAAGCTTTCGCGCCTTTGGCGTAAACCCAGCGCACGCCTCGCCGCCGCCGCGCTGTCGATTGCTGTGTCGCAGCATGTGCAGGCCGCCTGGCAAACACTCGGCGCCGGTCAACTGGAAACGCCGCACAACGACCTCGTCGAACTGTCGACCGCGAGCGGCGCGCGCGTGCGGCTGACGTTGCTCGATGCCGGCACCGCGCGCATCCGCATCGCGCCGAACGGCGTGTTCGGCCGCGACTTTTCCTACGCCATCGCGACACAGCCCAAACCGGTGCCGCTGAGCGTCGAGCACGACGATCGCGCCAACACCGTCACGCTGCGCGCGAGCGGCAAGGAATCGATGCGCGTCGTGGTCACGCTGAAACCGAGCGTGCGCGTCGACGTGTACGACAGCGCCGGCGAACTGTTCCTCGCCGACGATCCGGCGCGCGAAATGGTGTTCGATCCAGTCTCCGGCGCCGTGCAGGTTTCCAAGCAACGCGCTGCAACCGAGCTGTATTACGGCTTCGGCGAAAAGGCGATGCCGATGTCGCGCGATCAGCGCTTCATGACCATGTGGAACTCCGACACGCCGGCCTATCTGCCGGGCGCCGATCCCATCTACCAGTCGATCCCGTTCTTCATCTCGCTGCTGCACGGCAAGAGCTACGGCGTGTTTTTCGACAACACCTACCGCAGCTACTTCGACATGGGCGCGACTGACCCCGCGCGCTACACCTTCGGCGCCGCCGGCGGCGAACTCGACTACTACGTCTTCACCGGCGGCCGCGAACGCAGCGCCGCGAACGTGCTGCGCTCGTATACCGCGCTCACCGGACGCGGCTCGCTGCCGCCGCTGTGGGCGCTCGGCTATCAGCAGTCGCGCTATTCATACACGCCCGATTCGCAGGTGCGCGAAGTCGCGAAAACGTTCCGCGAGAAGAAAATCCCCGCCGACGTGATCTACCTCGACATCGGCTACATGGAGGGCTATCGCATCTTCACGTGGTCGAAAAAGGATTTTCCCGAACCCGAGAAACTGCTCGCCGACCTGAAGAACGAAGGCTTCCGCGCGGTGACCATCGTCGATCCCGGCGTCAAGGTCGACGACGACTACGCCGTCTATCGCGACGGCCGCCAGCGCGGCGCGTTCACGCGCACAGCGAAAGGCGACGAGATGCACGCCACCGTATGGCCGGGCCTGTGCGCGTTTCCGGATTTCACTAGTCCCGACACGCGCGCCTGGTTCGGCTCGCTCTACGAAAAATTCCTCGATCAAGGTGTCGCCGGATTCTGGAACGACATGAACGAACCCGGCGTATTCCTCAACGCCGATTCGGACGAGCCGCCGATGCAGCACGATCCGAAGAAAACTTTCCCGCTGAGCACGCGACATTTCGGCGACGGCGATCCGGGCGATCACGCGCGCTATCACAACGTCTATGGCATGCAGATGGCGCGCGCCACCTACGAAGGCTTGCGCAAGCTGCGTCCGGATTCACGCCCACTCGTGCTCACGCGCGCCGGCTACGCCGGCATCCAGCGCTTCTCCGCCGTTTGGACCGGCGACAACGATGCGACGTGGGATCACCTCGCCATGACGATCCCGATGCTGACCAACCTGTCGGTATCCGGCGTGCCGTTCGTCGGCGCCGACGTCGGCGGATTCGTCGAAACACCATCGGCCGAACTGTATACACGCTGGCTGCAAGCCGCCGCGCTGACGCCGTTCTTCCGCACACACTCAGCCATCGACACCGAACCGCGCGAGCCGTGGTCGTTCGGCGCGGATTACGAAAAGATCAACCGCGAATCCATCGAACTGCGTTATCGCATGCTGCCGTATCTCTACACCGCGTTCGCCGCCGAAGAGATGGACGGCGAACCCGTGATGCGTCCGCTCTGGTTCGACTATCCGCACGACGTGAAGACGTATCTGCGCGAAGACGAATTCCTCGCCGGGCGCGACATTCTCGTCGCACCGATCCTGCATTCGGGCGAAACCAAACGACGCGTCTATTTCCCGAACGGCGACGCATGGATCGACTGGTGGAGCGGCAAGCGCTACGCCGGCGGCCAGGAAAAAGAAATCGAAGCCCCGCTGAATCGCCTCCCGCTGTTCGTCCGCGCCGGCGCCAGCGTCGCCACGCAGCCCGTCGTGCAAAGCACGAACGAAATGGCAAATGTCCCGCTGACCATTACCGTCGCACTCGGCACCGACGGCACCGGCACCCTGTATCAGGACGCCGGCGATGGCTACGCCTATCGCAACGGCGAAACCCGCCGCTCGACATTTACCCTCAAAGGCAAAACGCTCCACATCGAAACCAACGGCCCATCCCGCTTCCAAAAGATTGCTTTCGTCGAATTCGCCGGCGCAGACGCCGCCCCATCATCGGTAACGATCGACGGCAAAACGACAAACGATTTCCATTTCGATGCGACAACCCGGCGCATACGCGTTGCAGTGTCAAACAACACGAAGGAAATCGAGTTGCACTGATCGAACCACGTCACAACAAAGCTCTTTGCAGGCCTCACCGCCCTGGCTTAGTGCAG
>Ga0105239_10003932_pt1 | contig 17998 bp, 13 predicted proteins | sample KBSC44metaG_FD_92761 | JGI IMG/M metagenome (GOLD analysis project Ga0105239, IMG submission 92761) | Corn rhizosphere microbial communities from Kellogg Biological Station, Michigan, USA - KBS C4-4 metaG | ecosystem: Host-associated > Plants > Roots > Rhizosphere > Soil | place: Michigan, USA...
CCATAGTTGAGCTTAGATTTGAGATGTGAGATTTGAGACGTGAGATATAAACAACTGCATTATACCCTCTATCACAAGCCTTTTCACCAAACTTATTTCGCGAAAATAAGAAACCTTAGCCTAAAGGTAAAAGTTTATCTGTTATTATTGTTGATATGGTGGATAAAGGGCAGAAAGTTTAACAAAATTTAACGAAAGGAATGACCACGAATTAAGACGAATTACACGAATTGAATAGAGAAGAATTTTCACGAATTAAGACGAATTTCACGAATTAAGCTGGTGGCAAAAAAAATAAAAGCCCTGATAATCAGTATGTTTCATGACGTTTCGGGTGTTCTGCGCAGAAAAATGGAACGCTTAACGCAATTAATGTCAATAATTAATTAGTTTTTCCATCGTTTCCTCCAACCTCGCTTTCGCCAAAAACTGTTCTTCCAGGGCTTTATTCATTGGTATAGCAGTATCCAAACTGGCGCAGCGCATAATCGGAGCATCCAGGTATTTAAAGCAATATTCAGCCAAATGTGCTGCAATTTCGCCGCCGAAGCCGCTGGTTAGTGTATCTTCTGTTAAAATTAACACCCTGCCGGTTTTTTTGGCGCTTGCTTCAACAGTATCTTTATCCCATGGCTGCAGACTCCGCAGGTCGATTATCTCTACGGATAAGTCGGGGTGTTTGGCTGCATATTCTATGGCCCAGTGCACGCCAAGTCCGTAGGTGATAATGCTGGCGATACTTCCTTCTTGTATAATTTTTGCTTTGCCGATCTCAACATAATAATCGCCATCGGGCACATCGCCGGTATTGCTGCGGTATAGATATTTGTGCTCGAAATACATCACCGGGTTAGGGTCGTCGATGGCAGCCATTAACAGGCCTTTGGCATCATCGGGGAAAGCCGGATAAACCACCTTCAATCCCGGCGTTTTGGTAAACCAGGCTTCATTACTTTGTGAGTGGAAAGGGCCTGCACCTGTGCCGGCACCGGCGGGCATGCGAATAACCACATCAACCGGTTGTTCCCAACGGTAATGGGTTTTGGCCAGGTTGTTTATGATCTGGTTAAAACCCACACTCACAAAATCGGCAAACTGCATTTCCATCACAGCCTTGTAGTCATTGATGGCAAGCCCCATCGCAGCCCCAACCACGCCCGACTCGCATATCGGCGTATTGCGTACCCGGCCGCGACCAAACTCTTCCACAAACCCCTGGGTAATTTTAAAAGCGCCGCCGTATTCGGCAATATCCTGACCCATAATTACCAGGTTTGGATACTTACGCATACTTTGTCGCAACCCATCGCTAATGGCATCGATATAACGTTTGTTTGTTTTAAAGTTGGAAGGTTGAAAGGTTGGAAAGTTGTAAGGTTTGTACATGTCCCTGATTTCCGTTTCTACATCGGGGATGATATCGGCCTCGCTGAAAACTTTTTCAATTTCGGTTTCAATCTGGCTAACAAATTCAGTCTTCATTTGCGGGATCCACTCTGGTTTCAGTACGCCTTCACTTAATAAATATCTTTCGAAGTTCTGTATAGGGTCTTTTTCTTTCCAAATATCAAACAATTGTTGCGGCACGTATTTGGTGCCTGATGCTTCCTCGTGTCCACGCATCCTGAAGGTCATGCACTCCAGCAAAACAGGGCGCGGTTTTTCGCGCATATTGGCCGCAATTTCGCTTACGGTATGGTAAACTTCAAGCAGGTTGTTGCCGTCAATGCGGCGTCCTTCCATGCCATAACCGATAGCTTTATCAACCAGGTATTTGCAGTTGTATTGCTCGCTTATCGGCGTCGAGAGTCCGTAGCCGTTGTTCTCAATTAAAAATATAACAGGCAGTTTCCAAACGGCAGCAATGTTTAATGCTTCGTGGAAATCACCCTCGCTGGTGGCGCCTTCGCCGGTAAACACCAGGGTTGCCTTTTTACGTTTGCTGAGTACATCCGCTAACCCAATGCCATCTGCCAGGGCCAGTTGCGGCCCCAGGTGCGATATCATCCCGATAATTTTATATTCCTGTGTGCCGAAATGAAAAGAGCGGTCACGCCCCTTTGTAAAGCCTGAAGCTTTGCCCTGCCATTGCGCCATTAAGCGCGACAACGGGATGTCGCGGGTAGTAAAAACACCCAGGTTGCGGTGCATGGGTAAAACGTATTCGTCGGCTGTCATGGCCAGGGTACTGCCAACAGCAATAGCTTCCTGCCCAATGCCCGAAAACCACTTGCCAATACGTCCCTGCCTTAATAGAATGAGCATTTTCTCCTCAACAAGGCGTGGCCAAAGTAATTTTTTATAAAACTCAATTAATTGGCCATTATTCAGGTTTTTCCGGTCGAAAATCATCCGGCAAAACTACTGAAGTTTTTAGGAATTTGTTCAATAGTTCACTGGTTCATTAGTTCATTGGGAATTAGTTTGAAAATTACAAAACGGCTTTTTATTGGTAATTTCGACGTATTATTGCTGTTGCAAAATAATTCGAACTTTTTAAGTCATTATATTCAACCCGATAATTACTTATTGCTATCGGAATAAAAGCGCCCGGTATTGAACTTTGCACCAATGAACTAATGAACAATTGAACTAATGAACTATAAAAAACGTACCCCGCTCATACTTTTTATCCTTGGCGCTGCTATCGCGATATCGGCCGCTACGCATGATTTTTTCCTGATGCCTGAGTTTTTTTATATGCACAAAGGCGACAAGCTTAACATGCACCTGTTGATGGGCGATTTATTTGTGAAGGATACCGAAATACCTTATCAGCCAAATAAAACCAGCCGGTTTATGCTATACAACGGCTCCAAAAAGATTGATCTAACCAAAGCCTCGAAAGATAGCACCATGCCGGTATTAAGCTATGAAATGATAAACCAGGGGCAATCATTAATTCAGATGACAAGGAGCTACGAGTTTAGCTTCACTTCGCGCGATGCCTATGCCGAGTTTCTAAATAACCAGGGACTTGACAAGATGGCCGAAAAAGTAAAAAGCGGCAACCAGTTCAGGGTAAAGGAAAAATATACCCGCTATTTAAAAACACTGGTATCTGTCGACGAGGCAAAAGGCGACGCTTACCAGAAGAATTTAAACGAGGATTTTGAGCTGATTCTAAAAGAAAACCCTTTCAAAAAGCGTTATGGCGACGATATGATTGCCGTGCTGAAATTTAAAGGGAAGCCTGCGGCATTGGCATCTGTTGGATTATACATAAAAACCACCAACGGCAACGTCTACACGCAAAATCTCACAACCAGCCCCGAGGGAGAAGTAACGTTTAACCTGAGCCGTGAAGGTGTTTACCTCCTTCGCAGTGTACGCATCGAGCCAACTAAAGATAAAGACGCTGATTACGAAAGCTGGTGGACATCATACACATTTCCCTTTAGCAGCTCAGAAGAATTACCGAATACTTACAGGGAATTTGGTTTTGGAAATAAACACTAACTAATCTCGGATTTCGGAATTTCGATTTCGGATTTTTTTGAATGCAGAGTTCGTATTTCGAATGCGGAATGTTTTTTGGATATAAGCGGAAATATTAGATTGACATATTTTCTTTTTACTCCGCAATCGGCATTCCGACTTCCGCATTTTTCCTACTCCCCAAAGTTATTTTTCTCCTTGTACATCCGGCTGAATGATTTGTCGGCGACTTTTGGCATCTCTTTATAATGTCCCCAGGTTTTTTTGAAGAAGGTGCGGAGCATAATGTTTTTTGTTTTGCCGCTTAAAAAGTCGGTAAGCTTACGGCTAAGCATAGCCTTTTTCCAAAGCGACCAGCCCCATTTTTCTTTGGTGTTTACCAGGTGCTCCTGTACGGAGTCGCGGCGGTTAAGCAGCAACATTTTATGGATATCGATTTTTACCGGGCACACCTCGGTACATTTGCCGCAAAGGCTCGAGGCGTAGCTTAAATGCTTAAACTCTTCCATCCCGGCCATGTGGGGCGTAATGATGGAGCCGATGGGGCCGCTATACGTGGTTTCGTAAGTATGGCCGCCAATGTTTTTATAAACCGGGCATGCATTTAAGCAGGCACCGCAACGTATGCAATATAAAGCCTGGCGCTGGTCCTTTTGTGCAAGCAGGTTGGTGCGGCCGTTATCCAGCAATATCACGTACATCTCTTCGGGGCCGTCGGTTTCGTTGGGCTGGCGGGGGCCGCTTAATATGGTGTTGTAAACCGTGAGGTTTTGCCCTGTGCCATGTGTAGCCAGCATGGGCCAAAACAGATCGAGATCCATTATCGAAGGCACGATTTTTTCAATCCCCACAACAGCAATATGTATTTTAGGGAACGATGTACTTAAACGGGCATTGCCTTCGTTTTCGGTAATGGCTATGCTGCCGGTATCGGCTATTAAGAAGTTGGCGCCGGTTATGCCCACATCAGCCTGTACATATTTGTCGCGCAATAATTCGCGGGCCTTTTGGGTAAGCTGCTCGGGGGTAAAATCAAGCGGGGTGCCAAACTTTTCGTTAAACAGTTTTGCAATGTCTTCTTTTGAAAGGTGCATCGCGGGTGTTACGATATGATAAGGCCGCTGACCCAGCAATTGTACAATATATTCACCAAGGTCGGTTTCTAACGATTCGATGTGGTTCGCCTCTAAAAATTCATTCATCTGAATTTCTTCGGTAGCCATCGATTTTGATTTTACAACCGTTTTGGCACCTGCCTTTTTGATGATGTTCAGTATCTCCCGGTTGGCTTCTTCGGCATCATTCGCCCATATCACCTTGCCGCCGCGTTTCTGAAAATTGGCTTCGAACTCCGGCAAAATCTTGTCGAGGTTTTCCATCACCTTCCATTTTACCACATGTGCTTTGCGCTTGGTGTTTTCAAGGTTGATAATCTTCGACAATCCCCGGTCTACCGCAGCATCGTACTTACCAATATTATAATTGATAATGCGGCGATGGTCCATATCAAAGGCCTTACCTTCGGAAGTAACCAGGAATTCGTCAGCAGTGGTCCCCATATTGCGAAGTTAGTTATTTAGTTTATTAGGTGAGCAGTTGATAGCGTTGATTAAGTTAATTTTGTTGTTTTTGACTTAACTATTTGAATACATTAAGTTATCACATAAATAAAAAAGGGATAAGCTAAACGCTCATCCCTTTGCAGTATATCGTCTTAAAAGATTGGAAATAGAGTTTAACTTAATCAACCCAATCCAACTCAATCAACTACTCACTAACTTACTTGCTTCCTTCTTCTTTCTTTCCGTCAACTACGGGGCGGTTATCGGCGTTCACCAAATCCCAGGCAGTGTAAAAGGCCAGTTGGGCACGTTTAGCTAACAGCGGGAAGTTTATTTTACTTACCTCGTCGCCAACACCATGGTAGTCTGCATGCTCGCCGTTAAAGTAGAAAATGATCGGTACACCATGTTTCGCAAAATTGTAATGGTCTGAGCGGTGATAAAAATCGTTAGGGTCTTTAGGATCGTCGTATTTGTAGTCAAGCACCATATTGGTGTAGGTTTTGTTGGCCTTCTCGCCCACGTTATGTAAATCAGTACTTAACATACCTGAGCCAATTACATATACATAGTTTGCAGAATCGGCTTTGCCTTTATATTCGTAACCAACGCGGCCAATCATATCGATATTTAAATCGGCAATGGTGTTAGCCAATGGGATAACCGGATGATCAGTATAGTATTCAGAACCAAGCAATCCTTTTTCTTCGCCTACGTTACCTAAAAACAGGATGCTGCGGCGCGGGCCGTGGCCATCTTTTTTAGCTTTTGAAAACGCCCTTGCAATTGTCATTATACCGGTAGTACCCGAGCCATCATCATCGGCACCGTTGTTAACGCGGTCGCCTTTGGTGCCTTCAGGCAGCAGGCCGATATGGTCGTAATGTGCCGATATTACGAGCACTTCATCTTTCAGCTTTGGGTCGCTGCCCGGCAAAAAGCCCAGTACGTCAACTGCTTTTACATCTTTCTTTACGCTGTTATAGCTGAGTTTAACGTCGGCTTTAATAGTTTGTGCGGCACTCCCGTCAGTTTTAAGTTGTTCGAAAGTTTTTCCGCCCGATTTTACCAGTTCCTCGGCAACCTCATTGGTTATCCAGAAAACGGCGGGCTTGGTTTCAGCTGGTTTTGTGTCTTCTTTTTTGATGGTTAAACGTGGGGCAAGGATATAGTTTTTGTACTTGGTAAGCACACCGGCAATTTCTGAATTTGCGGCCAAAATTATCGCCGGGTTTTTGCTCATCAGGTTTTTAGTAATTGCAGCACGTGCTTCCGAACCACGGAAACTGGTTCCCTGGGGCTTGCCATCCGCGGCTTTGTCTTCGTTTATCCAAAGCACAATTTTGCCGGTAAGGTCGGTGTTACCAATCTCGGCTTCGGTGCCGTAACCAACAAATACTATTTCGCTGGTGTTTAGCGTCCTGTCTGTTGATGGCTGAACAGCGTAAAAGCTGTCGCCATTTGCAAATGACTTGCCGCCCACTGCAAATGTGGCGTTCAGCGAGTTTTCAGTAAGCGGAACATCAAAAAAGTACGAGCCGTTTACAATTGGCTGCAGGCCTAGTGATTTAAATTCGTCTGCAATATAATGTGCAGCTTTTTCGGCGCCGGGTTTCCCGGTTTCGCGGCCTTCGTATGCGTCAGATGCAATAATGCTTAAATGTTTTTTGGCCAGGTCGGGGCTTATGATGCCCGCATATTTCATGGCGGTGGGATTTTGCTGTGCCCATGTGCAGGTTATGGAACCAGCCAGGGCAATGGATAATATAATTTTTTTCATATTTTTTTATTAGCGGCTTAAAGTAGGCAATTTGTATAAACAAAAATAAGCGATAGTTACCTTTCTATCGCTTATTAAAATTTTGCAGGCTAACTATTCAACCCAGGCCAACTTAATCTACTTTATTTCTTCCCATCGACAACAGGGCGCTTATCGGCGTTTGCCAAATCCCAGGCTGTATAAAATACCAACTGTGCGCGTTTGGCCAGCAGCGGGAAATTTATTTTGCTTACTTCATCGCCAGGGCGGTGGTAATCGGCGTGTACACCGTTAAAGTAAAATATAATAGGAACGCCGTGCTTGGCAAAGTTATAGTGGTCCGAGCGGTAGTAAAAACGGTTCGGATCGGCCGGGTCATCGTATTTGTAATCCAAATCGAGATGGGTGTAAAGGTTGTTTGCGTTTTCGCCTACCTTGTGCAAATCAGTGCTCAGCATTGATGAACCGATAACGTAAACGTTATTTGCCGAGTCTGGCTTGCCAATGTAGTCAACCCCAATGCGACCAATCATGTCAATATTTAAATCGGCAATGGTATTAGCCAATGGAATAACCGGATGATCTGTATAATATTCAGAACCCAGCAGGCCTTTTTCTTCGCCTACGTTACCTAAAAACAAGATGCTGCGGCGCGGACCGTGACCATCTTTTTTTGCTTTTGAAAACGCCCTGGCAAGTTCCATAATGGCGGTAGTACCCGAGCCGTCGTCGTCGGCGCCGTTGTTTACCATATCTTTAGAGCCTTCTGGCATTAAGCCGATATGGTCATAGTGTGCCGATATTACCAGCACTTCATCTTTAAGTTTTGGATCGCTGCCCGGTAAAAAGCCAAGTACATCAACTGCTTTCACAGGTATCTCTTCGGTGGCATAGGATGCAACAACATCGGCCTTAACTGTTTGCGATTGCGGCGCACCCGACTGGTCGATAGCTGCTTTTAAATCGGCAACTGTTTTACCGCTGCTTTTTAAAACCATGTCGGCAGTTGCCATTGGGATTGTTATCACTACCGCTGGATTTTCGCCTTCATGCTTCAACATCATCGGCAACGCGCGACCACCACCGCCCTGGCCGCCCGGCCTTGCACCACCTGCGGGAGCAGCTGTGTTTACGGCTAATATTAACAATGGTTTTTTGCTTTGTATCAAATCAAGGCGTTTCCTGCTACGGGGAGTGCTCCAGTCAGATATTTTGTCAGTCCCGGTAATTTTCGATTTGCCATCGCTCATCGGCTCTCCGGTGCTGATGTATATGACCACTTTACCGGCGATATCCACTCCTTTTAAATCGTCGTAATTATCTGCGCCGATGCCGTAGCCAATAAAAACCACATCTTTTGCATCAATGTTTTTGGTTCCGGCTCCGCCACGTGCGGTAAAATCCTTACCCATTTCGAGCGCAGTGCCGTTTACGGTGAACGAATTTACTTTGAACGAGTTTTGTACTACGGGCACATCAAAAAAGTACGAACCGTTTACGATAGGCTGCAGGCCGAGCGATTTAAATTCATCGGCAATGTAGTGGGCAGCTTTGTCGGCGCCGGGTTTACCGGTTTCGCGGCCTTCAAATGCGTCAGATGCAATAATGCTGAGGTGCTTGTTAGCCAGTTCGGGGCTGACGATCTCAGCATACTTCATGGCTGTTTTGTTCTGCTGTGCGCAGGCCCCCGTTACCAAACCAATGCTGGCGAGGGTTAAAAATAATTTATTCATTTTTGGTCAGTTAGTTTCTTTGGTTCATGGTTGATCCCAAACGTGCGGGATAGTTCATAGCAGAAAGGTAGGGGGTAGCAGCTAATGGCGTTTAAACATACCCTTGGCTGTGTCTCCACAGCCAACTAACTCAAAAGGGTAAAAGGGACTCAATCCCTTTCCTTTCAAAACTTTCGCCTTTTACCTTTCAGCTTTCGCCTCCACTCATCAACACGCAATCTTATTCACCCTGTTTGCATGGCGCCCGCCCTCAAACCTGGTTTCTAAAAATATCGCTACAATTTTCTTTGCTTCTTCTATAGATATATGCCGCGCCGGTATGCAAACAATATTTGCATCGTTATGGCTGCGGGCACGCTCGGCCAATTCTTCGTTCCAGCATATGGCTGCGCGGATACCCTGGTGTTTGTTGGCGGTGATGGCCACACCGTTGCCGCTGCCGCAAACCAAAATTCCGAAATCAAAATCGCCGCTTTCAACAGCTAAAGCTACCGGGTGTGCAAAGTCGGGGTAATCTGCCGAAGCATCCGAATAAGTTCCAAAGTCTTTAACCTCAGCAACGTTTAACGATTCAATCAGTTGTTTTTTGTACTCAAAGCCGGCATGGTCGGCGCCAATGGCAATTTTTAGCCCGTTGTTCATAATGTCAAATCTAATGATTATTGTAAGGGACGAAGGTAAAATTTTTGATGGATAAGATTGATGTGCGGGTGTAAGGAATATCACATCGATTTGAATATCCTGCCCAACATTTCATACAACTCCGGGTGCTTCGCTTCAAACTCCTGGGGTTTCTCAAAAAAGTATTCACTTACCACAGCAAAAAATTCGGCCTCATTGGTGGTGGCGTAGGGATTAATATCTGAATGTCCGGTTTCAATTTTGTGCACTTCCTGGTGCATCATGCGTACCCAGGGCTTAACATACTCGTAAGGCAAAAAACCTTCGGGGATGCCATCTGTTTCGCCATCAGCTTTATCAATCAGGTGCACAAATTCGTGGATGCCGGTATTTTCCCGGCCATGACTTGCTGAAAATCCTTTTACCAGCGCCTTGCGCGATAATATCATCTGCCCGTTCATATATCCAGTACCGACCATACCCATAATATTGCGGCCGTCCGCCCCTTCAAACTGGTAATCCTCATCAAAGGTGTCGGGGTACAATAGTACGTTGGTAACATTCCGGTAGCTCCAATCCTTAAACCTGAATATGGGTATTACCGCACTCGATGCCACCATCAGGCGATCGGTATCGGTGATGGTTAGCCCTACACCTTCAACGCGCACATCGTCTAAAAACTGCTCGATCTTATCTTCAAAATAGAGTTTATCGGTATCCGATAACTTATTATAGTAATCGATGTTTTTTGCCAGCAATTTCTTTTGCGCATCAGTAAGGATTACCTGGGTTAGTTTGCGGCTACGCCTCCGCTGATATAGCGTGGCAACTATAAAGACCATTGCAATAATGATTGCGAGCATAGAAAAATGTTAAAGTGCAAGTTAACAAATTATGCCGTTTACTGACACTTCTTACCGTTATCAAACAAAAACAGCGATAAACCCTAAAGTCTATCGCTGTTAAATATCTACGGTCAGAAAAATCTGAAATCGTAATTCGTAAATCTTAAATTAACAACCTAACCGGCTCTTCCAGCAACGATTTTAACGTTTGCAGGAATGCGGCACCTGTAGCGCCATCAACCACGCGGTGGTCGCAGCTTAGGGTTACTTTCATTACGTTACCAGGTACTACGGCGCCATTTTTAACAACCGGCACCTGTTGGATACCACTAACGGCAAGTATACAAGCGTCAGGTGTATTTATAATAGCGGTGAACTCCTCAACGCCAAACATACCCAGGTTTGATATGGTAAAGGTTGAGCCTTCCCAATCAGCAGGCTGCAGTTTTTTAGCTTTTGCGCGTTGTGCAAAATCCTTCACTTCGGCACTGATGCGGCTTAACGATTTGCCATCCGCAAAACGTACAACCGGAACCAGCAGGCCTTCGTCAACCGCTACAGCAACGCCTATGTGCACATGCTCGTTGGTGCGGATTTTATCGCCAAGGTATGATGAGTTGATAGCAGGGTGTTGCTTTAAGGCAACGGCGCAAGCTTTCAACACAAAATCGTTAAATGATATTTTAACCGGCGACACGTCATTAATACGGGTACGGGCAGCAATTGCCTGGTCCATATCAATGCTCATGGTTACATAGAAATGCGGCGCGGTAAACAAGCTTTCGCTTAAACGCTTGCTGATCACCTTACGCATCTGGCTAACCGGTTTCTCGGTATATTTCTCTTCGCCGGTGTAAGCAGGCAGTGGTGCAGGGGCTGGTTTTGCAGCTGCAGCTGGTGCACTGGTTTCGGCAGGTGCGGCTGCAGGAGCTGCTGTAACAGGTGCAGGCGCTGCGGCTTTAGCAGCCGGTACATATTCCTCCACATCTTTCTTAATAATGCGGCCGCCTTCGGCGCTGCCTTTTACGTCATTAAGATTGATGCCTTTTTCTTTGGCTATTTTACGTGCTAATGGCGATGCCTTAACCCGGCTGTCATCGTTTGATGTTGCATCAGCAGGGCTATCAGATTCTGCTTCCGCCGGTGCGGCTTCTGCTGCGGGTGCCTCTTCAGCTTTGGCAGCAGGTGCAGCCTCATCATCACTTAATAAAGGTGTAATATCAGTTCCGGCTTTACCAACAATGGCGATGATGCCATTAACCGGCGCAGCTTCACCTTCTTTAGGGCCTATATATAATAAGGTGCCGGCTTCGTAACCAACAACTTCCATCGTAGCCTTGTCTGTTTCAACATCGGCTAATGAATCGTCGCTTTTTACAGTATCACCAACTTTAAAGTTCCATTTGTTTATAACGCCTTCCGTCATGGTATCGCTCAGGGCAGGCATGCGGATAACGGTTGCAGGGATGCTGCTTTTGTCAACCTTTGGTTTTGCCTCAACAGCTTCCACCGGTTTTTTATCTTCAGCAGCTTTAGGGGCCTTTGATTTTGCCGGTTCTTCTTTCTTTTCAGCTTCAGCCGGGGCCGCTTCTTTTGGCGCTTCTGCTGCCGGAGCAGCGGTGCCTGCAGCATCAAGGGCGGCTTTGTAATCTTCGCCCTCTGCACCCAAAACTGCAATTACAGCATCAATAGGTACTGCCTGGCCTTCTTCAACACCAACGTAAAGCAAGGTGCCGTCCTGGTACGATTCAAAATCCATGGTGGCTTTATCGGTTTCAATCTCAGCCAGCACATCGCCCGATTTTACCTTATCACCAACTTTTTTATGCCACTTAGCCAATACCCCTTCGGTCATGGTATCGCTCATTTTTGGCATTTTAACTACTTCGGCCATATATTATTTGATTCAATAGTTCTTTATAAATTCTATTTAGCTATAACGATTAGCTCATTATATAAGGGTAATCTTTCTGAACGTACACATCGGTATACAATTCCGATGCGTCAGGCCATGGCGATTCCTCAGCAAATTTCACCGACTCATCAACCTCAGCTTTTACCTTGGCATCAATTTCTTCAAACCACTTTTCATCGGCATAACCTTCCGAAAGTATGGTGTGACGGGTTAATTCAATAGGATCTTTTGCTTTATATGATTCCAGCTCTTCTTTAGTGCGGTATTTTTGCGGATCCGACATCGAGTGACCTTTGTAGCGGTAAGTACGCATTTCCAAAAAGGTTGGTCCTTCGCCGGCACGGGCACGCTGAACGGCTTCGTCCATTGCTTTATGTACTGCAGCAGGGTCCATACCATCAACCGGTGACGACGGGATACCGTAAGGCAAGCCTAATTTATAAATGTCGGTTTGAGCGGTGGTACGCTCAAGCGATGTACCCATGGCGTAACCATTATTTTCGCAAACGAAAATTACCGGTAGTTTCCAAAGGGCAGCCATGTTAAAAGTTTCAGTAAGCGCGCCCTGGCGTACGGCGCCGTCGCCCATGTAGGCAACGTTTACAAACTCGGTACCTTTATATTTCTCGGCAAAGGCTATACCTGCGCCAAGCGGTACCTGGCCGCCAACTATACCGTGGCCGCCGTAAAAGTGCTTTTCTTTATCAAACATGTGCATCGAGCCGCCTTTGCCTTTTGAGCAGCCGGTAGCTTTGCCGTAAAGCTCTGCCATTATTGAATTTGACGATACGCCTTTTGCTATGGCGTGCGCATGGTCGCGGTAAGCGGTTATCATGCTGTCTTCCTGTTTAAGTACCGACATCGCGCCGGCCAATACAGCTTCCTGGCCTATGTATAAGTGGCAAAAACCCCTTATTTTTTGTTGACCGTACAGTTGCCCGGCTTTTTCTTCGAACTTACGCATCAAAAGCATAGCCTCATACCACATCAGGTATGTGTCCTTATTTATTTCGATTGAACTCATGTATTATTAATGATCAATTTTATTATAATGCGCAAATCTAATTATATCTGCGAAATATAGAAAAGCAATGGTGTTGTTTAAACACTATTTTGTTAAAAACATTGTAATATTTTCAATATCCGCTTTATCTTGCCATCCCGGTACAACTTTAAAGCTACCTTTTGATCCCCTTTTGGGTTGAAAAAGCGCCCAATTGTTAGTATGTTAGTATTTAAGTAAAAAGAAAAAAAATTTCAGCAATTACATTTATCAAAAAAAATCAGGTGGTTAATTAACATTAGCAGACAAATGTTGAAAAAAAACAGTCATTCTGTTGCAATTTTAAAAAATTTGGATAGTTTTGTAGCGAACAATAGACAGGGTGTCCAATTTAATAAACAATTTGTTGGCCTAATCAACAAACTAATTGATTAAATGAAGAAAATTACTATCGTTATTGCGTTATTTTTCAGTGTGTTAGCAGCCCAGGCTCAAACAAAAACCAGTCCAGCAGCATCGGACGACAAGAACACTGATGATCAGGAATCACTTGCTAAAGATTATTTATCCCAAATAATGGGTGTGGCCATGTCGGCGACATCAAACATGAAACTTTTTCACTTTGTTTACGATTGGATCGGTACCCCGTACCGTTTCGGCGGAAGCTCGAGAAAAGGAATTGATTGTTCGGCATTCACCAAAGAATTATACAGCGACGTTTTCAACATGGATATCCAGCGCAACTCGCGCGATATCTTCAGCATGGTTAGCCCGGTAAAACGCGACGAACTGAAAGAAGGCGACTTGGTATTCTTTAAAATACACAGCCGCCGTATATCACATGTCGGCATTTATTTAGGCAACAACAGGTTTGCACACGCTTCGTCACGCGGCGTAGCTATCAACAGCCTCGACGATGCCTATTACAATCGTTATTTTTATCGTGGCGGCCGCATGCTCGAGTCGTTTAAGGCCGAGTTGCAAAAACAAAGCGCCGACAAAACCAGCGCCAGTACCGACAACAACTAAAACTTTATTATAAACCTATTATTAATCCCGCCCCAACCAGGCGGGATTTTTTTTTGGGCGATTTCCGGGGGCGCATGAAGCGTTCCATTTTTCCACACGGAACGGTTTGAATAAAACGTAACGCACTGATTATCAATTATATTTGATTTTTACAATTTGAAACATTCTGATAATCAGCTGTTTAATTAAGGGTTTACAAGCAGGGTTTACAGTATAGCCCGGAACAGTGGTAATTGGCTGATATCCAAAATATTACAAATTTAAATGGGTTTGCACCTGTAAACCCGTTTGGATTTACGGAACAACTTGTATATGTCAATGTATTTCTTGTATTCAGTAAAAGCTTCGACCGGAAGGCGATATTGGAACCGCTTAAAGAAATCTTTGCCGCCGACAGTTTTAAAATAGACGAAGTATCCCTAAGTTATAAATTAATAGACGACCAGCTTTATATTCAAGGGCTTGCTGTTAAGAATGAGGAAGTGAGAACAGCGGGGTTTAGGTTTGGGAAGTGGGGGGGGGCGCATAGTGTGGAAATAATGTTCTCTTTTTTATTGATCACAAAATCGTATTTTTGATTGTTGAATGAAAAGCATTAAAAATGAATTACAAGATATCATTCTCGGAGATGAACCGCCTGGCGGAACAGATCAACTCAAAAAAGCCCAAAGTTTCCTTAGAACAAATGCGCAAGCAAGCCTCGGAACTCAAAAACGAAAGCCGTTCAAAAGTGAAGAAGCAGCAGCACTCTTAGCATTTGCCGAAAAGGAAGGCGATATTTATTCGCCTCCAATTTTAAAAAGTGATTTTATAAGCGAAGGTGCCGAGCAAAAGGTTTACCGGCTTGACGATACACACGTTATCAAAACCAACGCCGGAATTTTCTATGAAAATTGGCTTGATTATTTTAACAGCCTGCTTATTCATAATTATTTTTTTCCCGCCACAGCGTACAGTTTGCTTGGCTTCAAAATTCTCAATGATGAATTGAATGCGATAGTAAAGCAAGAATACATTATCAGAACAGAACCAACCGACCTTTCACTTGTCAAGGCTTTCCTGGTATACAACAATTTTCAAAATAACCGAAACAACGATTACATCAACAGTGAGTTCGGCCTCATCTTCGAAGACCTGCATGATGAAAACGTACTGTCCTCCAATAGCGTTTTATTCTTTATCGACACCATCTTTTATTTAACGGCAGATTTTTATAAGAAATAGCGGGGTATTAGTTTGTGAAGTAAGGAGGGAACATAGGCATGGTAATGCGAAATTGCAAACTTCTGACAGCGGGTAAAAAATCTTCCCAACAGCTATGGTAACAACACCAATAACGGAAAAGCGTTCCATTTTTCCACGAGCGGAACACCTGGAACGCTATGAAACATCCTCATTGTCAGGTTTTTAATTTGTTTCATGTTTTTTACACCACCAACTTTCCGCCTTTTCCGGCTAACTTAAGCCGAAAGGTGCCAGCCATTTGAAAGCAAACCCTCCACACCGAATCAATTATTTTCCTAATTTTAGCGATACCCGCAAAAGACACCAGACATGAATGCTAAAATGTTTTCTTATAAAATAGAAGGAGCGCTGCTTGAACAGCATAACGACCAATTAAAACTTAGTAAAAGCTTCGACCGTAAGGCGATACTGGAACCCCTCAAAGAAACTTTTGCCGCCGACAACTTTAAGATCGACGAAGCATCCCTAAGCTACAAATTAATAGATGACCAGCTTTACATCCAGGGGCTGGCTGTTGAGAATGAAGAAAAGCGGGAGGTAGGGTTTAGGTTTGGGAAGTGAAGGAGGAGTGAGCGGGCGGAAGTTCGGTGTTAGCTGGCTGCGGGTCACGAGTCGCCTGCACGCTGCAGGCCATTACTCTTCAGACTCGCGCCGGAATGTTTCTAATTTTTGTTGATCGTCCCTGTCATGTTTCGCAAGCAAAGTGCTTGCTTATTTTAGGTCGAAGTTGAGCTGCGCTACACTTCGACCAGTAGATGCCTTGTTTAATTTAGCCCCAAATTTGCAAGTATTCAGTTTTCGTAACTCAACCTTATCAACCTTGCCAGTTCACGTCCTGGTTGAACCCGCCAAACTGCTGTATGCATTAGCAATCATTTTTATCCAACCTCAGAAATATTTATAAATTTGAGGTGCTATTGATTGGACATATTCCAAAACATTATTGGGTGAAGAGCGCATTACTTTTTATATTCCTTATTGCATTTTTTTTATTTCCAATCGGTCAGCTTTATGCCCAGTCAGACCAAACGGTTGTTAACGGCAGTACCACAACTGCAGAAAATTTTAGCAGTGCAGGTTGCTCTTATAATTGGACAAACAGCAACCCATCTATTGGCCTTCCTGCCGGCGGTACTGGCAATATACCATCTTTTGCAGCAATAAATAAAGGGAACAGCCCTGTCAACGCTGTTATAACCGCTATGCCTGTTCAATCGGTATTTGCGTATGTAGCCAATCAATTTTCAAATAATGTTTCGGTAGTAAACACAAAAACCAATAAGGTGGTGTCCACTATTCCGGTAGGCGCCCACCCTACCGGCGTTTCGGCTAATCCAGACGGCACCAGTGTTTATGTTACAAATAATGCTGATAATACCGTATCCGTAATTAACACAGCAACCAATAAGGTTACATTTACCATACCTGTCGACGCCGGCCCATATGGAATATGTGTGAGTCCCGATGGAAGCCATGTTTACGTAGCAAATAACAATTCAGCATCCGTGTCGGTTATCAACGCAGCAAGCAACACAGTTACGGCCACAGTTACGGTCGGGTCATACCCCTATGGTATAGCCATAAGTCCCGATGGTAAGCGGGTATATTCCGCCAGCTCATACGATAACACCCTATCGGAAATAAACACTACAACAAATTTGGTTGAAGCTACAATTCCCGTGGGGCCGCATCCATACGGGGTTATTGTAAACGCCGATGGTACGCGTGTATATGTCTCTAGTGCCTATTCAAATACTATAACGGTAGTAAATACCACCGACAACACCATAGTTACAACCATTACCGGAGCTTACGTTAGCGATACGCCCGCTATGTGTCTTAGCCCTGATGGCAGCAGGCTGTATTTTGTAGACACATATATATATGTAATTAACACAGCTACCAACGCAATCATGTCGAGTTTTTATGGTAAAACGCCCTACAGTATTGCGGTAAGCCCGGACGGCAATTTTCTATATATGACCGATGAGAATACAAACTCCCTGGCAACCGTGGACTTGGCTACAAACATGATTGTTAATGTTGTTGATGTAGGTTCAAATGCTATTTCGTTTGGCAATTTTGTTACGGGGCCGCCCTGTAAGCCTGTTAAATTTACCATCACCGTAAACCCCGCGCCGGGTGCCGCATCCACCATTACGGCAAGCATCGCAACGGGTACTATTTCCGCCTGTTTTGGCACGGCATCTGCAAGTCCGCAAATTCAGCAGTTTACTGTTTCGGGCGTTAATTTAAGCGGAGATATAACCGCCGCTGCACCCGCCGGTTTCGAAGTATCGCTCACGGCGACCAGCGGATATGCAGCAAGCGTTACTATTCAGCAAACCGGTGGCTCCGTAAATAAAAAGGTGATTTATGTAAGGTCTGCGGCCTCAGATGCTGCTGGAAGCATCAACGGCAATGTGGTATTAAGCTCGCCCGGCGCCCCCGATTATAAGGTTGCGGTATCGGGCATTGTAAATGCTTTGCCAACGGTAAACCGGGTAAGTGACCAAACTGTTGCAAACGGCGCAGCTACAACCGCAGTTAATTTTACCGGCACCGGGAATACCTATAGCTGGACTAATGATATGCCGGGCATTGGCCTGGCTGCGGCCGGCAACGGGGATATGCCGCCGTTCGCGGCTGTTAATAACGGAACTACCCCGGTAACTGCTAATATAACGGTAACCAGCGTCAATAAACAGGCTGGTTATGAGTACATGCCTAACGAGACAACCGGCCAGGTATCGGTTATTTCAAATGTAACCAACAGTATAGTGTCAACCATTGATGTAGGCGCCGGCCCTTACGGTATAACATTGAGCCCGGACGGGAGCATGGCATA
>Ga0105239_10003933_pt1 | contig 17997 bp, 14 predicted proteins | sample KBSC44metaG_FD_92761 | JGI IMG/M metagenome (GOLD analysis project Ga0105239, IMG submission 92761) | Corn rhizosphere microbial communities from Kellogg Biological Station, Michigan, USA - KBS C4-4 metaG | ecosystem: Host-associated > Plants > Roots > Rhizosphere > Soil | place: Michigan, USA...
GCTCGTTCCGGAACTCCTCGATATTGCTGAGCAGTTAAAGATCACAGGCGCGAAGAAGCTGGATAAACAGGAGCTCATCTACAAAATCCTCGATAAACAAGCCGTTGCTGCAAGTGAAGGAAAGGGAGATGCAGCCGACGACAAGCCCAAACGCAAACGCATCATAAAGGCTACCACAGCCAACTCCACAGAAGAAGCGATTGTTGAAAGTGTAGAAGAGAAGCCTAAAAAGGTCGAAGCTAAAAAGGAAACCCGCACCAATAAAAAAGAAGAAGAAAAGCCTGTGCTGAAAAAGGTGGCGCCGAAGAAGAAAGAAGAAGTGCAGGAAGCTGCTGTTCCTTCGAAAGCCGCGGCTGCGGCTCGCCCCCATCCGATAGCCGAGCGCGCCGAGCGTCATCACGATCGTCCCGAGAGGACCGATCGTCCCGAGCGTGTTGAACGCCCCGAAAGAGGCGAAAGACCAGAGCGGGTCGAACGCCCCGAGCGCGCTGAACGTCCCGAAAGACAAGGCGCCGAAAGACCCGAACCCGCCAACCGCGACAGCCGCGGCGAAGATGCTGATGAGCAGTCCGAACAGGAAGACGGAATAAATATTCCGGAAGACCAGGACGGCGGCGACAACAACCGCGGCGGCGACTCCCAGGCCAACAGGCTCTATCCGCAGCGCCGCAACGAGGTGTTCAACATCGAGTTCGACGGTGTCATCTCCGCCGAAGGCGTGCTGGAAATGATGCCCGACGGCTATGGATTCCTGCGCAGCAGCGACTACAATTATCTCTCTTCTCCCGACGATATCTATGTTTCTCCTTCCCAGATAAAGCTGTTCGGCCTCAAGACCGGCGATACGGTCCTCGGCTCGGTACGGCCTCCGAAAGAAGGTGAAAAATATTTTGCCCTGCTGAAGGTGGAAACCATTAACAACAAAGGTCCCGAAGAGGTCCGCGACCGCGTCCCCTTCGACTACCTGACTCCGTTGTTCCCCTTCGAAAAGCTCAATCTCTTCACCACGCCTTCGGACTACTCCACGAGGATCATTGACCTGTTCACGCCGATCGGCAAGGGGCAGCGCGGTCTTATCGTAGCGCAGCCCAAGACGGGTAAGACGATGCTGCTGAAAGCCGTGGCCAACGCCATCGCCGCCAACCACCCCGAGTGCTACCTGATGATCGTCCTTGTGGACGAGCGTCCTGAGGAGGTTACCGATATGGAACGCAGCGTAAAGGCCGAGGTCATCGCCTCTACCTTCGATGAGCCCGCAGAGAAGCACGTTAAGGTTTCAACGATCGCCCTCCAAAAGGCCAAACGCCTCGTCGAGTGCGGTCACGATGTCGTGATCCTGCTGGACTCGATCACCCGTCTCGCCCGTGCACACAACACCGTTGCCCCCGCTTCCGGTAAGGTATTATCCGGTGGTGTCGAGGCCAACGCAATGCAGAAGCCCAAACAATTCTTCGGCGCCGCCAGAAAGATCGAGAACGGCGGTTCGCTGACGATACTTGCTACCGCCCTTATCGACACCGGCTCCAAGATGGATGAGGTGATCTTTGAAGAGTTCAAGGGTACGGGTAATATGGAATTGCAGCTGGAACGCCGCCTATCCAATCGCCGCATCTACCCGGCCATCGACCTGGTCGCTTCTTCAACCCGCCGCGACGACCTGCTGCTGGAAAGAGAGGTGCTCCAGCGCATGAATCTGCTGCGCGTCTATCTCAACGATATGAATGCCGAAGAGGCTATGAACGAGCTGCTCAAACGCATGCGTGGCACCAAGAGCAACGAAGAGTTCCTGGCCAGCATGAACGGCTGAATGGGCCGGGCCGCGGCTAACGGGCCGATGTCTGTTGCACCTTCGGGCCGGGCGAGGTCCAGCCGCTGAGCGGTTTGATTCATGTGCGGAGTCGCAGGATATCCATTCGCAGGACCGCGTGATCCGGTCAAACCAGCGCGTCGATCTTTTTCGCCAGTTTCCTGTCTTTATCGGTGACGATATCCCCCGCGTCGTGGGTGGAGAGGCTTATCTCTACCTTGTTATAGACGTTGGTCCACGTCGGATGATGGTCCATTTTTTCCGCCTCCAGCGCTACGCGGGTCATGAAGGCAAAGGCTTCGGAGAAGTTCTTGAATTCGAACTTCCGGTAGAGCGTGTTGTTTTTTTCTTCCCACATAAAAAAGGTTTTTGTGTGCCCGTCAAAATATAAGATGTCCCTTATTCCTGATCTTTTCGTGGACCAGCTCCATTACCAGCTGTACCCCCGGAATCGAACGGATGCACTCGATCAGCTGACCTAATTTTTCGTCCGCAACGATATCCCCCTTCAACAGCCACAAAAAATCCAGGTGCTTGAACTCCGGGAGCAGATATTCACCGTCGAACTGGTTGTTATAAAGAAAATGCGACTGGGCCGTGCCGCTCTCCTGGTATTCATAAACGGCGAAGAAATAATGCCGCTGTTTTTTCGTCAGCTGGATCTCTATGCCATTGTTGATACGGAAGTCAAAGCGCAGGCGGTTGTTCAGCTGCCAGCAGAACTGGTAGTCTTTTACGGGGGCTACAATGCCCAGCAGGCGGGTATCCTCGAAGAACTCGCCGGTCATGTCGTCTATGTTCAGCTTCAGCTTCATTGCATTTGTTGATTGGTCCTCCGGTCCCGGTGTCCGCGGCCGCGCGGTTCCGTCAAAATTGCACCGGCCGCTCGATCGTCTCATCCCCGCGCCGGTATTTTACGGTCGTCTTGTCCCCTTTTTTAAACTTCCCCAGGGCTTCCATATAACTTTCGAGCGAGCCCACCGGAAATTCCCCCAATTGGACGATAACATCGCCCGCCTGCATGCCCGCAGCCTGGGCCGGCCGCCCCTCGCTGACCGCGTCGGCGCGAACGCCGCTGCCGCTGAAGGAATAGTCCGGGAGTATGCCCAGTGTCACGCTAAACCTGGCCATACCCGGCGCCGGAGTATCCCGGGTCCTGGTAAATGCCAGACGGCCCTTTTTATTAAACTCCTCCACCACCGAATAGATCAGCTTTACGATCTGCAGCTCGCCGGTATAGTTGATCTTTTCATAGCTGTCGCTGGGTTTGTGATAATCTGGGTGGATACCGGTAAAGAAAAAGAGCACGGGAATATCCTTCCGGTAAAAAGAGGTATGATCGCTGGGACCGAGACCGCTGCTGTCGAAACGGAACGTAAAAAGATGTGCGCTCGCCGCCGAGCCCGCCGGAAAAACCCCTGCCCAGGCCGGCGAAGTCCCATATCCCCCGACCGTCAGCGTATGCGCCGTATCATTGAGCCTCCCGATCATATCCAGGTTTACCATGTAATTTACCGATTTCAGGTCGATGGCCGGGTGCCCGACGAAATATTTAGAGCCAAAAAGACCCAGCTCCTCGCCCGAAAAAGCGATAAAGAGATAGTTATTGGCCTTCAGCTTAGAGGTGCTCAGCAGACGGGCGAGCTCTATCATCCCGGCTACGCCGCTGGCGTTGTCATCCGCTCCATTGAAAACAGGATGGCCGGAGCCTCTGTACAGGGTGTTGCTGTCCTCTCCATGCCCGAGATGGTCATAGTGGGCCCCGATGACGATGGTGGTAGGCGCGCCGTTGTCAAGCCAGCCGAGCACATTATGTGCGACACGATGTTTTTCGGCAAACGCGACCTTGATCTTCAGGTCCACCGAGGCGGATTCATCCTTCAAGTATTTCCGTTTGGCTGCCATCGTCAAATACAGAACAGGGATCGCGGCCGGATCGGGCCGCTCGTGGGTATCGAAACCCAGGTTGTCGGGAGTTTTTGAAGAGTTATAGACGATAAGCGCCGCGGCTCCTTTCCCGGCAAAGACCCCCGCCGTCACGCGGATTGCGTTCTCCAGGTCAAAATGGGGACTATGCCCATGCGCCTGGATGAGCTCGCGCAGGTCGAGAAACCAGGGCACCCCGCTCTCCTGCAAGGCGATAGCCGGCGATCCGGTCACCGCGCCGGCAGCGCTGATGCCAAGCGGGAAGAAATCGCGGCCGGGAACAAGCGGCTGGTCATTGATGGACAGGCTGGTGCTGCTGTCGATAAACCGGCCCTCGTCGATCGAAAAAGCCTGCAGCCAGCTGCCGTCATCACCCTTTGGTCGAAGACCGGCCCTGGCGAACTCCGTGCTGATATAGCTGCTGGCAGCCATCTCGCCGGGGCTTCCCGCCCTTCTTCCTTCGAGGCTGGAGTCGGCCAGGTAATGAATATGTCTTTCCAGGTTGGAAAGCGTGACCTTATCGGGTTTTTTTAGTCGGGAAGGGAAGGCCTGGACGCCGATCCGGGTGGGTGATTGGGTATAACCAGGGAGGAGAGCGCAGGATAATAGGATAAGCGTAAGCCAGATAGTACGAAAGATCATAAAAGCCGGTTTAACAGAGGCTTCCAAAGGTAAGATGGATTTATTTTCTACACTCACCTTTTTTCCTTTAGTTTTGCAGATTGGCCTTTCCGGAGAGGTTAGCGAGGGCTAAACCCGAAGCTAATGAGCTCAACAGTGTTGAGGCTGAAGCCCGGAAAGGCGGATTTGTTAAAACTATGTATGGCGCTACCGCACCTTATTAAGTATGTATACACCAATGGGACCGATGAAGTAATTCGCCGGGGAAAAAAGATCCACGCTATTGGTTATGTTGAGCTGATCGAATACGACGAGCTATTCGAGTCTGTGACCTTCCGGGTTAAGGATGACAGCTACTCTACTTATTACAAAGTATACGTTCAGAAATTCAAGGATCCCAAGACACTATCCATCCGTTGCAGCTGCCCCTACAACCTGGGGGACATCTGCCGCCACGAAGCCGGCGCCCTGATCCAGCTGCAAGAGCTGCTGGACAGGAATATGCTCAAGGCCGAAGAGGTGCAGTATGACCAGCGGCATACGGTCGTGAAGATGAAGTTCATCGATCTCAAGAGCATCCGCCTGCTGTGCTCGCCGCAGACGCTGGCGGACGCCGAAAAATATCTTCGTACCCAGCGGGCGCATATCGAATTCGCCAAGGAGGAGGTCGTCAAGGCGTCGGTGGAGATAGAAGGGCAGGTCTACCAGGTCGTCCTGCGGAAGAATGAAGAGCGTAATTTTGACACGAGCAGCGACTATCCTGATCCCATCCATCCGCTGTCGCTGCCAAAGGTCATCGTCTTTCTGCAGCTGTTGCACATGCACGGCGCCTACTATTTCGACAGCATCCGCAATTGGGATAAGGAAAAGAACAAATTGCTCGAAGCCTACGGCTACTCCCTGGCAGACGACCTGAAGGGGAAGTTCGAGTTTACCTATAAGGAAGGCAAGCCCTTCCTCCGGGTCCTCGATACGACGATCAAACGGGTCGCGCCAATGGCCAACAGCCGCCCAAGGCCAGTAGAGGCCGAGGTCCCCGCCGCAGTCATCTCCGAAGAGGAAAAGCCGATAAGCAGCAATGCACAGCGCCTGGGCGTTGTCTTCAATTTCAACCACGAAGGCTTCCCCGGCTTTGCGCTGGACGCAGTGGCAGGCGAGAGTAACGACGAACAGAATGCTTTCACGGGCAAGGTGGAGAAAATGGACCTGACAAAATTCGTCAACGCCGATCCCTTCAGCGAGCCCGACCGCCAGATGATACCCTCCCTGCGTAAGATGCAGGGTCCCGAGATCAATAAATATCTCAACCGCAACTCTCCTTTCAGCGGTATCTGGGAGAACATCGTCCACCACGAAGAGGACGACCTCCCCGAAGAAACGAAAAAGCTGATGGTCGAATACCTTCACCCCAAGCTGAGGAAACTGTTCTCCGACCTCAACGCCAACCCCTTCGTATTCTATCTCAACGGTCACCAGCCATTCAAGACCAGCAACCTTCAGCCCGTGGGACTGTCGGGGGACGTGGTTTCGCCCTTTTTCAGCGTGTCGAGGGACGGCAACGGCTATGAGCTCTCCTGTTATGTCAAGATCAACGGACAGCCGGTGGATATCTCGAAGAATGAATGCAAAAGTCCGCTGGTCTTCTTCTATAATAACAACATCTATCTGTGGAACCGGCCGGAGGATATCTCCCTTGTGGAAAAATTCAGCGACCGCGAGAAATGGTCGATCCGTAAAGAGGACTGGTCGGCCCGGCTCAAGGACCTCGTGCTTCCGCTGACCATGGACTACCACGTGGAGTTCGACAATGGCCTGGTCCGCGAGGTCAAGGACGGCGATCCGGAGAAGAAGCTGCTGTTACAGGAAAAAGGGGACTACCTCATCTTCCAGCCCCTGTTCTCTTACAAGGGGTATGAAACGAGGTCCGGCGGGAAGGACGAGATCATTGTCCCTGACGGCGACCAGGTGCTGATCGTACACAGGAACAAGGAGGCGGAGCTGCAGTTCTTCCGCAAATTAGAGTCCCTTCACTCGCAGTTCATCCACCCGGAAAGCTCGCATAGCCTGGCCCTCAAGGGCGCGGACGTGCTGAAGAACAACTGGTTCTTCCTTTTCGTGGACGCCATGGAAGAGATGAAGGTGCCGGTATACGGCTTCGACGCCCTGAAGAATTTCCGTTTCAATACGGCCAAGCCACAGACAAAAATTCATATCAGCAGCAATACCGACTGGTTTGATGCCCGGGTGGACATTGTCTTCGGTGACCAGAAGGTGACCATCGCCGACGTGAAGAAGGCGCTGGGCAACAGGCAGCAGTTCGTCCCCCTCCACGATGGGACCCTCGGCGTGCTGCCGGAAGAATGGATCAAGAAATATTCGCTTCTTTTCCGTGTCGGGGAAGGCAAGAGCAACCAGCTGCGGCTGTCCAAGTACCATATGAGCGTCATCGACGAGCTCTATGAAGGCCGCAATGAGGAAGAGCTAATCATCCGGCTGGAAGAAAAATACGAGCAGCTGCGGGAATTCAACCGCATCCGCGAGGTGCCGCCCCCAGCCCATCTCGAGCCGATACTGCGGCCCTACCAGGTGCACGGCTTTCACTGGCTGAACTACCTCCAGGAAGTCAACTGGGGTGGTATCCTCGCGGACGACATGGGTCTTGGTAAGACGATACAGGCCCTGTCCTTTCTCCATCATTTCCGCGCTGAACACGGCCGCCTGATCGCCCTGGTGGTCTGTCCGACCACGCTGATGTTCAACTGGGAGAATGAGATCAAGAAATTCACGCCCGAGCTGACCTATCATATCCATCACGGCGGCGACCGCACCCGGAGCAAGGAGGCGCTGTCCCAGTTCAATGTCATCATCACCACCTATGGCACGCTGCGCAGCGATATCAAGCTGTTGCTGGAGATGAACTTCGACTATGCCGTGCTCGACGAATCGCAGGCGATCAAGAACCCAAGCAGCAAGGTCACCAAGGCGGCCTGTCTGCTGCAGGCGAAGCACCGGCTCTGCATGAGCGGTACACCTCTGCAGAACAACACATTCGACATCTTCGCGCAGATGAACTTCCTCAACCCGGGCATGCTGGGCAGCCTCGAGTTCTTCCGCCAGGAATTTGCAGTCCCGATCGATAAATTTGGCGAGCAGGACCGCAAAGAACACCTCCGCAAGCTGCTATATCCCTTTATTCTCCGCCGCACCAAGGAACAGGTGGCCAAGGACCTGCCCGAAAAGACGGAGACGATCCTTTTCTGCGAAATGGAAGACGAGCAGCGGAAGGTCTACGAAGCCTACCGGAATGACTACCGGGACAAGATATTGGGTACGATCGAGACCCAGGGCATCCAGCGCTCGCAGCTGACGATCCTCCAGGGCCTTATGAAGCTGCGGCAGATATGCGACTCCCCCGCCATCCTCAACGAGTCGGACCGCTATCCCAACAATTCCATCAAGCTGGACGAGCTGGCCCGCGAGATCTCCGAGAACATCGGGGACCACAAGGCTCTCATCTTCTCCCAGTTCCTTGGCATGCTCGCGCTGATAAAGGAAAGGCTGAAAGAGCTGGCGATACCGTTCGAATACTTCGATGGCAGCACCACCGCGATAGAGCGCGAGCGTGCCATCCAGGCCTTCCAGAACGACGACACCTGTCGCGTGTTCCTTATTTCGTTGAAGGCCGGTGGCGTGGGTCTCAACCTGACCGCCGCCGACTATGTCTATATAGTGGACCCCTGGTGGAACCCGGCCGTGGAACAACAGGCTATCGACCGGACCCATCGTATCGGTCAGACCAAGAACATCTTCGCCTATCGCATGATCTGTAAGGATACGATCGAAGATAAGATCCTGCAGCTCCAGGAAAAGAAGAGGATACTGGCCAAGGACCTGATCGCCGACGACGATGGATTCGTGAAGAGCCTGACCAGGGCCGACGTGGAATACCTGTTCTCGTAGTCCATATTAATACTGGATTAAAAATTCACCGATACACTGTTTGGGGGGAGGCCGCACGTGTCCCCCCTTGACCCTACCGGCAGCCAATTTTGCCACTGGTAATATGGGGGTATGACCTGAGTAAACGACCGGCTATTTTTACAGTCAATGATCGGTTATGACCAAGTACCTACTCTTACTGTTGACAAGCGGGCTGTTTTTCACAACACATTCATTTTCACAGACTAATCCACCGGCTAAGACGAAGGGCTCCGTAAAGGGCGCCCTCATCGACACCTCCGGGGGAAAACAGCCGCTGAGCAATGCGACGATCGGCGTCCTGGCTGACGGGGCGGACTCCACGACCGAGCAGTTCGTCGTTTCCGATAAGAAGGGTGTTTTCTGGGTACGTGGCCTCAAGCCGGCGAGATACCATATCCTAATCACATATGAGGGGTATCAGCCGGTCAGCCGGACCTTTACTGTTCCCAACACGGGCGATTCCACCATGGACATCAACCTTTCCACCTTATTTATGGCGCACGCGGACAAGATGCTGGAAGAGGTCGTCATTCAGCGGCCGCCGATGGGCGTCAAAAAGGATACGGTCGAATACAACGCCAGCATGTTCGCGGTGAAGCCCAATGCCGTGGCAGAGGACCTGCTGAGGAAGTTCCCCGGCATACAGGTCGACAAGAGCGGCAATATCACAGCCCAGGGTGAAACGGTCACTCGCGTAATGGTAGACGGAAAACGTTTCTTCGGCGATGACCCCAAGCTGGCTACGCGCAACCTTCCTCCCGATATCATCGACAAAATACAGGTCTTTGACGACCTCAGTGACCAGAGTAAGTTCTCCGGCTTTGACGACGGCAACCGGGTCAAGACCATCAATATCGTCACCAAGAAGGGCAGCCGCAAGGGATATTTCGGAAAGGCGGTGGCCGGTGCCGGCACCAACGAGAACTACGACGAGAGCCTCAATCTCCACCGCTTCGACGGCAATCAGCAGATATCTCTCCTCGGGCAGGCCAATGATGTCAATAAGCAGAACTTCACGCCCCGGGATATTCTCGGAGGGGGTGGGGGCAGCGGCGGGCGACGCGGCGGCGGAGGCGGAGGTGGTTTTGGTGGTGGCGGAGGTCCGTCAGCCAGCACCAGTCCTTCGTCTACCGGAGTGACCACCGTCTGGGCGGGTGGGGCCAACTATCGCAATTCGTTCGGGGGCACCGACCTTACGGCCAGCTATTTCTACAACAACCAGCACGTCAGCCTGAGCCAGTCGGACAGCTCGCTCTCTCCGACCTCGGATACCAGCGGCAAGATCGTTGCCGGCCACAGCTGGGCGGTCAGCAAGATCGAGAACCACCAGGTAGTCCTCAACCTGGAATCGAAGATCGACAGCAACAACTCGCTCGTCTTCCGCCCCAATATCGCCTTCCAGAAGAGCACACCTTTCGGGAATTCGGACAGCTATACGACGGATGAGCACGGGGTGCCTGCGCTTTCGCAGACCGGTCATACCTCCAGCATGAACCAGGGCTTTAACATCAACGGGTCGAACCTGACCTTCCGCCACCGTTTTGGCAAGCCGGGCCGGACCCTGACGCTGGACGTGAATGGCACCGTGAACGTGAACAACGGGGAAGGCTATAACTATTCCGTCAACACGGAGTATAAAAAGGACAGCCCGCCGACCGTCTTTACGCTGAACCAGCACTACAACGATTCGCTGCATTCGGTGAACCTGTCACCCACCCTCGCCTATACCGAGCCGATAGGGAAGCACATGAACCTGCAGCTCAGCTATAATCACGGCTATACCAGGAGCACGACGATCAACAATACCTACGCTTACAACGACGCCACGAAGGACTATTCGCAGTTCGACAGCCTGTTCAGCAACTCTTATAAGTTCCGTAGCAATTCCGACCAGGTGTCGCTGGCCTGGCGTGTCGCGGCGAAAAAATTCAACCTGTCTGCAGGCTCCGGCGTACAATGGACAAACTTCAACAGCGACAATACGACCAAGGGGATCACGGTCGCACATAACTATGTAAACCTGACGCCTACGGTCGCTTTCCTCTATAACTTCTCTTCGACGGAACATTTTAGGCTCTTTTATAACGGCAGGACGGGGACACCCAGCCCTTCGCAGCTGCAGCCGCTGACGACCACCTCGGACAGCGTCAACTTTACGACCGGTAACCCGGGTCTGAAACCCCAGTTCACGCACAGCCTGCGGATGCTATATGCGCATTTCGATCCGTCGACCCAGAAGGTGATATTTGCCACCATCAACGCCAGCACGATCGTGAACGATATCCAGTCGATCGTCTACTACAGACCGGGCAACCTGGGGACGGTAAGCAGCTACACCAACCTGAACGGGACGTATAATATCAACGGGTATTTCAACTATGGTTTTCCTCTGAAGTCGCCCAAGTCGAATATGAACCTGATCACGAACTTCGGCTACACCCAGAGCCAGACCCTCCGCGCGGACAACGCGCAGGAGGCTGCCCTGGGTCACTACACCCACCTGTACACAAAGAATACGACGCTTGGGGAGACGATATCCTGGACAACGAATATCAAGAAGAACTTCGACATGAATCTGAGCGCGGCCTCCAGCTATACCATCCCCACTCTTCCGGGCGCGGGCAGCGGCACCTCCTCCAAGGACAGCTCGGGCGTGAAGGTCAACCAGAACCTGAACTCCTTCTCGGAGACGCTGGGCGCAGAATTCACGGCCTATACCAACAATGGCTGGCTCATATCGGCGACCTTCGACTACATCTACACCTATACGCATTCAAAAACTTTCAACGCCAGCGTACCCCTGCTGACGCCGTCTATCGCCAAACAGCTCTTCAAGAAGAAGAATGGCGAGCTGCGACTGACCGTTTTTGACGTATTAAACAAGAACACGTCGGTGAGCAAGACCGTCGGTGCGCTGGGCGCGGTCTCCTATCAGCGTAGCAATGTGCTTAGCCGGTATGCGATGCTCACGTTTACCTACAACCTCAACAATTTCGCGGGCGCGAACCAGCGACGGATGCCGGGTTTTTTCCCGGGGCGATTCCGTGATGGGGGTGGGATGAGAGGTGGAGGGTTCCAGGTGCCGTAGGGGTGGCGGCGGTTTGGTTGAAAATAATCCCGCGGCAGTTGAAAAACTGAGGCCTGCTGAGGCCCAGGCGGAGCGAAACGCTATATTACGGGAAAATTGTGTGTCATGTTCAAATACCCCGTGTTTGCCTGTCTCATGGTTTTCTTCTCTCTGAACAGTTTCGCCCAGGAAGACAGCGCGACGAAAGCCCAACAGATCATCGGGATCGAGCAAACACTGATGAACGCCCTGCCGGGCGATACGGTGCCCTGGAACAAATACCTGGCGCCCAACTGGTATATTACCACTGAGGACGGAACGGGATATTTCAGGGAAGCTTTCCTGCATACTTTTTCTGCTTTTCCGACTGGGTTTTCCGGCAACATTCAGGTGACGAAGCCCGTGTTGGTGTTTCACGACAACACTGTGGTGATCCACTATGTCGCCGACGAACACGAGTCCGTCTTAGGACAGCAGCTGCATACGACCTACGGTATGGTCGACACCTGGTATAAAAACGATTCTTCGTGGGTCATGCTGAGTGCGCTCACCTTTGAGATCCCCCAATTGCCACTGGCTATTCGCGTAAAGGCGTCGGTCCTCCGGCAGTATACCGGCAGTTACCGGATGTCGGCGGATCGCCTGGCGGTGGTCAGTCTGCAACGGGATACGCTCTTCATCCAAAAAGGCAAAAACCCGCCGGAGGCATTGCTCGCGGAAACCGAAAACGTCTTCTTCCGGATGAGCGATACGCGCGGCAGAAAGTTGTTCGTTCGGGATGGATCGGGAGATATGCTCATGCGGGAAAGGCGGAATGGACAGGACCTTGTCTGGAAAAGGATCAAGGGTCGGCAGTAGGCGCGGCCGAGCTTCGCCCGCCATTGGGCCCGCCATTGGCCAAGTCCTTTGCCTGTCATCAGCCAGGCCCGCCTGACCGGCTTCCGGCCTGCTACCACTGCAAATACCCCATCAGAAATACTGTACTGGCATAGGCCCAGAACAAGGAGAAAAAGATATGCATCGTTGTCTCGAACGCCTTTCCTTTCCAGAGTTGTGCAGAATATACAAAGAACTGAAAATACAGCCTTATTCCCCAAAATATGGCCAGCCCCAGCGATATCCGTCTCCCCAATGCTGTGTTTAAAAGTGCATCAGAAGAAGTCAGGCAAAGCAGCCCAAACAGAAAGATCGCAAGGGCGATGAAGAATAAGTGAACATACATCATCTGGCGATTCATCAGGCTTAGCGGGCCCAGCTCCTGCCTCCAGCGAAAACGATTGGGAAAAAAAGCATGAAATAGTGCCAGGAGAATGAACATGACGCCGACGATCTTAACTTGCAGTTCCAGCATATGATAAGGTTAGGGGGTGCATTCAAAGATGGAGAGAAAGGGGGTGAATTTAGTTTCCTGAAAAGAGCCAAAACCCGCGCGTTCGAACGCATTCTTCCAGACAGTCCGGGAAAAAAAATGTGTGAAACCAACCGAAAACGCCAGGAAATTCGGTAGATCCCTCAGATGCTCGACCATGATTACCTTGCCCTCAGGCTTGCACAGCCGGTGGCATTCTCTTAAAAAAAGGATCTTTTCATCATGCGACCTTATCTCATGAACAGCAGATAGCAAAAAGATAAGATCGCCCGCACGGTCTGGCAGCGGTAATGCGCCCGACTCCACTTGCTGCGTATTGGGATAGACCAGACTTACTTTTCTTGCTCTTTTGATAGCCGGCTCTTTATGCCGTTCAGCGTTGTAAAAGTCAAATGCCTTCAGGTCTGAATGGGGAAATCTCCTTTTCAGAATAAAGCTTGTTTCATCGAAGCCCGCGTTTATATTGATGATCAGGTCGGCATCCGAATAGTCATGGACAGTCTCTTTCAGCCAGTCCAGTTCGTAGTACCCCGAGTAGTCATATACATAGGCGGACACCAGGAGAGGCATGATCAGGCCATACAGGAATGCAGCCACGGTAATGCCAAAAAGCAGAGGCGGCCATTTAACAACGAAATGGCTGACAAATACCAGTAACAAGACCCCCAGGCCAGCAACGTAAAAATGACGGTTGAAGCTCAGGATATTCAAAACTCCTTGAAACTTTCTTCTTTTTACTTCCATCTTTCCAGTTTGCCTTTTTTCCAACAATAAGGGATATCACGTATGATGAACGCGTTTGCGAGCGTGGCGCCCTCCAGCCGCAGATTGTTGATAAATGAGAAATTATGATCGATGACTCTTACAGGGGCCGGCTTCCAGTTTTCCCGTACCCCCTCGATTATCAGGACGTTTTTATCCGTGGAATTATAGGTAAAGGTAAATGGGAGGGGACCCGCGAATTTCCTGGCTTCTTTCCAGTCGGGAAAAGGAGATCCCGCAGGCAACAGAATATTCTCACCGCCCGAGCTATCGATCCGGACCTGAAACTCTGATTTAACTGAGCTGATCTCCAGGGTTTCGTTTTGCCGTACCTGCAGAATATCGGTGGTAGTGTAGTTATAGTGCATAAAGATATTTCCGAGCAACGCCATTTTTCTATGGTCCGTTTCAGACTTGAGGATATACAGACCCCTCCGTCGTTTCCCGGCCTGGTTGGTGAAACGGACAAAGACACGATATCCGATCAGGAAAAAGTCATTCCCCAGCATTTTCGGGAACCCTTTCGGCCGCAGCGATCTTGTCTGGACCATCGCCACTGCCAGGAAAGCCCATTTATCCTCGAAGAGATCCAGTTGAAGACATTCCGGAATTAGCCGGCCGATCTGTTCCTTTGGGACGGCGAAAGTGAAGACGATCGAGCTTTCAAAAAATGCCTCAACTGCAAAGGGGTGGTTTTTTAGGAATGATAACATTTTACGCCGGTTGGGTTTGCCTGATCCTTAGGTAAAATTCGTTATACAAGATAAGGAGTATAAAAAGGAATGCAAACAAGGCGTTGAACCTACCCCATAAAAGCAGATCAGGAGCCAGGGCAAATTCAAGGGCGTTCATCGTCGCGATCACGATGACCTGGGTCAGTGCATTGAGCCTTGTCCTGATACCGCTGAGGATCCAGATCGCCATTGCTATTTCTGAGAAGCCGATCACCCTGGTCAGGACTTCCGCGTGGGAGCCTCCTACGATCCTCGCAACGATCCTCTGGTGTCGGGGCACCAGGTTCAGAACCTTGCAGAATAGTCCGTTAACGATCCAGACGGCCGATATTAAATAGTTCAAATATTGATTCCTGGTCATCTCGTATTCAACGAGGCTATCAGCGATAGAGTATTTAAGATGCCCGGTTTTTCAGGGAATTATGCTCTTCCAACGACGGAGGAGGGGACAACTCCAAACTTCTGTTTAAAAACCCTGGAAAAATGAGCGACACTTTCGAAGCCCGACTCGTAGCAGACATCGGCGATCTTCATTTCGCTGTTTTCGATAAGGGTCCTGGCAAAATCCAGCCGGCGGGATAACAGCCACTGATGGGGTGAAGTATTGTATATTTTCTTAAAATCCCGTTTGAACGACGCGAGGCTCCTTCCTGTCTTGTATGCAAACTCTTCGAGGCTTAGGTTTTCCCTGAAACTCGCCTCCATGATGCCGGAAAGGTCTGTTGGTTCATGGGTGGTGAAGCTTGTGAAAGCGCTGATTAGGTTCGGATTTATCTCGGACAAATTGAAAAGCAGCTCGAACAGTTTGTGCTGTAAGAAGATAGGATTTTCCGATAGTCCGCTGTTAAAGCTGGCAAGTATAGAACGAAGGAATATCTGGATCGGCTCGTTGTAGGAGATCCTGGCGAGCGGATGGACCTCTGACCTGTCCGTGACCCGACCCTTTTGAAAGGCCAGAAAACCCCGGATGATCTCGTCCGTCAGGAAAAACATAAGGCTCTCGAAGGGCTTGTCGTTTTCGACGTATCCCAGCTTCTGGTAGCTCACGCTATGCGCGCGCTGCATGAGAAGACCCTCCCCTTTTTCAATTGTAAACTCTTCTTTCCCGTACCTGGCGATATACCGGCCCTCGACAACGAACAATAGCAGGTGTTGCCCGACCAGCATCTCGTTGGCCGTCGACTGCTGGTGTGTGCAGGATTCCACGACGACCGAGCCATCCATCTTCAGAGACCGGAGAAAATAAGGCGCTATAAATAATTTTTCGGGAACCCGCATAGTGACAAATATACTCAAAAAACGATCTGAGCCGGGCAGGCAACAAATCTGAGCCGATCCATAAAAGGCAGGGCTAAAGTTATTTCTAGCTTTGACGTATAAAGTAAAAATAATGAAAACGAAAAAAGTTTGGTTCATCACCGGAGCGTCCAGGGGATTTGGATCCGAGATCGCCAAAGAAGCCCTCAATAATGGCGATCAGGTAATCGCCACCGTCCGCAAGAATAGCGATGTGGTAAAACAGCAGCTCGGAAATGCCGATCGTCTCGAAGTCGTCGTCCTGGATGTCACGGATGAAGCCAGTATCAAAAATGCCGTGGAAAACGCTGTCGGCCGGTTTGGCCGTATAGATGTTCTCGTCAACAACGCCGGCCAGGGTCTCCTCAGCGGGGTAGAAGAGGCGTCCGACGCCGAGGTCAGGAAAGTTTATGATGCGAATGTCTTTGGTCTGCTCAATGTTACGCGCGCCGTTCTGCCTTACTTCCGCCGCCAGCGCTCTGGGCACATCATCAATCTTTCTTCTGTCGGTGGACTGACCGGTATCACCGGATGGGGTCTGTATGGCTCGACGAAATTTGCCGTCGAAGGGATTACGGAAGCCCTCGCTGCCGAATTAGCTCCCCTTGGGATCTTTGCTACCGCCGTCGAACCGGGCTTCTTCCGCACCGACTTTCTGGACGCCAGTTCGCTGATGACTACTCCCCATATTATTGACGACTATGCCGGGACCGTGGGCAAGATGCGCAGTTTCGCAGCTGAAGTCAACCACAAACAACCGGGTAGCGCGGTCAAGGCCGCCCGGGCGATCGTTCGTCTCGGCCATGCCGAACAACCACCGGTGCACTTACCGCTTGGGCGTGACACGCTTGCAATGTTCAAGGAGAAAATGGACAAGTTTAACGCCGATATCGAGGCCTGGCGCGATACAATTGTCGGCACCGACCACGATGACGTTAAGGCCTAGCCCAGAGGCTGGGCCATCTATGTTCGAGAGCTGGGACTATTTTTACTTCACCCTCCGTGTTAAATTGTTAGAGCTCCCTACCTGGGACTGACCGAGCAAAATGATGGAAAGGAGGTTGGTGACAAAGCGGAAGGGATTGGGGCGATATGCCTCCCTATAAATGCGCGCTCTACGCACGTCATACTGCATGTGGTTTCTGATCATTGGATTTACTAGACTAAGGGTTAACAGGTTACAGTTGGGATTTTAACGCCCAATTTAATAAATTATTTTGCAAAAGGTTGTTAAATACGTGTAACCATTTAGGGTTGGTTGGAGGGGTTGAGCGTGGGCCCGTTGCGGCAAAGGGAGGTTGGTGGCGGCGGGTAAACAAGTCCAGCAGATAAGGGGTTTTTACTATTGCAATCGGCCGGGATCCGCCGTATCTTACCCGCTAAATCCTTACTATGAGAAACGCAATCTCTGGAAGTAAAATCCTGCTCCTCGCGTTTGCGCCGGCCCTGTTGTCCGTCACTCTTTCTGCACAGGGAGTCTTTTCCAACAAAACACAGGTCGTGCTGGAAAAGGTCATTCAGGACTATCCCAACCATTTTCACAATATAAAGGGTGAGCTCATCGGCCAGGCGCCGCAGGCGGCTTGTTACCGCAGCACGCTACAATTGCCCGGCGCCGCCTCGAGCACCGTGACCCTTACCACCTCTCCCGGACCTGCCGGCTCCGGCTGGGTCTGTGTCGTCCTCGATGCAGAGAATTTTGAAACAGCAAAGAGCCGCTATGCGGAGATCTACTCGCAGTTAAGCAACAGCATCATCACATCGGGAAATCAAAAGACATTTATTCTCAGCGGCCAGTATGAGGCGCCTACCGAAGACCGGAAGACCTCGCGCGTTATCTTCTCCCTGTTACCCGGGGTTGGCGATATGAAGAACCTGAAGGTTGAGCTGTCCCTGCTGGAGGCGGAAAAAGGGTGGAAGATCGTTCTGAGCGTCCAGGACAAGGACCTGAAGGACCTCAGCCAGGTCGCGATGGGGAATTAGGCCTATCGGCCAGCCCCCGCCCCGCGGCGGCGTGAACCGCGCAACTCAGGGGTGTGAACCGCGTGAACCGCGTAATCCCCAAACCCGGCAGGGGGCTGCGTGAACCATGTGAACCGTGCAAGTCAGGGGAGTGAACCGAGCAACTCACGGGGTGTGAACCGCGTGAACCGCGCAATCCCCGAACCCGGCAGGGGGATGCGCGAACCATGTGAACCGCGCAACTCAGGGGAGCGAACCGAGCAACTCAGGGGAGTGAACCGCGTGAACCGCGCGATCCCCAAACCCGGCAGGGGGCTGCGTGAATCATGTGAACCGCGCAACCCGAAATCCGGCTGCGTGAACCATGTGAACCGTGCAAGTCAGGGGAGTGAACCGAGCACCTTAGGGGTGTGAACCGCGTGAACCGAGCAATCCCCGAACCAGGCAGGGGGCTGCGTGAACCATGTGAACC
>Ga0105239_10003937_pt1 | contig 17989 bp, 16 predicted proteins | sample KBSC44metaG_FD_92761 | JGI IMG/M metagenome (GOLD analysis project Ga0105239, IMG submission 92761) | Corn rhizosphere microbial communities from Kellogg Biological Station, Michigan, USA - KBS C4-4 metaG | ecosystem: Host-associated > Plants > Roots > Rhizosphere > Soil | place: Michigan, USA...
GACTATTACGATCCGGCAATCAAAGAAAGCAATTTAGCTCAAGCTTTGGAAAATCCACGTTTTCGACTGTACCGGACCGATATTCGTTCGGTACAGTCATTACGGGAAATTTTTGAATCTCACGGCGCTGATATTGTGACGGGTGGAATTATTCATCTGGCAGCGCGTGCGGGCGTGCGGCCTTCCTTAAAAGAACCCCGTTTGTATCTGGAAACCAATGTAACCGGTACGCTGAATCTTCTCGAATTGGCGCGTGAATACGGCGTTAAAAAGTTTGTTTTCGCATCCTCAAGTTCTGTTTATGGCGATAGCCCGGAACGTGTTCCGTTCACGGAAACGCAGGATGTCTCCCGACCGGTTTCTCCCTATGCGGCTACTAAGGCTATGGCGGAGAGTCTTCTACATAGTTACAGCCATTTATACGGTATACAAGTAGTTGCACTGCGCTTTTTTACGGTTTATGGACCTCGACAAAGGCCTGATTTGGCTATTCATAAATTTACCCGCCTGATTGATCAAGGTTTGCCCGTGCCCATGTTTGGGGATGGCTCTACACGTCGGGATTACACTTATATTGATGATATTCTGCAAGGCGTATTAGCTGCTGTGCGTTACGATGCTTCTCCTTTCGAGGTGTTTAACCTGGGGGAATCTCAAACGACCAGTTTGGCGGAATTAATTGGCTTGTTGGAAGAAATTCTGGGTAAAAAAGCACTGATTGAATCACACCCGCTGCAAGTGGGAGATGTGCCAATTACATTTGCGGATATCTCGAAAAGTCATCGCTTGTTGGGTTATAATCCCACTACTCCTATTAGCAAAGGTCTTCCTCTCTTCGTGAATTGGTATCAATCCAGTCATCAGTTAGTATTATAAGAAGGAATTGAGTACCGTCTTCTGTTGATGCCTTTCTTTCCTCCTCAAAACTACTCTTACCTACTGATGACTCACTGTATCCTCAAAAGGTTAAGCTTCGTGAATACGAACTCAATGGTTTATATATATTCAGCTTAATGATTTTACTAAGTAGTGTTTTTGATCTCAGCACTATCGGTGTAAGATATGGCTTGGTTGATTACTAGTATGACGGGTATTGTTCAAAGCAAATAATGACATTGCTGTGTTTTATCTAAGACACGGGCCCAAGAATCTGACTGTCTCGTCGCCCAATCGAATTTTTAAGATTCCTCGAAAAGATTTCTACAAATGTTTGGCTTACAAGGGTTTTACCCTTATTCAATTTCGTCTCACTGAACCCAATGGAGAATTTTTAGTGAAAGTATGCGTCGTTGGTACAGGCTACGTTGGCTTGGTAGCAGGTACCTGTTTAGCAGAAATGGGCAACACTGTATTTTGTGTTGACAATAATCTTGAAAAGGTTGAATCCCTCCGGCGTGGGGAAGTTCCGATTTATGAACCCGGCTTAGAAGAGTTGATTCGAGCTAACACTAAAGAAGAGCGTTTGTTTTTCACCAATGATTTAGCGGATTCCGTTAAACAAGCTCAAGTCTGCATTATTGCGGTTGGTACGCCTGAAAAAGAAGATGGTTCTGCTGATTTATCGGCTGTACTCGCAGTTGCTCAATCTATCGCTCAATCAATGGATGGTTACCGGGTAATTGTTACGAAAAGTACTGTTCCCGTGGGTACCGCTGATAAAATTCGCGCGATTGTTTCTGAAAACACCTCTCATGAGTTCTCCGTTGTTTCTAACCCTGAGTTCTTAAAGCAAGGGGCTGCTGTTGATGACTTCTTGAAGCCAGATCGTGTTGTTATCGGGGCGGATAGCTCACAAGCCTTCGATATTATGAGAGACCTTTACTCTCCATTCTTACGGACTGGCAATCCCATCATCAATATGGACATCCGTTCCGCTGAAATGACCAAGTACGCCGCAAATGCATTCCTGGCAACCAAAATCTCCTTTATCAACGAGATTGGTTCCTTGTGCGAAAACGTTGGCGCTGATGTTCAAATGGTTCGTATCGGTATTTCCACCGACGAGCGTATCGGTTCGCAGTTCCTTTTCCCCGGCTTAGGCTACGGCGGCTCCTGCTTCCCGAAAGATGTTAAAGCGTTGATTCAAACAGGTCGCAATTACGGCCAAACCATGAAAATCCTGGAAGCCGTTGATGAGAAGAACGATCAACAACGGATTGACTTCCTGGATAAAATTCTGGCTTACTTCCAAGGTGATGTAAAAGGTAAAACCTTTGCCCTCTGGGGTCTGGCATTCAAGCCTAGAACCGATGACATGCGTGAAGCTCCAAGCCGCATGCTTGTTGAAGCTTTGTTGGAGCGTGGTGCCATTGTTCAAGCCTACGATCCAAAAGCTGTTGATACTGCAAAACGCTTATGGGGCGATAAAATTCAGTACTGTACAACTTCTTACGAAGCATTAAAAGGTGCCGATGCGCTCTTATTAGTGACGGAATGGAACGAATTCCGCCGTCCTGACTTTGATAAAATGCGTGGCTTAATGAACCGTCCTGTTATTTTCGACGGTCGTAACCAGTACGAAATCGAACGGATGGGTCCCAGAGGTTTTGATTACTTCTGTGTAGGACGGAGCGCTAGTTTCGATGCCCCAAAGCCCCAAGCTGAAACCGTAATGGCAGGTCAACGATGAAGCGTATTTTAGTTACGGGCGGAGCTGGCTTTATCGGTTCTCACCTAATTGAACGCTTATTAGAGCGTGGTAACGATGTTATCTGTCTGGATAACTTCTTTACTGGCAGTAAGCAAAACATTGTCCACTTGCTGGATAATCCCTATTTCGAGTTGATTCGCCACGACGTGGTCGAGCCAATTTTGCTTGAAGTAGATGATGTCTACAATCTGGCTTGTCCTGCATCTCCGGTTCACTACCAATACAATCCGGTGAAAACCATTAAAACCAATGTATTGGGAACCATTAATATGTTGGGATTGGCGAAACGGACTCATGCCCGTTTGTTCCAAGCTTCCACATCCGAAGTCTACGGTGATCCTGAACAGCATCCTCAGAGAGAGGATTACTGGGGTCACGTTAACCCGATTGGCATTCGTAGTTGCTATGATGAAGGTAAACGTGTAGCGGAAACTCTCTGCATGGATTACCACCGCCAAAATAAAGTGCCCGTCAAACTGGTTCGTATTTTCAACACCTACGGACCCCGTATGGCAATCAACGATGGGCGTGTTGTCAGCAACTTTATCGTTCAAGCCTTAAGGAATGAGCCGATTACCATTTATGGGGAAGGCCAACAAACTCGATCTTTCTGCTATGTAGATGATTTGGTTGCGGGTTTCCTCGCCATGATGGATAAAACCGGCGATGATTTCGCGGGCCCTGTTAATATTGGAAACCCTGGTGAATTTACGATTCGTGAGCTGGCGGATAAAGTCATTCAACTCACCGGCTCAAGTTCTACAATCAAGAAATGTCCATTGCCTCCTGACGATCCGACGCAACGTCGCCCAGATATCACCTTGGCGAAGGAAAAACTGGGTTGGGAACCGACCATTCATCTGGAAGAAGGCTTGAAAAAGACAATTGCTTACTTTGATGAGCAATTGAAAAAAGGCTAAGATCACCAGTCCCCAGTTCTTGATAACGATTTAAGAGCCTTGTTTTCTTCAGCAGAAGGTAAACAAGGCTCTTTTATTTGAAAAATTGCTGACGTTCAGGTTTTAAGGTGCGAACGCGGCATAGGGATCGTCTTTGAGCTTTTCCTTTATGCGTTTTATATTTTTTTGTTCAGATTCTGATAGTGACGGTCGTTTGAATGCTTCGATTAAATCCTGGTATTGCTGGAATGTACTTCCTCCGCTCAGGATGCTATGAGTAGTAGTGTTATGGTTGTCTAACAAGTAGCGAATGGCTGCTTGCTCTACTTTTTGGGAAGAGCTTTGTAAATCAAGAAGGGGTTTATAGTTATCAAAGTTAATGGGTTGGGCTTGTTGAACTAAATTACGAATATCACCTTCTTGAAACTTCGTTTTGTTACCTTCATTAAGGCGTCTACTGGTCAATAGCCCATGTGCCAGTGAGCCATGAGTCAGGCAACCGATCTGTTTTTCTTCTAGAAATTTTAAAAAACCGTCAGGATGTTTTTTAAGCAAATTATCCTCAAATTCTGCAACATCCAAAGCTCCCTGTTCGTAAAAGCGACGTATTGTTTCAAAATCATTGGTGGATACACCAATTGCTTTGACCAAACCCTTGGCTTTTGCCTCTTTTAAAAATCGAGTTGTCCATTCAGTCTGAGAAAAGGTTAAAGGCTCTGTTTTGTGAAAAAGGTAGACGTCCAAATTTTGAATTTTTAGTCGTTGAAGGGTTTCTTTTAACCTTGCATTGGCTCGTTTCTCAAATTCGGCGTACTGTTTGTCATGGCTTGTATACTTTTCTAAACCCTTAAATAAATCACCACTCCATAATTTTGAAGCAATCACCCACTTGTTCCGATTCGGTGCAATGACTTTTTGAACTACTTCTTCAGCCTTACCATCTCCGTAAATCGCTGCAGTATCAAGAAAGTTGATGCCGTATTGTGTGTGCAGTTTTTGGATTAGCTCTACGGGATTGTCTCGGTGCTTAGGTACATAGCCATCAATAGAGCCTTTAGGTACGAGTTGCCAAGTGCCAATTCCGAGGCCTGAAACTTGAATTCCTGTTTTACTCAGTGTTTTAGGGTGAAACAAAGCCCCTTGAGCGGAGCTACCAAACAATATGGATGGAATGCTTTGAGTTGAATAAGAATCTACTGATTCTTTTACAAGCAATTGCGAGCCATTTTGTAATTTAGGGAATCCGGTATTCGGGTAGGTCGTTGTATAAGAGACTAAGGATGTGAGCTTCATCAGGCGATTTAGTAACCTTCTTTATAGATAATGGATGAAAATCTACTCATGCTTAAAATTGAGCGGAATGTCAAACAGCTATATGAAGGCGAGGTTTTAACCTTACTAATTGAAAAACTTTAAATAAAAAAGTAGCCTGCCGATGTGGTCGGCAGGCGTTGAAAAGATGGTTGGGAATAGGGATAGAAAATAAATAGGTAGGAGTTAGGAATCAGGGATGGGATTGAATTATGCAGCCTGTTGACCTTGGTAGAAAAGGTATTGGCTTTGGAGTAGGGTCAAGGTCGTCGGTTGTGTGGTATTGAAGTAAACGCCACCGGGAGGGGTGTAGGAAGCATCACGGTCGTTATAAGCGTTTAAGTCGAGAATTTGGGAAGCTGTTAAGGAGGTGGGTAAAAGAGCTTGTTTGACTTGGTTGTTGATGGGGAGTGCAGAAAGCTCTTCGGTAGATAAAGGACGGGTTTGTAAGGTTTGCAGTGCACTGATGGTGTTGTTTCTAGCGGTGGTGGTTTGTGAGCGGGTTGCACTGAAGCCTGTTTTACCGTTAAGTGAATCTAAAGTTGAATTTTGGCCTCTGAGGGCTTGAAGAAGAGCGAATGATTGAAGGCTTTGTGGATTTGCGGAGCTGTTGGCATTAATCAAAGATACTTGTGCGGTTACGCTATCGGTGGAATTGGGGTCTGCATTTGCAATTTGGTTTACTAAAGTTTGGTTGCTAGTGTAGGTGGCGCTTCCGGGTGAAGCCCACTGGGAAGCGATACTGCTTTGTGCTGAGGTTAAAGTACTGTCGCTTGCAGTGGTCAAATCAGCGGCACCTGAAGCTGACGTTCCGCTGCCTGAGGGGCTGGTTCCGGTTCCTGTTCCGGAGTTCTGCATTACGTTTTGCATCATTTGCATCATCATCGACATCATATTCATCATCATTTGCATTGCTGCAGTGCTGGTGATGGATGTGCCAGTGCTTGTTTGGTCTTGGTTTGGTGTGTTCGTTTTTTTGGTGCAACCGGCTTTTAAAGTGTTGAAGTTGGTAGTATCGAAGGTAGGTTGGTAGTTTGAAGAGTAGCCGTTGAACATGTTGCCAGCATTGTTGTACTTGTTTGCAGCACCGCTGGAGAAGTTGAAGAATGGGGAAGAAAAGTTAGTATTGAAATTCATCTGTCTATCCCTTCCATCTATCTGTTTGTTTATTTTATATATTTTAATAAACAAATTTATTTCTATATTATTGCCTTAATATATCCAATGTTAATAAATGTTTACAATTGATGTTTGGAAACCCTTTTAATTTGGAGATTGGTTTTTGTTAGGACAGTAAGGGCTTAGCTCAGGTAAAGCAGCGATTGTGCTAAGATAAGCCCTTTGTTGCGTGTCTATTTACCGTTAAGGACGTGAGTACTGATGTTGGCACTTGAGCATACGGATTCATCCAATAAACTGTCATCTGCACCGTTTGAAGTCCTGCCCTTATCGATTCCAGATGTGCTGTGTATTACGCCTCGATATTTTGAGGACGAGCGCGGGTTTTTTACCGAAACCTATAAGGCCAGTGCGTTTGAATCGTTAGGGATTCGGGAAACTTTTCTTCAGGATAACCATTCCCGCTCAGTGAAAAATGTTCTTCGAGGTCTTCACTTCCAATATGCACCCAAGGCGCAAGCCAAATTGGTTCGTTGTATCGCGGGTCAAATTCTGGATGTTGTCGTCGATATCCGCTCATACTCTCCTACTTTTAAACAGTTTACGACCCTGGTTTTAAGTGCTGAAAATAGACATATGCTCTATGTCCCTGCTGGTTTTGCGCATGGGTTTTTAACTCAAAGTGCTGTGGCAGAAATTGTCTACAAAACCTCTAACGAGTATTCTCCAGAATTAGATGCAGGCATTTTGTGGAATGATCCGGAACTCCAAATCGATTGGCAGCTGGAGGAAGAGCCGATTCTTTCCGCAAAAGATATTCGTATGCCAACCCTAAATGCTTTGATTAAAGAAGGCCGCATATCGTGATGAAACTACTGGTAACCGGTGGGGCAGGGTTTATCGGTTGTAACTTTATCCGACTCATTCTCTCAAAATATTCCAGTTATCAGGTGGTGAATTTGGATGCGCTTACCTATGCAGGCCATCTTGAAAACCTGGCAGATGTTTCAAATAATCCCAACTATTGTTTTATAAAGGGCGATATTACTGACGCGGAACTTTTAACAAAGTTATTTGCAACAGAATCTTTTGATGCTTGCCTTAATTTTGCGGCAGAAAGTCACGTGGATCGAAGTATTCTCGACGCCAATCTGTTCGTAAAAACAAATGTTTTGGGAACGAATCTTTTATTGCAAGCTTGCCGACAGGCCGAGATTAAACGGTATATCCAGGTTTCAACCGATGAGGTCTACGGGAGTTTAGGACCGAAAGGCTTATTCACGGAAGGAACGCCTTTATCACCCAATAGTCCTTATTCTGCCAGCAAGGCATCTGCCGATCTCTTTGTAAGAGCTTACTTTGAAACCTATCAATTCCCTGCCATAATTACTCGTTGTTCCAATAATTATGGACCATATCAGTTTCCTGAAAAATTGATCCCTCTCTTTATATTGAATGCCATGAAGGGTCAATCGATTCCTGTTTATGGAGATGGGTTAAATATTCGGGACTGGATTTTTGTAGATGACCATTGCCGCGCAATTGATCGGGTTCTTCACCATGGCCAGTTGGGGGAAGTCTATAATGTTGGTGGCAATAATGAACGTACCAACTTGGAAATTACACATCACATTCTTCAACAATTGGACAAACCAACGAGTTTAATTACTCATGTTCCAGATCGCCTTGGGCACGATCGTCGTTATGCAATTGATAATGCTAAAATTAAGTGGGACTTAGGCTGGGAACCTCAAGTTGTGTTTGAAGAAGGCCTGAATCAAACAATTGCTTGGTATTGTCAAAACGATGACTGGATTCGACAGGTGACTTCCAAAAATTAACTTCTTGGCTTATTTTTGCTCATCTGTTCTTTCAGTAAGATGAATCACCTAATCGAGAAACGGCTTTACACATCGCCACAGATTTTGATAAGCATCTGCATCTTGATGCTTATCCCGCTATAATCTCTACTAGATGTATCAGTAGAACTCTTTTTGCTTTTAATCGAAGGTACTATAAGTACATAACAGCTTTGCTTTGAGGCATGTTTGTACAGGAGAATGATTAGCGAATGAGTGATGCCTATACTAGCCCAGTTTGTATGATTAGCAGCTTTATGCTTAAAAAGCGAGACCTTTTCTATGTCAGTATTGTCATCCAAACCCTCATCAGGTGATGCGATTGTATTCACTCAGCAAGAAATGTCCAAAGAAGAAATACTCAAAAAAGATCAATTGTCTCCTTCTTATGCGCCATCGCCAGCATTGATAGAAAAATTGCGTACTTGTTACGAGCAACCTTTCCCTGAGTTGATTTTCCAGGCACAGGAAATCCAACGACGTTTGCACCCAGGACATACCATTCAACTCTGCACGCTAGCGAATATTAAATCCGGTAACTGCCCGGAAGATTGTGCCTATTGTCCACAAAGTGCTCGCTACAACACTGGTATCGATACTTGGGATTTACCCGAAGTGTCGGAAATTCGTGAGCAGGCGCAAGCCGCAAAAGCCAACGGTTCTACTCGTTTTTGTATGGGTGCCGCCTGGCGCACACCACCTCATCAAAAGGCGTTTAATCGAGTTCTTGAACTTGTTCGTGCGGTTTCGGATGAAGGGATGGAAGCGTGTGTTACGTTAGGTATGCTGAATGCTGAGCAAGCGGTTGCTTTGAAGGAAGCAGGTTTAACGGCATATAACCACAATATTGATACGGCTCCTGATTTTTACCCTGAAATTATTTCCACACGGACTTTGGCTGATCGCATTCAAACCATAGAAAATGTGGCCAATGCCGGCATTTCTGTTTGCTGTGGAGGTATTGTTGGAATGGGTGAAACGGTTGAGCAACGTTTAAGTTTTTTGGGCACATTACATGAGCTGGAAACACCTCCAGAGTCGATACCAATCAACTGTTTGGTTCCGGTGGAAGGAACACCTTTAGCCGAACAAAAGCCGGTGGATTCTATTGAATTGGCGCGCATCATTGCGGTTGCGAGAATATTCTTTCCTGAGTCGAGAATTCGACTTTCTGCCGGACGTTTAACCATGAGCGATGAAACTCAAACGCTCTGTTTCTTAGCGGGTGCCAATTCTATTTTTTCAGGTGAAAAACTGCTAACGACAGATAATCCTGGCGATGTTCGAGACCATGCCCTCATTAATAAACTGGGCATGCTTGTTGAGCATTAATTCCCTTTCTTTGTTTCTGCACTGATCTATAAAGGACACATTGTTATGGCAACAAATACCCCTTTGGGTTTTGGGAAAACGTTCGGAGCTCATACTTTAGGAACGTTTGTAGGCGGCGCAACTGCTGTACCATCAGGGCTTGCTCTTTACGAGCTTGCGAAGCACCAACTAATGAAAAACAAGGTCACACCCCCACCTGGCTACATGACCGACGATTTTCAAAAAAGAATTACGAAAAGCGTGTCTACCGGTTTGAAGGATCATCAAATCCGTAACTTAAAAATTATTGCAGCCCTTTATGCGGTTCCTGTGGCTCTAAGCTTGGTATACAGAGTCGTTAAAAAAAGCATGGATAAAGGTCGCACTAAATTGGCTTCCGGAGTTCAACAAGTAGGTGAAACAGCTGCCAATAATATTAAAGAAGCGACTCACCAATCCGCGTTGGTGATTACGCCTGAACAACAATAAAAAGCTTTAAAGATTTAAAAGGTGTGCAGTCATGGGTAAAAACCATAAGCACGTCTTTTATTTTGTAACGTGCGGCATTATAGTCTCCAAATCTGTTTGTATCCGATTTTAATGTTAATAAGCACTTGTTCCGTGGAAGGCTCCGCGCATCATTTGTTGTAGCTCGGTTGGATTACCAGACGTTTTAATAGCTTCTTCTGCGGTTACAAACTGGTTTTGATAAGCACGATATAGGGCGTGATTTAAGCTACGTACACCTTCCAGCTCTCCACCATTTAGCATTTGATAAATTTCACCCATTTCATCCCGCTGAATATAGTCCCGAATGGCAGGTGTTACTTCCATAATTTCAGCAACGGCTAAACGGCCAGTGCCTTCAGACTTTTTTACTAAACGTTGTGAGATGACTCCCATCAGAATTTCTGAAAGCTGGTTCCTGATCGGATCACGGGCATGAGGTTCAAAGGCGTTAATAATACGGTTAATGGTTTGAACGGCATCAATGGTGTGTAGTGTCGAGAAGACAAGGTGACCTGTTTCTGCTGCATGCATAGCAGCCATAATGGTTTCAGTGTCTCTCATCTCACCAATGAGGAGTACGTCAGGATCTTGCCGGAGGGCGTATTTGATACCGCTGGGGAAGGAATCTGTATCCAAACCAAGTTGACGCTGGGTAATAACGGATTGTTCGTTGTGGTACAAATACTCAACAGGATCTTCCAGCGTAACAATATGCTTCTTTTGATTACGATTGATCGTATTGAGCATAGCTGCAAGTGTTGTAGATTTTCCTGAACCCGTCGGCCCGGTTAAAAGAACTAAACCTTTGTTGAGTTCAGTGAAACGGTGAATAACAAGGGGATGTCCTAAGTCTTCAATCGTTGGGATATTTAGCGGGATAAGCCTCATAACAACCCCAAGGTGACCCATTTCATAGAAAAAATTTACACGGAAACGAGCCATACTCTCCAGGTGGTAGCTTAAGTCAAAGTCAGTTCTATTTTTGAGCCGCGGAACAAGCTTTTCCGGTATCATGCGTCGAGCAAAGCTTTGGATGGTTGTTTCACTCAGAACGGGAAGCTTGGTGATAATCATATCGCCGTCTTTTCTCATGACGGGAGGATAGCCTGCACGAAGGTGAATATCGGATATACCCTGTGCGACAGCAAGCTTCAAAAAGCTATCTAAATCAAGGCCTGCGTCATCGGTTACTGTCCGAGGTGCAGAATCAAACGAACTGGTTGGTGTTGGATCGTATTGGTTTTGAGTCATATTATTTTTTACCCAATCAATAATTTCCACAAGACTATTTTTGGCTCGAAATAGATAAAAATTGCCTCATAAACCAAGAATAGCTCTCTAAAATAGTAACATTTTTAAAGAGCTATTCTTGGTTTTATTTTGTTTCTCAACTGTATGCGTTAGCGTGACACAGCAAAGAGAGAACGAAATTTTATTTTAGGCTCGTCAGACCATTTCTGAAGTAGGGTAACAACACCTTTGGCAACGCAACTTCATCATGGCTTACCTGATAGTTTTCCAAAATGGCTGCAAGGGTTCTGCCGACAGCAAGACCGGAGCCATTTAGAGTATAAACGAAGTCAGGTTTTGCAGTTGAATCGGGTCTGTATTTTAAACCCGCTCGGCGAGCTTGAAAGTCGGTGAATAGGCTACAGCTGGAAATTTCACGGTAAACGCCTTGGGCGGGCATCCAAACTTCGATATCGAAGCAACGAGCGGCAGAGAACCCAATATCACCCGCACAAAGCTCAATTACCCGGTAAGGGAGTTCCAAGAGTTGGAGAATACGCTCTGCATCGGCGAGCAACTTTTTATGTTCGGCTTTAGCATCTTCAGGTTTAACTAGCTTCACGAGTTCCACTTTGTCGAATTGGTGCTGACGAATTAGGCCTCGGGTATCTTTTCCCGCACTACCGGCTTCTCTTCGGAAACAAGGCGTGTAAGCACAAAATAACATGGGGAGTTGTTCAGCACTGAGAATTTCACCGGCATAGAGGTTGGTGACAGGCACTTCAGCTGTGGGGATTAGGAACAGTTCATCCTCCTGGCAGCGAAACATATCACTTTCAAATTTGGGAAGCTGTCCTGTACCTGTCATCGCTTGTCTGTTTACAAGAAATGGTGGCAGAACTTCCTCATAGCCATGCTCGGTATGAGTATCCAACATAAAGTTGATGAGGGCCCGCTCCAGGCGAGAGCCGTTGCCGCGCATAACCGAAAAGCGAGATTGAGCGATTTTAACGCCCCGATCGAAGTCGAGAATACCCAGGTTTACCCCAATATCATAATGATTGAGTACATTGCTACAGGGGCGTTTTTTGAAGTCCTCTCCCCAGCTGTACAGAACGACATTGGCACTTTCATCCGGGCCATCAGGCGTTTCGGAGGAGGGCAGGTTGGGTAGTTCCATTATAATCAAGTTTTGCTCAGCCGTAATACTCTCTTTTTGCTCTTCAATCGCTTTAATCCGCTCGGCGAGAGTTCGGGTTTCCAGCTGAATTGTCGATGTATCTCCTCCCTGTTTTTTAAGCTGAGCAATCTCTTGTGTCATTTGATTGCGTTGACTTCTAAGCGATTCTTCTTCTTTGAGAAGTGTGAGACGTCGTGCATCCAATTCGCTAAGGATATCAATGGATAAATTAGGGTTGCGGCGCTTCAATGCGGCATTGATGGCTTCAGGATTTTCCCGAATAGAGCGAATATCGAGCATAGTGGATGCGGGTTCCGTACAGTCAGAATTCAGTGATTAGAGTTTCCTCCATTTTCATGAAGGGTACGCCGCCTATTATACTCTACTCACGGGAAGCGCTCAGCCTAATAAATTAATAAAATGAGTTGTTCGCGCACCAATTATTTGGCGGCTATCATTAAAGTAGTAACCCAAAAGTAAACGATTCCTAAAACAGCGCCCACCAAAACAATGTTGAGGAAATAGGACGTATATTTTGTGAAGACCAGAACGAACTTCTTTTTGTCAAAAGACATCTATATACTTCCTTCTCTATTTAGAGGGTTTTTAGACTCTTGGCTTTATACCGATCTAATACCTTCGTACAAGAAAGCTATTCTGTTTTCCTATCGGGCTTTTTCTCCTCTATCTTTAACCATGATTTTAGTGGTAATCCTGCAGGCTGGAGTCAATTCTGCATTCGCGGCAGATGATACGGATGATTGGGGTAATCCTATTGAGCCGCCTCCTATGCCGAGGCCCAAGCCAGCCGCCCCGGCTGCTCCCAGTTTTTCCTTTAAAAGTATGCTGCCCCACTTTGGAGGTAAAAAAGGGGGACGTTCTAAACCGTCGGCTGAAAATACCAACCCCAGTGCTGGAGCGGTTACTGACGAAACCCGTCCGCTCGATCCGCCTGCCAGACCTTTTCCTTTGTTGCGTCTATCGAGAACCATTCAGATAGGTAACGGTGCCGTTCTGATGCCAGGTATGTTTTTAGCAGTTTCCGGCCGTGTTACGTCAGATCATCCCTTTGGACAGCCTCCCAAGGACGATAAACAGAGAATTATGACTCTGCTTCAGCGCAATGAAGCTTACCTGGTGGTCATTTTGGAACGAGAAGATCCCTATAGTACTGCTACGAGGCCTGATGGACAGGGTGCGGATGCCCCCAGCCCTTTAACCAAAATTGATCCCAAGTCTCCCCCTGTGGTTCGGGTTGAGACAGAAGTCTCTGAAGACGGGCACAGTGTCACATTCTTATGGAAGGAAGAGCAGCTCCGCTTTCGCAGTAGGCCTTATCCAACATTGGTCGATTCTCGACCGGTGTTGAGATATTAAAACGCTGCACTGCTTTGAAATACACTGGTTATCTTCTTCTGGATGGTTGAGGAGTGAAACTATCAGGTTTGATTGAAGCAATATAGTCAGGTGAGAAGGGAATCCCTAACCTTACTGCCTCTTCTATCCAGTTTGTAATATGCTTAAAATACTCTTTGGAGGGTGGTAGTGAGGCATCCATATGAGGATGATTGCGAATATAAGTTACGCATTCTACCATTGTGCCGTCTTGTTGCTGGACTAGAATATTCATTGGCCTGTATCCACCTATGTAATATCCGTCCTTCGTTTTCTTTACGCCTTCGAATCGTGCGAGTATTTCTTTGTCATCTAAATTAAGCTCATAGAGTTGTCCTTCAACTCTGCTGTTGGGCTTTTTATCAATGGTTGCGACCCCGCCACGCCCCCATTTTTTTCTATTTTTTCGATCTTGTATCTCTTCTCTATCTACAAAATTCAACTTAAAGCCGTGTGCTGTTACAAACTGTCCTTGCTGATGGGGGTCAAAACCTGGAAGGCGTTCATCTAATTGTTTAGAGTCCATATTAGAACCATAGGCAAAATAACGTACTTTACCTTTTGAGTTTTTAATTGCATCTGGATTAAACGGTCTTAGCTCGGCAATTTTAGGCACAACACTTTTGGTGTGAGAAGTCGCTTGTCCCGTTGGAGAGCTTTCGTTTGAAGTGTTTTCTGGACCTGAACGACCATTGTTTGAAGTTGATGCATTATTATCGTTTTTCTTTGCTCTTTTTGAGCCTTGTGCATGTTTATTACCAGAATTTTGGCTCCTAAAGCGCTTCTTGAGGTTGGAAAACCAATCTAAAATCGCTGTACGAGGCTTTTTAAATGAAAATAATCCGACTGTTACTAAAGTGCTGAGTATTGCAAATCCGCTCCAAAGTAGGTTTGACCATTTTGGGGCGGATTGTTGGGGAGATGTCGATGGTGAAAAATCAGAAAGAGTTTGTGTTTTAAAGAATGTTGAAAACAGGCTGGGTTTTTTGGGGTTGATGAGCGATTTGTTGATAAATTGATCGGGTAAAAAATCCATTTTTTGTGAAAAGATGCTACCAAAGTATAAGGCTTCATCAGATTTGATCGCTGCATAATTTTGTCCGTGTGTTGAACCGGAAGCAGGTAAACTCATTATGGTTCCCACATCATCTATTGTTTAAGTATAAAAACAAATAAATGATTTTTGATGTTGTTGAGCTTTATAAAGTAACAATCAGTCATAGGATCGTTGGATTTTAAATAGCGTGCCGTACTTGTTCCAAAGGTAGTCTGTAAAATAGCCCGCATTCAAGGGTTCGCCGGTGACACGTTCAACGATCGTTGCAGCGTTTTCGGTCCGTCCCACGAAGTGAATATTCTCATTCAGCCAGCTTTTCAGTTCTAAAAGCTCACCTTTTTCAGTTTTTTGGGTGAGATTCGGGATCTGTTTTTCGGCTTGGCGGAAGAATTGTGCAGAATACAGGTTCCCCAGTGTATAGGTTGGGAAATAGCCGAAAGACCCGTGAGACCAGTGGATGTCTTGTAGGCAACCCTGGGAATCATCAGGGGGGGTAATACCGAGATAAGCCTGCATTTTGGCATTCCAGGCTTCAGGAATATCGGAGACCTTTAAATGGCCTTCAATCAGATCTTTTTCAATTTCGTAACGCAGCATAATATGAAGGTTATAGGTGACTTCATCCGATTCAACCCGAATAAAAGATTGACTGACACTATTGACTGCGGCGTAAAACTCATCCAAGCTGACGTTTTTCAACTGTTTGGGGAAATACTCTTGCATCAGAGGCAGTAAATAGGTGCAAAAGGCTTTAGAACGGCCGATTTGGTTTTCCCAAAGACGGGATTGGGATTCATGAATTCCTAAGGATGTTCCCTCTGATAGTGGAGTTCTGTTTAAAGCCGGGTTAATACCTTGCTCGTAAATACCATGGCCACCTTCATGCATGGAGGATGATAATGCAGAATACACATCATACTCATCAACACGGGTTGTTAAACGGACATCCAGGCTTCCCGCTCCTGATGTAAAAGGATGAGGTGCTAAATCCAGGCGACCTGCTGCAAAGTCAAAACCCATCACCTCCAATACTTTTCGGGTTAGTGCAAGCTGTGTTTCTGCAGGAAAGGGGCCCGCTTTTAGAATGTCTGTATTAGCTGAAACGGAACTGTTTTGAATGGCCTGAATAAGCGGTACTAAGTCCGCTTTTAAGCGGGTAAATAAGGGATCAATCTGCCTGACCGTTAAACCGGGTTCGTAGTCGTCTAGTAAAGCATCATAGGGGGAGTTTTCATAGCCAATGACTTCAGCTTTGCGCTGGCTGAGAGAGATCAATTTTCTCAAAACAGGTTCAAACAGTTTGAAATTTTTGGTTTCGCGAGCCTCTGTCCAAACATGGTGGGCATGTGTAGTCGTTTCGACAATCTCTTGCAGGAGATCGAGAGGGATTTTAGAGCTTTTATCGAAGTCTCTTCCCACTTCTCGAACTAAGGCGAGTGTCATAGAATCAAGTTTTTCACTCATTCCCGGTAGGCGAAGCGCGCGCAAATGGTCGACCATTTCAGGACTGGTCATTTTTTCGTGGGCTAGTTTAGAAAGTGTTCCCATGATTTTGGAGCGCAAAGGGGTTGCCTTTTCAGGCATCTTGGTCTCCAAGTCCCATCCAAGCAAGGCTTGAACTGCTGTGAGATCGTGAATTTCGTTTACAAGAGCTAAAAAAGCCTGTGTTGAAGCAGTGGTAGTTGCTGAGGTCGTCATGCGAAAAATCTCTCTATGGGAAGAACACACAACCTCATTTTACTCTAATTTACAGGCTAAAAGGATTTGATGGGTATTCCATTCCCATAAACGAATTCGTTGCTTTTTTAATATAATCCCGAGTCTGGAACGGCTGTAAAGGCGATATCAAATGTTCCAGGTGTCACCTTTGTACTGGGACCCCCGATAAGTGGAATCGACATCGTAAAAAGAGGGGTATACGTTACTTTCACACTGGCTTCATAGCCATGGGTATTGGCAACTTGGGTTACGGTAGTTGTGCTGGCAGTCAGCCCGCTTGCAGCCAAAGTCCGCTTCATTTGCTGCAATCCCATAGCCGTACTATGGTAAACCGCTGCAAATTCGGCGCCTTGTCGTGCAGCAATGCTTGTTGATTGATAGGTAAAGGAAACCCTGACGACTTCTATCAGGAAAAGAATGAGCAACAAGACAAAGGGCAAGGTAACGGTCAACTCTACTAAGTTTTGACCGGCTTGCCGCCTTCTTTTGTCTTTAGCTTTTTTTATGCGAGAGTCTCGTTTCATGCTGGGGTTATCGGTCAAAATTTGAAAAGTTTCACATTTTAGCCATTTGCTTAACAAATTATGAAGCGATTGGCGGTATTGTCCCTTGCTTTTCTGTGGTACAACGGTGTCTTCTTAGGTAAATTGATTTTGGAAAGGTTTACTGACATGCCTACAGAACCCCGTAGTGGCAATGTTGAAGTCGGTGGTGTGCGTTGGTTAGGACGCATGATCGACAAAGCTCGCCTGGAAGCTAATGGCGAAATTGATGCATTGGATTTGGAATACCCATGCCCGATGGATCAAAGGTTGTTAAGTGAAATGGGTGTTGATCCTGATAAATTCCAGGAACTCGCTGTGGGCGCTACGACTGACGAGCAAATTATCGTTGCACTCAAAAATCTCGGTGTAAAAGTTCTTAACTAAATCAAAATAGGCTTTTGTGCTTCATCACTTTAATACCGTCAATTGACAAGATACTAAAGTACGCACTGAATAGGTAAAAGCCCTATTTTAGAGTCTTTTTCATCACTTTTAGAAGCATTGTTTCAAGCCCAAGCACATTATAAAGATGCGTTTGGGAGGTGCTTAGTTTGCAATCCTAAATAGTCCTAAATGGAATGGGGTTTAGGTTCATTGCTAAGCTTTATTTTTTGGAGTTTTTTCACAAGTGAAATTATTTAGTTCATCATTTAATAATTCAATGCAAGTACAAAGTCCCAGAAGTTCAGTAGAGCCAAGTTTTGGTAAAAGTCTTCCTTCGCAAGAGGTTACAGATTCTTTTGTCAGACAAGCTGTAGTTCGATCCAATCCTCCTAGGGTTATGTCTAGGGAGGAAGGGCATCAAGCAGTACAAGAGCGCAATCAAAGTCAGGGAATGAATTTTACTTTTAGATCAACATTGCACCGTTCATTAGATGCAGCATATACAAGGCCTAGAAGGCAGCATAGAAACGGTCAAGACAGACAAAATAGCAACTAGGATATTTCAACAGCTAAGCAATTTTAAAACTTGAGCACGCTTGTATAGGGATACCCACCAACACCAGGATTTCCCTGACTCATGCTGTCTGATCTTCATTTTCGCTTTCATCGCCTCGTGATGGCTCTTTTGTATGCTTTTTGCCTTTTATTAGCCAGCTCTCACCTTACAACATTGGCTTACACTGCTCATTACGATCAAGATGATATGGAAAATATCTCGGTATACGAGCGCGGTGCTAAGGCTGTTGTGACTATCAATGCC
>Ga0105239_10003941_pt1 | contig 17981 bp, 15 predicted proteins | sample KBSC44metaG_FD_92761 | JGI IMG/M metagenome (GOLD analysis project Ga0105239, IMG submission 92761) | Corn rhizosphere microbial communities from Kellogg Biological Station, Michigan, USA - KBS C4-4 metaG | ecosystem: Host-associated > Plants > Roots > Rhizosphere > Soil | place: Michigan, USA...
ATCCCCGCTTGAGGCGGGGATGCACTAATCAAATACCATAACCATTAAACCTTATCCTATTAGACCATGAATGTACTTCTTTTTCTATTCACCAACAAAAATCTTCTGTGGTCATTTTTAAAGGACTAGAGATAACCCCTAGGGTAAACCCTTACTAAGACTTTAGTACTAAACCTAGCATACCCCCCTCTAAAAAGGGGCAATGTAAATTATTCATTATCAATAATTTTCTTTTGAGCGTCCGCCTGCGCGCAATTAGATTCCCTGCAATCCGGCCGCAGATGCCGACTCGCCCGTTTTTGCCTGGTTTCGCTCCTCCCGTCCCCAACTTCCTTCCTGTCGACGCCCCTCCCAATGCCGTCAGCGGGCAGGACTTTCATAGGGTCTGGCCCCTGGGGTCATTCTTTTTTTTGTGATCAACCATATCCGCGGACGCCCTCCGGCGCTTCAAAAGTAAATCCAAAACTACTCCCCTCTCCTATGCGGCTTTTCACCCAAATATGTCCTCCCTGCGCCTCTATGAACTCCTTGGATATGGACAGCCCCAGCCCCGTCCCATTGCGGTCATGGGTCCCCGGGACCTTGAAATACCGGTCGAAGATCCGCGGGAGATACTTCTCATCGATGCCCCGCCCCTGGTCTTTTACGATAAACTCCATCTTATTGCTCTCCCGGAAGGCCGTCACCTCGATTCCCGAGTCCTCCGGCGAATATTTGATGGCGTTGGTCAGGAAATTGATCAGCACCCACGAGGTCTTTTCCAGGTCGGCCTGGATAAAAGGCAGGTTGTCGGCTACCCTGGTCCGTATCTGGATATGCTTCTGCTGGGCCTGGAACTGCACCGCCTGCACTGCCTGATCGACAATCGTCACGGGATTGGCAGGCTGCAGCTTCAGCTGGATATTCCCTGTCTCGACCTGCGACATGTTCAGCAGCTCCCCGGTGATCTTCAGCAGCCGGTCCGAATCATCCGTTATGCTGCGGATCAGCTCCTGCTGTTCGGCATTCAGGGGTCCGACCCTGTTGTCCGTAAGAAGCCGGGCGCTCATCTTGATGGAAGAAATAGGGGTCTTCAGCTCATGGCTGACGGTAGCGATAAAATTCGTCTTCGCCTCATTGAGCTCGTGGAAGGGAGTGATATTACGCAATACGATCACCTGCCCGATGATGGTCTCCTTGTTGGTGACCTCCAGCACGTCCTTATTGAAATAGCTTTCCTTGTTGTCGGCATAGATCTTCAGCTCCTTTTTGTCAGGGTTTTCCTGCAGCAGGGTCCGCATCAGGTCATTGGTAAGGGCGACGTCCGGGGCGTACTTCCCCGTGATATCTCCTTCCTTCAGCCCCAGCAGCTTTTCCGCCACCGCATTGAGAAAGAGGATATTCTTCTTCTCGTCCAGACCGATGATCCCATCCCTCATCTGGTTGATGATCGTCTCGATCCGGCTCTTCTCGAACTGCATCTGCGCCAGGTTGCTGTTCTCGTACTCGTCTAATTTCTCCGCCATGGTGTTGAAGGCGCCCGCCAGGTCGCCGAACTCATCTTCCTGCTTCAGATAGATCCGTTTTTTGTAGTTCTTCTCTGCAATGGCCCGTATACCCTCCGAAAGGCTCCTGATCGGACCAGAGATGATCCCGGGGAGATTAAAAATAAAAGTAAAGGATACCAGGGTGAGAATGGTGAACAGCACCGTCAGGATATTCTTTGCGTTTTCCGCCGTCTGCTGGGCGACGCCGTTCTTTCGGAAGATGGCCATCTCGTTCAGGTCCTCGATCTTGTTGATGCTCTTGCGGATGTCCGGGTAATTGCTGGAATCCGACGGATCAGCCACCAGCTCGTTGAAATTACGCGTAAGGTCGTCCGTCGCCTCCTTCTCCCCTACTTCCGTCACGTTCCTCTGCTGCTTCTCCAGGTTCTCCCGGAAGACGGCAAGCGCGTTCTTGTCGATCGGCAGGTCCTCCAAAGCCTGTAACATCCTGTTACAGTAGACCAGCGATTCGTGGTTGTTCTGCAATACCAGCCTGCCTTCGTTGCTGAGCCGGTTGATATAGAACAGCCCCAGCACGCCGAAGAGCAGGATCACCGAGAATAAAAAGACCAATCCTACGGTCAATTTCGTTTTTAGTCGAATGCTCATACTATGATAATATAACGACGTCGATATCCGATGCTGCCAGCCTCTGCAGCAGCTGATTGAATACAGCCGTACTCACGATCACATTGTACAGGGTCAGATGTGGCTTACCGATACAGATGGTGGTGATATTGTGCTTTTCGGCCACCTCCATGATCCCCCTCGCAATATTCGGCTGTTTTATCTTGATCACCTCCGCACCCAGCTCGGTCGCCAGCTTAAAGTTATTAATTAAATGCCGTTGCGCCGCCAGCCCGATCTTATCTCCATCCTCTTTGGGTGTCTGCACATAGAGCAGAAACCACCGGGAATGGTAATAGGCCGCCAGCCGGGCCGTCTTTCGGATCACCTTCTTCGCCGTCTCATGGTTGCTGCTGATACAGGCCAGGAACCGTTCGGTGCGCAGGTGCGTCCCCCTGGGTAGCTCGCTCTCGATCTTCCTTTCCACCTGGCTGGCCACCTCTTTCAACGCCAGCTCGCGCAGCTGCAGGATCTTCTCCGGCTGAAAGAAATTCTGCAGGGCCAGGGCGATCTTGTCTGCCGTGTAGATCTTCCCCTCTTTAAGCCGCGTCACCAGCTCATCCGCCGTCAGGTCGATATTGACGACCTCATCCGCCTCTTTCAGCACGCTGTCCGGGACCCTCTCCGCCACTTCCACACCCGTGATATTCCTGATCTCCTCATTCAGGCTTTCGATATGCTGAATATTGACGGCGCTGATCACGTTGATCCCCGCGTCAAGGATATCCATCACGTCCTGCCACCGCTTCTCGTTCGTACTGCCCTCGATATTCGTATGCGCCAGCTCGTCGATGACCACCACCTCGGGATGCAGATTGATGACAGCCTGTACGTCCAGCTCGTCCAATTCCTTCCCTTTGTAAAAAAGTTTGCGCCGGGGTAGTACCGGCAGGCCCTGCAGCTGCAGCTCCGTTTCCTTTCGGTTATGCGTCTCCACATAGCCGACCTTCACGTCGACCCCGTTGCGCAACAGGGTCTGCGCCTCCTGCAGCATCCGGAATGTCTTCCCCACTCCGGCGCTCATGCCGATGTATATTTTGAACTTCCCCCGCCTTGACTGGCGGATCAGCTCCAGAAAATGTTGTACGCTTTCGTCTTTATCGGCCATCCAAAGCAACGTTTAGTTTTAGCACATTGACCTTCGCAGGTCCGAACATCCCCAGCAGGGGTCTCTCTGTACAACGGTCAACCAATGCGTTTAGTTGTTCTTCGGGCATATTCCTGGCTTTTGCCACCCTTTTGACCTGCACTTTAGCCCCTTCCGGGGAAATATCGGGGTCGAGACCGCTCCCCGAATAGGTCACCAGTTCAGCCGGAATGTCCTCCTTCTTCACTCCCGGATTATGCACCAGGAAGCTATCGATATGCGCCTGGACATCTTTCAGATAGTCCGGATTGGAAGGCCCCTTGTTGCTGCCCGCGCTGCCCGCGGCATTATAGCTCACGGCCGAAGGACGGCTCCAGAAATAGTTATCCCGGGTAAAGGTCTGTCCTTCCAGCGCATAGCCTACTACCTTCCCGTTGACGGACACAGTCTCGCCCTCCCCCTTTGCGGGGGCCAGCTGTGCAGCCCCCAGAATGACGAGAGTATAAATTCCACAAAAAAAGACCACACAGACTGCTGTTAGTCTCAATGCGGGTATAATATGCTGTTTCATGATTTGACGTTGTTTTTTAGAACCAAATAGATACTACCAGATCGATCAGCTTTATCCCGATGAAAGGTACGATCACCCCCCCAACTCCGTAGATCAGCAAATTCCTCCTCAGCAGGGCGCTTGCTCCGATCGGCTTATAGGCGATCCCCCTCAGTGCCAGCGGGATCAGCAGGGGAATGATGATCGCATTGAAGATCACGGCCGAAAGAATGGCGCTCTCGGGACTGTGCAGCTGCATTACATTCAAAGCTCTCAGGCCCGGTATACTAGCGATAAAGAGCGCAGGGACGATCGCAAAATATTTGGCGACGTCATTGGCGATCGAGAAGGTCGTCAGCGTTCCCCTCGTCATCAGCAGCTGCTTTCCGATCTCGACGATCTCGATCAGCTTGGTAGGGTCATTGTCCAGGTCCACCATATTACCGGCCTCCTTAGCCGCCTGTGTGCCGCTGTTCATGGCTACACCCACGTCAGCCTGCGCGAGCGCCGGGGCATCATTCGTTCCGTCTCCCATCATGGCCACCAGTTTCCCCCCCTGCTGCTCTCTGCGGATATAGTTCATCTTGTCCTCTGGCTTGGCCTCGGCGATATAGTCATCAACACCGGCCTTTTCCGCAATATATTTCGCCGTCAGCGGGTTGTCGCCGGTAACCATCACCGTCTTTACGCCCATCTTCCGCAACCGCTGAAACCGCTCCTGGATACCCGGCTTAATGATATCCTGGAGCTCGATGACGCCCAGGGCCTGGCCGTTACGGCTTACAGCCAGAGGAGTCCCGCCATTGGAGGCGATCTCCTTTACTTTATTATCGATCGACACGGGGAAGATATTCCCCTCCCGGTTGACGATCTTTTTTATTGCATCGGCAGCCCCTTTACGAATCCGCTTTACGCCGTCGAGGTCGATGCCGCTGCACCGGGTCTCCGCCGTAAAAGCCACGAACCGGGCATCCTTCAACGCATAGGAATGGGGATTGGCCTTCGCCAGCTCGATGATCGACTTGCCTTCCGGCGTCTCGTCGGCCAGCGAAGCCAGCACGCAGGTTTCCATAAAATCTGCTTCTTCGATACCTTCGGCCGGCCAGAAATGGGTAGCCTTTCTGTTACCGATAGTTATAGTACCCGTCTTATCCAGCAAAAGGGTATCCAGGTCGCCGGCCGTCTCGACAGCCTTGCCGCTCTTCGTGATCACATTCGCCCGAAGGGCCCTGTCCATACCAGCGATCCCTATCGCGCTCAACAATCCGCCGATGGTCGTAGGAATGAGACAAACAAACAACGAAATAAAAGCCGCTATCGTGATAGGCGTATTGGAATAGTCACCAAAAGGCTTCAGCGTCACACATACGATCACGAAGATCAGTGTGAAGCCTGCCAGTAAAATAGTCAGTGCGATTTCGTTAGGCGTCTTCTGCCTGCTGGCGCCTTCTACAAGGGCGATCATTTTATCGAGAAAGCTTTCTCCCGGTTCTGTCGTCACCCTTACCTTTATCTTATCGCTAAGCACCTTGGTACCGCCAGTTACAGAGGACTTGTCTCCCCCGGACTCCCGGATGACAGGCGCAGATTCACCGGTGATCGCACTCTCATCGATGGTGGCCAGCCCTTCTATGATCTCCCCATCCATCGGTATGATGTCCCCTGTCTCGGCCAAAAAGATATCACCCTTTCTTAGGTGAGATGACGGAATAACCTTCACTTCCCCGACAAAGATCTCTCCTACTGCAAAGATCTTTTTTGCAGGCGTATCTTCTCTCGTTTTTCTCAGGCTGTCGGCCTGTGCCTTTCCTCTTGCCTCGGCTATCGCTTCAGCGAAGTTGGCAAACAGGAGCGTAAAGAAAAGGATAATAAAGATCAGGATATTGTAAACAAGGTTACCCTGGCTCTTTTCTCCGGCAACGATCCAGAGACAGACCCCTAACATAATTACCGTTCCTATCTCCACGGTGAACATCACCGGGTTGCGGAACAGTATAGTCGGATTCAGCTTGACAAATGACTGTCTCAGCGCCTCCCTGACTAATTTAGGTTCAAATAATTTGTTGCTGCTATTATATTTGGTCATTTTGATCGGTTTTATAGATGTGCTACTTCATGCTGAAAAACTCCGCTATCGGCCCCAGCGCAAGCGCCGGAAAAAAGGACAGGGCCGCTACGATAATGATAACGGCAAAGGTCATGAGACCAAACGTGCCCGTATCAGTCTTTAGCGTCCCCGCGCTCTCAGGGATATATTTCTTTTTGGCAAGTATCCCCGCAATGGCTACCGGCCCTATTATCGGCAAATAACGGGACAGCAGCATCACAATACCGCAGGTGATATTCCAGAATGGGACACCGTCTCCGAGTCCCTCGAAGCCCGATCCGTTGTTAGCTGAAGAAGAAGTATACTCATACAGCATCTCCGAAAAGCCGTGGTAACCGGGGTTGTTCAGCCAGCCGGCATAGGTCTTCGTATCATGCGAATAGAGGTAAGAAGACAGCGCCGTAAACGACAGTATCAATAATGTATGCAGCAGCGCAATGATCGTCGCGATCTTCATCTCTTTCGCTTCTATCTTTTTGCCGAGGAACTCGGGCGTTCGCCCTACCATCAGTCCGCTGATAAAGACCGCAATGATGATAAAAATATAAAAGTTCAGAAAGCCGACCCCCACGCCGCCATAAAAGGAGTTGACCATCATTCCCCATAAGGCGAACATGCCGGTAAGAGGTGTAAAACTATCGTGCATGGCGTTGACCGACCCGTTGGATGTCACCGTGGTCGTGATCCCCCAATAGGCGGAGGCTGCCGGCCCGAACCGAACCTCTTTCCCCTCCATGCTGCCCGACGCCTGTATGGCCCCCATCTGACCAATGGCGGGGTTACCCTTCATCTCATAGTTCAATGCCGGGATCAGCAGACACAGGAAGCCCGCTGTCATGACGCCAAATATTACCCAGGCGAACCGCCTGCGCCGAAGTACATGTCCCAGCGCAAAGACCATAGCGATCGGAATAAGAATGATACTGATGTTCTCCACCATATTGGTGAAATAACCGGGATTCTCCAACGGCTGTGCAGAGTTCGCGCCGAAGAAACCTCCTCCGTTGGTGCCGAGCTGCTTTATGGCGACCATCGCGGCTGCCGGTCCACGGCTGACGTGGACGGTATCTCCCTGAAGGGAAATATAGCTGTCCTTGCCCTTGAAGGTCATAGGCGTACCGCTGAACAGGAGCACGAGCGCGACCACCACAGACAGGGGAAGCAGGATACGGGTGCAGGACCTGACGAAAAATGCGTAGAAATTACCCAGCTTCTCGGTCGTCCTTTCCTTCATCGCGAGGAATACTACGGCACAGACTGCCATCCCCGCCGCCGCGCTGATGAACTGAAACAGCATCAGCACCAGCTGTCCCAGATACGAGACCCCGGTTTCTCCGGAATAGTGCTGAAGGTTCGTGTTGCTGACAAAGCTGACGGTCGTATTGAAGGCCAGGTCGGCCGACATGGACGGATTACCGTCCGGGTTCAACGGCAGCCAGCTCATATTCATCAGCACCAGCATCGAGAATAAGAACCATACCAGGTTGATGGTCAGCAGCGCCGTAAGGTGTTGCTTCCAGTTCATTTCCCGGTCGGGCCTTATCCCCCCGAGCCGGTAGAAGATACGGTCCAATGGATTGAAAAGACGATCGGCCCAGGTCCGCTCATCCATGTATACTTTTCCGATGTATTTTCCAAGCGGAATAGCCAGCAGTACCGTGAGGAGGTACATTGCTACGACGCCCATTAGTTGCGTGTTCATGAAATTTAGTTTTTAGGCTTAGAATTTTTCCGGTTTCACAAGTACATAACAGAGGTAGATGAAAACCAGGATGGAAACGATGAATAACAGGGTCATAATGATTAGATTTTATCAAAAAAGTCGATAGCCTTATAGAACAGGGCAAAACTTACAAGCCCTGCCAGCAATAGAATCACTGTCAGCATTGGAATAAATTTCTTCCAGAAGGTCAAAAGAGATGCCCGGCCCGGCGTCGCCGCAGACCGGAAAAGCCAAATGCAGAACAGGCTTGACTTTTAGGGCGCAGACTTTATAATGGGCGGAAAAGGAGGTCTGAGAAAAACCTACCGAAATGAAAAGGTTTGCCGAAATGGGGGACGCCCGCAGCGCCCCGCCCGCCCCGGCCACGCGTTTCACCCCAACTTCTCGCGGTTCAAACACCCTTCTCCCTTCCGCGGTTCACGCTCGGTTCAAACACCCTTCTCCCTTCCGCGGTTCACGAGCGGTTCACGCACCCTTCTCCCTTCCGCGGTTCACGCTCGGTTCACACACCCTTCCCCCTTCCGCGGTTCACGAGCGGTTCACACACCCTTCTCCCTTCCGCGGTTCACGCTCGGTTCACACACCCTTCTCCCTTCCACGGTTCACGAGCGGTTCACACCCCATCCACAATTCACGCCTCGTAACTGAGCTTATATTCCTCTATTTTCCGGTAAAGCGTCGTCAGACCGATATTCAGTAGCCGGGCGGCTTCGGTCTTATTCCCCTTGGTATGATTAAGTACACGTTGTATATGCAGTTTCTCCACGCTGGCCAGGTCAAAGGCAGACAGCGGTCCCGTCGATCTCAATCCCACGGTCTGAAACTCGGAAGGCAGGTTGTCGACGGTCAGCTGTGGCCCATCGGAGAGGATAACGGCCCTTTCGATGATATTCTTGAGCTCGCGGATATTACCCTTCCACTCGTGTTGTTGGAGGCGGTCAAGGAATTCTTTGCTGATGCCTTCGATTCTTTTGTTCCCCTTGCCTGAAAATATGCGGAGATAAAATTCTGCCAGCATCGGGATATCCTTTTTACGATCACGCAGTGACGGCAAAAAGATCGTAAACACGTTGAGGCGATAAAAAAGATCTTCCCGGAAATGTCCGTCGTCGACGTCCTGTTGCAGGTCCCGGTTGGTGGCGGCAATGATGCGTACGTTGACCCGCGTGGGCTTGGTATCCCCAACCTTGATGAACTCGCTTGTCTCCAGCACACGCAGCAGCTTGGCCTGGAGGTCGATGTGCATCTCCCCAATTTCATCGAGAAACAGCGTCCCCAGATTAGCCTCTTCGATCAGGCCCTTCTTGTCTTTTGTCGCGCTGGTAAATGAGCCGGCCTTGTGTCCGAAAAGCTCGCTTTCGAGCAGCTCTTTGCTGAAGGCGCTGCAGTTGAGGGCGATAAAGGGTTTGGACGCCCGCTTGCTGCCGTTGTGGATGGCCTGGGCGAAGACCTCTTTGCCGGTCCCCGTCTCCCCCAGTAGCAGGACAGTGGCCTCTGTAGGCGCCACCTTCCGGGCCAGCGCAATCGCTTCTGTTATCAGGGTAGAATGTCCGAGAATGGTTTCGAATGTATACCGTTTACCCACCTGCTGCTCCAGCTGCGCTACCCGTTTTTGCAGCTGAACCTTCTCCATGGCCCGTGCCAGCAGGGGGATGATCTTGTCGTTGTCGTCGCCCTTGGTGATATAGTCGAAGGCCCCGTTCTTCATGGCCGTCACCCCATCCGCGATATTCCCGTAAGCGGTCAATAATATCGTTTCGACCGACCCGAACCGTGTCCGCAGTTCCCGCACAAACTCTATCCCATTGCCGTCCGGCAGCTTGACGTCGCAGAGCACCACGTCTATATCTTCCTTATCCAGAAGCCGCCCCCCGGCCTTCAACGTCTCCGCCTCCAGCACCGTATATCCCTCCAGTCGGATGATCCGGGCCAGCAGGGTACGCAATTTCTCCTCATCGTCAATTATCAGGACAATACCAGTTGACATTTTCCTATCGAATTAGACGTCAAAACTATTGGTTTTCCACCAATCTCTCCAAAATCCCTCCCTCCTCATCTCCAAAACCCACTCTCCTCAACCTCAAGATCCTCCATTTCTCTTCCCCAAAATTCCTCCCTCCCACCGCCAAAAACCCCCTAATTCCCAAACCAAAATCCCTCCATTTCCCCCAAAAACCATACCTTTGCCACCCTTCGACACACACCCGGCTCACCCCACGGTGCGCCATCCCCGCCGCCGCCCCGCGCGGCAAGCGGCACCAACCAGGAGAGGTGGCAGAGCGGTCGATTGTGGCGGTCTCGAAAACCGTTGTGCGGGCAACCGTACCGAGGGTTCGAATCCCTCCCTCTCCGCAGATTGAATTTTCAAATCGTATTAAGGGCTCGTAGAACGCTGGTTCTCCGGGCCCTTTTTCAATTTTCCACTGCAAGTTGATCCAAAGGATTTCAAGGTTCATGGAGCCTGATTCGGTGCCTCTTTCCTTGTCGGAATTTTGGTGCACCGATTCGCACGAAAGGGCCTCCCGCCCAGCGATTCCCAACAATCAACCGCTCTTGGTGACGGACGTAAAACCGATTCAAAAAACCAAAAAATCAGTGGAACATGGAAAATCGTATCAGCACGCTCTTTTATGTCAGGACCTCGAAAAAGAGCAGCGACGGCCTGGCTCCCGTCTACCTCCGGATCACCGTCAACAGCCAGCGGCTCGAACAAAGCGTTCAGCGGTTCGTCGATCCCGCGCAGTGGTCTCGCGCGGCGGGGCGGTTGAAAGGAAACACGTCCCAGGCCCGGCAGCTGAATTTGTATCTCGACACCCTATCCAGCAAAGTCCTCCAAATGGAGCGCGAGATGGTGATGGACAGCGTCACCGTCAATTTTTCGAATTTCCGCGAAAAATGGCTTGGTCTCACCCAGCCCGCCCGTTTACTTCTCGAAGTTTTCCAGCAGCACAATGATCAAATGGCCGCGCTCTTCCGGGTGGGCAAGGACTATTGTGCGGCGACACTCGACCGCTACAATACCTGCCGGGATCATGTGAGAGCTTACATCCAATGGAAATACGGAACGGAGGATATCGACATCAAAAAGCTGGATTTCGATTTTGTCACCGATTTGGAGTTTTGGCTGAAAACTCACCGGAACTGCGCCCATAACACGACTTTGAAATATATCAGCAATCTCAAAAAAATCGTGAACGACTGCATCCGCAAGGGTTGGTTGACCCGGGACCCGTTCGCCGGGTTCAAACGGACCAAGCAAGAAGTGAAGCGGGAAGCGTTAACCGAGCTGGAACTGGAAAAGATCGGTTCCAAGGTTTTCCCAACCGACCGGTTGAATCTCGTTCGCGACATCTTTTTGTTTTCGTGCTACACCGGCTTAGCTTATGCGGATGTGAAGAAACTCCGCCGGTCCGAGATTGCTCAAGGCATTGATGGAAATTCTTGGATTTTCACCCATCGGCAAAAAACCGACACCCAATCGCGAATACCCCTCCTTCCGCCCGCGAGGGCGATTATGGAGAAATACCAGGATTTGCCGCCTTGCTTCGATTCCGGCCAAGTCTTGCCGGTTTTGAGCAATCAGAAGATGAACGCCTATTTGAAGGAAATTGCAGATGTCTGCGGGATTCCCCGAAATCTTACTTTTCACATAGCCCGCCACACTTTTGCCACGACCGTCACTTTAAGCAACGGCGTGCCCATCGAATCAGTGAGCAAGATGCTGGGTCACCGAAACCTAAAGACGACGCAGCACTATGCGAAAGTGCTTGACAAGAAGATAAGCGAGGACATGCGAGTTTTGCAATGGAAATTCGGAAAATCTAAGACAGACCTTCAAATTCACTCCGAAGGTCCTTTGACAAAAAGTCGATAGGATAACCCATTTCTCCGCGCCAAGCTTGATCCGGCAAATATTCTTCAGGCTCTACGTTCTCATAGTACCCGTTAACAAATAACTTACTATCAAAATCGACAAAAAATTTAAGTCGCTTATTTTCCGCGGGCACATCGACGGCTAATTTGAAATCACGTGGACTGACTTTGTCGTTTTCGATCGCCTTTAAAAAATTTTCGACTTCCGGGTCCGTTACAGTGAGCACGCCATTCCTGAAATTTACTGATTCAGGCTGGGATCGAAATCCGGGATCATATTTGTCGTAGTTCAATATCCACCAGCCAAGCGGCAGGGCATAAAGAAAATAAGAATCTCGGAATTTAATGCATCCTATTAGGTAGTCTGTATTTAGCTTGTTAACGAGGTCTGTCATAGCACAAAATAGTAGAATTTGGACAAAAATCTTTCCGTACCTGCCCTCCGTACTGAAACACCAGCCTTTCCCGACTGTAAATTTATTCAAAAACAATGGGGAAGCTACTTTATCTTATGGACAGCGATCAAAAGCCGTCGCCGTCCCAACTGGTCACAATAAAAGATCTGGAGGAATTCCGCACCAAAATGCTGATGGACATAAAAATGTTGCTGGAAGGCCATCTAAACAGAACCAGCAAACGCTGGCTTAAATCCTACGAAGTGAGGAAAATGCTGGGCATTTCACCTGGGACTTTGCAGACCCTGCGGAACAATGGCAAGATACCATTTACCAAGATTGGCGGGCTGACCTATTATGATGTTGCCGAAATTGACCGTCTCTTAACTGCCCAAAAAAGGGAACCTTGAAATGGTTACCCGGAGGGGTGTCCTAAAAGGGGGGCTTCCTTTACGGTTTTCGGGCCTTTTTTAGGCATAAATCTCGGGGGTGAGTGCGCCTTTGGTCGCGCGCAACAAGATGTATTTTCAGCGCTAATTATCGCTTTTTTTATGGCCTTCGGTTGCCAATTTGAGGCCCCATTAAGGGGGCCAGTAAGATGTACTTGGCGTGCTTCAAAATCGCATTTCAGGCATTCTTCAATATTGCATTAAAGGGTCAATGTCCGGCGGAACCCGCACTTAAATTATGGAAAATTGACTTTATCAACTCTCTTATATTAAGCGAGGGTCTATTTTTATAAAATTTGTCAGTGCCTTAGTGAAATCTTACATTAGAAGGTTTTTATTAAACTAGGTTTTAATGAAATTCAAGGTAATTTCCTTTTGGTTCGCAAATGCAATTCTTTTAACATCTTGCAGTCAACGTAAATATAGGTCGTCGTTTGATTGTTCAGGAATCCTGGTTGGGAAAGGAATTCCATTCCGCGATACCCTCAGCTATCCCACATCATATCGTGATTATACCTACTTGTTTGCTAAGCAATTAAATATTCCAAACATTAACGCTGGTGACAATGATTCTACGCTTCGCATATGGTTATGGCAAAACGATACGGTTTCCATTCTAAATATTGAAAAACACGGATCTACAGGAACTTCTCACCTTGTAAGTTTCACCAGAATTGGTCCGCCGCCAAAATCTGAATTAACGATAACTCGTTGTTCGACTACGAACGCGCCGCGTCATGGGTGGGAAAGCTTTTTTGATACGCTGAAGTGTGATGATATTCCCTTTATCCCAGATGGCAAGCCGAACTACCAACTCGATTATGATCTGACTAGTGGTGGCAGGATTTATATTGAATGGCAACAGGGGCTTCACTATAGATTTTACAGTTATTTGGAGCCCGGCTACTTTCAGTATGTTGACTCCAATGCTGCCAAATTGCATCGCTTCCTGATTTATCTTCAAAATGAATTTTCCATCAGTGTCTATGAAGATTTGACCCGATTGGCCGAAATCCCAATCCGACCAGGTAAAACAATTTCCCGGGAAGAATATAGATATATGCGCGATAATAAATTTATAGATTCAGGGGAAAATGTTTTGCAAATTTATGGTGATTTTACAAGGTATACTGCCATTCTTACTAACAAGCGTATTGGAGATTATTTTCCTCGTGCAATCAATTTGGGCGATAGCGTTTACGAATATGTATCGATTGCTAACCTGAGACAGGTTAACCTCAATTTTTCCTCGCGGGGTAACGACACCTTTAGAATATTGAGTCGGGATGGGTCGAACTTTACTTTGAGGTTGGGAGGTTCAAGACAGCAGCGAATGGATTTTTTTGATTCTGCGGATCTATACATTCGTCGAGCCCGAATATTGCGGGAACGTATTACCTACTGAGTATTATAAATCTGCGGTCTGATCCTGGGCGGCCGGAAACTGTCTGCGCAGAATGCCCAAAGAAGGTCGCGCCCTGCGGGCTTGTTGCCATCCTGCCCCTTACCTACACTTCTTGGCGTGCGCATGGGCGGGGAGGGCGCTTCTTGCGCGCCCGGCAAGATGTATAAATGTCCACCAAAATGAATTCTTCGTCCATTTTGACACGCTTTCATTCTTCAGACACGATCATCCAAAGGCAATTCTTTGCGAAACTGGCTTTTAAAAAATACGGTACATTAAAGCCAGAGATCGACAGTTTACTCAGTCGACATCCCAGAAAATAGCCCGCCGCGAATATCTACAAGCAATTGAAGCGCACAAGAATGAACAATTAATAAAGATAAAGGGCAGGGCAACCCAAGGTAAAACTATGCTCGTCGTCTCCAAATTGGATGAGTTTGAAGTACTTTAATACACAATGCTAGCAAGTTTAACTCGGTCCCACCTTTAATAGATTAAGCAATATAACTATGTCCAATTTGCCCAACCAGTCTCAATATCCAACGGTAAAAGACCCTGATTTAGTAGGCACCTATCCGGCTAGCGCAAAGGCAGGCGGCGGCTATGTTTGGGATGAAGTCCTCGAATACCGAGTCTGGTGTCATCCAGAGAGGGGAGGTACAGATTTAGATGACAAAAACGATTATTATTGCCCATTTGTCACTTACGAAGAGGCACTTGAATTTTTTGAGCAGAATCCAGGAACTGAAAGTCCGCTGGCGCTCATATTACAGCAAGAATACATCGACGAACCAGCGCCCGGCCAATACATTCATAAAGTCGAAAAGCGGGTAACCGAGTGGCCCGTTGAATTCCTAAAACGGCCAAGAAGGAATAGCGATACTATCCCTAATTTTCTGTCTCCTAATGCGCCTGCAAACAGACTGGATATTTTGCGTGGATTGGTATAAGGTTGGCTGCAAACCCCAAACCCTGCAAAGGGCGGTCGAAGGTATATGCATCAAAGCGCCTCGCGCCTTTGATTCCACCATAAAAAAGTGAAATGCCAAGCATCTCTAAGATTGAAAAGCAAAGAAATATACGCCTTCCCGAAGTATATAAGGACTTTTACGACCTTTGTTCTTATTCTATCCCTAAAAGCCTGATAGGGACTGATCTTTTAAATGAACGGCCAGAATTGAATGAATGGGCAGCCGAGCTTTTGTCGGAAGATGGAGTAGAGAATTTCTTACACCCTGATGATCTTGTCTTTATGATGCATCAAGGATATATGTTCTGGTACTTCAATGCTGACGGCAATTCAGACCCAATCGTCTATGGATATTTTGAGAACAAATTGAAGCCAGAGGCCATGGGGCCCTTTTCGGAATTCATTAAGGAATATGTTATTAGTCATTAAGACTTCCTTTGCGTTTGAATAAAACCAAAAAAATGTTTATTTTGTGACTGAAAAATAGGAGTTTATGTATTCAGAAGCGCGAAAAATGCACCTCATTGAAGATCTTATTAAGGTCAAGAACGAGGCGGTATTAATACAAATCGAAAGCATTGTAAAAAAAGCCGCCAATAGCCAGGAAGCCACCCGGCCTTCTGCGCATGACCTCGTAGGTCTGTGGAGCAAGGAGGATGGAGAAGCAATTGAAAAGGCTATTGAGGAAGGTTGCGAGCAAATTCACCCGGATGACTGGAAATAGGTTTGCTCTTGATACTAATATAGTTTCCGCCTGGTTGAAAGGGGAAACCACAATTGCGGACAAGATCGACGCCGCCGAATCCGTCTTCCTGCCAATTATAGTGATCGGCGAACTATACTACGGTGCCGGTTTTTCCTCGCAGGTCGCTAAGAATACACAAGACATCAAAAAGATAACCGAGCGGTATCCGCTTTTATCCATAGACGAAGACACCACAATAATATACGGCTCTATCAAAACCGGCCTCAGGAAGAAAGGAACGCCGATCCCGGAAAATGATATTTGGATTGCAGCTATAGCTATCCAAAACGATCTCACCCTGACGACCCGAGACAAGCATTTCAATGAAATCGAAGGGCTCTCCTTGATTGCTTGGTAACAACCTATAATTTTGTCGGCGAATTGAATCCAATTGACTAAATTTGAATAAGTTCATTGCCAAATTGCAAGGTGGACAATTCGGTGCCCAGTCAGCAGCAAGCGAGCTAAATTATTGAAAATAAATCCGGAGAGCGACCAGGTTCGAATCCCTCCTTCTCCGCTGAGCCTCATAGAATATTGTTTACCAATACGCTATGAGGCTTTTTTACAAAGTCGATTTTCTCCCGAACCTGACTTGAATGTATAAACGAAATATTCCACACCATACTCATACCTATTTTGCTCCTTCCGCTGGAGCTACCGCACCCTTTTCGATCCAAAGTTTGAATTTGGTTGTAAAATCCTCATAACATAGGCTTCACCGGAAGCGGCCTTCAATAACAGGCCAAACACCACCAATAACAATGTTCTTTTCATTTTATGCCAAACCTTAAAAATCATATAATGCAAATCTCCGTATCGCCGGCGTCTGCGCCGCATCAATAACCCTCAACCTGAATCGGGCAGCCTCAACCTCCGGGATACGCTGTATCCGCTTATGCCCTATGGATATCCCCATAGCAATCTCCTGCCACCGGTCATCAACCAGCGCTTCAACGACATAGCTTCGTACATTCTCACCCTTCGATTGATCTTCCATCAGCACAATATGGTTCACCTTCACCGGGGCAGCAAATTGCAGTTCCACCTCATTTCCTGCGCCGCTGGTCGCTCCGACCGCCTTGCCGAACCGCTCCCTGACCATCCTTCCAAAGCCTGCAAAGCGGGCTTCATCGGCGGCAGGAAATGACCCGGAAGTGTCGATGGCCATGCCGATCAGCATATTGCTGTTATTACCCACCGTAGAATAATACAATTGGAACAGTTCATTCGCCGACAGTACTTTGTCCTCCTCTCCGGCCTTCCAGAACCAGCCTCCGCCCCAGGCGGACTTCTGGCGGTTGGGGAAATCGGACTCTGCCGTACACCATATCGCTCCATTGGGATCGCCATGCAGATCCTTTATCTCCACCACTCCATTGGAAGCCGTAACGGCGTCCGCCCGGCTCCACAGGGGATAAGGCGCTTTGCCGGATTCATTGCCAACCCACCGGATCAGGTTATCGCAGGAAGAAGGGCCCTGGAACAGGATCGCCTGCGGCTGGTAGCGTTTCACCAATGCCGCTGCCTCATCCGAGATGCCTCCCTTCGACGTGGCCAGCACCCCACCATCGAACCAGATCTCGAATAATTTCCCATACTGCGTCCACAGTTCGGTCAATTGACCCAACACGATCTTGTTATACGCCCGCATCGAGTCCGGCGAATGAAGATCATTGTTATGAACCCCCAGGTAAGTATTGAACCCCGTGCTGCAATAGATGCCCGGGCTTACGCCGTATTTCTTGCAGCTGCGGATAAAATCTGCCACCACGTCCCCATGCCCATCCTTCCATAGCGTATGGCCGATATGATAGTCATATTGCCGGGTCGGCCAGAGGCTGAAGCCGGAAGAATGCTTGGCAACCAGGATCGCATATTTAGCGCCTGCTTCGCTTGCGGCCCGGATCCATTGGTCGGTGTTCAGCTTCGAAGGATGAAAAACAGATAACGCGGGCAAGGTCTCTTTGCGGTCATAATCGAAGGAATCCGGCAAGAATATAGGGATATCCAGGTGAATGATCACCCCGATCTCCTTATCGGCCCAGGCCAGCTGCGGGCCGGTGGGAAGCGGCTGCCGCCGGGTTTGAGCCGGAGCGGCGTTCCACCACTCAAATAATAATACGACGATCAGCAAATGTTTCATATCCTGGTTAGAAAGCATAAAGACGCACCGGTCCGTCATAAGGACTAGTCGTTTATTATTTTTATTCCTGTTGTTTAAACGATAGCATTTCATAACTTTAATTCCTGTAACCCGACTATAACGCGAAATGGATAAGGACTGCTGCCATACGGAAAAACAGCTGCTTCAGAAAATATCGGAGTATCCCGTGGCGGAATACCTCGAGAATGCGCTGGAGGAAAAGGACATGCTCCCAGGTCATATCCTTGCTCTCACGCAGATGCAACAGACCCTGCAACGGGCCGTGACTCTGCTCCCTCCTCAGCAGAAACAAGCCTACCTGCTCAGCCGGGAAGAAGGGCTGCCGCATAGTGAGATCGCCCAGAAAATGAATCTTTC
>Ga0105239_10003942_pt1 | contig 17981 bp, 21 predicted proteins | sample KBSC44metaG_FD_92761 | JGI IMG/M metagenome (GOLD analysis project Ga0105239, IMG submission 92761) | Corn rhizosphere microbial communities from Kellogg Biological Station, Michigan, USA - KBS C4-4 metaG | ecosystem: Host-associated > Plants > Roots > Rhizosphere > Soil | place: Michigan, USA...
ATATAAATCAGCGACTAACAATCTCTCAAAACTTGTGCCCAGCCAACTTTGTTTTTCCCTAAACAATTGATGGAGATCGGGCAGATATAGTTCAATTGAATTAATTATTGTTTTTGCCTTCCACACAAATATTCCCGAGTTCCACACGTATTCCCCACTGGCAAAGAATTCTGCCGCTAGTTGGGCATCTGGTTTCTCTGTGAATGCCTGTACTTTATGCACCGCAGATTGCGCAGTTGTTTCATCAAACTTAATATATCCATAACCCGTGTTGGGGTATGATGGCTTAATACCTATGGTTACCAGTGCATCATGTTTCTGAATGAATTGCAGTGCTTTATAACAAACTGCTTCAAACTCGGCCTGATCGAGGATCAGATGATCAGAAGGTGCTACAATGACAGAAGCATTTCTGTCGCGTTGCAGTATTCTGAAAGATGCATAGGCAATGCACGGCGCTGTATTTTTTCTGTCGGGCTCTGCCAGAATATTTTCTCTTTGCAGCAAAGGCAGCTGCTTTTCTACAATGTCAACATAATCTGTGGATGTTACTACATAAATGTTCTCACTGGGCACCATTTTCTCAAAACGCTTAAACGTTTGCTGAATCAATGTTTCGCCTGTTCCCAGTAAATCGAGGAATTGCTTCGGATAATCTGTTCTGCTCACGGGCCAAAAACGGGAACCAATGCCACCGGCCATAATAACCACATACGTAGATTGTTGCATACGTTCTATTTTTAAATCAGCTTAAATAATTAAAGTATGGTTTGCAATCGATAGTATCCTGTTTCTTGCAACAATACTGCCAGTTGCTGACTGTGTTTTACATGTTGCCGCTTCAATCTTTCGTTTAATAACAGGTACAAAATATTGGTGAACTTTTTACGCAGAAAATAAAAATCTGCCGGATTTATTTTATCGAATAACTCATTTGCTGCCGAATGATTACCTTTTTTTAGTAGTGCCATTGCACGCAGCAGATTAAAATATTGAAGGAATTTTTTCCGGCCAGTATCATCTTTTTCTTCTTTATAATTTTTAATGGCAAAGTCAGTGTAATACAATCCTTCTTCACTAAAACCTGTTAATATAAGCGCCTCCGCCATATACAATTCAAATCTTGGAAATGAAATACACTTATCGGTTGGATCAGAAACACTGCAATGATATTTATAGGCATCCAGTATAATATCCTCAGCCGGTAAATTTGCCGCATGCGCATTATATAATAAGGTAGCAAAATAACGCCCGCAAATAAAAGGCTCAGTTGAATCATTTGGCTTATGTTGCGAAACTATCTCTGCATGCTTCTTTGTTAGTGTATCATTGTCTGTTAACCAGTAACGGAAAGTAAGCAACGAATGGGCAAACACCTGAGCGCTTGGATTTTGTTTTTCTGCATAATAATACCGCAACCCATCACCGTAGTACGAATTCAGTTTGTCGATATTTACAAACTGCTCGAAATAAAATTCCTGTCCGTTTTTCGTTTTTGCAATCTGACTCTGAAACTTATCTGCCAGAAACTGATTACGATTTAAAAAGCTGAGTGTATTCACCACTACACTTATAAAAGCGTTATCATTCTGATCTTTAACTGCAACATCACGAAAAAGGGAAACCATAAAATGAAGTACACTCTCGGCATCGGGTGTTGTATCAGATTCTTCTTTCTTTAAAACAATCACCTCGTCAACCGAATGAAAACCACAATACTTCGAAAGAATGGTAAGTGTTGAATGGGAAGGCGGGTATGTAGCTTTAACAAGACCAAAAAAACGGCGCAGTGTATTAGGATTTAACTGGCATTTGGTTTTTTGGTACACGTCGTAGCTTAACTGAATACAATCTCTCGATGACACTATACTACGACCAAATATGTGCTCAATCTCTGTTTTAATCAGCGCTTCTACCTGGTATTTCATTGCTGTAAGAGTATTAGTTTGCCCTACAATCAACACTATTGCTTTTCAAATTGTATTTTCAATGCAAAAGCAACCGCTGATTATTCATATGGAATGGACAATAAACTCTTTGAGAAATTTAAAAACGCTGTTCAATAAAATTAATCACCCCACACGCCGTTCTCTTGTTCTTTATTGTTCAGCATTTATTTTCCTGAAGGAATCGCTTCATTAAATGCAAATTACACGCCCGTTCAAAACGTATCTTTTTTACCACAATCCATATAGCCATAAAAAACATTTATCTATCGGGGTTCAATCATCCTGTACACTTCAATACCAGAGGTACTTCTATAAAGAAGTGCCTTTGATAAAAAGCAAAAAAATTAAGCAACGACATGCATTACTCAGAAGTTATCAACATTGAAAAAAATCAAGAAATTGTTGATTAAAGATCAATCGGTTGGGTATTTATTTACCCAAACCTGATTTAATTTTGTGAAGAAGCCTCCAAAAAATTCTCGCATTGGCTCATTTACTGTATATAGTTTTTATTGTTATGCTTTCGTTAAGCATCGTTAACAAAAGCAAAAAGCAATATTTACACGGGAGAAGTATAAATGTGAGGAACAATGGAAAAAATGCTACAGAAGTTATTCTCAGAAAGGATTCGTTAAACTTTGTTGGGTATTTGTTGGGTCCTTGTTAGGTATTCAGTGGGCATTGTACGGAGAGGGACCCAATAAATACCCAACAAAGCCCTAATGAGGTATCAACAAGTTTTTACTCAAACATACAAATGGCAGTTGTCTTTTGAACCGGTTTGCCATTCTCGATCCTCATGGCCATAAACATCACCACTACTTTATTGGTGTTATGAATGTGACCAATGTCGAACGAAACGGATGTCAAATTCATTTTTTCCAGATCGACGTCACTGCCTCCGGCATCATCGTAGGTGTAATGATAACCAACCCAAGGGCTTTTAAAAGGGTTGTCTTCGTTTTCAGATCCTGATTTATTGGAGAAGGTTACCTGCTTGCCATTATATAAGGCAACATTTAAGGAGATATTAAACTTGAGTGAGTCTAATGCCTTTAACAAACCTTCGCCCTGAAAGGAAAGGGTATTCTTTTTACGCTTTATTACCAGTGTTTCTTCACCGGTTTTTATCAGCTCGGGTTTCTTTGATTTGGCATCATCCATTTGAGAATACTCATCAAACTCTTCTTTGGTTAAGCCGAACTTTTCGTAGATGAGACCTGAATCCAGTTTAGCGGTTGCCAGTGAATCGCGAAACCATGCTTCGTTTTGCTTCATGGCCCTGGTTACTTTACCGGAAAGCTCCAGTTGCCGGGGACTGATATTCGACTTTATGCTCATGATATCGGCGGTGTGCTTGCCGGGTTGCAGCCATTGTTCAATATCCAGCTCAGACTGGCAATATCCAAAAACGCAGAAAAAGGATACGAAAAAACAGGTTAATGTAATGGTTCTCATATAATATCGAAGCATAGCGCCAAGATATAATACATTTTTTAAAAGCACAACTTTGGGGGTCGCCGCTTATAAAATACAGGAAAATCTGCAGGCTCCCCGCCATAAAAACAATTATTTTCTCAGTCGCCATTTTACTGCTGACATACTGTTGTCATCACTCCCTGTTTTCTTTGTAGTATCAAAACAATACAACTATGGTACACGAAAAAACCGCCCCTCAAACAAAAGAAACCGCTATAGCCTATTTAATGAAAAATTATGCAGATTATAATCTGTGGGCCAATACCACGCTGATAAACTTTCTAAAAGCCAAACCGGCCGCCCTTCTGGAGCAGGAAGTACCATCCAGCTTTCCCAGTGTACGTCTTACCCTGCTTCATATGTGGCAGACAGAGTGCTACTGGCTGTCTATTATAAAACATGAAACTCCGCCACCAGCTAAAGCATTTAGCGGCACTATAGAAGATGTATTTAAGATGCTTATTAAAAGCTCCACGGAGCTGGCGCGGCTTATCCGTTCCATGACAGAAGTTGAGCTGCAGGAAAGAACACTCATTGAAAGCCCCTGGTTCCGGTGCGACTTCCGCAACTTTGAATACATTATGCAGGTAGCCAATCACAGTACCTACCATCGCGGACAGGTAGTGACCATCGGCCGCAATCTGGGATTTACAGATGCCCCCAATACCGATTATAACTTCTATAATATAGATGGGAAAGACGCTTAATGGGTAAGGCAAAAAACTAAACGCTGAATGCTTAACGCAAATACATTACGCGTTCGGCATTCAGTGTTCGACATTCAATATTCAGCATTAGGCATTAATCGGTCAGCATTAATCGAAGGACTCCTGTGCGGGCGCAATGCAATCATTCCCGGCAACGATTGCATAAATTAAGGTGCTGTAACTAACGCTAACTAGTTAGTACATGTGCTATATTTATCAGGAACCATTTTTATAACGATTAAATTGCCTTAAAGTATGAAAAAACAAACCAGCGCCCTGGCGCTCATGATCCTTTTTGCCAGTTGCCTCAAAACTACAGAGCAACCTCCAACAACTTCCTCTTCTTCTGATCGCACAGCACAAGCAGCAGCATCTTTTTCATCAGTAGCAGCAGCCAGTACTACAGTTACTACTGAATCGGCATTGAAAACAGCCGTGGCCAATGCAAAAGCAGGTGACATCATCACTATCAGCGGCACTATTAAATTAACCAGTACCCTTCAGTTACTGAACAGCGGAACGTCAAGTTCAAAAATTAATTTAACAGGCGGTACCCTCGATGGTTCCGGCATTTCATCGGGCTGGGTTGTAAAATGTAATGGCAGTTACTGGAACATTACTAATATGACTATTAAGAACGGTCCCAGTTCAGGCCTGGTTTTCCAGAGTGGTGGTTATAATTATACGAATAATGTTACCACAACAGGTAATCACGACACCGGTCTGCAAGTGTACAACGGTGGGCATAACGACAATATTACCTACAGCTATTCCAACGAAAATTATGATGTTGCAAATGGTGGAGAAAATGCAGATGGGTTTACTTGTAAATTATCAGGCGGTTCCGGTAACCACTTCGATCATTGCACTTCCAATCATAATTCAGATGATGGCTGGGACCTGTACGGACAACCTTATACCGTTACTATAACCAACTGTACTTCTACCAACAATGGTTATGGAACCAACGGCGATGGCAACGGTTTTAAACTGGGTAGCGCAGGCCAAAGCGTTCCTCATACTGTAACTAACTGCACAGCCAGTTACAACCATGCGTGGGGCTACGATGGCAATGGCAATACCGGACACATCACTACTACCGGAAGCGGTGGCACAGGTAATGGATCAGGATTATTTACCCGTATCTATTAATCGAAGCCTTTTTAAAACAGCAGTGGCGCAGAAAACCCTGAGTGAAGTTGAAGGGTTCTGCGCCTCTGTGTATTTACGGTTATATTATTATTTCGCGCCGGCCTGCTGCAGCATATGAACGATATTCTGTTCATCTGCCCGCTTTGCATGGTCTAATGCTGTTTCGCCGTTTTCATCTTTTATATTCACATCGGCTTTACGATCGATCAATAACTTTACGGTAGCTTCATTCCGGTTTCGGCAGGCAGCCATCAGTGCCGTAGCCTGATAGGTTGTTTTGGCATTTATCTGAGCGCCGTGATCTATCAGCAATCCCGCCAGATCGGTATACCCCTTTGTGCAAAGCATCATCAATATGGTTTCCTTATCGGTGAGATTGAAATTTATATCGGCCTTGTTTTCTATTAACAGCTTTGCCACATTATAATGATTGTTCAGGCAGGCATATACAAGCGGCGTTAATTTTTCTTTGCTCACCGCATTTACCTGGGCATTGTTTTGTATCAGCAGAGAGGAAATTTTTTCAAAGCCATAAGTGGCGCTGTACATTAAAGGAGTAACGCCATCCATATTAACCGTATTAACATCAGCGTTTCTGTCTATTAACATTTTTACAATGTCTTCATGCCCTTTCATAGAGGCAAGTGCGAGAGGTGTTTCGCCAAACCGGTCCTTTTCGTTTATACGGGCACCGTTTGTCAGCAGCAGGTGTGCAATATCTTTCTGCCCCAGAAAAGCCGCCCACATCAGCGCTGTACGTCCTTCTTTATCTGTTTGATTGAGATCTATATGATGCTCCTTTATTAGGTGGTCTACACTTCCAATATCATTTTTCTTTACAGCGTCAAACAGGTTCAGATCAAATGCATGGCAATGGGTGAGAAATAGCAAACAAATAAAAGCAATCGATAAAGTGTAATATTTCATCTGTACAAAGTTGCCTGAAAAAATTTGTTCTTTCTTACTAACACAAACACCCAGCTGAGTAAGTTACAAACAAATTTTAATCAGGCAACCTCATTAACATATCGGTAGTTTATTGTATCTTTTTGGGCTCCACTAATTTTGTGAGCTGTGAAAGCGTAAAAGCACCAATAGCCATTACCAGATCACGCACTGCCACATCGAAGTACTGTCCGCTGATAATTAACTCCAGCGCAATACAAATAAGCCATATCATTACAATATAAGCACCCACGCGGGGTTTTACTAAAACAATTAAGCCTGCTATAATTTCTATAATACCCACTATTTTCATAAAAGCCGAGGCCGGGAAGGGAAGCGTGGCAATAACGTTCTTACCCAAATAATCTGTCCAGTTTGTGAGCAGGTTGGTAAATTTGTCAAGCCCCGCAACAATGGGCACCAGGCCATAGGTAAGGCGCAGCGTGCTTTGTAGTTGTTTGATTGTAGCCATAATAAAAGTTTTATACCTATTGGATCAAACACCTGTGAAAAGGTTACAACAGATATTTTTTCTAAAAGCTGTAACGTTTTACAGTCTCGCTAATCTAAAATGTAATATGATGAATCAGAAAGCAGTATCACACTCCTGCGATCTTCCTGATACAGAGCTGGTAACCCGCATACTGGCCGGGGAAAAACAATTGTTTGAACTGATCATGCGCCGCCACAACGAGCGGCTGTTCAGAATAGGCATGACAATACTAACGAACAATGCAGCCGTGGAAGAAGCCATGCAGATCGCCTATATAAAAGCATACGAACATCTGCAGCAATTTGCACAACGATCGGCCTTTAGTACGTGGCTTGTAAGAATATTTCTGAACGAGTGTATGGCCATGAAAAACCGGCAACATAAAATAGTAACCAATGAAGTTGAAAAGCAGCTCGAAAACTCAAGCAACATGAAAACGCCTGCCTCGATATTAATGAATAAAGAACTGGCTAATGCCCTGGAAGACGCATTGGCACAGTTACCCGAAGGATACCGGACAGTTTTCGTTTTAAGGGAAATAGAAGATATGTCGGTGAAAGAAACCGGCGAAGTGCTGGGCCTTGAAGAATCCAATGTAAAAGTGAGATTAAACAGGGCCAAAACAATGTTGCGTCAAAACCTGAGTGGCTACATGAAAGAAAACATTTATGCGCTGCATTTAAGCAGGTGCGATTATATTGTAAAGAATGTAATGACCGCTTTAAATATCCCCTATTAAACGCTGTTACTATTTAACCAGTTGCAACGTTTCTGACTTATTATTATACGTCAATTTTAAAACATACACGCCGGCCGATTTTAAATAGCTGTCATTAAACGTAAAGGTATGCGAGCCGGTTTCCTGCCTGCTGTTCAGTAATGTGCCCACCAAAGCGCCTTCAGCATTATACAATGCCAGTTGCACATTGGAAGGGACCAGCAGATTATAGCTGGCTGTAATTTTTCCTTTAACCGGATTAGGGAATACCGCCAAATGTGTTACTCTTGCATTGGCCGGTATATCGCTGGCTGCTGTTACTGTATAATTACTCTCAAAACAACCCAGATCGGGCGCTGATCCATTGTACGGGAAACCGACATCAAGGCCCTTATCTATACAATCGCTGCCAGATACCAAACGCATAAAGTCGTTAGCCGGTAAACTTCCATCAGCCTGCCGGGGCGCTGTTAACAGACTTAGATCAACACTTAAAAAATCATCACTGCTGACTGTTACCGGTAAATTGAAATAGTTGGTGTCTGCATTGGAAAGGGTAAAGTCGATATTACTGTATTCGGTGCTTCTTGCACTTAAACCCAGATTATTCTTCATGTTATGACCATAACCCGGCACATCGGTAGAATAATCCGTGCTTCTGTTCAGCATATTGAAATTTACTGCATTATTATAGGCTGAATTATTATACCAGTTATTTCCACCTAAATGGTGATTGGCATAAAACCCATTGGCCTTGTTCTTTACAGCCAGGCAAAATTGAATCTGATGGCGGGGAATAACAGGCGGCACATTACTGAAATTTGTTACGCCAAAGCCTCCTCCTTTAAATCCGTTGCCATCGCCCAAACTGGTAAAGGAAGTGGAATAACCATTATAAAAACTCCAGCAATTTTCAATAGTTACAGCTTCCATGGCATTGATTAAATCATAGCCGTCGTCGCTGTTAAACCATGCTCTGCAACCCCGGAATACATTATTTGTATATCCTACGCCTTGTTTATTTGGATGACAGCCAAACCCATCGACATTACCGCCTAGTTTGTTTTCAGAAACATTGTCCCAGTTGTTCCAGGCATCGCAATTTAAGATGAGATTATTGCCACCTTTGGTAAGGTAAAAGCCAATGGCCATACCATCGTGCATGCGCAGCAGTTCATAAATATTATTGCTTCCCTGATTTTCGAAACACTCGCTTTGGGTATGCGTGGTAATGGTAACCTGCACACCGGTTACTTCAATACCTTTTAAATAGATCCATGAAGCATTCACCTGAAAAGCAGTAATACGGTATCCTGCCGGTGTAATATTCGTGTAATCGAATACAGGTTGTTCGCCGGGATAAGCCCAGTAATTAATACGGTGACCCGATGTGCCGCTTTTATTCAGCAGGGTAACATAAGCCCAGATGCTGTTATATTGTGCAATCTGGGCTGTAGTCATTACATAGGTACCGCCACGGATATAAACAGTATCACCGGCAACTGCCGCGGTCTGCCCTCTTTGTATGGTAAGAAAGGGCTGGGTGATAGTACCGGCATTGGTATCGTTTCCGTCGTTGGCTACATAATAAATATTGGAAAAAGCGGGGGAAATAAATCCTGTAAGCAGCAACGTACAGGCTGCTACAATGTAATTTTTTTTCATAGATGGTCTAATCGTTTCATGGAATAAGTTACCTATTATTGGTCTGTCAGCTATCCTGTGCCATCCTAATAAGCGGCATCATTAACATGCTTTTACCAAAACATTGGGTGCTTTAGTTAATAGGCGTAACCTTAAAAATTCAGCAGTATTCCATTACTAAGACTATAATAAAACTTTTCAATAGGAACTACGGGAGCCGTATCATACAAACCGGTAAAGGCAATGGAGAAATCGATGTGTTTACCGGCTTTTATATTCCATTGCACATGTGGCGCAATGCGTGGTTTAAAGCGATCGGGGCGTGTTTGTAAAAAAAGATTGAATACAATATCGCTTTTGTCGTTGGGTTGCCAGTTCAATCTTATGTAGGAATTGATCTTTACCAGTTTATTTGTAATGGGTGTAGTATTCACCGGCAGCTTTGATGTATCTACTGCAGTATAATCCCATTTTTCTACTTCATACATCAATCCGAGGCCGGCATTAAAATCAAAGCGCTCCCCTCTCGTAATATTATATCTGGCATTCATGCCTCCCAGATAGCGATAGATAATGCCAATTTTATTATCCCATTGATACTGCACAAAAGGTTCGGGTTGAATTTTATTTTTATAGGCATGCCGGTAGCGGAGGTGAACAAAACCGGCGTTGAGAATATCATCCGGACCGTTATAGGTAAACCGGTCACTGGCAGCCATTATAAACAACTCTTTATTCTGCTGCCACATCGCTTCGGCTGTATTGGTGGCATCGTATAAAGTTGATTTCTGTTTATCAATTTCCAGCCCGGTATTCAGGTTAAAAGCAAATTTGGGCCTGGGAGTATAATCAGCCGTATCGGTTCTGTCGATATTCAGAATTTGCGATTTTAATGCAACAGGAATCAGGCAGGCAACCATCAGGCCCAAAAGTATTTGCCGGTTCATGAATACTTAGGAATTTATGACTGAATGTAGCTTTAAAAATGCAAATTGTATAAGTTTTTATAACCGGCCATTCCGGAAAAATTAGCGACTTTTACGCTGCGTAGAACCTTAAAAAATTTAATATGGAATATAAATTTCAAAAACCTGTTCATGGTGTCATCGGTACAGAGAAGTATCAATGTGTTGTTGAATGGCGCAATGGCCAGTTTATAGCAGACGAACCGGAAAAACAAGGTGGGAAAGACACAGGCCCCGATCCATATACCCTTTTGTTGTCATCTCTCGCTACCTGTACATTAATAACCCTTCGTATGTACATCGACAGAAAAGGCTGGAATATTCCCGCTATTGCCGTAAATGTGAACTATTTTCAGACAAAGCAGGGTGACAAAACAACCACCTTCATCGACCGCGATATTTCCTTTCCCGAACCGGTAGAAGCTGAACAAAAAAACAGGTTGCTGGAAATTGCACAGCACTGCCCCGTTTCAAAAATACTGGAAGGAGAGATCAAGGTAAGAAACTTTGTTTACCACGAAGAAGATGTAGAGAAGAAGATGAATTATAAAAATGATGATATAACGGTGACATGGAAACCCGATATATGTAAACACGCCGGCAGATGTGTTACGCAATTGCCAAAGGTCTTCAATTTAAAAACCCACCCATGGATAACCATGACCGGTGCAGATACCAATACTATTATTGAGCAAGTAAACAAATGCCCTACCGGCGCCCTTTCATGGCACTATAACAATCAGGAAGAAAACAAAGCGTAAAAAAGCATTTTTTACTCATATCGAAAATGAACAGCCGGTGTGTCAAAACCGAACAATTTGATGCGCTGTTTGCACATGTAATAATTGATTAATACCCGGTTATGAATATGGCATTTTTTTCGCATGGCTATCATTACAACTTCAAAACTATAAGGCTATGGGTATCTCCATTAAACTTTATGCGGTGGGTAAAGCTGAAACCATTCGCAATTTGCCCAATATAGAAAGTGAACTGACTGCCTGCGAAAACAAAGTTGATCTGTATAAAATGACGTCTGACCTGGCCGTAATTTTTGCCAATAAAGTAGACCCGTATGAAGGGCCTATGAGCGTTCAATATAAAATACTTTTCGGCTACTACGAACCTGTATCGGCTGGCCGGTGGCAGATCGGGGGATTTATTCCATCATCAGAAGTATCGGGCATCACACACTGGATCAAACAAAATAAAATAGATTCTCCCGAAGGCTTCGACAGAATGTGCGCTCATCTGTCGGGTGAAGTAAAACAGGAACTGGAAGACATGGCCTCTCCCGCTCCTGAAGACCTTTTTACGGGTTATGTTAAGCCCCTGACCGAATTTTATTTTAAGGCAGAAAAAAACGGAAACTCAATTGTGATCTGCGGTGAATAGAAATAATTACTGCTCCCCTGCTCTTTGATATCCACACCAGCTATGAAATTCCAAACCTCTTTGCTATCTTTCGATCCTGTTGTGCGGGAAACTGGTACCCATACCCGCAAAATCTAATTGTATCCTATTTATAAACGAACACCTTAATATGAACAAGCAAGAGGTTGAACAAATTCTCATCATAGTTAAGTCAGGACAACAGCAGGCACTTCACATGAAAATTTATAAGAACGGGATTTTGTGTAGACGGGGTTGCGGAGGACTTCCCGAAATAGGCACTTCAGCCATGAGCTTTACAGAAAATTCCGAAATATTCGACAAGCTCATGGGTATAGTACCGCAGGCGGTTTTAGACAATCCCATCAATTATGAAGACGAAAAGGTCAGCACTCCGCTTGAATATACCATCGCTTTTTTTGGCGTGAGCAAAAACGGCGATACCGGCGAAAATGCCGAATGGACAAAATCAACAGGCATCCGGTTACTGCTCGATTCCGATACCGCCTTCCGGCATACGGCGCTGAGTTTTGCCGATACATTTTCCCTCGAAGCAGCACAACTGACCAACTCCTGGTACTTCGATATAATGATCACCGCGGCATATAAATTAAAATCAACCGCCCTCCCCGCCCAAACAATAATAACCACCCCGCAAACAGATAAAGACATTCAAAAAGACTACGAAAACTACGTAAATCAGATCCGCTCCAGCGCCCGGAAATGGGACATTACCACCTTCAGCAATGATAAAATGTACTTAAACGGCAACAACAACCAGTTTGCCGCCTTCATGGTCCAGAATGAAGAAACCTTCAGTCTGCGCTTTATACCTATGGGCTCCCAAACGCCCGCTGGCAGTTCAGCCGATGAAGGCCAGAATAAATGGTGGAAGGTTTGGTAAGAGTGAACGGTTTCATAAAAAAATATAAACAAATAGCATTTCTCTTGCATAAATGAATGTTACCGGTTATTTTAGCAACGGAAAATGCATAAAGCTCAACGCAGAACGTATAAAGACCGTTCGGCCTCCAGCATTCAGCGTTTAGGCTTTAAATACTTGTTGCTCTTACCCTTTAAAAGCAGGTTGTCACTCTATCTTCTCAACGTAATAGTGTAACAGTGAAAGTATTTACAAAAAAACATCTGGACGCATTACCCAACAAGTTCTACATAAATGCATCCGGAGAAATATGCAGCAAAAGGGAAAGAATAAATACCGACAGAATTGTTCCCATTATAAAGCCCGCAGCGTGGCTGAGGCAGGAAAACCCGATGGCCGTGTACGAAAAGTATAACGACGAACTGCTGATCACCTATGCCGAAGATACTGAAAACAGTATCCGGTACCTGACACAGCCCGACGTCGATCTGATGGCGCTGAATATGGATGCCTTAAGATCAATAGCGGTTAAAAACCTGCACAGCCTTTTAACCAATTTAAAGCTGCACGGCGATGGCAGTGTGTATATGCTCACAGCGGGAGGCGATTATGAAACAAGCCTCATCTTACTCAATTACCTTTTTACGAAACAAAATATACCCGTTGACGGCGATTTCATTATCGCAATCCCCAATTGCGATCTGCTGTTAATAACCGGAAGCAATAACAAGGCAGGGATCCACAAAATGAAGGAAATAGCTGGCAGAGTTTTTCTTACCGGCAGCTGCCAGGTATCGGAATATCTGTATAAGTGGAATGGTAATAAATTCGAAAAATTCGAACAGGCATTTCACAAAGGATAACCAGGATCAATAAAAGAGCCGGGTTTTATGATTTTGATCAAAAAACCGGAAAGTAAAGGACTGACTGTTTTTTTTGCCGTTTGATGTTATTAACTTGAGGAAGGTGTATATATTTTAAATACTATTCCTATTTTTTAAAACGTATATATACAACCTTTTTCCTTCTTGTCTGTACCGTGAAAACACGGCTGTTGAGGCCATCAGCGCAGGATTCGATTTGCAACTCCGTCTTCTTTTTTGCGTTACATCAGGCATACTATTTTTACCGGCTGGTAAAGCTGTTTTATAGTTTACAGTTTTATATGCTCCGGTAAATAATCTATTGTTCGAAACCCAAATATATTAACCAATAAATCCACTCCGATGGCAGCTGTATTTTCTGAAAAAAAATTACACCGGATTGACCGCCTTGACAAGATCGTAAAAGATTTCTTTGAAGAAAACCCGAACATCAGAGAAATAGCCGCTAAAGACCTCATGCCACTTTTTATTAAAAAAGGAATTTTTCTGCAGGACCATCGTAATGGTTTCCCGATCAGAATATTGCTGAATGAGTTAAACAGAGAAGGTATGCTTCAGTTATTCAGACATATAAAAGTGGAACGGCGCGCCGAAGAATCGGCATGGTATTTTACCAGAACGCTTTAACTAATAACTAATATAAACCGCTCAATTTGCCGCCTGTGGCGAAGAATATGTACAATGGCATGTTCCATCATTTGCTCTACATCGTAGATCTGTCCCCACCCGGATTTTATTTTTAATGAATTGTCATGTTGCTCAAGTTCGGCATCGTTAAACTCCTGCAACACTTTTTCGGTGAAGGCAAATACACCTGTTAAACTTTGAATGTACTCTGCCGAAGTATTACACAAGGTTTTGGGTGGCCGAATTTTATTATGGCCTTTCAGGTTATGAATGCTGGTGGCATAACCATAACCTGCGTATACTACATGGGCCATCACTGTTTGTATTGATCTGCAGTCTTCATCTTTTGTTTCTGCATCTGCAATAATACGCAGCTCATTATCAGTAACAGGTTCAATAACTTTTTTCAGATCTGCAATGGCTCGCTCATATTCATCGAGCAATGCGCCAACGGCGCCTTTCCGGTAAATTTTCGTCATGTAATTTGGATAAGTTATCCAAACTTACAAAAAAAGGGCCTTCGCAGGCCCTTACCAATGGATAGCAACCCTTTGCCGGGTTATGCATGTTCCAGAATGCTTTCTGTAGTATACACTTTCAAAGTTGGATCTTTGGCAAAATCTTTTCTTACTTTTTCAACCAGGTCCCTGTATGTACCGCTGCTATTATAGGCATCGGCATCAGCTTTGCTTTCCCAGGTTGTCATTGAAATATATTCATCTCCTTTTTCAATGGGCTCCAGCAATCTGCAATCGAGGTTGCCTTTTTGTTTTCTTACAACAGGAACAACCTGTTCGTTGTAAATCCTTTTAGCCTGTTCTACATTTTGAGGCAGGAAACTGATGAAGGTGAGTCGAACAATCATAAAACCTCCTATATTTTTAAGATGAACAAACTATTTAAAGAGAGAGATTTCAGACTGTGCGGATATTGTAAGGAAGAAGGCAGATATGTAGTATAAAGAAAAGGTACAACTAAATATGATATAGAAGTAAAAACCATGAAAAAAACGGCATTTGTCAAATGTCCCGAAACAGAAACCTGATCTGATCAATTCTTTAACTTTTTAGGTAGAATTGTAAAACGTTTAGGGCATAAAAGTTGTACCGGAATAACTGGAATTTTCGCCCTGTTAAAGCTAATTTCCTTCTTATTGTAAGCTCCTGGTAAAAAAAGCGTTGCGCATGATCCTATTTACATAAAATCGTTTTATGGATATTCATACCAGTGAGCAGCGACGGTTTCCTGTGGTGATCGTAGTCGTTTTGTTTATTCTTTGTGTTGTGGCAGGTCAGTTCTGGATTACAAAATTGTATCCCTCCATATCCGGACTTGTGCAGATCAACCCGATTGTGGTTTTTATGGATATTCCTGTTCATCTGCCGGTATCCATAGACCTGATTGTGGCCCCATGTCTGTTCCTTCTTATTTATCCCTTAGTACTTCTCTTTTATCCTTCACAGCGGCGGCGCACGATACAACGGGTAAGGGCTGCATTTACCGGCTTGTTTGTTTTATTGATCTGTATGTTATCGGGGGGACTGATCTATTATCTCGTACAGGACCATCTGCCGGTACAGGTACGCAATGGAATCAACGCATTGGGAATAAATGCAGACATTCATCTTGCCTGGCCCGGCCATGAAAACATCTATCTCAGGGGAAGCCTGATCTTATTCCTATGCTTTATCATTGGCAGCTTCATATTCATACGAAAAATAACAAAGGAACCAACCGGCCAGTTAACCCGCGAACAGCGGATGACCCCGTACCAGCGGATGCTGAGGGAAAAACAATTATCGCAAAAAGCGCAGCGAATACAAAAGGAAGAATTTAAAGCCGATAAAGGCTGGATACCAGCATGGACAGAACAGAAAACAATTCAGCCCGATCGCAATGGCCGAGGTGCATGCTGGAATCAACCCGTTACAACACTTCAACCTGAAGCGGTTTACTACATGCCGGCTTAAAAGCGGCTTAACCCATAACCGGCTTCTTTCCCAAAACCCTGATAAATCTAAAATGTGAAGTGACGGCGGCTTTGAAAGTAGGCAGGTTATTATAGGGCAGATGAAAGGCCGCACATTCTGCCTGAACAATTTTGCTTAATGCCGGATAGTGAATATGGCTTACCCGGGGAAATAAATGATGTTCTATCTGATAGTTTAACCCGCCGGCAAACCATGAAATAATTCTGCTATTGGGAGAAAAATTAGAAGTAGTTTTTATCTGGTGTATAGCCCATTCATTCTCTATCAGTTTTGCATCGTCACTCACTGATTCAAATGTTGTTTCCTCCACCACATGCGCCAGTTGAAAAACGATGGATAGCGTAAATCCCAAACCAATGTGCATACACAAAAAGAACACTAACCAGGACTGCCAGCCCATTAATACAACGGGAATGGCTATATAAAAAAGCAGGTAGAGCACTTTACTTACCCAAAAGATCACATGGTCATTTGCCGACATCTTTGTAAGAGGCGTATCAACTATCTTCTTTCTAAAATATTTTTCAAAATCCTGAAAGAGGATCCAGATCATTGAGCTGAGGCCATACAAAAGTGGCGTATAAATGTGTTGCACGCGGTGGGCGGGTACCCAGCGCTGTGAACTGCACATACGTATAAAAGGACTTTTGGCAATATCATCGTCGATACCGTCAATATTTGTGTAGGTATGGTGAATAATGTTGTGCTTTTGTTTCCAGATAAAGCTATTACCACCTAAAGCATTCAGCGTAAGACCGAGTAGTTCATTAACCCATTTACGGGAAGAGTAGCTGCCGTGATTCGCATCATGCATTACATTAAAGCCAATACAGGCTAGTATGAAACCCAAAAACAAACTGCATAAGACGCTAACCAGCAGCGACATCGGAGTAAACAACAATAATACATACAGGCAACCGGCGCCGAGTATTAAAATGACCGATTTGGCATATAATCGAATATCACCTGTTCTTCTTTTGCCGATAGATGTGAAATATTTGTCAACAGATGTTTTCAGGGAAGTATAAAAGACACGATTTTTGTTATTGAAGCTCACTTTAGACATATCAGACCGTTTGTAATCCACAGGAATATCATGAAAGGTAAAACCTTCCAATCAAACGGCATGAAGTTTTTTTTATTTTAGTGCCGGGGTTTTAAATAGATAAGTGTTATCTTAGGTATGTCAATTTGAGCCTCGCATTAGTAATCATTAATCAAATTGCGCTTCGCATTTTCATTAGTTTTACTTGTTGCTTTCCTCAGATATTTTTTTATTTTTTCAATTGTTAGCAATGAACATTTACGTTTCAAATTTAGGCTTCAACGTACAGGATGAAGATCTGAAAGAATTTTTTGCACCTTATGGCGAAGTTTCTTCAGCAAAAGTGATAACTGACAGAGAAACCGGCAGATCGCGTGGTTTTGGCTTTGTTGAAATGGCAGACGATGCTGCTGCCAAAAAAGCCATTGCAGAACTTGACCAGGCTATGGTTGAGGGCAGGGCCATAAGAGTGGTAGAAGCAAAGCCTAAGGAAGACAGAGGCGGTGGCGGTGGTGGACGTGGTGGCTTTTCGTCCCGCAACGATAAAGGAGGTGGTTATAAGAAAAACAGGTGGTAAAATCTTTCCGATTTTACGGCTGTTTTACAAAGTAGAGCTCCTGGTTCTCGTAAAAATGTGCCAGGTCTGCTTTTGCAGTTGCTAATGCCTTTACTTTATCCTCGTAATAAAGTTTACCTATTGAATATTCATAGGCATTTGCCAGCTGCCTCGATTTTCCTTTTATTTCGGGATCGTCCTTATGGGCTTCCAGCTTTTTCATGCGGGCAATAAGGCCAAAAACTTTATTACTGCCCAGGAAATCGATAATCTCGGCAGCTTTGTATCTGTTCTCAAGGATTTCATTACAAAGTTCTACCGCAGCAAGCCGCAATACGCGATCACCTATCAGTTCAATTTTTTTAAAGATGTGTTGATCTTCTGTCATAAAAAACATTTTATTAAAAAACGCAGGAACGCCACATTTATCTAAAATACGAAACCCGTCCCGGTTAAACCAGGACGGGTTTCTTTCGGTCGGGAGGACAGGATTCGAACCTGCGACCCCGTGGTCCCAAACCACGTATTCTACCGGGCTGAACTACCTCCCG
>Ga0105239_10003944_pt1 | contig 17976 bp, 18 predicted proteins | sample KBSC44metaG_FD_92761 | JGI IMG/M metagenome (GOLD analysis project Ga0105239, IMG submission 92761) | Corn rhizosphere microbial communities from Kellogg Biological Station, Michigan, USA - KBS C4-4 metaG | ecosystem: Host-associated > Plants > Roots > Rhizosphere > Soil | place: Michigan, USA...
AAAAATTGAGATAGCAAAAGAACTGGAGCTGCTGGGCGTGGATATTATTGAAGCAGGTTTCCCGGTTTCAAGTCCGGGCGATTTCAACAGCGTTGTTGAAATTTCAAAAGCTGTAAAAGAACCCACTGTTTGCGCCCTAACCCGTGCTAACAAAGGTGATATTGACGCTGCTATCGAGTCGTTAAAATATGCCAAACGCCCGCGTATCCATACAGGTATCGGTTCGTCTGATATGCACATCAAGCATAAATTCAACAGTACCCGTGAGGAAATCCTGGAGCGTGCTGTTGAAGCCGTAAAATATGCAAAACGCGGTGTGGAAGATATTGAGTTTTACGCCGAAGATGCCGGCAGGGCCGATGTGGAATACCTGGCCAAAATGGTTGAGGCTGTAATTGCCGCGGGTGCTACCGTAGTGAATATTCCGGATACCAACGGTTACTGCCTGCCCGATCAGTACGGCGCCAAGATCAAGTTCCTGAAAGAGAATGTTAAAAATATCGACAAAGCCATCATCTCTGTACATTGCCATAACGACCTTGGTTTGGCTACAGCCAACTCTATCGCCGGTTTGCAAAATGGTGCACGCCAGATAGAAGGTACCATTAACGGCATTGGCGAGCGTGCAGGCAACACTTCAATCGAAGAAGTAGTCATGATCCTGAAAACACACCAGGTACTGGGTTTACATACACAGATAGACTCTAAAAGATTTTATGAGCTTAGCCAAATGATCCGCACACAAATGCGTATGCCGGTACAGCCTAATAAAGCCATTGTAGGCGCTAACGCGTTCGCGCACAGCTCTGGTATACATCAGGATGGCTTTTTGAAAATGCGCGAAAACTATGAGATCATTCGTCCGGAGGATGTAGGTTTCCCAAGCGCCAGTATCGTACTAACCGCTCGCAGCGGCAGGCACGCGCTTAAGTTCCATCTGGAACGCCTTGGTATTAACCTGAGCAAAGAGGAACTGGCCGAAGCTTATAACAACTTTTTAACCCTTGCAGATGCTAAATTAGATATCAACGACAATGATCTGTTGAGCCTGGTAGCGCACAAGCTGGTAAAAAACTAATAATGGAAACTGATACTAAAAACCAGTTGGATTTTGAAGCTGCGCATCAACGCCTGAAAGGTGTTGTTAAGCGCACTCCGCTGGAATATAATGCCGGCCTTTCGGCAAAATACGAATGTGAGATATACCTCAAACGTGAGGATTTACAGGTTGTACGTTCCTACAAATTACGTGGTGCGTATAACATGATTAGCCAGCTAAGCGCCGAAGAGTTAAGCCGTGGCGTGGTTTGTGCCAGCGCGGGTAACCATGCGCAGGGTGTGGCATTCAGCTGTAATGCGTTAGGTACTAAGGGCGTAATTTTCATGCCCGAGATTACGCCAAAACAAAAAATTACCCAAACAGAAATGCATGGGCACGGCAATATCGAGATCGTTTTAACCGGCGATACTTTTGACGATTGCCTGCGTGAGGCATTGATCTATACCGAAGCTCATCAAATGACCTTCATCCCACCATTTGATCATTATCGCATTATTGAAGGCCAGGGAACTGTGGGGTTAGAGATATTAGAAGACCTGCCGGATGTTGAAGCCGTAATTATGCCTATTGGTGGCGGTGGTATGGCGGCAGGTACCAGTAGTTACTTGAAACAACATGTTCCAGGAATTTATCTGATAGGTGTTGAGCCCGAAGGTGCACCATCTATGCTGAAGGCTTTTGAACATGGCGAACCGATCACACTACCCGAGATAGATCGTTTTGTTGACGGTGCTGCGGTAAAACGCGTGGGTACTTTAACCTATGAGATTTGCCGTGAGTTACTGGACGAAATGCTGTTGGTGCCCGAAGGAAAAGTTTGCACTACTATACTCAAGCTATATAACGAAGACGCCATTGTGGCTGAGCCGGCGGGTGCACTTTCTGTGGCTGTGTTAGATGCCTGTAAAGATAGGATCAAAGGCAAAAAGGTAGTTTGTGTAGTAAGCGGTGGTAATAATGATATTGCCCGCATGCAGGAGATCAAAGAGAAATCTTTACTATATGAAGGTCTTAAGCATTACTTTATTGTTCGCTTTCCACAGCGCCCGGGAGCTTTAAAATTGTTTGTGACCAATGTATTAGGTCCGCATGATGATATTACCCGTTTTGAATTCATTAAGAAGAACGACAAGGAGAATGGCCCGGCCCTGGTAGGTATCGAGCTTCAATCAGCTGAGGATTACCCTGCTCTATTAAAACGCATGTTAGCTCATCGCTTTAATGTGATCGAACTCAATAAAGACCGTACTTTGTTTGAGTATTTGGTATAAAAAATCACCGTAAAATAATTTTTGTCATTCTGAACGTAGTGAAGAATCTAATCGCCGAATAGATCCTTTGTACCTCAGGATGACATTTTTTTTAATATACCTGGCTCCCTAGTACTCCAACCACTTCCCTACCCTTACAGCAACTTTATCACCTTCTGTATACTTGCCAGGCTCTTCATTCACTATGCGTAATGACACACCTTTTTGTTCCAGTATCAGGTCCTCGTAGAAACCTTTAAAAAGCACCTGTTTTACAACCCAGGATTTGTTTGGGGTGATCACTTTGAGTTTGATCCATTCCGGATATATCACCACATGTGCACCACTAATATCAACACCGCAAAGTCGCGCTTCGGCTGCGGTAAGTACATTGCAATTGCTGAGCAGTTGCGCGGTATACAAGTTCTTTGGTGATTGATATAGGCTTTTAGGATGTCCATGCTCGATGATCTCTCCGTTTTGTAGCACGATCAGTTCATCAGCCATCGAAAGCACCTCTGCTGGGTCATGTGATACCATGATCACTGTAAGCCCGGTTTCTTTTACAATCTGCCTGATATCGCGCTGCAAGCCTTCCCTGAATGAAGTATCCACCTGGTTAAATGGCTCATCCAGCAACAACACCTGCGGACGGGTGATAATAGCCCGGGCAATGGCCACACGTTGTTTTTCGCCGCCACTCAGATCGGCCACACGCCTTTCGGCCATGTGTAACATGTTCAGTTGTTTGAGTACCTGCTCTGTTTTTTGTTGTTTGGCCGCCAGGTCGGTTGCGGGCAGCATGGCGGCTACGTTATCCCACACTTTGGCAAACAGGTTCAGATCGTCGGTATGCTGGGTAACCATTTTCATGGCATCATGCCCGGGGATCAGTTTTTCTTCGGGCCCCCAGATACGGTCACCCTTAAATTGCACCTCTCCGGTATCTGGCGAGAGCAAACCGTACAACAGTTTCAATAGAGTACTTTTTCCGCTGCCGCTTTCGCCAATAATAGCCGTTATTTTACCGGGCTGCACCACCATGTTGGTTGGTTTTACACCCGAAAGTTGTTTACCAGGATATATTTTACTTACCGCAATAGCCTGCAAAAAAGGAGTATCTGACATAGACACCAATTATCACGAATTATTTCGAATTTCACGAATAAAATTAGGTTTCATGAAATTCGAACCCGGGCCTGTCTATTAGAAGCTCAGCCCTGCGACCAATCATTAGCTAATGTTTACCTGTTCGGTTTACCACAAGCGAGACGCTTGCGATAGCGTGGGGATTTACTACAAGCGGGGCGCTTGAAGCAGCATGGGTTAAAAAGCTATTTAAAATTGTTCCAATCAATTTTGGCAACCCAAATATTCTCACTCTCAGAATATTCTACTATTCCAGTGGTTGTCAATTCATCATGATCATCTAATAAGACCTCTAAGCCTTGTACTAAGGTAACATTCTGGGACTTAAGATCATCAATCGTGCCGGTTGTGATTAAGCGTATCCTTCCTTCTTTATCGGCGTTATTAAAATCTGCAAAAAGTGTGATTAGTGATTTCATATCTTATGGCTGATTCGGTTTAAATCGTACCACATGTTTTGTGAAATTCGGAATCATTCGTGAAATTCGTGCCCTTCCATTTAAAAACCCAACGTCAACCCGAAAGAGAAATTCTTTAAACCAGCTTGCGCCGGGCTGTTCTCAAACATATCGCTAAAGTAATATTTGGCGTAAATCCCCATCAGACCATAGCCTACGCGTACAAAGGCACCTTTACGCAGCTTGGTAAAATGATAGTCGTCGTTAAATTTCTGCTTGCCGTTCTCTTCGCTAATTTGCTTTACACGCCCATTCAGCAATACGCCAATTTCGGGACCTGCCACAACACGGAAGTAATTGCCTCTGTCGTCTTCATGACTACGATAATAAAACGACAGCGGGATCCGTAAATAGCTTGATGAAAAGCGGTTTTTACTGTAATGGATATCATCCTCGGTATAGGTTAAAACCGGTGTGTTCCGTTGTATGGTGATATCCCTGCGCAAACGGATCAATGTCCAGTCGAACCCGCCCGAAACGTATATTTTAAAGGCACTGTTAAAACGATAGCCAAACTGAACCACATCGAATCCAAAATTACTGGTTTTCCATTGGCGATAACTCAAAAACTGGTTATTGGGCGATAAGGTAAAACTCCCATGATCAATCAGCGTAGCAAAACCCAGGTCGATACGGGAAAACGTTACCCCGAACGAAAAACCCGGCGCCTTATGTGCATGATAGGCGGTATCCGGTTGATTAACCGAAACAGTCGGCGCGTCATCCCCCACACCTAACTTTACCCGCACACGTTTCCTATGAATGCTATCTACAGTAGTATGGGTAGAATCGGAAGTAGTTTGCGCAAAACTTGTGCTTGCTACAACGCATATGATGATGGTAAAAATTAAGCGTTTCATATATAATGGTAAATATATTATTTTTCTTTCTTCACTTTAATGATACCCAGGTTAATCCCGGTAATAGTGGCGTCATCCTCATCGGTATTGGAAAATTCAATGAACTTGTCCTTCCGTTTATCAACCGCCGCTATCACTACGTTAAATACATCACCCATACTACGGATACGTCGCTTTTTAACCGGGACTTTAACTGGTTTTGTAACCAAAGCTGCCAGCTGCGGTTTGCTCTCTGATAAACTCAGGTTATGTATCTCAGGCTTTGCTGATACTTCGTCTCCCGTATGATCAGGTATAACCGCGCTGGCCAGATCATCTCCACGGCTTGTTAAAACACCTTGTGGATCATTATTTATCTTTGCCAATCCCTCTTGCTGTACCTTTAACCTTTTAGCTCTATCCGCATCTGCCCTATTATTCACTCTTTCAATCTTTACAACTGCTATACGGTTAGCCGGGACTATAACTGCCTTGATTGCTTTTTTGTTTTGCTGTTCGTTGGATAGATCTGTTTTAGTAACTGGGGATGTCTTTTTAACTATTCTATTAGCTAATGGATGCTGCTTGTTTACTTTAACCTGTTTGGGAATAAACAGCACACCTATAGTAAGTGCCAATATAATACCAGCCGCGATGCTCAAAAAAGACACCAGCGATCTTTTGCGTTTGCCGGCATCCAGCTCAGCGGCTATACCTGTCCATACATGGGCCGATGGCTGTATCTCCAATTCATCAAGCGACGACCGGAACAGTTCATCTAATTCATTACCCTGCATATCCATAACTTTTACCCTCCATTTTTGCAATTTGTTCTTTTAATATAGTCCGCGCTCTTGATAACTGTGATTTAGAAGCCCCTTCGCTAATGCCCATCATCTCCGCTATTTCTTTGTGCGAATAGCCTTCCAGGGCATACAGGTTAAAAACCATGCGGTAACCTGGCGCCAGCTGCTGTATCAGACCCAACAATACCTGGGCATCTAAATTTGATGCTGCCAGTGGGTTTACCGAGGGCTCATTTCCTACATCATCCGTATGAAGCACCTGCAGCATTTTATGATGTTTACGATAATATTCAATAGAGCTGTGCACCATAATGCGCCTTACCCAGCCTTCAAATGAACCATCGCCACGAAAGTCTGCTGCTTTTTGAAACACCCGGATAAATCCGTTCTGCAACATATCCTCGGCTTCCATCCTGTCGGTAGCATAACGCATGCACACCGCCAGCATTTTCGCCGCGAATTGTTTGTATAACAACTCCTGTGCTTTGCGTTCGCCCGCTTTGCAGCGGTCTATCAATTGTTGAATGGTAAACTTTGGTTCCAAAAACATCATTTATAGCATTAAGATGTAATGCCTTGGTAATTGGTTGCATGGTATCGAAAATATATTTATAGTGTATTTTTTAAACTCCTTTAAACTATCTTTAATTTATAATGAAAAGATCACTTATCACCATAGCATTTATTATATGCTGCTTTCAATTGCTTGCCCAACCTGCCGAATATTATACCCTGCTTAAACCCGATCGCGTTTTCGACGGCGAACAGATGCACTCCGGCTGGTGGGTGCTGGTAAAAGGCAATCATATTGAAGCGGTGGGCGATGCTTCGCAGATAAAAGCACCGGAAGCTGCCCGGATCATTGAGTTGAAAGGCACTACCTTGATGCCTGGTCTGATAGAAGGGCATTCCCACCTTTTCCTGCATCCTTATAACGAAACCAGTTGGAACGAGCAGGTATTGACCGAAAGCAGGGCCGAACGCACTGCCCGGGCCACCGTAAGCGCCTGGGAAACACTGATCGCGGGCTTTACCACCGTGCGCGATCTGGGTACCGAAGGCGCGGCCTATGATGACGTAGGTTTAAAAACCGCCATCAATAAACATGTGATATCGGGTCCGCGGATGCTGGTGGCTACCCGTGCCATTGTGGCTACAGGCAGCTACGGTCCTAAAAATGAGGTACCCGAAAATACTATTACCAAAGGAGCGGAAGAAGCCGACGGGGTGGATGGTATTACCCATGCCGTACGGTCGCAAATTGGGCATGGCGCCGACGTGGTTAAAATATATGTAGATTATCGCTGGGGTTTGAATGAAACGCCCGCACCCACTTTTACCGAAGATGAATTGAAAGTTGCCGTACAGGTTGCTAAAAGCAGCGGACGTATGGTGGCCGTACACTCAGGTACAGAAGAAGGGATGCGCCGGGCCATTGCAGCCTGTGTTACCACTATTGAGCATGGCGACGGTGGCACACCGGAGCTTTTTAAATTAATGAAGGAGAAAGGGATCGCGTTATGCCCTACCCTTGCCGCTACCGAGGCTTTAGCCAGTTATAAAGGATGGAGAAAAGGCATCGATCCGCAAACGACCGGCATCAAACAAAAGCATTACATATTTACCGAGGCGTTAAAAGCCGGTGTAACCATTTGCATGGGGGGCGATGTAGGTGTATTCCCGCATGGCGATAATTCCCGCGAAATGATACTGATGGCAGAGTATGGCATGAAACCGATTGATATTTTGCGTTCGGCTACTTCGGTAAATGCTTCCGTTTTTAAACTGAACAACCTGGGCAATATTAAAGCAGGTTACTTAGCCGATATGGTGGCTGTAACTGGTAACCCGGTTGAGGACATGAAGATTTTAAAACAGGTAAAACTGGTGATGAAGGATGGGATTGTGGTGAAGGAATGATCTCTATCAAGGTCATGCCGAATTTATTTCGGCATCCCATGTGCAAGATGTACAACGTGCTGGCTAAATGTCCCGTGGGATGCTGAAATAAATTCAGCATGACGTGCTCCCTCACGCTATCGCTCTCAATGACGCTCTTATATTACAGGGCCTATTATTGCTTCTTCATTCTATATCGCTTGTATATTTTCACGGCGATCATCAGGATCATGGCTAAGGCAACCAGGCCCACTACACCAAATATCCAGTTGAGGGCGCTTTTAAGCACTACCAGGAAAACAATGGCGAACAGCAATAAAGTGGCCAGCTCATTCCATAAGCGTAACTGGGTCGACGACCACTTGAATACGCCATTGGCCATTTGCTTGATCTTATTCTGGCACATATGGTGGTATATGGCCAGCACAACCACAAAAGTAAGCTTCAGGTGCATCCAGCCGAAATGAAGCCAGCCCGGCTGCATCACCAGCATGGTGATACCGGCAGCAACAGTAAGGATCATGGAAGGGATGGTAATGATATTCCACAGCTTACGCTCCATAATGGTAAACTGATCTGATAATATCTTACGATCCGGTTCCGGTTTTTCCTGCGCCTCGGTATGGTAAATAAACAGGCGTACTATATAAAACAGCCCGGCCATCCAGCAAACCACAAAAATGATGTGTATAGCTTTTACGTAATTGTACATAGTAGTTATATTTAATTACGGATTAATAAATACGAACTTCAGGAAAATTATTAAAATTCCTGAAGTTCAATTTATCCATTAAGCAAATTGGTGATATTCGCCTATTGCTGTTAGTTCCTGTATTCTTTGATCACCTCTACCGTGTACTTCACATTATCAAACGGGATATCGGGCATAATACCATGGCCCAGATTAAAGATGAAACCTTTTTCGTCCTTCATCCTGTCGAACAGGCGATGAATACGTTCTTTGATCACCTTTTTATCGGCATACAAAATATGTGGGTCAAGGTTACCCTGTACAGCAATACCTGCAGGCAAACGTTTTTTGATATCCAGCAGATCAACGTTCCAGTCAATCGAGATCACATCCGGTTTGGCTTCGGCCATTAACGGCGCGAATACCGAGCTGCCTTTGCAGAACGATATTACCGGGATATCCTTACGGTTCAGCTTGCTGATGATCTCGGCAATATAACGGTGACTAAATTCTTTATAATCGTCCCAGGCTAGCGCTTGTGCCCAGCTGTCAAATATCTGTACGGCATTTACACCAGCAGCTATCTGCATGTTCAGGTAACCGGCAGTAACGGTAGCTATTTTTGATAACAGCTGATGAGCCAGTTCGGGCTCATTATGCAGCATCAACTTGGTGAGTTTAAAATCTTTGGTCGATCCTCCTTCTACCAGGTAACTCATTACGGTAAAGGGAGCTCCAGCGAAACCGATAAGCGGTATATGGCCATTTAAACGTTGTTGTATTACTTTTATAGCATCGGCAACATATTGCAGTTTATGCGTTACATCGGTTTGCAGATTATCCACATCAGCCTGAGTACGTACCGGGTTGGCAAACTTAGGTCCAACACCATTAGTAAAGCTCAGATCGCCACCCATGGCTTCGCCGGTAACCAATATGTCCGAAAACAGGATAGCACCGTCGATACCCAGCAAGTCAACCGGCAACATGGTAACATCAGCAGCCAGTTCCGGCGTTTTGCACATTTCCAGGAACGAATACTTGTTTTTGATGTCCCAGTATTCTTTCATGAAACGGCCAGCCTGGCGCATCATCCACACCGGCGGGCGTTCTGTTTTTTCGGAAAAAGCTGCTTTTATTAATAAAGAATCTATCATAATTTGTGGAAGGGTATCAAGTATCACGACTTTATCTGTTTACTCCTGGCATTTGTACTAACCCAAGGTATATCTTGATACTTGATACTATTTTTCAATGTTTTTTCAATTCCTGGTGAAGGCGGTTGATCACCTCCTTCATTTTGGCTGTCATTTTATCTGTATGCTTTTCGGCCAATCCTAAATAAGCTTTGGCTTTATCAAAATTACCAAACCTGATGTTGAGATTGGCAACGGTAACCAGTGCAGCTACGTGATCATTCAACGTATGCAGCGGGTACTGCGCGGCCAGCTCATAATGCTGTTCAGCAGCTTCAAATTCCTGCCGCTGGATACAAACACCACCGTATATATATTCATAAAAGCCACGGCGCTTTTTGCTCAGCCATTTTGGGTTACTGATTTCTTTTAACGATGCTTCGGTTTTTACATAGTCCTTGGCATGAAAATACTTGGCCGCTACTACCAGGGTACCTTGTTTAAAGTAATCCCAAATGAGCAGCAAAATCATCATCACCGCTACTGCTGCCAGTTCATAAATGCGCAGGTACAGTAACAGGCCTAACGATAACAGGAAAATAAATGCTATAAATAAACGTACCCTGTTACTGAACATTAATGCTGATTATCGGTAAACTTATAACCTACACCACGGATGGAGTGAAAATAAACCGGGTTTTTAGGATCTGGTTCAAAATACTTACGGAAGGTTAGGATAAAGTTATCAATGGTACGGGTGGATGGATATACATCATAGTTCCAAACCGTTTCCAGGATCTGCTCGCGCGATACGGCATCATTTCTGCGTTCAATAAGCAGTTTAAGCAGCATGGTTTCTTTTTTGGTAAGCGCAGTGATAGAGCCATCGGCATTTACCAGTTCAAAGGAGTTAAAATGGATGGTTTTATCACCAATTTTATAGCTGTTAAACTCTTTCAGGTCCTCACCTTTCAGGCTGCGTTTTACCAGGTTGTTCACCCTTAAAATCAGCTCTTCCAGGTTAAATGGTTTAGTCAGATAATCGTCGGCGCCTTTTTTAAGACCCGCTATCTTGTCCTCATTAGTGTTTTTAGCGGTTAAAAACATAATAGGCACTTCGGTATTTTCAAGCCTGATGGTTTCGGCTACTACAAAGCCATCGATCTCGGGCATCATTACATCTAATATCACCAGGTTAAAACGCTCTTCCTTAAACAACTGTAAAGCCTTTTTACCATTTTTAGCTGTAGAAACCTTATATCCTTCCAGCTCAAGGTTAAGTTTGATGGCTTCCAACAAATGTTCTTCGTCTTCAGCTAATAAAATTCTTTTCTTGTTAGGCATGTTATTTTTTTAAATTTAGGTTAATCCAAATACTACTTCAAAAACACTGCCCGCCGGACGGTTATCCCGTACTTTAATGCTGGCCTGGTGTTTATCAAGCACTTCTTTTACAATATAAAGCCCCAGTCCGGTACCTTTGGTATTACGGGTATCCTCGCTGCCTACACGGTAAAACTTATCGAAAATACGTGTTTTTTCGTTATCGGCTATACCAATGCCCTGGTCGGCCACTTCCAGGTAAACCTTATCGTCTTTAGAAAACAGCTTTACAGCCACTGCCGAGCAGGGGCTGGAATATTTAACCGCGTTCTCGATAAGGTTAGTTACCACCGATGTCAACGCGAACTTATCGCCGGTGATCTCTATCTTGGGTTCTATTTCAGCATCGATGATCTGCTGGTTGCAATCGCATTTGGTAATTTGCAAGCGGTTCACAATGCTGTCCACCAACACCGAAAGATTAAAGCTGTTTTTGGGAAAAGTGTATGACCGGTTATCGATTTTTGATGCCAGCAGCATATTCTCTACCATATCATCCAAACGCTCCACATCCAGCAATGATTTACTCACAAAATCAAGCAGCTGCTCTTTGGTTAAAGAGCGCTTCTGAATGGTTTGCAGTAATATTTTAATGGAGGCCAGCGGCGATTTAAGCTCATGCGTAACCGAAAGCAGGAAATTCCTTTTCTGCTCCTGCAGCTTACGCTCCTTGTTGATCGACGCGTGCAGGCTATAAGCGCCTACCACCAATATCAATATAAACATAGAGCCTTCGCCCAGGATCATCCCGATGCGTTGCGGCTGCAGTTTCATCAGCATATACCCCCACCAAACCAGTTCGGAAACGGCGTATATGATGAGCGCATAGAAAATAATAAATGGCTTCTTCATTGTTATAACCCCCTCTAAATCTCCCCCGAAAGGGGAGACTTTATTTTATTTTTCAATATTAAATGACACCTTACTTTAAAGCCCTCTCCTTTGGGGAGGGTTTGGGTGGGGTGTTATTTCCCGTTAAATACCAGGTCAAGACTATCAAAGATAGCACGTTTGGCCTTCTCCAGGTCTATTTTTGTATGTGCCGATGATATAAAGCCCACTTCGTAACCCGACGGCCCCAGGTAAATGCCCCGGTTGATCAGTTCGCGGTGAAATTTCTTGAATTTTTCCATACTGGATGCATCGATATCTTCGGCTTTACGAATATACTCTTTATCTGTAAAAGCGAACCAGAATATGGAGCCGATGCCAAACACTTTAAACTTATAGTTACGTGCTGTAGCAAAGCGCTGTACCGCATCACGGAACTCCTCTGTTTTGTTATTCAGATCGCGATAGAAACCCATTTTCAACAGCTCGCTCAATTGGGCAATACCCGCGGCCATAGCTACCGGGTTGCCCGATAAGGTACCGGCCTGGTAAACCGGCCCTTCCGGTGATATATTGCTCATGATAGCAGCCGATGACCCGTAAGCGCCAACAGGCATACCGCCACCGATGATCTTGCCATAGGTAATAATATCCGGCTTAATACCATAATGACCAGATGCACCTTCAAAACCGATCCTGAAGCCTGATATTACTTCATCAAATATCAGCAGGGTTCCGTTTTGGGTACATATGTCACGTAGGAATTGTAAGTATTCTTTTTCCTGCAGCAGCAAACCATTGTTAGCCGGGATAGGCTCAATAATAATAGCGGCTATCTGGTCTTTAAAATCTTCAAAAGCTTTGGTTAAAGCTTCTTTATCATTCAGGGATACAACGATGGTTTCATCAGCAAAGGCTTTAGGCACACCTGCCGATGAGGTTTCACCAAAAGTTACCAGGCCCGAACCCGCTTTTACCAGCAAGGCATCTACGTGACCATGATAGCAACCTTCAAACTTTAATATTTTGTCGCGTTTGGTATAGCCCCTAGCCAGGCGGATGGCTGACATCACAGCTTCGGTACCAGAACTTACAAAACGCAGTTTTTCAATCAGTTTATTATTTTTCAGGATGAGCTCGGCCAGCTCATTTTCCAATGCAGTTGGCGCACCGAAAGACATGCCATTTTGCATTACTTCGGTCACTTTTTCCCGTACTTTGGTATTGTTATGCCCCAGGATAAGCGGGCCCCATGAACAGCAAAAATCCACAAACTCATTACCATCGGCATCCCAAATATGGCTGCCATCGCCTTTTTGTATGAACAATGGTGTACCATAAACAGATTTGAACGCCCTTACCGGTGAATTTACCCCACCCGGAAAATAGGTTTTCGCTTTCGCATATAACTCTGCAGACTTTTCTCTGCTGATATCAGGCTTGCCTGTAGTATTTAAAGGCTCATTAGCCTCACCCGAAAACATTTTCTTTATTGAATCTAACATTTCTTTTAGCTGAAAGCCGAAAGCAAAAAGCTTAAAGCTTATTTTATTATAGTTTAGTAAAAGCTTTGAGCTTTACGCCTTAAGCTTTTAGCTTTTTACAACCATTTATTCTCCAAAACCTCTTTGGCATGATAGGTTAGTATCGCGGTAGCGCCTGCCCTGCGGATGCTGGTAAGCACCTCGGTAATGGCGCGCTGCTCATTCAACCAGCCTTTTTGTATGGCCGCTTTGATCATCGCATACTCGCCGCTTACGTTGTAGGCCGCTACCGGCAATTCGGTATTATCTTTTATCAATTTGATCACATCCAGATAAGGCAATGCCGGTTTTACCATTAAAAAGTCGGCGCCTTCCAGTTCGTCCAGATTGGCCTCTATCAATGCTTCACGCTGATTGGCCGGGTTCATCTGATAAGTTTTTTTATCGCCAAACTTAGGAGCCGAATTTAAGGCATCCCTAAACGGCCCATAAAAAGCGCTGGCATACTTGGCCGAGTACGACATGATAGAAACGTTTGTAAAGCCGTTTTCGTCCAATACATTGCGAATATATCCTACGCGACCGTCCATCATATCAGACGGAGCGATAATATCGGCGCCGCATTGGGCATGAGCGAGGGCCATTTTGCCCAATACATCCAGCGTTTCATCGTTCAGGATCACTCCATCTTTCACGATGCCATCATGACCATCGCTGCTATAGGGATCCATGGCTACGTCGGTAACTACACAAGCCTCCGGGAAGTTCTTTTTAACCTCACGTATGGCACGAAGGTACAGGCTGTCGTCACGATAGCTTTCGGTAGCCAAAGGGTCTTTTAAAGAGTCCTCGATATTGGGGAACAGATCAAAAGAATTTAAGCCTAGTTTCAGGCAGCTTTCAATTTCGCGCAGCAAATTATCAACAGAGTAGCGATAAATGCCGGGCATGGAAGCCACTTCTGATTTTTGAAACGTACCATCCACAATAAACAGTGGGAATATCAGGTTAGCCGCGCTAACATGTGTTTCCTGCACCATTTGGCGTATCACTTCACTTTTCCGGTTTCTACGTGGTCTTTGTAACATGTGCCCCCCAACCCCCTAAAGGGGGAGTTTTTTAATTTCTTATTTAATATTAAAGCCGCCTAATTATTCCCCCTTTAGGGGGTTAGGGGGCCTATAGTCCAAACACAGCCTCAGCCAGTCCAACTTCGTCGGGTGAGTAAGGCAGGGTATATTTTACACCCATTTCATCAAATTTTTTCCCGGTTGATTTGCCAATGGCTACCACCTTTTGGTAAGGATCCAACAAGTTATCGGCAAAATAAGCCTCTACGTTTGATGGACTGGTAAACACCATCACATTGGCGCCACTGGTTTCTACTTCTTCTTCCAGTACAGTTTCATATACCGGCAGATCAATAATCTTGGTATCGGCAGATAATCCCTGCTGTATGCTCCTCATCGGGCTCTCGGCACCGGGGAACAACACGATCTTACCGTTAGCCAGCCTGGCAAATTCTTCGGCTACTTCGGCGGTATCGGTACCTTCGCCCACATAATCGGTAAAATAACCTTTGCGGCGCAGCATCTCTTCGCTGCCGCTGCCCATTACGCCAAACTTTACCTTTTTAGGAAACAACGGGTTTAGCTGGAAAAAGTAATCAACCGCGTTTTTACTGGAGAAAAATATCCAGTCGATATTTTTTAATATGTAGGAATCAAATTTGGTGATCACTGGTACGGTGCGAATAAGCGAACGCGCTTCCACTTCGATACCTAAATGTTCCATCGCTTTCTTAAAGTAACTATGCTCAGTCAGTTCGCGCGATATAAATACTTTAGCCGGAAACTTGCGGTCTTTAGCAAATTTAGCCACAACCTTTTCAGCCAGGCCTTCGGTAGTGGGCGACTCCAAAAATAATCTGTCCGGAAATTCATCTCCTTCGTCGGCTTTGGAGGTAAATACCTGGAACATCCGCTCATCACGACGGCAATAACAGCCTAATGGCAGGTGACAGCCACCGCCAAACATTTTCAGCACGGTTCTTTCCACAGCCAGCTCTTCGGCCACATCGGGGTGGTGAAGCGTCTGCAGTATATCAAAAACCTCCTGGTTGCTTTCGCGGATCTGAATAGCCAGTGCTCCCTGTGCCGGAGCGGGAATCAGTTCCACAGGGGTAATTTCCTCTACGTGAAACTCGCTCAGGTCTAAACCTAAACGCACTACCCCCGCTTTTGCTATCATAATAGCATCGTATTTTTCATCGCGCAGTTTGCCTATACGGGTAGGCACGTTACCGCGCAGATCTTCTATCTCCAGGTCGGGGCGATGTGCCAGCAGTTGTGCCTTGCGCCTGTTGGATGATGTACCCACAATAGCACCGTATTTTACCGACAGCTTTTGATGCACATCCACACAATCTTTCAAGATCAACAACAGCTCAGAGGGGTCTTCCCTTTCTGAAACTGCTGCGATGATGAGTCCCGGAGGGTTTTCAGTTGGCAGGTCCTTGTGCGAGTGTACCGCAATATCAATGGTACCCGCCAATAATTCTTCTTCTAATTCCTTGGTGAAAAATCCTTTTCCTTCTAACTTATCAAAGCTCAGGTTTAGTATACGGTCGCCCTGGGTTTTTATGATCTTTAGTTCGGCATTTACGTTAATGGCTGCAAGGCTGTCTTTTACAAAATTAGCCTGCCATAGTGCCAATTCACTGCCGCGGGTTCCTATTATCAGTGTTCTGTCCAAAAGAATGATTTTTTACGGTGCAAATTTAATTTTTTATAGGCATGAATTTAACATTAATTCATGTTATGAAAGTAGGCTGACTAATAATTGTTAATTATTGAATTAATGAGTTAGTGAATTAGTGATTTTTTTTTGAAAGATAAGCTATTGAGGGACTAATGAATATGGATTTGAAGACACGAAACATCATCAGGACGTTGCCTTCGGCCCGGGCTATCCGCTCATACGCCTGCAGGCATTAGGCTCGGGGCCGGTATCCGCTGCTATCCCTAACGCAGCCAATGCCAATAGATAACCACAGTTCCCCTTCACATCCGTAAATGACTGAAACGAATAACAAATATAAAACATAACCTCCTTATATTTAGGTAGATGAAATCTACCTACGCCTGTTTCACAATCCTATTGTTTTCCCTGGCTTTTACCACATGTAAGAAGGACAAGCCGGTTAAAACACCCGATCCCCCTGTAACCCAAAAAGTCTTCAACCTGAAAAAGGTTTACCAAACCAACCTTGCCGAGGGGTACAAAAGCGATTCGATGTTTTATACTTATGATGCCCAAAACAGACTCACCCACATCAGCCATACCGCTTACCAGTTCCCAGCCCAAACAAACGTTGATTTTACCTATAATGGCAATCATATCATTGCTGAAGTGTTTGACGATGGTCTAAATTACCAGTATACCGAAAACTATCATTACAATGCGCAGGGACAGGTAACTTACATTGATCATATTAACAAGTACGCCTACCTGCCCGTTGGCACCAAAGTGCTCAATACCGCAATTGAACACACGGATACCTTTACCTATGACGCCAACGGCAGGATCATCCTTATAGACAAGTATTACCTACCGCCCATAAATACCCATTATAAAACCACATATGAGTATGATGCGCAGGGTTTACCGACAAAATCAGTTATTTCTAGCGATCTGGACACCTCAAACTACACCTACGTATTGTTCACAAAATTTACAGATAAGATTGATTTCAACGCCCAGGCGCTTTCTTATTTTCTCGATTTTAACATGCATCCCCTCGTGCTGGCACAATTGGGCAGGCTGCCCATATCAATGCGGCTGTATTACAGCAACGATAGCGTTTACCACGCGGGCTGGGAGTATGTTTTTACTGTCACCGAAACCAAGATCGGTCATGTTCATTTAACAACAGTGCCTACGCCTAATCGCCCTTTCATATTTGATTATGAACTGAGTTACCAATAATTTAATTATTGAATTAATGATTTAGTGAATTGGTGATTTTATGTTATTAAGTAATTCTTCTTCCCCGTCAGCAGAACAGCTCGAGCGAAAGCGGGAAGAACGATGGAGCTCTGTTTGCCCGATGATCAATTACTCTTGTATAAAAGCCGGATTACTCTCCGTAACAAGTTTCAGGAACAGATCAAGGTTACGACCGGGGTAGGCTTTAAAAATCAGATCCTCATTAACACCCTGGTTATTGATAAAATTTAGCTTATAAGTAAATGTCCGGACTTTTGGCATGTAAATATCTGGCTTGAAAACTCATTCTATTGATATGCTTAAAGGGCACCCGAAATTCCTGCTTCTTTTGTTTATCAATAACAATAAGCTCTTGCTCATTATATTCCAGAACTATCCGTTTTTTATAAAAGTAAATCACAATAAACAAGCAAATACCAAAGTGTATTGCCCGCTGTAGAAGTGCAAAAAAAACACTGTCTGATCTGATTAAAATAAATTCGAAAAGTGCGAAGGGGCTTGGCAACGACAATATAAGCCAGGCAGCAAAAGCCAATAGTATTTTATCTATAAAATATTGCTTTGTAGATAATCTGTGATTCATTGTGATTAGGGGTTACATCACAAATATATTAAATCATCTCCCTGAAAGTAAAACGATCGGAGTGGATTATCAATTTTCGTTGATCAATATATCTTTGGCCATGATCATCGGCACACTGATATATTTTTTCTCCATGTAATTGATCACCTTTTCCAGGATCTCGCGCGATTGCTCATCCAAACCCTGAACCTCATCGGCAAAAACAGAGTTGATGGCCGTATTGCGGATCTCCTTGATCTTTTCGGGTACCTGGCGCATGGCTACTTCAATACGGCGTTGTTTTAGCTGGGTGCAAAACTCGGCGATATTTTGTTCAATAATGGCTTCGGCATGTACCAGTTCCTGGTAGCGCTCCTGCAGGTTACGTTTGGCAACCTCATTAAGGGAATGCACTTCGAT
>Ga0105239_10003948_pt1 | contig 17968 bp, 14 predicted proteins | sample KBSC44metaG_FD_92761 | JGI IMG/M metagenome (GOLD analysis project Ga0105239, IMG submission 92761) | Corn rhizosphere microbial communities from Kellogg Biological Station, Michigan, USA - KBS C4-4 metaG | ecosystem: Host-associated > Plants > Roots > Rhizosphere > Soil | place: Michigan, USA...
AGCCGCAGCGCTTCCGAAAGCCGGATGGAAGAGTCCCCCCCATCATTGGATTCCCCGGCGGCGAGGCTTCTCGGAGTTTGAAAAAGGGAGAGGATCGCAAAAAGCAGTAGTCCTTTCAACAGTTGATGATGAAATCTTTTCATAATAGCAGCATAGTATTTAGTCGTTATTAACTATTCAGAGAAGTAGACGGTGCCTTCCCGGATGGTATAGTGGATATTCAGCAATTGAGCGATGACGTCGAGCAGCTCGGCCGCAGTGTCTGCATGGAAGGAACCGGAAATGCTCCGTTCCGAAAGCGCCTGATCCTCGAAATGTACAGAAAGACCGAAGTTGTCCCTGATCATCCCCGCGAGCTCCGACAGGGACGTCGCGTCGAAGAGGAACTCGTGATCTTTCCAGGCCGACAGGTTCTCCGGATTGGCGATATGTCGTACGTTGGTCTTTGCGCCTTTGTTCGCCGTGAAGAGGTCGCCAGGCTGCAGCTCGAGACGCTGTTCTTTTTTCTCCTCTTGGTATTGCAGCTGCACTTTCCCTTCCCGGAGGACGACCGTGGCCTTCTCTCCCCTCGTATAGACTGTGAAACGGGTTCCCAGCACCAGCACCTTCAGGTCTTTGTCCGTATTGACGGTAAAGGGCTGGCTGCCACTGTGCGTCACCGTGAAATCCGCTTCACCGGAGAGGAACACCTCCCTGTTCGTCTTTCCAAAACCAAACCGGTTATACCGTACCGTGGTATTGGCATTCATGGACACCAGGCTGCCGTCGGGCAGGACGACCGACCGGGTCTCGCCGTAGGCGGTGGACATGGAGCGATATAAAAGGATATTTTTTAGCGCATATGTGGCTGTTACCAGCGCCAGGGCGGCAATGACCGCGGCGATCAGCCGGCTACGGAAGATGCGGGATAGTCCCCTCCCCTTCCTGCGGGAAGCCGTCAGTTGGCTGACCGCCTCCTCCTGCCCCATTATCCTGGTCAGCGCCGTCGCCGTATCGGGGATGAACTGGGGATTCGCTCTTTCCCATTCGTCCAGCCATTCATAGTAGGGTTCGATATTTTCGGGATCGCGCAGCCAGTCCTCGATCTGCTGTTTCCGGAGAGGCGTAGACCTCCCCGAGAAGCTCTCAAACAGTATATGCTTATCGACTGAATTTTCCATGGTTGCTCATTTCAAGTAATCGGATAAAGTTTTCTTTAGGATGCTCAGGGCTTTCATCATGTGTGCTTCGACAGTTTTTGGGCGTATCTGCAGCTCGTCGGCGATCTCTCTGTTCTTCCGGCCCTCATAACGGCTCAGCAGGAATACCTTCTGACACTGGGGCGGAAACGTTTCGATGGTCCGCTCGATCTTCGTCATCAGCTCACTGAGCAACAGAATCGATTGTGGGTCGACGTCTTCGACCGGCTCGGGTGTTGTCGCCAGCCGATCACCAAATTCCTGCTTTAGCTGGTTATACGCGCTGTTCCGCACGGCCGTGTATAAATAGGCGCGAAAGGTGGAGGCAACGGATTCGAACAGGCGCTTGTTCCAGAAATTCAGGAAAACCTCGCTGACGATGTCCTGCGCTATCTCTTTCGAATAGACGAATCGGGTGGCGTGGCTGCAAAGAGGACCGTAATACTTTTTGAACAGGACGGCGAACCCCTTTTCCGGGTCATCTTTCAGCATGATCCGGATGAATGTCTCATTGTCCATCAGCAGCGCCTGGTCGTCGGCGTCCTTGTCCGCGGCGATCCGCAATGGATTGTTGCCGGATGATTGTTTCGGTTCTTTCATTTGCAAGTTGGCATCGTTTGCGGGCGGTACCCATTCCGTTAACAGGACAAAAAAATGATAATTTACCCTTAGTGGGGAGTGTAATTTTTTTTCGCGCCGGTGGGAGCAGCACGATTGGCGGCCAGGGGCCCTACGCCTTCTTTATATCTATAGAATAGGTGAATTTGTCCGCACGGTAGTAGCCGACATTGTATTCGATGGGCCGGTCGCCGGGATCGTAGACGAATCTTTCACGGAATAATATAGGCGCTTCTGCCGGCACCTGGAGCAGCCCGGCCATGGGGCCCGCCAGTCTTGCGCTGATATTCTCGTTCGACCGGACTACGAGCACCCCAAATTTCTCTTCCAGCAGCGTATACAGCGGGCGGGAGAAATCGTCCTCGGGGGTGAAGCCGATACGGGGATGGAACCAGCTTTCGAAATATACGATGGGGTCGCCTTCGGAGCCTTTCAGCTTGGAGAGCTTGAAAACGTTCTTATGAAGCCGGATATTGAAGAAACGGCTCACTTTTTCGTCGGCTTTGGCATATTCCGTCTTTAGCTGCAGGTTCTCCACCTGTACGCCACGCTCCTGCATCTCCCGCGTAAAGCTGTACCAGTGATCCAGGCCGGTCGAGAGCGGCTTCTTCTTCGCGACGGTCGTGCCGACCCCTTTCTTACGCGTCAGCAGGCCTTCGTATTCCAGTTTGTTGGTAGCCTGCCTTATGGTATTGCGGGATACGCCCAGCCGGTTAGCCAGTTCGACCTCCTTAGGAAGGAATGCGCCATTGCGGAATTCGGGGGAATCGATCAATTTCCGCATCAGCTCTTCCACCTGGAGGTGTAGCGGGATCTTATTCTGATGATCGATGCGCAGCTGCATAGGCAAATGAATGTTCAAACATACCAACTTTCATGCTAATACCAAATTATTTTTTTAGCAAGGCGTACAGTGAATGTATCATAACCGGACAGACCTATGGCCATTCGTCTTTATATAAGAATGATTGTCAGTCATCACGGAAAAAGGCACCGTTTTCGCGCCGTGACCGCGAACAAATGCCCCGGACATGCTCAAGAACTATTTCAAGATAGCCTGGCGAAACCTTTTTCGCAACAAGGCCTTTGCAGCAACTAACCTCCTCGGCCTCGCCATAGGAATGACCTGCAGCATCCTGATCTTTCTCTGGGTGCATGACGAGCTGTCCTATGATAAGTTTCATGCGAATTACAAGGACATCTACCAGGTCATCGCCAACCGCGATTTCAAGAACTCGATGTTCACCGACAAAAATATGGCTTTCCCGCTGGGACCGGCGCTCGAGCATGGGTATCCGCAGATAAAGACGGCAGTGGAGATGACCTATCCGCAGCAGCGGTTGCTGGCATTCGGCGACAACAGGGTCAAAAAGACCGGGTATACCGTCAGCGGTCATTTCTTCGATATGTTCAGCTGGAAATTCCTCAAAGGCAGTCCTGCCAGCGCCATTATCGATCCTTCCTCGATCGTCCTTACAGCGGGCGCAGCAAAATCCTATTTCGGGAACGACGAAGCCGTGGGAAAGACGATGAAACTCGACGACAACGAGCTAGTTCGGGTGAGCGCTGTCGTTGCCGACGCCCCCGACAATTCGACGTTCAAGTTCGATTTTATCCAGCCTTTCAACTATTCGGATTCGAATCTCAAATCTCAGATGAACGAATGGTATAATTCTTCATGGAACGTCTTTGTCCAGTTGACGCCGGGAGCCAGCGTCGCGGCCGCCCAAAAAATCGTCGACGACCTGAAACGTGCGCATAGTCCCAATGACAAGGTCAGCAGCTATTTTCTGTTCCCCATGAGCAGGTGGCGGCTCTATAGCGATTTCAAGGACGGAAAGAATACCGGCGGGATGATCGAATACGTCCGGCTGTTCTCGGTGATCGCTGTTATTATCCTTCTGATCGCGTGCATCAACTTTATGAACCTGTCTACTGCCCGATCGGAAAAACGGGCACGGGAAGTGGGCGTCCGTAAGACCCTCGGTTCTGACCGCGGACAGCTGATGGCCCAGTTCCTCTTCGAATCCATCATCCTGACCGCTATGTCCTTTGTGATCGCGCTGCTGGCAGTGTGGCTGCTGTTGCCCGGTTTCAACCTGATGGTGGACAAACATATGTCGCTCGACCTGACCGACCCGGTATTTGTGACGGCTCTGGTGCTGATTATCCTTTTTACGGGCATCATTGCAGGCAGCTATCCCGCGTTCTACCTGTCCTCCTTCAACCCGGTCAAGGTCCTGAAAGGCACTCTTGTCGCGGGCAGGAAAGCCATTCTGCCCCGTCGCGTACTGGTCGTCTCGCAGTTCGTCATCTCTATTCTGCTGATCTCGGCTACCATTATCGTCTATCGCCAGCTGCAGTACGTCAAGAATCGCGATATGGGTTATGACCCCAATAATCTCATTTCTCTGCCCAATACCGACCTTCTCAATAAGAACTTTCCTGCCTTCCGCAACGACCTCCAGGCTACCGGTCTCATCAGGGCGGTGGCGAGAACTTTTTCGCCCGTTACCGACGTCTGGTGGCGCAGTCCGGCGCCTCACTGGGAAGGACAGCTGCCCGGTCAGGAGATCATCTTCATGGGCCAGCGCGCCGACGAACACTATACCGACGCGCTGGGTATCCGGTTGCTGGAAGGAAAAGGCTTTACGGGCACACCCTCCGACTCCGGCAGTGTCCTGTTGAACAAAGCGGCAGTCGATGCCATGCACCTCGCCCACCCTGTCGGGGCCGTTTTGCGTTATGGATCCAAGCATTTTACCGTCATCGGCATAACGGACAATGTCGTGATGGAATCCCCCTATAAGCCCGTCGACCCGCAGATGGTCTATTACGCGATGGGCGGCGGAAATTTTTTCAATATCCGGCTCAAAGATGGCGTAGCGCCGCAAAAGGCTATCGAGGCCCTGCGGGCGCTCGTGCGCAAATATGATCCTGCTGCGATCTTCGAGTTCCATTTCGTCAACCAGGACTTCGAAAAGAAATTCCTTGCCGAAGAGCTGATCAGCAAGATCACCAATATCTTCGCCGGGCTGGCGATCTTTATCTGCTGTCTTGGTCTGGCCGGGCTGGCCTCGTTCACGATGGAAAGAAGGGTCCGTGAGTTCGGCATCCGAAAAGTGCTCGGCGCATCGGTGCCGCAGCTGCTGGGGCTTATCTCGCAGGAGTTTCTGCGCCTCGTAGCCATCGCCTTTATCATTGCCGTGCCGCTGACCTGGTGGGCGATGAGCAGCTGGCTGGAGAAATACGCCTTTCATATCCCGATCAGTCCCTGGACGTTCGTTGCCGTTGGGCTGCTGCTTTTGGCGCTAACGCTATTCGTAGTGGGGATAAATACCATTCGTTCGGCTATGCGTAATCCGGTGAAGAGTTTGAGGACAGAATAAGATTCCGAACGGACGGAGTCCAGTTCCCGACATTAGCCGTTCGGGACAAAAAAATACTTTTCGACAATTTTTTGTCCCGATTCATTATCTTGGTCCCGAATGCCTGTAACCACTATCAGATTTACCAGCTGGGGACTGCTCCTGATCGCAGGGGGCATCTTCGTCGGCATTGGCGTCCTCGCTTTTATCAATCCACTGAGCAGCTATGTCAAGCTGACGAAATTCTCCGGCATCGGCCTTTTGTTAAATGGCGGTCTGTTGCTGGCCATGGTCATTCTGCGGCCCGTGCCTTCGCGGGAGAGCAAATGGCTACAGGTCGAAAGCGCCTTCCACCTTTTCTTTGGGCTGCTGTTCGTCTTCAATCCCCTGCTGGCCTTTATTGCCCTCCCCTATTTCATCGGCAGCTGGATGCTGCTGGTCGGCATCCTCAAGATCCTGGCCGCTATCGCCCTCCGAAAGCTCATCCTCGGGCGGGGGTTCATCATGGCAGCGGGGCTTCTTTCCACCCTTTTTGGCTGTCTTTTACTCTTTAGTCCCTTTGCCCGGGCGAGCAGCATCACTTTTTTGCTTGGCGCTTTTGGATTGACAATGGGCAGCCTTTATATCATCGATGCCCTGCGTTATCGCAGGAGGCCGGACAACGTCGATGTCATGTTTTAACCTTAGATTTGCGCCAGAATTCATATTTTATGAAGCGTTTCCTGATCCTCCTTGCGGGCATTTTGTGCGTTTTTCTGGCCAACGCCCAGGACACAACAAAGACCGCCGCAAAAGACACTGTTAAGTCCAGCAAGCTTACCCGAAAGAAGACTACGGATTACTATCGGGAGAATTATAAGCATGTCCGCCGGAGATTCGATTCCACGCTGTTCACGAATATCAACGTCCCCTCCACCAGCGACTATGCCGAGGACATCGAAAATGTCTACCAGCTGCTGAATAAAGTGCCGCTGGTGACGGAATCCTTCACCCATCTTGACGAGATCGACGACAAATTAGACGACGAGGATTCGGCGCTGACGATCCTGAAGGACAGGATGTCGCAGAGCGACAGGACCTTCAATGTTCAGAACCTGCAGATGTTCAACATGCTGCTGGACGCGCTCAACCAGAGCGTCAAGGGCTACGGCAAATACCTCAACCGGTATGACTCGCTCCTGGACGTGGCCCGGGCCGATATCGCGAAGCTGAAGAAGGACACACTGATGCTGCATATCCTGCGTGATTCGGCGCTCAGCGACACCTTTAAGGTACAGCTGGTGTCCCTCAAACAGAAATGGCGACAGGTGGACAGCCTGGTGACCCTCAATGGTCAGCAGATCAACTCCCTCAAATCCGAGGCTTCGGCACACGCCATCGTCATAGTGGACCTCCTCAACCGCGTCGACCAGGAGCTGACGGCCGTCGGGACCAGGGCCTTTGGCAAAGAGCGGCGCTATTTATGGGAACCCCGTTCGCAGGCGGCAAGGAATTTTTCGAGGGCGAACATGCAGAAGTCGCTGGACAGCGAACGCCAGCTGGCAAGGTTTTATTTCTCCAATACCCGCAGCAGACGGTCCTGGTTGTTTTTGGCAGGAGCAGTCTTCTTTTTCTGGATATGGTTTAATTTCCGGACGCTGCGCCGGATGAACAAGCTGGCGGCCGTCGAGCATTTTCATTTCCGTTTCATCAACCCTCATCCCGTTGCCGCTTCGCTGGTCTTTCTGCTGACCCTTGCGCCCCTGGCCGACCTGCACGCGCCGGCCATCTACATCGAGTCGGTGGAATTCCTGTTGATGGTTGTGCTGACCTTCGTCTTCTGGAAGTCGTTGCCACGTAACTTATTTTATGGCTGGTGCATATTCCTGCTGCTTTTCCTGCTGCTGCCGATCATTCGTCTGCTCGGGCTGCCACTGAGCCTGACGCGGTGGGCGACCCTTATCATCGACAGCGCCTCCTGCGTCTTTGCCTTCTTCTTCCTCTTTGGCAAACGGAGGATATCCGATCAGCCGAAGGTGTTCTGGTTCGCCATCGCGCTTTATTTTGTTTTTAACCTGCTGGCCGTGCTTGGCAACCTCTTCGGCCGGGTCACGCTCTCGCAGATATGCGCGTCGACGGCCGTCTATTCCTTTGCAGAGACCGCTTCGCTGGCAGTATTTGTCCGCAGCGTCGTAGAAGCCTTCCTGTTACAGATACAAAGCAGCCGTATCCGCAAGAAATACCCGGATACCTTTGACCTGACGGGCATCTCGAGGAACATTTCCCGTATGGTCATTACCATTGGCATCGCCCTTTGGCTCATCGTCTTTGTGACCAATCTGAACCTTTTCGATGCGATGAACGACCTGCTCGTGGATGTTTTCACCTCTACCCGCGAGGTCGGGAATTTCTCCTTTACGCTGGGTGGGCTGTTCCTTTTCCTCGGCATTATCTGGCTGGCCAATTTCCTGCAGCGTTATATCGCCTATTTCTTCGGAGATACCGGCGACGACGCCGCACTGGACGACCGTGGACAGCGGTCGCGGCTGCTGGTCACCCGGCTGATCCTGCTGATCGGCGGATTCCTGCTGGCGGTTGCCGCTTCTGGCCTTTCGGTAGACCGGATAACGGTGATCCTCGGCGCCCTCGGCGTCGGCGTCGGTCTGGGTCTGCAGAACATCGTCAACAATTTTGTCAGCGGCATCATCCTCATCTTTGACCGGCCCGTGCGCATCGGGGACACCGTGGAACTCGGCGACAAGAAGGGCCGGGTAAAGGAGATCAGCATCCGGACCAGCACTCTGCTCACCGACGAAGGCGCGGAAGTGATCATCCCCAACGGGGACGTATTGTCCAGCCGCATCGTCAACTGGACGCTGAGCAACAGCCATGTCCGGCTGGCCATCAGCTTTAACATCGAGAAGCCGGCCAATCCCGAGCTCATCAAGGACGACGCCATAAAGGATATCGTCCGCAAACATCCCAATGTACTGAAGATACGCGAGCCGCAGATCATCCTGAACACGGTCAACTCGAAGACCCTCGAGCTGCAGGTCTATTTCTGGATCGACGATATTACCAAGACTCCCTATACGACCGGCGAGCTGCGGACGGCGATATACAGGCAGCTGGATCAGCAGGGGATAACGGTACTTTAGTACTCAAGACCATATTATATGCTATTTAAACCCCTCTATTCCCTTTTGTTGCTTTGCGCAGAGACACTGTCGTCTTGTGCGGAGTCCGTCCGGCAGGATAGTCTCCCGCCCATGCATACCCTCAGGAGTGAAGATATTGATTCCGTGTCCCCCTCCTGGGAAACCCTGAACATTTAGCGCGCAACTGGCAGCTCCTTAATAAAAAAAAACCCGGCTTGTGCCGGGGTTTTGCGTGTCAATATGTTGGTAACGACTAGTGATCCTTATCGACGTTGTTGAACTTGTTGGTATAAAGATCAACCTTGTCTTTTGCGGTGCTCTTCTGTTCGTAGATGGTGATCAGCAGGTCGTAAGCATCTTTAAGAGCGCTTTTCTCGTCCATCTTCAGCTTGCCTTTGGAGCCCAGGTCCTTGTCGACCATTTCAAAATAAGGGATGGCTTCGTCGAATTTCTTGGTGGCTGCGATACGCAGGTCAGCCCTTTTCTTGATGTCTTCCGGTGCTTTGCCGGGGATCTTCTTGGTCTGTGCCTGCAGGTCGACGCCCTGGTTGTAGGATATCTGTCCCAGGACGAGGGCGGCCTGCGGATAGTCGGGCTGGATCTCGAGACATTTCTTGAGCATCTCCTGCGCCTTTGCCGTCAGGGCGTCGTAGTTGGCCGGACGGGGGCCCTTGGTAGTATCGGAAGCATGCTGGTACAGCTCAAGGCCATAGTTGAAGGCGAAGAGGTGGTTCTTTGGGAACTTCGTTACGATCTCGTCATATTTGGCGAAAAGAGAGTCCTTGTTGCCTTCTTCGCGGATGATATCCAGCTCGGTGCTGGGCCAGAACAGGTCGTCGGGATACTGCTCTTTGGCGAGATTGAGGTATTTCTGGGTATTTGCCCTATCCTTCTTGGTATTGTAGTAATCGACAAGCCATTTGTAGATGTCGATCATGTTGGAACCGTTGATATTCGCGATTTTTGCATCGGCTAATTTGCCATAAAATATAGCGGCCGAATCCTTCTTACCGGCCTTCTCGGCTGAGATGCCTGCATAGAGGGTCGAGGTCGTATCGATCTTGAGGTTGGTCCATCCTTTGGAGTTCATGAAAGAGCTGGCTGCGAGCGCGCCGCTGAAATTCTTCAGGGCGTCTTCGTATTTTCCGCCGTTGTAGTCGTTGGCGCCTATCTGGAAATAGCCCTGATAGATCTCATTGACCGGCTTATAGCCATCCACCTGGAGAAGTAACAGCTTCTTGTCGTCGATCTCCGTATATTTCTTGAGAGCCTCAAAAGCCTGGTCGCGGGCGTCGGGATATTGCGCGCGGGTCTGATCGTTGGCAGCGAGCGCATTGTATACCTTCAGCTTGGTATACCATGCTTCGGGGTTCTTCTGCCCTTTGTCAGTCGCGAGCACCTTGTCGATCTCGGCCTTTGCGTCGGGCAGCTTGTTGGACTTCAGGAGGTCTTTCGCCTTGTCGACGTTTTGTGCGAACAGGCCCATACCAGCGGCGGCAAGGAAACCAGTTAGAAGGAGTCTTCTCATTGTTTGATTATTTATTATAAAGATACAATTTCAAATTGCTGAATAGCAGCGTTTTGCCGCAAACAACGGGCCAAATCCTGCATTTAACCGGATATTAATTCCCGCGCTGCACGCGGGACCATGCCGCTCTGGTGCTACCTACGTACGGGGCCTCGCCGCGCCCTCCACTATTCTGCCGGAGCAATATCCGGGCCACTGGCTGGCGTTTCATCCCCCGGTAGATCCGTATCGGGAGTAGTATCCGGCTGATCCATTGTGGGGCCAGTACCTTCTTCTGCGGTATCGGTTATTGCTGCGTTGGCCTCTTCTTCCAGCTTGTCGAGCTTGGTGATGGCTGCGATCTCGTCGGTCTCGTCCAGGCGGATAAGCTTTACCCCCTGGGTGGCACGACCCTGTTCGCTGATCCCGGCTACTGACATACGGATGGTGACGCCGCTCTTGTTAGTGATCATGAGGTCTTCGGACTCAGTGACATCGAGAATGCCCACTAATTTACCGGTTTTCTCCGTGACACTGATCGTTTTTACGCCTTTTCCTCCACGATTGGTGATCCGGTATTCATCAATTGGCGTCCGTTTACCATATCCTTTATCGCTGACGACCAGTACGGTGCGGCTCTTGTCTTCCTTATTGACACAGATCATGCCAATCACTTCGTCGCCTGCATCGTCCACTTCGATACCGGCCACGCCGATGGCGCCTCTGCCGGTAGGGCGGACCTTTTCTTCTTCGAACCGGATCGCTCTGCCACTTTTAATCGCCATCAGTATCTCAGAGTTGCCATCGGTCAGGCGGGCTTCCATGAGCTGGTCGCCTTCTACAATTGTAATGGCATTGACCCCGGTCTGGCGCGGGCGGCTGAACTCTTCGAGGGAGGTCTTTTTGATGATGCCCTGCCTTGTGCAAAGAACGATATAATGGTTATTGACAAAGGCTTCGTCTTTCAGGTCCCGTACGTCGACGATAGCGCGAACCTTATCGTCCGGCGGTATCTGGATGAGGTTCTGGATAGCCCGTCCCTTGCCGTTCTTTTCCCCTTCCGGTATCTCGTAGACGTTGAGCCAGTAGCACCTTCCCCTCTCGGTAAAGAAAAGCATGGTATGGTGAGTGGAGGCGACGAAGAGGTGTTCGATATAGTCCTCTTCCCGGGTGCGTCCGCCGATGGCTCCGCGTCCGCCGCGGCGTTGCTGGCGGTATTCGGTGGCGGAGGTCCGCTTGATATACCCCAGGTGAGAGATGGTAATGACAACGTCTTCTTCCCGGATCAGGTCTTTTATGCTGACCTCGTTATCGAGATAGGTGATCTCGGTCTTGCGTTCGTCGCCAAATTTATCTTTTATCTCCTGCAGCTCGGTACGGATGACGTCAAAGCGTTTGCCTTCATCTGCGAGCAATTCTTTGAGGTGGGCGATCAGTTTCATCAGGTCGTCGTATTCTTCGCGGATCTTGTCGCGTTCGAGCCCCGTCAGTCGCTGGAGCCGCATATCGAGGATCGCCCGGGCCTGTATCTCGTCGAGACCCCATCCGGCATTGATCAGGCCTTCCCTTGCGATCTCGGGGGTGGCGGAGGCGCGGATTAGGGCGATGACCTCGTCCAGGTGGTCCAGCGCGATCAGGTAGCCCTGGAGGATATGCGCCTTCTTTTCGGCCTCTTTCAGCTCGAATTTTGTCCTGCGGGTGACCACGTCCATGCGGAAGTCGATGAACTCAACGATCATGTCCCGAAGATTCAGCGTCTTGGGCCGGCCCCTGACGATGGCGACATTGTTGATCCCGTAAGAGGTCTGTAATTCCGTATGCTTGTACAGCTGGTTGATGACGATATTGGCTACCGCGTCCCTCTTCAGGTCGATGACGATACGGGTGCCTTCGCGCTTGTTCGATTCGTTGTTGATATGGGCGATGCCCTCGACGATCTTTTCGTTGACCAGCTGGCCGATGCGGTCGCAAAGGGCGTCGCGGTTCACCTGGTAGGGCACTTCCGTGACGATTATCTGCTCGCGTCCGCTGGGCTTGGTGTCGACCTGCAGTCTGCCACGGAGGACGACCCGTCCCCGGCCAAAGTGCATGGCGGCCTTGACCCCTTCCATACCATATATAATACCACCCGTTGGGAAATCGGGGGCCTTGATGTGCTGCATCAGGCCTTCGATGGTGATCTCGCGGTTGTCGATAAAGGCGAAACAGCCGTCGACGATCTCCGACAGGTTGTGGGGCATCATATTGGTGGCCATCCCGACGGCGATACCGCTGGAACCGTTCATCAGCAGCTGCGGAATACGTGTAGGCAGGACCGTGGGTTCCTCGAGGGAGTCGTCGAAGTTGGGCTGGAAATCGACCGTTTCCTTCTCGATATCCTCGAGCATATACTCGGCCTGGCGGTGCAGACGGGCTTCCACATAACGCATGGCCGCGGGGCCGTCGCCGTCCTGGTTGCCAAAGTTCCCCTGGCCGTCGACCAGCAGATAGCGCATGCTCCATTCCTGGGCCATACGGACCATCGCGTCGAAGATCGCGCTATCGCCATGGGGGTGGTATTTACCCATCACCTCCCCGACGATACGGGCAGCCTTTTTATGGGGTTTGTTGCTGTTATTACCCAGCTCGTTCATCCCGTGCAGGATACGACGATGTACGGGCTTCAGACCATCGCGGACGTCCGGCAGGGCGCGACCGACAATGACGGACATCGAATAGTCGATGTAGGCCGTCTTCATTTGTTCCTCAATATTTACCGGGACGATGCGATTGTTGTCTTGCGTTTCCAGTGGAGTGCTGTTATCTTCCATAGTCAATTATTTGGCGCCATGGGCGCGGACTTTATTTTGCGCGCCACAGCACTGAATCCCATTCTAAATGGGGGGATGGCAAATTTACCGTTTTTGCCCTTAAAAACCCGTTAAAACGCCCCGTTTTTTTAACTCCGATTATCCACGAATGTGGATAGAAACTCGCAGGATTGGTCTCTATTCCAGCCAGGCGCCCTTCACGAGGTCGCCATCCACCTCGACATAAATGTGCTCTTGAAGGGTGGTCGACAGGGAAAGACCTGTATAGTCCGGTTGAATGGGGAAGGTTTTATGGGTCCTTTCTACGAGAACCAGGGATTCGATCTTGCGGGGATGGTAGTCCAGGAAGGGTCGCATGGCATACAGGAGCGTCTTCCCGCTCATGGCGACATCGTCGATCACGATGATCACCTGGTCGTCGAAAGGGAGGATCTCACTCAAGGTCACGGGACCCGGGTTACGTTTGTCCAGGGAAATGGAGATGAGCCGGGTGGAGAGGGTGCCGGCGATCTCTGTCAGCATCCGCTGGATGGTCTGGGCAATGACGCTGCCATTGTCGCGGATGCCGGCCAGTATCAGCTGCTGCTCGCCTGAGTTATTTTCCAGTATTTCGTAGGCCATACGGCGCAGCTTCTTTTCTGCGACCTCCTGGGACAAAATGTAATTTTTCATATTTGATGTGCCGAAGATACGCTTTGTCGAAAATTAGCGCATCTTCGGCAAAACGCTAATGATTGTCCTGCGGACAAGACCCCTCCGGGGTCTTCTGGCCGAGCACCCTTGTGCCCGGGCCGCACAAATTACACTATAACGGCAAATCACTTATCTTAGACGCTATAATTAATTTTCTATGGACGCTCTTCAGCAGATACTTTTTGCCCTGGTCGCCATTACCGCCATTGTCCTCTTTGCCAAAAAGGTCGGCCAGATAAGGCGCAATATTCTGCTGGGACATCACGAAGACTTTTCGGACCATAAAGGGCTGCGCTGGAAGAACGTGCTGCTGCTGGCCTTCGGGCAGAAGAAGATGTTCCGCAACCCCCTGGTGGCGGTGATCCATTTCGTCATCTATGCCGGCTTTATCATTATCAATATAGAAGTGCTGGAGATCGCCCTGGACGGGCTGCTGGGGACGCACCGGCTGTTCTCGCGGCTGAGCAGCCCCTTGTATCTGTTCCTGATCGACGCGTTCGAGCTGCTGGCGCTCGGTGTTCTGACGGCCTGTATCGTCTTCCTATGCCGGAGGAATATCCTCAAACTGCGCCGTTTCCTCAGTCATGACCTGGACGGCTGGCCAAGGAGCGACGCCAATTATATATTAATAACGGAGATCATCCTGATGCTGTTGTTCCTGACAATGAACGCGGCGGATACTGTTCTCCAGACCCGCCACTACGGTCATTATGGCGCGAATATGACCGGGGACTTCCTGGTCTCCCAGGCGCTGCACCCGCTGCTGAACGGTCTCAGCAGTCCTGCCCTCGTCAGTCTCGAGCGCACCTGCTGGTGGCTGCACATCATCGGCATCTTTGCCTTCCTCAACTACCTGCCCTACTCCAAGCACCTCCATATTATATTTGCCTTCCCCAACGCCTACTACACCCGGCTGGCGCCCCAGGGCAAGCTGAATAACATGCCGGCCATCCAGCAGGAGGTACTGTATGCCGTGCAGCCCGAGCTGGCGCCGCCCGCACCTGCGGTTGGTGAGGCCGCTCCCGCAACGCCAAAGTTCGGGGCCAAGGACGTTTTCGACCTCTCCTGGCGCAACCTGCTGGACGCCTATTCCTGTACGGAATGCGGGCGCTGCACCGCCGCCTGCCCGGCCAACCTTACCGGGAAGGTCCTTTCGCCGCGCAAGATCATGATGTCGACCCGCGACCGGCTGGAAGAAGTAGGAAGGAATATCAACGCCAACGGCAGCTACAAAGAAGACGGAAAGAACCTGCTGGACTATATCTCCGTGGAGGAGCTGCGGGCCTGTACGACCTGCAATGCCTGCGTGGAAGAATGCCCGGTCAGCATCAGCCCCCTCGAGATCATTGTCGAAATGCGGAGGGCGCTTGTCATGGAAGACAGCAATGTACCCGCCGAATGGACGGGACTCTTCAGCAATATTGAGAATAACTTCGCTCCCTGGAAATTCAGCCCCGATGACCGGGATAAATGGGCGAGCGAGGTATAAGCTTTTCAACTCTTTACAGATGGAAGCATTCGTTAGCTGTCTGCTGCAAAATGGCCGCTTTGACCAGGAGCAGCTGGCCTCGATAAAGAACAGGCTGGTGCGCCAAACGATACCGAAAGGCGGCTATTTCTCTGAAGCAGGAAAGGTCGCCAGGCAGGTAGGGTTCAACACCAGGGGCGTTTTCCGGGTCTGCACCTACAACAAGGAAGGGGAAGAGTTCACGCGCGCCTTTATTGACAAGAACAGGTTTATCGTCGACTACAATAGCTTTATCAATGAAATACCCTGCGGGGCATATGTACAGGCGCTGACAGACTGTGAGCTGCATGTGATCGAGAGAGCCGATTTTATAGAGCTGTCCGCTGCCGTGCCGGACTGGCAGCCGACGATATCCCGCATCATGTTCTCGACCATGATGCGCAAGGTCAGCGATGCCGGCCTCATGCTGTCTTGTGACGCCAGGCAGCGCTATGTCAATTTTTTGGAACGCTATCCGGGGATCGTCAACCGCATCCCGCTCTCCGCCCTGGCCTCCTATCTGGGCATTACACAGTCCTCGTTAAGCCGCATACGAAAAAATTTGTGATCCGGCCACTTTTTGCCAAATGGCAAATTCCTTGCGAAGCGCGGCGCCTAGCTTTGTGTCATCACAAAAAAAATGACATGAAAAGGATCTTGATCACAGGCGCCAACAAGAGTATCGGCTTTGAAGCGACCAGACAGCTTTTAAGAATGGGACATTTTGTTTTTCTCGGCAGCCGGGACCTGCAGCGGGGCAACGACGCGATACAGAAATTGAAAGAAGAAGGCCTGACGAACGTCGAATTGCTGTCCATCGATGTAGCCGACAAGAAGTCCGTCGACGCTGCGGCCGCTGCGCTATCGGCAAGGATCGACCGGCTCGACGTATTGATCAATAATGCGGGCATTGCGGGTCAGATGCCGCAAAATGCGAGCACGGTAGCGGTCGAAAATATAAGGCAGGTATTTGACACTAATTTCTTCGGCGCTATACAGACGACCCAGGCATTTATTCCCCTGCTAAAAAAATCTGAGGAACCGTGTATAGTCAACGTGTCGAGCGATCTGGGCTCGCTGGGTAACCATACCAATCCCGACTATCCTTACGTCGACGTGAAGCTGACGGCCTATTGCTCGTCGAAGACGGCGCTGAATGCATTTACGGTAATGCTCGCGTATGAGCTCAGGGATACCCCGTTCAGGGTCAACAGCGTCAATCCCGGTTACACAGCGACGGACTTCAACCACCACCGCGGCTATAAAAAAGTTGAGGACGGCGCTGCCGTTGTGGTTAAGTATGCCTTACTGGATAGCAGCGGGCCGACCGGGAAATTTTTTAGCGATGACGGGGAGACGCCGTGGTGATTTAGGCCTTCTTCGCCCGGACGGTGAGCGAGACGGTCGTATTGTTCGAGATCGTGCTGGAGCCGCCGACGCCGTAGTCCTTCCGGTTGAGCTGGAAGTCTCCCTTGAAGATATAGTCATCCCCCATCGGCGTGGCGATAAAGGAGAAATTCATATCCTTGGTGGTGTTCTTGATCGTGAGCTTGCCGGATAGGGTGTAGTGACCGTTCTTATCGGGGCCGCTGCAGCTGGTAGAGACAAAACGGATCTTTGGGTATTTCTCCACGTCAAAGAACGACTCCTTCTTCAGATGGCTGTCCCGCATCTCGTTGTCGGTATTGACGGTAGTGGCGTCCACGGTCACGTCGAAGCTGGTCCTGGACAGGTCCTTAGGGTTAAATACGATCTTGCCGTCCAGCCCTTTGAACGAGCCCGTGGTATTAAAGCCCATATTCTTTATCTCAAAGGCAACAGCGGAACCTTCATCGACGGGCTTATATTCCTGGGCAAAAGAGACGGCTACCAATAACTGGGATAACAAAAGAGAAAGGAAAAACTTCATATTCATGCTTAAATTACCGGAAATGTGCATTCGGGAAATTAGCACATTTCCGGCAAATGGCTAATGTCTGTCCTTCGGAGGATGCCTCCGGCATCTTTGAATAACGAACAGCCGCAAATTTCAGTTGCCTATGAGCTGACGGCAACCAGCTTTTGTAGTTTTTTAACATCCAGGAAACATATCTCCTGGCGGTTATAGGAAAGGATGCCTTCCGTCTCCAGTTCGTTGATCATGGTCGTGACCGTCTGGCGGCTGCTGCCGATCAGGCTGGCGATATCCTCGTGGGTCAGGTAGTTGGGAATACAAAAACCTTCGGCAGTGTTCTCCACCAGATTTTGTTCAACCAGCTGCCAGAGGAAATGTATCAGGCGGGTCTTGACGTCTTTGTTGAGAAGATTTACCAGCCGGTTCTCGATATTGCGGAGCTTGGCGCCCACCTGTTTGCTGTATTTGAGGGCCAGGTCGGGCCGGTTCTTGAGTAGTTTCTCAAAGTCTTCGATGGTGAAGGCGCAGATGCTGACATCATGCTTGTAAGCCTGCGCAAATTCTCCGTGGAGGTTCTTCCGTTCGAGGCTGAACTGCCCAAACAGCTCGCCCTTCTGGATGATCTCCTTGATCTTCTCGTTGCCGTCGTCGTCGATATAGCCGATCTTGATCGTTCCCTCCTTTACAAAATAGATCTTGTTGTGATTATATGCCTCGAAATAGATATATTCTCCTTTGGGTATGTCGATGACCTGGTGTTGTACCTTCAACTCATTATACTCCTCGTCGGATAAATGGCACCAAAAATTCTTTATCCATGACATGCTGTCGTCGCCCGCCATATAGAACTCATTTAGCGACTAAAGTTACCGTAATTCCTTCATTTCCTTTAGATTTACGAAAAATTAATCCTTATGCACGTACCTACGATGGCCGAACTGGCGGCGAAAGGTGAAAGCCCGGATATTCTCTTCTGGGTTGGGTGTTCCGGTAGCTTCGATCAGCGGGCGCAGAAGATCACGAAGGCCTTTGCCACCATCCTCGATAAGGTCGGCATTAATTACGCCATATTAGGGAAAGAAGAAATGTGTAACGGCGACCCCGCCCGTCGCGCCGGCAACGAATTTTTGTTTCAGATGGCCGCCTATCAGAATATCCAGCTGCTGAATAATTATGGCGTGAAGAAGATCGTCACCACCTGCCCCCATTGTTTTAACATCCTCCGGAATGAATATTCCGAACTGGGCGGGAATTAC
>Ga0105239_10003949_pt1 | contig 17966 bp, 16 predicted proteins | sample KBSC44metaG_FD_92761 | JGI IMG/M metagenome (GOLD analysis project Ga0105239, IMG submission 92761) | Corn rhizosphere microbial communities from Kellogg Biological Station, Michigan, USA - KBS C4-4 metaG | ecosystem: Host-associated > Plants > Roots > Rhizosphere > Soil | place: Michigan, USA...
AGAGCGTCGTCTCCTGCCATGCCACGCGCAGTGCCTGCGAAAGCAGCGCCGGGTCCTCGCATTTGGGCGTACGCAGGAACGGCTTGCCGGAGGTGAAGAGGCCCGCAACCACTGCCTTGGCGACCGAATGGGTGAGCGCCAATCCTGCAACCGAGGCCATCAGCGCGCCCTTCACGCCGGATCGCACTTTCGGCGGATAGAGCAGGAAGGTCTTGACCGTCTTGGCGAAGAACAGCGCGAGCGCCGCGGCCGAGAGCGCGGGCATCGGCACATAGATGCGCTCGGGTGCGATCCACATCATCGTGGTCCAGCCCAGCGCCACCAGCGTCACGATCAATCCCAGCGCATCGGAAATCCACGGCAGCCAGCCCGACAGGAACTGATAACGCTGCGCCCAGGAAAGCTTGGTACGGCCGAGGAAGATCGCGCCCGCATGGCGCTTCATGATCTGCATCGCGCCATAGACCCAGCGATAGCGCTGGCTCTGGAACGCTTCGAGCGTATCAGGGATCAGCCCCGTGCCCAGGCTTTGCGGGATATAGGCAGCGCCGTAACCGGCCTCGAACAGTTTCAGCCCAAGCTCGGTGTCTTCGGTGATGCACCACGTGCTCCAGCCTTTCACCTCCTCCAGCGCACGCTTGCGCACCATCGTCATAGTGCCGTGCTGGATGATGGCGTCGTGCTCGTTGCGCTCGATCATGCCGATGTGGAAGAAGCCGCGATATTCCTCATACGCCATGTGCTTGAACAGGCTTTGGCGCGAGTCGCGATAGTCCTGCGGTCCCTGCACCACCGCGATCTTGGGATCGGCGAACAGCGGCAGCGCCCGCCGCAGCCAATGCGGCTCGACCTGGTAGTCGCTGTCGATCACGGCGATATGCTGGGCTGCGGGATCGGTCAGCGCCAGCGCTTCGTTCAGCGCACCGGCCTTGAAACCCTTCACCTGATCGAAATGATAGAAGCGGAAGCGCGCGCCGAGCGTGCGGCAATGGGCCTCCACCGGCTTCCACACATCCTCGTCCTTTGTGTTGTTGTCGAGGACGATGACTTCGTAATTGTCGTAATCGATATGCGCCAGATGGTTCAGCGTCTCGATCACCATCTGCGGCGGCTCGTTGTAGCAGGGCACGTGGATCGAGACCCGCGGGCTCGCTTCGGGAATGACCGACGACATCACGCGGCGCTCGACGCGCCACAGGCTGGCGGCCAGCTCCACCCCCTCTGTCAGGATCACCGCGCACGCCAGCACGACCAGCGGCGCCATCGCGCAGATCATCAAAAGATCGCCGCGGTCGATATATTCGAGCGTCGTTGCATCGATGACCGCGAGCAGTCCCGTCGACACCACCGCGATCAGCCCGCCCATCACGAGATAGCCCGGCTGACGCACGCGCGGCATCCGCACAAGGACGAAAAGCCCGATCAGCAGGGTCAGGATGGATGCGATCAAGGCGTAAGTGCGCCATTCCGGAAAGGAGCGCAGCGAACCGGTGAAAGTGAATTTCGGATTGCCCGCGGCGTCGAACACGCCCCAATAGCCGCCGACCGTTCCTTCGAACGAGACTTTCGCCGGTTGGTCGAACGCTTCGAGCACGTAATAGTCGTAGCCCTTCTCCAGCGCGAGCTGCACGAAGCCGCGCAAGAAATAGGCCTCATTCGCGAGCGACGGTTCGGCCGCGCCCTTGGTGCGTCCTTCCGACGGCCAACCCACCTCGCCGATGATGATCGGCTTGTCGGGAAATTCCTGCTGCACATCGCCATAGGCACGTTGCAGGAAATCGAGCGAACCATGAACATCGGTGCTCTCCCAATAGGGCAGCAGATGCACCGCGATGACATCGACGTTCTTGCCGATCTCGGGCGTGTAGAGCCATGTCGACCAAGGCTCTGCGGTCGTGATCTTGATGCGCGCCGGCAGCGCATCGCGCACGCGCTGGATATAGGCATTGAGCTGCTCTGCCGTCACATAGCTGAACAGGATTGCTTCATTGCCGACGAACACGCGGTCTATCGTGCCGCGATTGGCGCGCGCCACCGCGATGCCCTTGGCGATCTCCTTCTCGTTCAAGGCGAGATCGGGACCGATCCAGATGCCGAGCGAAACCGTGAGGCCGTAACGCGCCGCGATCTCCGGCACCTTGTCGAGGCCGTTGGCGACCGTATAGGTGCGGACACGTCCCGTGAGCTTGGCGAGTTGTGCCATGTCGCGGTCGATCTGTTCCGGGCTGACCTGCTTGCCCTCTTCCTCGGTGAAGATGTGACTCGGATTGTAGGTAACGCCGCGCACCTGGCCGTCCCAATCGGGCGCGAGCATCCCGTAGTCGCGGCTGGCCCAGAACAATGCCGTTGCGCCGACGAAGAGGCAGAGCGCAATCGCAATGCGCAGCGTTCCGCCGCTGATGGGTAGCGTGCGGCGAATCCTCTTCAGCAGCTCGGCCATGGTGGCGCCGAAATCCTTATTCGGCCCCGTTGCCCGGCGAACCCTCTTGGTCGTCCTTCTTCGGCTGTTCCTTCGGAGTCGTGACGGCAACAAGCGTCAGATCGAACATGAGCGCCTGGTTCGGCGGGATGACGCCGCCGCCGGCGCCGCGCGCGCCATAAGCGAGATTTGCGGGAATGAGGATCTGCCAATGATCGCCCTCGCGCATCTGCTCGAGCGCCTCGGTCCAGCCGACAATAAGCTGGCTGGCTTTGAACTGCGCCGGCAAGCCAGGCTCTGTGCCGTCGAACACCGTGCCGTTGATCAGCGAGCCCGTGTAATAGACGGTCACGACGTCGTTGGGTCCGGGACGCTTGCCGAAGCCGTTGTGCAGGACCCGGTATTGCAGCCCACTCGGCCGCACGACGACGCCCGGCTTCTTCGCGTTATCCGCCAGGTACTGAGCATTGGCCTCAATACTCAGCGAGCTGACAGCAGCGTGCGCGCCAAAAGCGGCCATGACCGCGGCTGCAGCCAGAAGGGCCAGACGTCTCATTCGATATGCTCCCTGATCATGCCGGAACGGCCAGTGTAGCGCGCCGGTGGCGGCGGCGAAAATACCAAAGACTGTGGCGGTTTAGCGGCCTTAGCCTCCGCAAGGCAAGCGGCGGCGGGCCTGTTCCCGTCTGGGCTGCTGAACCCGCGCCTGGCCGCCGTTGCGGGCCTCAGCACTCCGCGGCTACCGTGCCCTCTTCGCTATTTCTGGAGACAAAAATGTACAAGCCTTTCGACCTTACGGGAAAAGTCGCGCTGGTAACCGGCGGCAATGGCGGGATCGGGCTCGGCATGGCCGAGGCTCTGGCCGCGTCCGGCGCGGATGTCGTCATCTGGGGAACCAATGAAGCCAAGAACGAAAGCGCCGTGAAGGCGCTCAAGGCGCACGGCAAGCGCGTGGCGGCGCGCAAGGTCAATGTCGCGAATGAAAACGAAGTCATCGAAGGGATGAAGGCCGCGATCGGCGAATTCGGTCGCCTCGACTGCGTCGTGGCGAACGCCGGCATCGGCGGCAGCTCTCCCATCGCCGAGATGACGACCGACCTGTTCCGCAAGGTGAACGCCGTCAACACCGAAGGCGTGATGTGGACGTTCCGCGAAGCGGCGAAGCACATGATCGACCGTGCCAAGGATGGCGATGCGAACGGCTCGCTGGTCGTGGTCGCTTCGACGGCGGGGATCATGGGCGCGGCGCGGAACTCGGCCTACGGCGCATCGAAGGGCGCGGTGATGTCGATGGCCCGCGCCTTGGCCGTCGAACTCGCGCGCTACGGCGTGCGCGTGAACGCGATCGCCCCCGGCTGGATCGCCACCGACATGACCGCCGGCGCGCAGTCGAACCTCACCTTCAACGAGAAGGTCATCCCGCGCGTACCAATGCGCCGCTGGGGCCAGCCCGAAGACTTCGGCGGCATCGCCGTCTACCTCGCCAGCGACGCCTCCGCCTACCACACCGGCGAAACCTTCATCATCGACGGCGGATATACGAAGTTCTGATAGGGGTGCGGGTGATGAGCGAAGTCGAGATCGTAGCCCCTACTTCGCTCACCGCGCCACAGCGTGCTTTTTCCTTTGCCGAGTTTGTAATCGGCGCAGCGATCGTCATTGGCCACAACGTCTTTCATGTCGTGCCGAACGAGGTCCCGATCCTGTTCGTGATGTGCATTCTGTCGGTGCGGCTGCGCGAAGGCAGTTTCCGCGCGCTTGGTTTGGCGCGCCCAAAGTCCTGGTGGCTGACAATCTCGATAGCCGTGGCGACGGCCGCAATCGTCATCGCCGTTGGAGAATTTGTGACCGACCCGCTTGCGCAGTATCTCGGCCTGCGAGCGACCGGCGGTGCGGCCCATGCGCTCGGCACTGGCAAGGGTGACGTCTGGAGCGCGCTCAAGGGTCTTGGACTCGTCTGGACCTTTGCCGCATTCGGCGAGGAGCTGAGCTATCGCCGCTACCTGCTCGGTCGCGCGGCCGACGTATTGGGCAACTCAACGCTCGCCTATTGGATCGCGCTCGTTGCGGCATCCGTTTTGTTCGGCTTCGGGCATTTCTATCAGGGCCCTGCGGGAGTTTTCACGACCGCCATCGATGGCTTCATCATCGGCGCGGCCTATCTGCTGTGCCGCCGAAACCTGTGGGTCGCCGTGCTCGCACATGGCCTGATCGACACGGTCGGGATAGCGCTGCTGTTCTTCGGATTGTCGGATTGACTACCGCATCCGGACGTAAGAACCAGGCGCGGGTTCGATCGGCTTGAGATCGCCGGCGCCGACTTTGCGGGCATCCACCATCTTGCCGCCGGCGGCCTTTTTCAGCCAGCTTTCCCAGGCCGGCCACCATGAGCCTTCGTGCTTGGTCGCGCCCGCGAACCATTCGTCGGCGGTCGCCGGTCTTTTCTTGTTCAGCCAGTAGCCGTGGCGGTTTGCGGAGGGCGCGCTGAGCGTGCCGGCATTGTGACCCGAACCGCCGAGCAGGAAATGGGTCTCGCCGCCGAACAGCTGCGTGCCGCGATAGGTGCCCTTCCACTCCGCGACGTGATCGTCCTTGAGCGAAATGAAATAGACCGGCGTTTTCACGAGGCCGAGATCGAGCGCGACATCGTCCAGCACCATGCCGCCCTTCTCGCGCAGCTTGTTGCCATGGACGAAGTTCTCGCTGACGTCGTTCTGCATGCGCTCCGGAATGCGCGCGCCATCCGCGAACCAGTAGAGAAGGTCCGAAGGTGCTGCCTCCTGTCCCATCAGATAATGGCTGATCGCGGGCGACCAGATCTGGTCGTTCGCGCGCACCGCGCTGAACAGGCGTGTCAAATCGCCCGAATCCACATAACCGCGCTTCTGGAGATATTTGCGCATCGCCTCGATATGCGCCTCGCTGACGAACACCGAGAAATCGCCCATCGAAGTGAAATCGAGCAACGTCGCGATCATGGTGGCCGACGCGACGCGGTCCGCCTCGCCCTTCGCGGTCAGATACGCGAGCGTCGCGGCCGTCAACGTGCCGCCCATACAGAACGAGACGATGTTGACGATCTGCTCTCCCGTCGCGCGTTCGATCGCATCGATGGCGGAAAGCGGGCCGAGCTTCATATACGCCTCGACACCCGCCTCGGCATGACGCTCGTCCGGATTGATCCACGAGATCACGAACACCGTGTGGCCCTGATCGACGAGCCATTTCAGGAAGCTCGTCTTCGGCGACAGGTCGAAGTGATAGAATTTGTTGACGACCGGCGGGATGAACAGGACCGGCCGTTTCGCAACTTTGTCCGTAGACGGATCGTATTGGATGAGCTGCATCAGCTGGTTCTGATAGACGACCGAGCCCGGCGTCGCCGCGATGTTCTTGCCGAGCTCGAACGTGTCCGGCGCGCGATGCTTCACGAGCCCGTCGCCGCGCGCGAGATCGTCCAGCAGATTGGAGAAACCGGTGAGCAGGTTGAGACCGCCGGTGGCGAGTGTCTTGCGGATCACATCGGGATTGGTGCTCGCGAAATTCGATGGCGAGACCGCGTTCACATATTGGCGCACGAAGAAGTCCACCTTCGCACGCGAGGTCTCGTTCATGTTCGGGGTGGCGGCGACGAGATCCTGAAGCTGTTTGCCGACAAGCAGATAGGACTGTTTGAGGAAATCGAAAGCGAGATGGTCGCTCCACGAATCCGATTTGAACCGGCGGTCGTTCGCGGCCGGCTTTGCCACCGGCTCGACCTCTTCGCCGGCGACGCGGCGGAAGAACATATTCCAGAGCCCGAAATAATCGCGCGCCCATTGCGCGTTCAGTTCGAGCAGCTGCGCGGGGCTCTTGGTCCAGGCGAGCGAGAATTCGGCAAAGGCGCGGGCGAAATCGCGCGGATCGACAGGCATCCCGGCCGGGCCGCGCCACATCTTGGAGATCGCGTTGGTCCAGACCTGCTGGCCCTTCAGCGCCACGTCCCCCAGCTGGCGCGAGACATCGAGCGCATAACCGGCCGGGTTGCGGACATAGTCCGGCGCCTCAGCCAAGGACGTCTTCGCTCTGGGTGACCATCAGATAGGCCATCGCCTTCTCCGGGTTCGCTTCGATCCAAGCGGCAGAAACACGTTGAGCCTGATCCCAAAGGCTGGAGCGGACAAGCGTCAGATGGCGGGCGGCCATCACCTGGGTATCGTCAGCGATGTCGAGCTTGAGCTGTGCGAGCATGGGGCGGCTCCGTTGGCGTTCCGGGGCCGCTTTTGCCGTTGTATTATGCAGAATGAAAGAAGATTATTATCAATGCCGTTGTGCAAAAATGTAGAGTCGTGGCTGAGCCAGATTGGAATGATCTGAGGATACTTTTGGCGGTCGGGCGCACCGGCAAGCTCAGCGCTGCCGCAACAAAATTGCGCGTCGACCATGCGACGATCTCCCGGCGGATTTCGGCCCTGGAGGACGTTCTGCAGGTCAAGCTGCTGGAACGTCGCTCGACGGGCGTCACCCTGACGGAACAGGGCGCCCGTCTGATGGAATCCGCTGAGGCGATGGAGAGCCTGGCGCTGGCCGGAATGTCGGAGATGCGCCACGCCGACATCTCGGGCGCGGTCAGGATCGGCGCGCCGGAGGGCTTCGGCAGCTACTTCCTTGCGCCGCGGTTGGGCGCGCTGTGCGACCGCCATCCCGGACTCGAAATCGAACTCGTGGCGATGGGCGCGGTGTTCAGCCTGTCGAAGCGCGAGGCCGACATCGCCGTCGGCCTCACGCGGCCGGAACAGGGCCGTCTCTTTTCGCGGAAGCTCACCGACTATCGCCTGGGCCTTTACGCGTCGAAGACCTACTTCGACACCCACGCGGCGATCGAGACCGTCTCCGATCTCAAACATCACCGCATCATCGGCTATATCGAAGACCTTATCTTCTCCAGCGAGCTCTCCAATATGTTCGCGCAGGCCGACGTGCCCCCGCCGCGCCTGCGCAGCTCCAACCTCATCGCGCAGATGAAAGCGACCGTGTCGGGCGCGGGGCTTTGCATGCTCCCCGCCTTCATCGCTGAGAACCATGCCCAGCTTCAGCCGGTGCTCGCTGGTCAGATCGCAGCACGTCGCGCCTTCTGGCTGACGGTGCACGCCGACCTCCGCGACCTCGCCCGCGTCCGCGAAACCGGCGACTTCATCGAAGAAGAAGTCCACAAAGCCCGCGATCAGTTTTTGTAAGCACCGCTATCATCCCCGGCGGAGCGCGAAGCGCGAGGGTAAGGGGACCCAGGTAGATCAGGCAGAGCGATCTCGCTCATCATTCTGTCGTAGATATCGGTCCAGCCGGAATTGCTTTCCACGATCAACTTGATCTTCCAAGCACGATCCAGCGCTTCAATCGCTTCTCGCGCGCTATGGCTGTGCTGATGTCTTCATGTGCTTCGTGCCGCCTTCCGCGGCCGAGCCCACGGGAAACCCAAAATGATCCTGATCGACAGCCGCCCCGTGCTCACGGCGTCCAGATGAAGCCGTACTCACTCGCGTTCGGGAGCATCTGATATCCAACCACAACACCGCTATTGTTAATGCCAAACGGATAGAACGCGGACTTAGGCAAGCCGAACATGCGCATGTGGCCGCTTCGGTGCCGGACGAAAGCCGGGCTTTCCTGGTTCTTGGAATTGCCGGAACCCGTTCCCGCGACCGTTCCGTTGTCGTTTATTGCGAACGAATACGTCGCCCCCCCCGCTTGCACATTTGGCAGGTCGAATGTCGTGTACTGGCCGTCGCGCTGCCAGATGAAGCCGTGCGGCGTGTAGTCCGGGTACCCGTCCTGATAATAGCCGGTTACGACACCCTTGCCGTTGATGGCGAACGCAAATGTATTGTAAGCGCCCGGCACCTTAAAGGTGGTGATTTTTCCCTCGGGCGATCGAACGAATGCGCATCGATCGCAAGCGGTGCCAAACCACTCTCCCACGATCTCGCCCTTGTCGTTCTCGCCCAGCGCAAGGGTCTGAAAGGCGTTGAGCACATCGAAAGACGTGATCGTGCCATCCACGGCGCGCACAAAGCCGTGCGCCAAACAGGTTTGACCGGCACTTGTGTAGTAATATCCCGTGACGACGCCCCCGGCGTTTATGCCAGTGGGCCATGTTCCATTATGGCTCGTAAGGCAGGCATTGGGTGCATCGAAGGTGGTGATGGCGCCCGTGGCATCGCGCACGAAGCCGTGCATCACGCGGTTAGCGTCCTCATAGCTTCCGGTGACGACGCCCGAGGCGTTGATGCCGGTGGGAGTGATGACGTTTGCGCCGTTGATCGCAAAATTTGTCATGTTGCCGTCCGGCGTGCGCACAAACGCCGTGCCCACACTTTGCCCAACCACGACGCCACTGTCGTTGATGGCCGTCGCTTGGGTGTTGAGCGGAAGACGCGTGAGGACGGACTTGGCCTCGGCCAGTCCCGCGAGACCGATTGGGGCCAGTGCGATGCAAACACAGAGCAGCTTGCTGACGACGTCGCGAGTATTCGCCACCATGTCGGGGATTCCGTTCCAAGAGCGGCTCGACGCTACAAGCATGCGTTGAACAACCCGTTAAATAACATCAACAAAAAGTTGCTAATTTCCCATGGCGTTTCGATGGGTCGCCGCCCGTACCGGCCCTCGCAGGTCTCCTGCCGGCGCACCAGACGAGAACGTGCGCGCCGCGCTGCTTCGCAGCGCTCAGCCGGGGATGACACAGAGTGGAATGATGACAACGGCGCTAAACAATTGATCCGTACAAAGACAAAAAGGGACGCCCGTTTCCGGACATCCCACTAACGGGCGTGAGCATAAGCGCGAAGAAACAGACTGGCAAGCCGGCTTTTTGCGTAATAGATGACATCCCCTTCTCTTCGAAACGGGGATCACCATGCTCGCCAGCGGACTGGATTTCGGCACCTCCAACTCGGCCATCGGGATCGCGCGCGGCGGTGCGCCGGTGCTAGCGCCTGTCGAGGGCGACGCCACCCTCCTGCCAAGCGCGGTGTTCTTCGACTACGAGACGCGCGGGCGCATCCTGTTCGGGGCCGAAGCCATCGACACCTATATCGGCCAGATCGAAGGCCGCCTGATGCGCGCGCTGAAATCCATCTTGGGCTCGCCGCTGATCGATGAGAAGACCGCGCTCGGCTACCGCCAGGTGCCGCTCACCGAAGTCGTCGAGATATTCATCCGTCACCTGAAGGTGCGCGCCGAAGCCTTTGCTGGCGAAGAGATAAATGTCGTCGTCCACGGACGGCCGGTGCGCTTTGTTGACGACGACAACGTTGCCGACGCGCGCGCGCAAAGCGTGCTGGAAGGGATCGTGCACAAGGCGGGCTTTCGGGAGGTGAGCTTTGTCTACGAACCCATCGCGGCCGCTTACCATTACGAGGAGACCGCCAACGCAGAAGAGATCGTCCTCATCGCCGACATCGGCGGCGGCACGTCCGACTTCTCCGCGATCCGCATTGGTCCGGAGCGGCGGGCGCGCGCGGACCGCAGCGGCGACATCCTCGCCAATGCCGGCGGGCGAATCGGTGGCACCGATTTCGATTCGCTGCTCAGCCTCGATTCGGTGATGCCCCTGCTCGGCCTCGGCACCGACCTCATCTCCAAAAACCTGCCGATGCCGAAGTCGCTCTATTTCGAGCTCGCGACCTGGTCGACGATCAACTTCGCTTATGGCCGCCGCAACGAGCGCGAGGTGAAGGAGCTGGTCGCCGATTCGCGTGCGCCGGAAAAAGTCTCGCGGCTCCTGAAGACGCTGAAGCAGCGTCTCGGCCACCGCATCGCCTTCGCGGTCGAGGATGCCAAGATCGCGCTCAGCGACAGCGATATGACCAAGATCGCCCTCGCCTTTCTCGAAGCAGGTCTCGTGGCGGAAGCCTCGCGCGCCGGTTTCGACAGAGTGATCCACGCCAAGACGGCCCGCCTCACGACCCTCGCCGCAGCGTGCATTCGCGCTGCGGGACTTTCGCCGGACGCCATCTCGACGATCTTCTTCACCGGCGGATCGAGCCGCGTCCCCGCCGTGCGCGATGCGATTGCCGCTGCGGCACCTTCGGCACGCATCGCCGCAGGATCGGATTTTCTTTCCGTTGCGTTGGGCCTGACTCGCGAGGCGGAGAGGCGATACAAATAACATTCCCTCGCCCCCATGTGGGGGAGAGGGTTAGGGTGAGGGGGGTGTCGCAAGCAGCGCTCAACTTTCGACACCCCCTCACCCCGGCCCTCTCCCCCGCTTCGCGGGGGCGAGGGAGAAGAAGTTGGAGAACACCATGACCATCCGCACACCGATCTGCGACATGCTCGGCATCGAACATCCGATCCTGCTCGCGGGCATGGGCGGCGTGTCTTACGCGGAATTGTGCGCGGCGGTTTCGAATGCCGGCGGCTTCGGCACGCTGGGCATGGCGGGACGCTCGCCGGGCGAAATTCGCGATGAGATCAAAAAGACGCGCGACCTCACCGACAAGCCGTTCGGCGTCGATCTTCTGGCGGCCGTTCCGGAGTCGCTCGAACGCACCGCCGACATCATCATCGAGGGCGGCGCGAAAGCGTTCATCTCCGGGCTCGGCGTGCCGCCGCCGCATCTGGTGAAGAAATTTCACGATGCCGGCCTCAAAGTGATGAACGTCAACGGCACCGTGAAGCACGCGCGCTCGGCGGAAGTCGGCGGTCTCGACGCCGTGGTTGCGCAGGGCACCGAAGCCGGAGGACACACCGGCCGTATCGCGGGGCTGGCCCTCATCCCGCAGATCGTCGACGCGGTGAAGATCCCCGTGATCGCCGCAGGCTCCATCGTCGATGGGCGCGGGCTCGTGGCAGCGCTTGCGCTCGGCGCGCAGGGCGTGTGGATCGGCACCCGCTTCATCGCGAGCCGCGAAGCCCATGCGGGCGGCCTCTATCGCCAGGTGATTGTGGATGCCACGGACGAAGACACGATCGTCACGCGCTCCTATTCCGGAAAGCCGATGCGCGTGTTCAAGAACGAATGGGTGGCGGATTGGGAAAGCCGCCCTCAGGACATCCAGAAATTCCCCGCGCAGGCGATGCTGTCGCATCAGGCTGGCGTGATGGGCGGCATCGGCGGACAGATCGAAGGTCTCTCGCGCGAACGCTCCGCCTTCGCGATGGGGCAAGGCGCCGGCGCCGTGCACGACGTCAAGACCGCCGCCGAAATCGTCCGCGACATTATGGCCGAAGCCGAGGCCATCGTCGGCCGTTTGCCCACACTGATGTCGCCGGCCTGAGAAGTTTCGCCACAGGCTGTTAAAGACTATTTAGATGGCTGGCCAACGATCCGTATTTATTTCTTATGGGCATCGGCACTACGCATCGGCCGTGAGCGCTTGGAGGGATTGAACCTCTTGGCCAAAAGCGTTCGGCGGGCGCGCGTCGCGACATCATCGCGCGATGCGCGCTCATTCTCCGGCCCGGCTTCGTGCATGGACAAGTGTTCACCGAAATCGCCGCCGGAATGGCATGCAACGCGGCGTTCAAGTCGCGTGTGAGAACCAGCCGGGCGCTTGGAGGGATTGAACCTCCTGGCCAAAAGCGCTTCAGACTGGAAGGGGCGCGCACCGCAACCTCCCCCCTGTTGGTGCGCGCCTCTCACACCGCTAGAGCAGCTTCAGGCCGACATGGCCGAGGACGACGACGCCGAACGCGGCGACCAGAAGTCCCGAGCCGTGATTGATGATGCGCATCACGCGGTCATCGATGCGCGCGTGCAAAAGCCCCACAAAGGTGGTGAGCAGGAGCCACCACAACGCAGAACCAAGGATCACGCCGCCGACCACGAACGCCGCGCTGAAGAAACTCGGGTCGTCGCCGGCAAGACCGCCGAGCCCCGTGAACATCGCGGTGAAGCCGAGCAGCGTCGCGGGATTGGTGATGGTGAGCGCGAAGGTCGATGCCATGGCGCGAACGAGGCTCGACGGCGCCTTCGCTTTCGCCGCCGTCACCTCGCAGTTCGGATCGTAAGCCTTCGGCGGTTTCGAGAAATAGGTATAGAGCCCGAAACACAGGAGAAGGACGCCGCCTGCCAGCTGCAGCGGAATGGAAAGTCCTTCGATCAGTTGCGCGATCGCGGTGAGGCCAAACCCCGTGACGATGGCGAACACGCCGTCGCCCAGCGCCGCGCCGAGGCCGGACATGAAGCCGTTCAGCGAGCCGTATTGCAGCGTACGGCGGATGCAAATGAGATTTACGGGGCCGATGGGCGCGGCGACAATCAGGCCGATGCCGATGCCCGGAATGATCAGAAGAAACTGATTCAATCCGTTCATCGGATCTCGACGACCAGACGGCCGCGGACCTTCCCGGCCAGAATATCGTCCGCCGCCTTGCGCACATCGCCGAGCGCGATGGTGTGCGTCATCGCGGCCAGCTTCTTCACGTCGAGGTCTCGTGCGAGACGCTCCCAGGCTTGCCTACGGCGTGGCATTGGCATCTGAACCGAATCGATCCCCAGAAGCGAAACGCCGCGGAGAATGAATGGTGCCACGCTGGTGGGCAAATCCATGCCACCGGCAAGACCGCAAGCCGCGACCGCGCCACCGTAGGATGTGGCCGCGATGATATTGGCCAGCGTCTTCGACCCCACGCTGTCGATGCCGCCGATCCAGCGCTCCTTCGCGAGTGGCCGTGGATCGGCCGCGAGTTCCGCGCGGGGGATGATGTCCGCCGCACCGAGCGATTTCAGATAGACCTCTTCTTCCGGACGGCCAGTCGACGCGATCACGCGATAGCCGAGCTTCGCCAGCACCGCGACCGCGACCGAACCGACGCCGCCGGCGGCGCCCGTGACGACGATGCTGCCTTTCGCCGGTGTGACATGCGCGTCTTCGAGCGCGAGCACGGCCAGCATCGCGGTGTAGCCCGCCGTACCGATCGCCATCGCTTCGGTTGCGGAAAATTCCTTCGGCAACGGCACCAGCCAGTCGCCCTTCACGCGCGCAAGTTCGGAATAGCCGCCATAATGCGTTTCGCTGAGCCCATAGCCGTTGAGCACGACCTTGTCGCCGGGCTTCCAGTTCGGGTTCGACGACTCCTCGACCGTGCCCGCGAGATCGATGCCCGGGATCATCGGGAATTTTCGCACCACGGGCGAGCGGCCGGTTAACACAAGTCCATCCTTGTAGTTCACGGTCGAATGCGACACGGCAACCGTGACGTCGCCCTCCATCAGATCGGCCGGCGCGAGTTCGACGTCCTCGGCCCTTTGTCCATGCTCGGTCTTGGTGACGAGGATGGCCTTGAAGCGGTTTTTCATTTTGGCACTACCGAAGTGAGATTGCTGACAGAAACAGAGGCGCGAAAGCTACAGCAAAGAACCCGAATAGCAAAAGTGGTGGGTCAGGTCTCGACAGTCCAGTGATCATCGCAAACCATAGGGAACGGAATCGCGAGAGAATGGAACGGTCTCAAAGGGAGTGGGTTCAAGAAGTAGAGGGGTACGATGCGTAACTTCGAGCAGGCGCTGCATGGTTACCGGCTGACCACGGCGGAAATTCTTTATCACATGCCGGACACACCATCGCTCCTGCAGAGCTTTATCTGGCAGGAACTCGATCTCGCACCGGCATACCCGGTGCTCACGAAATTCCTTCGCTTCTGGGAAACGAGCATCGAGGGCAAGCTGCACTCGGTACGCGTCGCCGCGCGCGGCCTGATCTCACCGGCGGAGCTGAAACTCTACGGCCACGAATTCACGATGCACTGATCGGATCACAAATCCGCGTATTTCGTGTCGACGATCATCGCGCCGGCGTGGCGGACATTGCTGTTGGTGTTGGCCCAGATCATGCCGCCGCAATCGATCGTCCAGCGCCGGCAGAACGAATAATCCTCGGACCACTCGGCGTCGTCCGTCTTGATCTTGTCGAACGGCGTGATGAAGCGCGTGAATTTGTTTGCGAACGGCAAGTTCTTGAACCTGCGCGTGTCGATCAACTCGGGAAGCCGCGCGACCATCGTCTCGACGCAGGCGCGCGAGATCAGCATGACGCCGGTGCCGCAATGGTTCACGCTGATGAAGCCGCCGCCCTTGCCTTGCATCGGCGCGCGCACGTGGCCGATGAACTCGACCGAATGCGCCAGCGCCTTCTCGTAAGGCATGTCCTTCGCCGCATGCAGCTTCTTCAGGTCGATGCGCCGCTTGGGATAGATCGTGCCGACCAGCGGCTCGCCCAGCGCGATCATGTCGGCAATCAGCGTGGGCTCGAAGCCCATATCGGCATCGAGGAACAGCAGATGCGTCATGTGCTCGTTGTTGAAGAAGAAGTCGGAGATCAGATAGTTCCGCGCCGTGACGATGTCGGCGAAGTCGAAATAGGAGAATTTGTAATCCACCGGCCGCTTCGGCCGCGCGCTCATCAACCGGAACAGGCTCTGCACATACTCCGCCGAGAAACTGCTGCCATAGGCAGGTGTCGCGATATATACGCGCGTCTCCGCCCCGATGCGGCCCTTGATCGTGACGCTGGCCTTGCTCCCACCCGACATGTCAGCGCAGCGTCTCCACGAACCGCAGCGGCGCGCCCTGTCCTTCGGCGGTCAGCGCATGATCGCGCATGACCGTCCGTCCACGGATGATTGTGGCGATCGGCCAGCCGGTTGTTTCCATCCCGTCGAACGGCGTCCAGCCGCAGCGCGACGCGATCCAGGAATTCTCGATCCGCCGCTTCTTCTTGAGATCGACGATGGTGAGATCGGCGTCGAAGCCACGCGCGATGCGCCCCTTGCCCGCGATGCCGAAAATCCGCGCCGCGCCCGCGCTCGTCAGATCGACAAAGCGTTCCAGCGTCATCCGCCCCGCGTTCACGTGGTCGAGCAGAAGCGTGGCAAGCGTCTGCACACCCGGCATACCGCTCGGCGTATCGGGATAGGTCTTGTCTTTCTCTTCGCGCGTATGCGGTGCGTGATCGGACCCGATGACGTCGATCAGGCCTTCGCGCACCGCCTGCCACAGCGCCTCACGATGTTCCGGCCCGCGGATCGGCGGGTTCATCTGCGCATAGGTGCCGAGCCGCTCGTAGCATTCGGGTGCTGAGAGCGTCAGATGCTGCGGCGTGGTCTCGACGGTCGCGTAGTCTCGCGCCTCGGCAAGCAGCGGCAGTTCGTCCAGCGTCGTCACATGCAGCACATGCAGCCGCCGCCCCGCCTCTTTCGCCAGCCTGAGCACGCGCTCGGTCGAGGCGCGCGCGGTCTCGGCATCGCGCCATACCGGATGGCTGCGCGGATCGCCGGTGACGCGCAGGCCCTTGCGCGCTTCCAGCCGGTCCTCGTCCTCGGAATGCACCGCCATGCGGCGCGTGCCACCTTTCAGTGCGGCTAGGATGTCGTCTGGATTGCTGAGCAGCAGTGTCCCGGTGGAGGAGCCGAGAAACGCCTTCACGCCACACACGCCGGGCAGCCGTTCCAGCTCCCCCAGCGCGCCGACATTGGCGGGCGTGGCGCCGGCATAGAATGCGTAGTCGCAATGCATGCGGTTCTTCGCGCGCGCGAGCTTGTCCTCGATCGCAACGCGCGTGGTCGTCGGCGGGTTGGTGTTCGGCATCTCGAACACGCCCGTAACGCCGCCCAGCACCGCCGCGCGCGATCCCGTCTCGAGGTCTTCCTTGTGCTCGTTGCCGGGCTCGCGGAAATGGACCTGGGTATCGATCACACCGGGCAACACGTGAAGCCCCTTGGCCTCGAACACCTCCGCGGCTTTCGCGTTGGCGAGCGATCCGACCGCCACGATGCGGCCGTCCTTCACACCAACATCGGCCTCGGCGATTCCGTTCGGAGTCGCGGCGATCCCGCCGCGGATAAGAAGATCGAATGACATGACGAAGCAGTAGGACGGGATTTCCGCCTTGGCAATCGCGGCCCAAGAGATTACTTCGAACCCATGACCCAACCGATCCGCCTGGACGACCGCGCCATCATCGCCGTGACCGGACCGGAGGCGCGCGGGTTCCTGCAGGGGCTCATCACGAACGACATCGAGACGGTGGAGCCGGGCAAGGCGATCTATGCGGCCCTGCTGACGCCGCAGGGAAAAGTCTTGTTCGACTTCTTCATGGCCGAGGGCGATGGCGCTTTGCTGATCGACTGTCACCGCGAAGCACGCGACGCGCTGATCAAGCGGCTCTCGATGTACAGACTGCGCGCCAAGATACAGATCGAGGCGCGCGACCAGCTCGCCGTCCTTGTGGGACTGAGCGGGCGTTCCTCCGGACGCGGCGTGACGTTCGAGGATCCGCGCCTTCCCGCGCTCGGCCATCGCAGCATCGGCGCAACCGCGGAGATGCCGCAAGCCGTCGGCAGTGCATCCGCGTATCACACCCATCGCCTGACGCTCGGAGTGCCGGAGGCAGCCGATTTCGGCAGCGATAAGATGTTCGCGCTCGACGCCGATCTTGACGAGCTCCATGCCATCGACTTCGAGAAAGGGTGCTATGTCGGCCAGGAATTGACCGCGCGGATGAAGCATCGCGGCACGGCCCGGAAGCGCCTGCTCGCGGTCGCGAGCGCGGACGGGTCCGCCCTCGCCGCCGGCGCCGAGCTGCGCGCAAACGGCCACGCCATCGGCGAAATCGCGTCGGCCTACGGGCCGCGGGGATTCGCGCTGGCGCGGCTGGACCGTCTCGCCGAAGCCAACGATGCGCCCGTCGAGGTGGACGGCACGCACGTCATTGTCACAAAACAGGATTGGCTGAAGGCTTGACGCCGCCGATGAGGCGTACAGAGTCCGCCTTCCGTTTCAAGGAGGCAATTATGCTGCATCATGTGTCTGTCGGCGTGCGCGATGTGGCGCGCGCGGCCACGTTCTACGATCCCGTTTTGAAGGCGCTGGGCTACAAGCGCGTCATGGATTACTCGCCAGGTGCGATCGCCTATGGCGAAAGCAAGGACAAACCGGAATTCTGGATCGGCCTTCCCCACGATCAGGGCATTCCGAATGGCGGCAACGGCACGCATGTCAGCTTCGCCGCCAAGTCGAAATCCGCGGTGAACAAATTCCACGACGCCGCGCTCAGGGCCGGCGGCAGCAACAACGGCGAGCCCGGTCCGCGTCCCGATTACGGACCGGCCTATTACGGCGCCTTCATCTTCGATCTCGACGGCAACAAGATCGAGGCGACCTACATCGCGATGCCGGCGCCTGCGAAAGCCGCGAAGAAGCCCGCACGCAAGGTCAAGAAGGCCCCCGCGAAGAAAAAGGCAAAGAAGAAAGCAAAGCGCCGTTGAGCGACAGCCGTATCCGCTGCGCCTGGCCCGGCGAGGATCCGCTTTACGTCGCCTATCACGACACCGAATGGGGCGTGCCGGAATACGATCCCCGCGCGCTCTATGAGAAGCTGGTCCTCGACGGATTCCAGGCGGGGCTCGCCTGGATCACGATTCTGCGCAAGCGCGAGAACTTCCGCAAAGCCTTCCACGGCTTCGATCCGGAGAGAGTGGCGCGCTACGGCAAACGCGATTTCGAGCGGCTGATGAAGAACGAAGGCATCATCCGCTCGAACGCCAAGATCAAGGCGGCGATCAA
>Ga0105239_10003951_pt1 | contig 17961 bp, 15 predicted proteins | sample KBSC44metaG_FD_92761 | JGI IMG/M metagenome (GOLD analysis project Ga0105239, IMG submission 92761) | Corn rhizosphere microbial communities from Kellogg Biological Station, Michigan, USA - KBS C4-4 metaG | ecosystem: Host-associated > Plants > Roots > Rhizosphere > Soil | place: Michigan, USA...
CCCCAGGGGCCTTGCTTTAATGAAAAGCGGCCTTACAGCTAAACAGGCATTGGATAGTTTATTAAGCATTGATGCAGGAAGGGAAGTAAGGCAGGTTGCGTTTATAGACGCGAATGGAAATGTGGCTTCCCATACAGGTAAAAATTGCATACAATACGCATCGCATATTACGGGGGAGAACTTTAGCGTGCAAAGCAATATGATGCTTGATTCAACGGTCTGTAAGAATATGGCGAAGGCTTTTAGAGCATCTTACGGCAAACCACTTGCTGAAAGAGTTTTAGATGCGTTGGATGCAGCGCAAAAAGCTGGTGGAGATATACGTGGTATGCAGGCTGCTGCATTAATTGTTGTTCCCGGCAAACCTAATAACCAGCCTTGGAACGATAAACTTATAGATGTACGTGTTGACGATAGCCCTGCACCTTTGAAAGAATTAAGAAGATTATACACCTTGCATGTAGCCTATCAGCACATGAACAATGGAGATCTTGCAACGGAAAAAAATGATATGCAGCTTGCCATGAAGGAATACAATGCTGCTATGAAGATGTTTCCTCAAAATCTTGAAATGCAATACTGGACTGCTATTACGCTTGCCAATAACAAAAAAATGAACGAAGCGTTACCCATGCTGAAAAAAATATTTATACAAAATAAAAACTGGAAAGAACTAACCCGGAGGCTACCTTCTGTTGGGTTGCTTACAGTGGGGGAAGATGATTTAAAACAAATAATGGCATTATAAAAACTAAAAAATGAAACTTGAATTATACCAGGTAGATGCTTTTACAGATAAATTATTTGGTGGTAATCCTGCATGTGTTGTACCATTGGAAGAGTGGTTACCGGACGAGCTTATCTTGAACATTGCAAAAGAAAACGCAGTTGCAGAAACTGCTTTTTTTGTTGCGAATAAAAACGACTTTCATTTAAGGTGGTTTACGCCTGAATTTGAAATGGATTTATGCGGGCACGCTACTCTTGCAACAGCGCATGTTATTAAAAGCATTCACAATTATCCTGGTGATGAAATTATCTTTCAATCAAACAGTGGTGAACTGCGGGTAACCGTTAGCAATAATCTGTATACATTGGATTTTCCATCGCGAAAACCAGAACCCGCAAGCTTGCCGGCATTTATTAAAGATTCACTTGACAGGCAGCCGGTGGAAGTACTTAAGTCAAGAGACTATGTGCTGGTATATGCAAGTGAAGAAGATGTAAGGCAGATTAAAATTGACAGACAGGTTATGGATAAGGTTAATATCGATCCAGGCGGTGTAATAGTTACAGCAAAGGGAAACTCCGTTGATTTTGTTTCCCGGTTTTTTACGCCGCAAGCCTCTATTTTTGAGGACCCTGTTACAGGCTCTGCGCATTGTTCTTTGATTCCATACTGGAGTGAAAAGCTTGAGAAAAAAGAGATGATAGCAATGCAGTTGTCTGACAGAGTCGGCAAACTTTTCTGTACAAATAAGAATGGTCGCGTACTAATTGCAGGTTATGCCAAAACATATGCTGCCGGTTATTTATGGACTGCCTGAACCAGGATTTGAATGATTATAATGATTTGTTTGATTGAAGTGAGTATTTGTTGTCGTCTCTCAAGCGTTTTTGATGAGTAGAGTAGGCCTGGCTCTGCAAAGTCGGAGACTTTGCAGAGCCAGGCGCTTGTGATGAATAAGCCTGTTTCATCTTGATGAATAACGAACAGAACGTACAAGTGTGCGACGCAAGTAAAGTCGATAGTAGCAATAATGCCGGGTACATAAACTTATAACACCCCTTTAGGGGATGGGCGTTAACGGCAACGAACGAAGACGCTTACCTGTTGCATCAAACACTGCTGCAGCAACAGCCGGGGCAATGGGCCCCAAAGGTGGTTCCCCTGCGCCGTAGGGTTCATCAGCGCCTGATAAAATAAACGTTTCTATTTGTGGTGTATCTTTTAAAGTGGCAAGTGGATATTGATGAAAATTGCTGGTTGCTATCTGCCCGTCTTTAACATAAATACCTTCATATAAAGCAGCACTGATACCCATCATAATGCATCCTTCTATCTGCATTCTTACACCTTCAGGATTAATGCAAAAGCCAACATCTGTTACGTGTGTAACTTTTGTAACCAGTATTTGATTATTGGCAACAGAAACTTCAATTACGGCAGCAGCGATTGTTTTTCTGTCATTGGCAATGGCAACGCCACAGCCTGTGCCAGGCGCTTTAGGCTGGCCCCATGCACTTTTGGCCTGCAGGGTTTTTAGTACATTGATGTAGCGCTTATTTATTTGCCCGTTACCGCTTAGCAATTCAATTCGTAATGCAATAGCATCTTTACCGGTTTTATGTGCAAGCTCATTGATGAAGCTTTCAATTGCAAAGCTGTTGGGAAAGATACCTACACTTCGCCAGATACCAATGTTTACAGGTGTTTCAGCCTGCCACACTTTGGCCGATTTATTTTGTATGTTATAGATGATGTTTGCTCCATGCCCGGCAGAAATAAAATCTGCACCGAGTAGACTTAATGCTGTGCCACCCGCCATTGTTTTAATCATCATGTCCGGCGTTGCCTGGTCATGCGTGATGGCTTGAACTTTACCATCTTTTGTGATAACCGCTTTTAATAAATGATGTGTGTTAGGGCGATAATAAGCGTTTAAAAATTCCTGTTCCCTGGTATTGAAAACATGTACCGGTTTGCCCATTATTTTTGAAATAAGCGCGGCTTGTGCGGCATTGTTTAAATTGTTTCTCCGGCCAAAACCTCCACCAGGAAAAGCGACTTCTACAATTACATCATCCTTGCTCATGTTTAGTGCATCAGCTACCTGCTTTCTTACCATGTCAGGCGCTTGTGTACCAATGATGATGGTTGCCTTGTCTTGCTGTACCCACGCAACAGCTCCGTTCGGTTCCATGTGTGCATGAGCGGCCATTGGCGTACGATATTCCTGTTTAAAAACAAGTTGCGGATTCTTTTCAATAACATCTTCTGCATCGCCCTCATTCTGTACGCTGGTGCCGGTTCCTTTACCTACCGTTACCATTTCATCAATCTCACGCTGGTGCCATTTTTTAGGAACATCCCATTCTGCTTTTATCTTGCTTAGTGCTGTTTCTGCAGCGTACCGGTTTTGCGCAACAACAGCAATCAAATCTTTTTGATTGATAATTTTTACAACCCCTGCTGACTTTTCTGCGTCTGTCGTATCAATGCTTTTTAGTGTGCTATCAATGTATAGTGACTGAAGAATAACTGCGTAAAGCATACCTGGCAAATGATGGTCGATGCCGTAGATGGGTGCACCTGTTACTTTCTGTTTTAAATCAATTCTTTTTACTTCTTTGCCAACATATTTAAAAGAAGAAGCAGGTTTTAATTTCGGTGTTGAAGGCATTTCCCAATTGCTGGTAATTTTTGTTATCTCAGCATAGGTTATACGTTTATCGCCTGATGAAATGATGGCGTTTTGCACTGTTACTTCGCTTGGTGCCACGCCCCAGTGTTTAGCTGCGGCAAGCTTGAGTATTTCACGCATGATGGCTGCCGTTTGCCTTATATGCACAAATAAAGAGCTGGTAGAATTGCTTCCACCGGTAGCCATCCTGTCAACAGGACCATTACCAGTTGATGCATGTTGTACTTCTATCTGCTCCAGTGTTATTTCCAACTCTTCAGCGGCAAGCATGGCAAAGCCTGTAAAAATACCCTGCCCCATTTCAACTTTAGGAGACTTCATCAGAATGGTATTGTCGTCTCTTACTTCAAACCAAAACATGGGCTTGTATGTGGAGATAATGGAAGGTAAATCCAGTCCCTCTACCGTTTCGGCAATCAACCTGCGGATAGGTCTGCGGGCCAGGTAAGTTGCCACCACTGTTCCACCTAAAACAATAGCGCTGCGCTTTAAAAATTTTCGTCTTGAAAATTTCTTTTTTGACGGTTGATTATCCTCTGCCATTGGTTGCTGGTTTTACAGATTGTTGAATTTGCGCAGCTCTTTTAATGGCTTTAATAATGCGTGGATGCGTGCCGCAACGGCAGATATTGGTAATGTTGTTTTTGATATCTTCTTCTGTTGGATTGGGATTTTGTTGTATCAATTGTGCTGCGGCCATCATGAACCCAGGCTGGCAATAGCCGCATTGCGGAACATTTTCTTCTATCCATGCCTGTTGCACTGGATGTAATTTATTATTCGCTTCACTTAGGCCTTCCAGTGTTGTTACTTGCTTGCCGGCAACATATACAGCCGGTAATGAGCACGATCGAAAAGCCTGCCCATCTACATGTAATGTACATGCGCCACATAAACCTTTACCACATCCATACTTGGTTGCTTTTAAATGCAGTTCATCACGCACCAGCCAAAGCAAAGGCATAGAGGCATCCACATCTACTGTAACATCTTTGCCATTTATATTGAAGATAATTTGCAACGCAATAATTTATTTACTTAAGCTAATAACAGGGCAACGCTTGCATCATTGCAAATTAAAGGTAGCATTTTCCGTTCTTGTACTTAGTTACATCTTAATTGTTTAGATGTTCTAACCTTTCTTCTTCTTTGCCTTCGCTTCATTTTCTTTTATCCTGAATTTTACTATTCGTGTAATTAAATTAAAAGGCATGGGTTTATCCAGCGGAAACTGAACCGTTCCCTTACCTCCTTTGTATGCAGAAAGTTCTTCTTTAAATAGTTCATTTCCACGTGGTGCAGGGTAAAGGCTGATATGGTTTTTGTATCCTGCAAAGTAGATAAGATAGCCACCATTAAGTGTAAAAGTAGGTATGCCGTAACTAATGGTTTCTTCCACAGCAGGTACCACTTTCTTAATACTTGTGCGAACCTGTTGCAGCAGCTTTTGAGTGTTCTCTGGAAAGGTGGCAATGTATTCGTCTATGTTTTCAGGTTTGGATGTGTTCATATCAGCAAGACTTTTTTGAAGTAAAAAATGATTACTTATTGCTTTGCCAGTTCAACAATATCAGGCACCTCTATTATTTGTTTTTGATAGCTATACAAGGTAATATTAATCATGGCCAGACCAAGCTCTTTTAATGTGGTTGCATACTTAGGAAAGAATTTTCTAACGAAAGGATACAGCCATGAAACATACTTGTAAAAAGGTAAAGTATTTTTCAACCCTTTGGTCGGATGCATATAGCCCGGTCTGAATGCGTAAACTTTTTTAAACGGCAGCTTCATTAAATCATTTTCTGTTTTGCCTTTTACCCTTGCCCACATACTGCGACCTTTTTCTGTACTGTCTGTTCCGCCACCTGAAACATAACAAAAAACGATATCAGTGTTTTGCCTGCTCAACGCTTCTGCAAAGCCAAGTGTAAGTGTATATGTAAGACGATAATATTCCGGTTCTTTCATGCCGACAGATGACACGCCTAAACAAAAATAGTAGGCGTTATGGCCTTTAAATTCTGTTTCTATAGAGGAAGGATGGAAGAAGTCTGTAAGGATAATTTCTTTTAGTTTGGGATGGATAACACCACAAGTTCTTCTGCCTACTACCAACACCGCTTCAACCTGTGGATGCTGTAAACATTCATGCAGTACCCCTTCGCCAACCATGCCTGAGGCACCCGTTACGATTGCTCTTATTTTGATTGATGAATCCATAAACTTAATTCTGTATCAAATGTAAAACGAAGCTGTACAGGTAATAAAAAGTTTTTGTTGCGAGGTTACAGAAAGAAAAAGAGCCATCTTATTAAGATAGCTCTTTCACCTTTTATTTTTCATTTATCGCTTTTCATTTTTCACTCTAATATCCATCACCATCCAACAGGTTACCAATGCCGCCAAGAATGCTTCCTTCTTCTTTACGCTGAACGGTTCCGTAAGTTAATATCCTGCTGGCAAGGCGGCTGATAGGCAGTGTTTGTATCCATACTTTACCGGGGCCGCGAAGGGTTGCAAAGAAAACACCTTCACCACCAAAAAGAGTGTTCTTAATGCCTCCTACAAACTGAATGTCGTAATCTACTGTTTGGGTAAAAGCCACAAGACAGCCTGTATCTATTTTTAATAGCTCACCCGCCTGCAATTCTTTTTCAAGCACGTGGCCGCCTGCATGTACAAAAGCCATCCCATCGCCTTCCAGTTTCTCCATAATAAAACCTTCACCACCAAACAAACCAGTGCCTAGCTTTCTTTGAAATTCTATGCCGATGCTAACCCCTTTTGCAGCGCACAGAAAAGCATCCTTTTGACAGGTAACTCTTCCACCAAGCCTTAGTAAATCCAGCGGAATAATTTTACCGGGATAAGGCGAAGCAAAACTCACTCTTTTCTTTCCGTTGCCAATGTTGGTGAACGCTGTCATAAATAAACTTTCGCCCACCAGTAATCTCTTACCTGCGCTGAATAATTTACCCAGCAGTCCGCCACTTTGCTGCTGGCTGCCATCGCCAAAAATCGTTTGCATTTGAATGCCGTCGTCCATCATCATAAAGGCGCCTGCTTCTGCAATGGCTGTTTCGTTAGGATCTAATTCAACTTCTACATATTGCATTTCTTCACCAACAATACGGTAGTCTATCTCATGATTAATCATAACCTGTTTTTTAATGATAATAATAGAACTAAAGTAAGTAAAGCAATCTTTAGAGGAAAGAGCTAAGGGTTAAATTATTTTATTTAATGAGGAGCGGCTAAATTAAGTGGCAAGCGATAATAAGCCTGCTGCACTAATGCTGAATGAAGAAATACCTGTACAAGTGAGTGACACAACCGAGGCCAAATAGTAGTACTGAAGCTCAGTATATCAAATCTACTCAACAAAAAAGCCGGAACAAATTGCTCCGGCTTTAAAATATTAAAATGCGTTTGATTACACGTTATATCTTGTAATGCCTGGTGTGGCTATTGCATACAAGCCTTCTGCATTGGGCAGTACAGGCGGTGTTGCATCCCATGCATAAGTTTTTGGATGAAGATCTATACCACTGTTGATGGCTTTATCCCACTCAATCACCTGGCCGCTGTAAGTTGCCATTCTGCCAAGGATGGAAGTCATGGAGCTTTTTGCCCCATTTTCTGCATCAGCAAATTTGTATTCGCCTTTGGCAATGGCCGCAAACAATTCATCATGCTCCGTCTGGTAAGGATTGTTCTCCTGGTGTTTATCATATTGATACAACACCTTTCCTTTATGGTCAACAATGTTTGCTGCACCTGTTTGAATTTTCCCTTTTGTTCCCACAAACAGTTCATCTACTTTACTCATTGTGCCGGGTATGTGGCGGCACTGACTGTTTAAAATAAAGCCATCTGCATAAGTGAATTCAACATAATGATGGTCGAATATTTCACCATATTTTTTTCCGGTACGCACCTGTCTTCCACCCATGCCTTGTGCCTTAACAGGATAGCTTCCTTTAAACCAGTTAATTACATCAAGGTTGTGGATGTGCTGTTCTGTAATATGATCACCACAGAGCCATACAAAGTAATACCAGTTACGCATCTGGTATTCCATTTCTGTTTGATTTGGTTGCCTTTCTTTTACCCACACGCCATCGTTATTCCACCATGCCTGTGCGCTGGTAATATCACCAATTAATTCTTTACGTTGAAATAATTCGCGATAAGAGTTTTGGTAGTGGCGTTGCAGACCAACCACCACATTTAATTTTTTTCTTTTGGCTTCTTCTGCGGCAGCAAGCACACGCTGAATACCGGCTGGGTCTGTGGCAACAGGCTTTTCCATAAAAATATGCTTGCCTTGTTTTACAGCTTCTTCAAAATGTATAGGGCGGAAACCCGGTGGGGTTGCCAATATTACAACATCTGCCAGTGCGATTGCTTTTTGATAAGCATCGAACCCAACAAATTTTCTGTCTTCAGGAACATCAACTTTTTTGGCATCAAAATTTTCCCCAGAAGTAAGTTCTTTATATGCACCATCCAGCCTGTCTTTAAAAGCATCGGCCATGGCAACAAGTTTTAAATTTTGTTTGGTTGAAAGCGCTTGTGTTGCAGCGCCTGTACCACGGCCACCGCATCCTATCAACGCAATTTTTATGGTATCATCCGAACCTGAAAAAAAGTTTGCTCTTGATAAAAGGGGAGCAGCCAGCAGGCTACCTGCAATCATGGAAGATTGCTTTACAAATTCGCGGCGTGATTTGCCGTGGATGTTCGCATCGTTAGTCATATGTTTTTTATTAAAGGTGATGTTATTGGTTTCGTGAATCGTAAGTAAACGTGAATCGCCAGTTGTTGCTGCTTTCTTTACTTTGCTTTTAGTCGTGAATCGTGAGTGAACGTAAGTCGCAAGTTTTACAATTACGAATTCTCCCTATCCATTCAGATTATAAATCGTAAGTAAACGTAAACCGCAAGTTTGACAATTATTAATTTTTAATTATCGATTATTAATTAATTCCTACCTGCCGATATACTTTGCATAAAATGCATCTGCTTCTGCTGCTGTTGGTTGTTGCAAGGGGCTTACCAACCTGAATCCTACTGTCATGCCATCTGTTAACCACCATTTGCTTTTAGGTACCTGCGGATCACGCTTGTTCCATGCTGCTATAGATTTATCCCTGTTGGCGCATCGCAATACAGAAGCATTGTCAAGGTAGCCACCGCCACGCACAGACCTCGGGTATTTTGTTGCAGGCGGAATTACAGGGTCTTTTGCATTATCACCAATGGTTGTAAAATATTTTTCGTCGTATTGGTCAAGTGTCCATTCGCTTACATTGCCAAGCATATCGTAAAGCCCCCATGCATTAGGTTTCTTTGTTCCTACTTTCTGATACTTGCTTCCGCTGTTAGCAACATACCAGGCATAGTCACTCAGCTTAGTACTATCGTCGCCAAAAAAATATTTTGTTGTTTGTCCCGCACGGCAGGCATATTCCCACTCTGCTTCAGTTGGTAAACGATAGAAAACACCGGTTTTCTTATACAGCCATCTGCAATACATTAAAGCGGTTAACTGAGACATACTGTTTACAGGATAACCACCTGCTTTACCCATGCCCCAACTTAAATCAATGTATTGAGGTGTGGGTCTTGTAACAGCATCTACTTCGCTATTAACGCTGGTTGCCTGGTCATTGAAAAATAACAAAAACTCATCATAAGTAACTTCATGCACACCCATCCAGAAAGCGTTTACAGATACCTTTTTTTGCGGGCCTTCATCAGGCTTGCGTAATGCATCTTTATCACTACTGCCCATTAAAAAATCTCCAGATTTTATAGGGGTCATTTTGAAAGTTATGGAAGAGCCTGGTATAGTGGTTTCATAAGGTTTGAAATCTGCGTTGTTCCCTTGCGAAAAAACATATCCTGTAGCAAAACAAGTTAGCGCGACGAATAAAAATTTCATGTTGATAAATTAGAAAGCGTGAAAAGATATGAAAATAAATTGATTTTGGTTTTTAAAACGGTTAACTCTCCGGTGTTTTCGGCAATTAGGCAATGCTTGCAATTACCATATCATTCATTGCAAACATATTTGTTTTTTGAAGAGGGAAAAAGACATTACGCAAACGTTTGATATAAGGACCAACATGGCTGACAATAGCAAGTTGCAAATATTCTTTAATAGCCGCATTCTCTATTCACCAAAAAACTTTTTTTCGTAACATGCTGAGTTTATTTTTACTTTAGACCCTCATCACACAACTAACACTATGCAACGCAGAAAATTTGTACACCATTCATTGCTTGCCGGCGCATCCCTTTTTGCAGCACCAGCTTTGAAAGCCGCTAAAAAAGATAACCCGGAACCGTTTGCTGAAAAGCCTTTTAATCTTCTTTACGGTACACACGACGGCATGTTTAAAAATACTGCCGGTAAAGATTTTATTGACCAGATTAAATACGCTTACGATATGGGTTTTCGTGCCATTGAAGATAATGGTATGATGGGGCGCCCTGTTGAACAGCAAACAAAAATTGGTGAAACGCTTGCCAAGCTTGGGATGACCATGGGTGTATTTGTGGTAGACAAAGGTGGCAACGGAGCCAACACTCTTGCTGCAGGCAAGCAGGAATATGTTGATATATTTTTAAATGGTTGTAAACGTGCACTTGAAACAGCAAAGCGTTGCAATGCAAAATGGACAACTGTTGTGCCCGGTGACTTTGAGAGACACTTACCTATTGGCGTACAAACGGGTAACGTTATTGATGCACTGCGCAGAGGTGCTGAGATACTGGAGCCATCCGGCCTTATTATGGTGCTTGAACCATTGAGTGATACACCTGATTTATTTCTACGCAACTCTGATCAGACTTATGAAATTTGTCGTGCGGTAAAAAGCCCTTCCTGCAAAATATTGTTTGATATGTATCACATGCAACGCAACGAAGGCAACATGATTAATAACATCGATAAATGTTGGGATGAGATTGCTTACTTCCAGATTGGTGATAATCCGGGCAGAAATGAACCTACTACCGGCGAAGTGAATTACAAAAACATCTTTAAACATCTTTACAAAAAAGGATACAAAGGAGTTCTGGGCATGGAGCATGGTAATTCTATCCCTGGTAAAGAGGGGGAAGTAGCATTAATAAAGGCTTACAGGGATAGTGATGATTTTCTTTAACCTCAAATAATTCTTTATAAAAACGGCAAACATGACGTAATCGTGTTTGCCGTTTTATTTTACAGACACAAATGTTTATTGTTCCTGTGCTGCCAATTTTGATTGCTCGATAACATCCTGCACATCTCTTATTGACCAATGTTCTATGTACTTTCCATCCTTTAATCTTATAATGTCAATCACATACAATTTCACTTTTTTAAACGATGGCTTTATGCCCATCAGCTCGCCGGTATGTGTGGCATGAAAGTATTTTCTTGTAACTACAAGATCATTCTCTGCAACCTGATCTGCAATTTCAACAGTAATATCCGGAAGGGCCTTGCGTATTACGTTAATAAAATTCAGAACGCCATCTTTACCATTAGATACACCTTTAGGTGCAGTATGGTTAATAAAGTTATCATCAACAATTTCATTAAATGCCTCAGTATTCCCTCCTTCTATAAAGTCTTTATTAAAGCGGGTTACGATGGCTTTGTTCTTCTCTAATTGCTCGTTCATCATAAATAAATTTTATGATTGTAAAGCTACCAGGAAGCTAAAGTGTGGTCAATGGAACCATTGAGGAATCAATGGTATTTTTTGCGGATGTCAACCCTGTAGGAAGCCGGTGTAATATTGGTAAGCCGTTTAAAAAACCTGTTGAAGTAAGCTGCGTCTTCAAAGCCAAGGCGGTAAGCAATTTGTTTTACTGACTCATCAGTATGCAGCAGGTGTCTCTTTGCTTCAAGCGCAATACGTTCGTGAATATGTTCGGTTACTGTTTTGCCGCTTTGCCTTTTGATTATATCACTCAGATGTCCTGCTGTAATATGCAGCTTATCAGCATAGTCTGCCGCCTGGTGAACATTGTAAAAATCTTTTTCTAAAAGCTCCCTGAACCTGCGCAGTAACTGCTTCTCAGTTGATGTGCCATTACTTGTTTGAAATTGTTCCGTATACAGCCTGCTTACATAAATCAGCAATACACGCAGGTAAGATTGAAGCATGCTGTTTTGCCAATCGAACTGACTGTTAAACTCATAAATCATTCTCTGCATGATGTCATTAATAAAAATTACATCATCCGGCGTAAGTGTAAGCTCATGCTTGTTTTCAGGATTTTTTATAACAGGCAGCTCACTTAAAAGCTTGTTCTCTTCCAGTTGAAGAAATTCATCAGTAAAAGAAGCTACGAGCCCCTGCATTGGTTCGCTTTTTTCTTTCAGCATTACCTGGTTGGGAACACTGAAATAGAATGTATCAGGCTTAATGGTATATTTTGTAAAGTCAACCCAATGATTAGTGCCGCCTTTTTTTACAAAAATCAGTGTATAAAAATCTTTTCTGTGCGGTGTTAAAAACATAGAACGTAAAGTACTTGCTTCGCCTGTTGCCTCAAAAATTTCAAACATGGCGTTGCCCATGCGGCTTATTTCCTGCAACGAGTAACTTGGTATGGTGATGTTCTTAATAAGCTTAATTTTTTGCAAATGTAAATTTACTCTGTTTTTGCAAATCTGCAGGTAGGTAATAGAAATAATAATGCATTATTGTTTTTTAATTTTTCTATACGGATACAAGCTAATCTCTTCGTGGCATCTTCGTTGCGTCGCATTCCTTTCACCGGTTGGATTAATAATTGAACTTCCCCCACCTGGTAATAAAATTCAACGTATAGTCACAACAGAAGCTTAATGCATTTTACGCTATGCAAAATGTGCTCTTATAAACATTGACAGATTAATGCAGGCTGGTAGGTTTTCTTATCTTCGCAAAGCATGGCGCAGCAACGGTATATCGCACATTTTGACCTGGATGCTTTTTTTGTAAGCGTTGAAATTCTAAACAATCCTTCTTTAAAAGGACTGCCTATAATTGTGGGTGGTTCGAGAGAAAGAGGTGTTGTATCAACCTGCAGTTATGAAGCGAGAAAGTTTGGTGTGCACAGTGCAATGCCTATGAAAACAGCTTTACGCCTTTGCCCAAATGCCATAGTAATGCAAGGCACAAGAGGGCAGTACAGCAAATACTCCCGTTGGGTCACCGAAATTATCGCAGCAAAAGCGCCTTTGTTTGAGAAAACTTCCATAGATGAATTTTATATTGACCTCACCGGTATGGATAAATATTTCAAACCGTATGAGTGGACGATTGCTTTGCGCGAAGAAATTATTGATAAAACAAAACTGCCCATTTCATTTGGATTGGCCAGTAACAAGATGGTGGCTAAAATTGCCACCGATGAAGCAAAGCCTAATGGCTATCTTTTTATTCAGCCCGGTATGGAGCAGGAATTTCTTGCGCCTTTAAAAGTGAATAAGTTTTCCGGCGTTGGTGAACAAACCCATAAGATGCTACAGTCAATGGGCATTATAACCATAGGCGATATCACAAAGTTTTCAATAGCACAAATGGAAGACCGGCTTGGTAAGTATGGCGTTGAGCTTTGGCACAAAGCGTTTGGCAGGCATGAAGGCATAGTGCAATCGTACCACGAGGCGAAATCTATTTCAAGCGAAAACACTTTTGAAGAAAATACCGCTGATGTTGATTTTTTATTGAGTGAACTGGTAAGACTCACAGAAAAAATTGCTTACGAATTAAGGCAGGATGAAAAGCTTGCGGGTTGTGTAGCGGTTAAAATACGGTATCCTGATTTTGAAACCACTTCAAGACAAACAACAATTGATTACACTTTGAGGGATGATGAACTGATTCCTGTTGCGATAGATCTGTTTCATAAATTGTATCGAAAGGGGCATGCTGTGCGTCTGCTCGGTGTTAGGCTGAGTGAGTTAACCAGTCACGCCTTGCAGGGCAGCCTTTTTGAAGACGTAGAAAAGAAAAACAATCTCTATAAGGCCATAGATGACGTAAAAAACAAATATGGCAGAAATGCGTTGATTAAAGCCAGAACAGTAAGAGGCGAAAATGAATAATCAGTAACAATGTTTTATCGGCCATCTTCTCCCAAACTTCTAAATTTTAACTCCTGTATTCTTATTCTTCCGTTCCGGCATTTCTTAAAAAATAAATAATTTTCAAATAGTCCACTTTCTTTGTAGAGAATTGTTATATTCGTGTCCCAAAAAATTATTTTATGAGTTTACGTTTAGGTGATAAAGTGCCTAATTTTCAGGCTAAAACCTCTATAGGGGAGATTGATTTTTACGAATATCTTGGCGACTCCTGGGGTATTCTTTTCTCACATCCTGCAGATTACACACCGGTTTGTACCACTGAACTTGGCAAAACAGCTTTATTAAAAGAAGAGTTTGCAAAACGTAATGTAAAAGTACTTGCATTAAGTGTTGATCCTGTTGATAAACACTTAGGCTGGATTAACGATATTAATGAAACACAAAATTGTTCAGTAGATTTTCCCATCATCGCTGATGATGACAGAAAAGTTTCTGAACTGTATGATTTTATTCATCCGAACGCATCTGCAACTGCAACCGTTCGTTCATTGGTGGTAATTGGCCCCGATAAACTGGTAAAACTTATTATTACATATCCGGCATCTACAGGCAGAAACTTTAATGAAGTATTACGCGTTGTAGACTCTTTACAGTTAACTGCTAATTACAGCGTGGCAACTCCTGCTAACTGGAACGGTGGAGAAGATGTAATTGTAGTGCCTGCTGTGAGCACAGAAGATGCCATCAAAAAATTCCCTAAGGGAGTAAAAATTGTAAAACCATATTTACGTTATACACCACAACCTAACGTGGATTAATATTATTGCTGTGTTTTAGCATTTAGCAAATCTCCTCATGTGTCTGCCCTGCATGTTAGAATGAAAATTCAGTGCGGGGCTTTTTTATGCTGCAATCTTTACGGCTTCATTGCTTTTACTTAATTTACCAGAAAACTTTCTTATGAGAAAACTACTTGCATTATTTGCAATATGCACTTTCGTATCTGGTTCTGCCCAAAAAACGTTTATTTATTGTGGTCAGTTGATAGACGTAAAAACAAATACTGTAAAGAAAGAGATAACAATAATTGTTGAAGGCAATAAAATTGTTGATGTTGTAAATGGTTATGCAACGGCCGCCTCAACAGATAAGCTGGTGGACCTTAAAACAAAAACAGTAATGCCCGGCCTTATTGATTGTCATGTACACATGGAGAGCCAGGTTACACCACATGATTTTGAAGACCAGTTTAAGTTAAACCCTGCTGATTATGCCTTTCAGTCAATTGGGTTTGCAGATTCTACATTAATGGCCGGCTTTACAACCGTGCGGGATGTTGGCGGCAGCGGCGTTGATATTTCATTACGCAATGCAATTAACAAAGGTCTTGTAATCGGGCCAAGAATTTATACATCGGGTAAGCCATTGTCGAGCACAGGAGGTCATGGAGACCCAACCAATGGTTTAAGAGATGATTTATTAGGAGATCCAGGTCCTTCTGTAGGTGTGGTAAACGGTGTGGATGATTGTATTAAAGCTGTAAGAATGCGTTATAAAGAAGGATGTGATCTGATTAAAATACTCGCCACAGGTGGTGTATTAAGTCTTGAAAAAGATGGTAGCGGTGCCCAGTTGTCAGATGAAGAGTTAAAGGCCATTATACAAACAGCAAAAGATTATGGAATGAGGGTTGCTGCGCATGCACATGGTGCAATGGGCATTAAACGCGCGATAAAAGCAGGGGTTAATTCCATAGAGCATGGTACTTATATGGATGATGAAGCAATACAGCTTTTTAAACAATATGGAACCTGGTATGTGCCCACCATCATTGCAGGTAAATCAGTAGCAGATTCAGCGAAGAAACCGGGCTATTTTCCCGCGATAATCGCAGGTAAGGCCCAGGCTGTAGGGCCTCTGATTCAAGGCACTTTTGCAAAAGCTTATAAGGCCGGTGTTAAAATTGCTTTTGGTACTGATGCGGGTGTGTATGCCCACGGTAATAACTGGAAAGAATTTGTTTATATGACAGAAGCAGGCATGCCTTTGCTGGAGGCTATCCATTGTGCTACAGTTAACGCCGCTGAATTAATTGGCATAAGTGATATGACGGGTAGTATTGAAAAAGGAAAGCTTGCAGACATTATTGCTATAGATGGCGATCCGCTTAAAGATGTTCAGCTTATGAGCAAAGTTATTTTTGTGATGAAAGATGGTGTTACATATAAAAGGCTATAGTCTTTTTCCTTTTGCTATCCTTTCAATTTTCTTAATTGCTGAAGCAGGGCTTTTAGATCCTTTGGAGGTTCTGCCTCAAAATTATATTGTGTTCCGTTAAGATTGAAATTAAGTTGATAAGAGTGTAATGCAAGTCTTGAAAGAATAGGTCGCTCTGTTTCTTCTTTTTTGGATAGATGATAATTGCGTTTGAGGGAAGAAATTAAAACAGGTGCCGGATTTCCATATAACTCATCACATACAATGCTGTGACCAATATGTTGCATATGCACACGAATCTGGTGCGTACGCCCGGTATGAATGCGAAACTTTAACCACGAATAAATATGGAAATTCTCCAGCACTTCATAGTCAGTTAATGATGGCTTGCCTTTGGCATGCGTTATCATTTTGCCATTCTTTGCTGGATGCTCCATGATAGGTGCGTCAATACTATCGGATTGTTCGCTCACGCTTCCATGGACTAAACCAAGATAGAATTTCTCTATATCTCTTCCTTCAAACAAAAGAGATAGTTCCTTGTGTGCAGCTTCATTTTTTGCAAAAACAATAACGCCGCTGGTATCTTTATCCAGGCGATGGACAGTATAGATTGCTCCATACTTTTGAATAAGTAAATCCTTCAATGATACCTGGCTTTGCGTTCTGTCAGGTACACTTAATAAACCTGCTGGTTTGTTTATAACAATAAACTGTTCGTTTTCAAAAATGACATCCAATTTCATCGTAACAAAAATCATTTATTTTTTATAATACCATTAACTCCAAATTTTCAATCGGGGCAATTAAAGCCTGGAAGGCTTTTAAATCGTATTAATTCTTACTGAATAACGTTTGGTCTTAAGGTAATTATTTGCTCTGGCTAAAGCCTTGGGTTAGCATCGACATTGCAATTGGCTTTAGCCAAAGTGAATTTTTGAATTATTGATTCTCCTAATATCGCAGCATGTTACACCTTGCTGAGTAAAAAACAAACAGTACAAGTGTGCGACGCAAGTAAAGTTTAATAGCGGCACTATGCCCGGCCAATAAAATTACTTTTTTGCATCAACCACGTGCGACAATATTACACAGGCTTTTTTACAAAGCTTTGGTTCATGTATTTAAGCAGCCTTATTTCTTTTTCGTTAAGGAAGCGCCATTTACCGCGTTCTACATTTTTCTTGGTGAGATTGGCAAACATTACACGGTCAAGATTTTTTACTTTATAACCAAGATGCTCAAATATGCGGCGCACAATACGGTTACGGCCACTATGAATTTCTATGCCGATGACACTCTTGTCTTTTGCGTCTGCATAACCAAGTGCATCTGCTTTTACAAAGCCGTCTTCCAGCGTAATGCCTGATAAAATATTTTCAGCATCTTTTTTAATGAGAGGTTTATCAAGCGTGATCTCGTATAATTTTTTTATTTCGTAAGAAGGATGTGTAAGCTTTTGTGCAAGCTCGCCGTCATTGGTTAACAACAACACGCCGGTGGTATTGCGGTCAAGCCTGCCGACAGGATACACCCTTTCCTTTGATGCTTCTTTAATCAAATCAAGCACAGTTCTCCTGCCTTGCGGATCATCAACTGTGGTAATATAATCTTTGGGCTTGTTGAGTAAAATATATACCAGGTTCTTTTGAATGAATACAGGCTTATCTTTTACGAGCACTTTATCATTTGTTGATACTTTATAGCCTGGTTCATAAACAATAGAGCCATTTACCTGCACCTTACCTTCTTTTACCATCTCCGCAGCATCACGCCTGCCACAAACACCGCAATGGGCAATAAATTTATTGAGCGGCATTAGTTCTGTTGCTTGTTGCTTGTTGCTGGTCGCTGGTTTTTGTGTGATTTGTTCGTAAGTTTTTTGAATAGGTTTCCCCTGTTTATAACGGGGAGCATCAGGTTTAGTGAAAGATCTTTTTCCCGTATTGCCTTTGGTATAGTTGGCGGTTGGTGGTTGCTGGCTGGTAAATCTTTTATTAGTGTCTTTTTTATAGTTGGTGGTTGCTGGTTGGCGGTTGTTAGTTGGATGCTCAGTGTTAAAAGTTCTTTTGTTTGGTTTAAACTTTTCTTCACCACCCTGCGTAAAGTCTTTTTTCTTTATTTCAATCTTCTTTTTATCCTGCTTAAAGGTTCGTGCACCAAATTCTGCATCCTGTCTTCTATCTCCTGTCTTCTGTCTCCTATCTCCATCTTTCTGCCTTCTATCTCCTGTCTTCC
>Ga0105239_10003952_pt1 | contig 17959 bp, 10 predicted proteins | sample KBSC44metaG_FD_92761 | JGI IMG/M metagenome (GOLD analysis project Ga0105239, IMG submission 92761) | Corn rhizosphere microbial communities from Kellogg Biological Station, Michigan, USA - KBS C4-4 metaG | ecosystem: Host-associated > Plants > Roots > Rhizosphere > Soil | place: Michigan, USA...
ATGCTCATCGAAGATATGCCGCCGGATGAAAATCGCATGGAAAGCGCGAAGCACACGATCGAACGATTCATTAAGGGCCGCGTGTCGGATCGTATCGGCTTGATCGTGTTTGCCGGCGAAAGTTACACGCGTGTTCCGTTGACGTTGGATTATCCATTGCTGCTCAAAAGTGTTTCGAGTGTTGCGACTTCTCACAATATGAAGATGGGAACGGCCATCGGTGTGGCACTGGCCAACGCGGTTGCGCGGCTTAAAGATTCCACCGCAAAAAGCCGCGTGATTGTGTTTTTGACTGACGGTGAAAACAACACCGGCAGCATCGATCCAGAAACGGCGATTGATATCGCAAAAGGTTACGGCATTCGCACTTACTCAATTGGAATCGGAAAAGATGGGGAAGCGCAGTTGCCAGTGATTTTAGAAGATGCGTTTGGCCGACAGATCAAACGCTATCGCCCCATTCACAGCGATATCAACGAAGACTTGCTTCGCAAAATGGCGAGTGAAACCGGCGGAAAATATTGGCGCGCGACCGACGGGATGAAGCTTGAGAGCGTCTTTCAAGAGATCAATCGCCTAGAGAAAACTAAAGTCGAAGTGAATCAGTTCACCAAATATGCTGAGCTCTTTCCGCCGTACTTGCAGTGGGCGATGCTGATTTATTTTATTGGCTTATTTTTAGCGCATTCGGTGTTGAGGCGAGGACCATGACGTTTCATTTTGCCAATCCTTCCGCATTTCAACTCTTAGGACTTGCCGCCCTCTTGCTGGTGTTTGCTTTGTGGCGATTAAAACGTGGCCAAGATGTTTTTCAAAAGGCATTTGGTGCCTCTCGGATTAACTTTTTGGCGCAATCCGTTTCTTGGAGCAAACGCCGCTGGAAAATCATTCTCCAATGTTTGTCGCTTGCCATTATGATTCTCGCTTTGGCGCGTCCGCAATCGGGAGAAAGTCGACAAAAAGCGAAGAGTGAAGGTTTAGAGCTTGCGCTCGTCGTTGATGTCTCTTCAAGTATGCTCGCCGAAGACGTCAAACCAAGTCGCTTAGGTTTGACGAAGCAAGAGCTCTTTCGCTTACTCGATCAATTGGGTGGCGATCGTGTCGGTCTCGTCGCGTTTGCCGGTTCTGCGGTCATGCTCTCTCCTCTGACGGTCGATAAAGGCGCGCTCAAAATGTATATTGAGTCGTTGTCGCCGAATACAGTCTCAACGCAAGGAACAGAATTTCGCAAAGCTTTAGGTGAGGCAGAGCTCGCGCTCAAACGCGGGGGACTTGATCCTGACTCTGAGTCCAATGTGACAAAAGCAATCGTGATGGTCTCCGACGGTGAAAATCACGACGAAAAAGTGATGGAAACTGCGGGTCGCCTCGCGAGCGAAGGAATTAAAATTTTCACTCTCGCTGTCGGCACCGATAAAGGTGGACCAATTCCAATGCGCGATGATCACGGCGAACTGACCGGATACAAACGCTCAAAAGATGGCCAAGTCGTGATGACACAAACAACCGGCAAATCGCTTGAGCAATTAGCGCAAGCGGGCGGCGGAACATTTCGCTATCTCACATTTGGTGGCAGCGCGATTAACTCACTTGTGGCCGACTTAGATCATCTGCAAAAAGCGCAATTCGAATCCACTGAAGTCACCAACTATCAAGAAAACTATCAGATCATCCTTATTTGGGCCGTAATATTTGGCCTGATTGAATTGCTCCTCGGCGAACGGAAAGGAGAAGGACGCGTATGGCGTGGTCGTTTCGAACCGCAAAAGCCGTAGGTCTTGCGGCTCTTCTTATTCCGTCGTTCGCGCATGCGGCTTCATTGAAGGCGTACATCGAGAACAATGCGGGCCTCAGACATTTTAAAGATAAAATGTATTTTCAAGCCTACCAAGATTTTTTGAAAGCGCTCGCGGTAGAACCACTCAATCCGGATTTGCAAACCAATCTTGGTATGACGTTTGTGGCGAATGAAGAATGGGAAAAAGCAGCGGCTGCGTTTCAATCTGCATACGATATGGCAAAGGGCGATCGCGCGCGTGAATTCATGGCGCTATTTAATCTCGCGTTTGCGCAATGGCAAAAAGGCGACATCGATGCCGCTTTAAAATCTTATCAAAAAGCACTTGAGCTGGAGCCCGAATCACTTGAAGTGAAAACCAATATCGAGCTCATGTGGCAAAGTCAGCAGGGCAAAGGCCAATCAAAAGATGGTAAGGGCGGCGGCCAAGGCGACGACAAAAAAGATCAGAAAGATCAAAAAGACCAAAGCGATAAAGAAAAAAATCAAGACAAGCAATATTCGAATCAAAAGCAACAGCAACCAAAACCGTTTGAAGGCAAAGACTTGAGCAAAGAGGATGTGCGTAAAATCTTGGATGAGATTTCAAACCAAGAGCAGTCCATTCGTGCCAAGGAATACGACAAAGGCGCTAAGGAGCGCGGTTATGACAAAGATTGGTAATCTTCTCGCATTCGTTATTTTGTTTTTTGGTTTCTCGGCATCGGCCGCAGTGAAGGTGATTGCGACGGTGGATCGAAATGTCGTCTCTGAAGGCGATCCGTTCATCTACACGATCAATGTGACCTCCGACGGCGGCAATCCACAGATTGATTCGGAACCAACACTTCCTGATCTTTCGGGTTTAAGTTTGATCAATTCGTCTTCGAGCAGTGAATCGCGCAGTTCGTTCGTGAACGGAAAATTCACCGTGCAACAAACGCGCATGTTTGAATATCAGATCTCGGCTCCGCGCAAAGGCAAATTCAAAATCGGCGCAGCTCAGGTGATTGTCGATGGCAAACCTTATAAAACGCAGCCGATTGAAATCGCCGTGACCGAAGGTGCCGGCGGCGGCGCAATTCCGCCACAAGCGCGTCATCAACGTCAGCAACAACAAGACGATGCGATGGGCGACGAAGTCGACGAAATGGAAAACATGTTCAATCAGCTCTTGCAACGGCACATGGGCCGAGGAGTGCCAGGCGCTCCAGGTGGGCAAGCGCAGAACGTGAATCCAAACGAAGCGTTTTTTATTCAGCTCGATGTCGATAAAGACAAGGTCTACGCGGGCGAGCAAATCACTGCGAGTTGGTATCTCTACACTCGCGGGCAAATCGCCGACATCGACACTTTGAAATATCCGGATCTCAAAGGGTTCTGGAAAGAAGAAATCGAGATGGCCACTCGTTTGAATTTCGAGCAAGCCGTCATTAACGGAGTCGTTTGGCAAAAAGCATTGCTGGTCTCGTACGCGCTTTTCCCAATTAAGTCTGGTAAAGCGATTATTGATCCATATAAAGCTAAATGTACCGTTGTCGTGGGTGGGCCATTCGGTTTTGGCAAAGCCTATCCATTTACCAAAGCAAGCAAACCCATCACGGTTGAAGTGCAAGATGTGCCATCTAGTGGACGTCCGCCGGAGTTTAGCGGTGCGGTCGGGCATTTTGCTGTGAATGCAGCGCTGGATCAAAACAATGTTCCAGCGAATCAACCGGTGACAATGAAATTGAAATTCAGTGGTCGGGGCAATGCGAAGCTGATCGATTTGCCGCCGCTCAATCTACCAAAATCGCTGGAGCTCTATAGTCAAAAAGCCGAAGCGAAATTTTTTAAAGACGGAACAAGCTATAAGGAATTTGAAATCCTCCTCATTCCGCGCGAACCAGGTCAGTTAGAAATCCCAGCGATCAAAGCGGCATATTTCGATCCCGACAAAGGCAAATTTGAACTGATCTCTTCGAACAAACTGATGCTCACGGTGACCCCAGGAAAACCGGGTGAGCAACCCGCGATTCCGCCATCCGCAAAAACCGATGCGGCCCAACCGGCCAATCCAGATATTTTAGTGCTGCCACCGCCGGTATTGCTATCAGACGCGAGTGGATTTTCATTCGGTAAAACGGCCAAGATATTGTGGTTCATCGTTTACGCCGGCATTTTGGGCCTGCTCGGATTCAAAGGCTACGTTGTTCTCCTTCGCAAACCGAAGCGCGAGAATCTGCAAGCGGCCGTTAAGCGTCGCATGAAGGTCGTGCAAAATCATATCAATGCCGATGACTACCGAAAAACCGGCGTTGAGTTAACAAATCTGATTTATCTGATTTTAGGTCAAATCACCGAGCAGGGTGGTGCGAACCTCGAATTCGGCAAATTGATGGATGCGGCAAGCCCGAGTGTACGTCGTGAGCTTTCTGAACCACTGAGAAAAATTCTGGATCGCGCTGAAGAATTGGGTTTTGCGCCAGAAAAAGTTCTTGGTCAGGCAAAAGAAAAGGCTGAGATGAACAAACTTCGCAAAGAAGCGGAGTCGGTCTTAAATAAAGCGATTGCACTCAGCTCGCGTGAAGAAGAAGCCGCAAAGTCGACGACTGAACAGCCGGCGACTTAGACGAAGGTCATTTTGAGTAAGTTCCACTGATCCCGAGCATATCGCGACAGGCTGTCGGGCGTCGGATTCCAGTGCACCGGCTTTTCAGAAATTTTTAAGCGGTCTTGTTCGGCTTTTTTGATGAGCCGCGCGGCAAATGAAAATCCATTATCGCGAATTTCTTCGCTCAACGGTTTTACGCGATCAATGCGGTAACCATAAAACGATGTGGTTGAATCGGCGACCGATGATCCAACATGTTGATGGATGCGATCGTTGAGCCAAGAATCCCATTTCCACTGCCATTTGCGTGGATCACGCATCAACGAAGCCTGCGGATGACGGCGAGAGCCAACAACGATGTCGACTTCAGGACGACTTTCAAACTCCATCCACGCCTGAAACACATCCGCCAATGGAAATTCGAGCGGTAAATCGAGAACGAAAGAAAATTCCGCCTTCGAGCGCTTAAGACCTTCGCGAACCGCAGCGCCATACCCAAGGCCCGCGTTGTTCAAAAGCTGAAGACCTTTTGCCGGCATTCGATTCAGCGTGTTGGCCGTGGCAGCAGGTGGCGGCAAAAATGGCACAAAAATCTCAGGCATGGCCGGCCATTTCGAAAAGAACTGCTGTACGTCCATCAAAATGGTCAGCAACTCATCTGGCGACGATGAGCGAGGAAAGATCAGCGAAATGGGATTGCCAGTGACACGTTCTTGGTTCATCAGTAAAATTCGTACATCACGGAGGCATTGCGTGTCATCGGTTTTCACGGCTGCTCTTTTTTTGATCATTTCGTCAGCACAAGCCCAAGTTTCGACGTTGTCGATCCGATCGGACCAAAAACTCTCGGCTCCGCGTTGGGTTTTCGACGGAAAGGCGGCCACACCACCGAAAAGCTCCCGTCTCGTGACCCTTTTGGCGCAAGCCCGACGTGCCGAAATCGAAAAAAACAGTGCCGCCTGCATGTCAGCGCTCACGCAAGCTCAAGCTTTAGGCAAATCGATCGCCGAGTGGATTGATTTGGCAGAACTTCGTTGCGCCTTGTTGCCGGACAAAAACGGCAAGTATTCGGAATCAGCGCTCGCGAAAGCGACGGCCAAAGTTCAAAGCCGCATCAGCTGGCTCAAGAAAACTTCGACGGTGTCGCAAATGCGTGGGAACTTTGCGCGCGCGCTGTTGCAACTCGAAGAGCTCCAATTGAAGACCAATCGTAGGTCAGCATGGAGCACCATTGATAAACTTGAACAGGTGAAAGACGCGCTGAACAGTGAAGAGCGTTCGCGGATGTACCGCTTCGCCGGCGAGCTTGCGTTTGTTGAGCAAAATTTAGTTGCGGCACAAGATTTTTATTCTCGCAGTCTGCTTGAAAAAGATTCGGGCGACACGCGCACGAAACTGGAATCGATTCGTACCGCGCTGATGGGCAAAAAGGCCGCCGACAAAAGTGATGTGCCGGTGATGCAGCCACCGAAGCCGACTCCGCCACCGGATCTCGGCGTCACCCAGCAGGAACAAAATTATTTCGATCGCATGAACAATGGCATCGCATCGCAAGATTATATTTCGGCGATTGAAGATGCGATGGGGCTGATCGTGAAATTCCCGGGAAGCACTCGTGCGCAAGAAGCCACCGATAAAGCACTCGAAATTTATCTGTCGATTGCGGCCAATAGCGATGAGAAATACCGTCACTTGCTTCAGCGAGTGGTGCGTTCGATGGACGATGCCGATTCAGGGCGTTTACTCAAATGGGCGCAGACGGCCTACAATCGTGGATATTATCAAAACGCGCTCGAGTTCGGTGAAAACGCAGTTAAAAAATTCGGTGGTCATCCCGATTCGACTCGCGCTTTGCTTCTCGCCGGCAAATCGGCGTTTGCGAGCGGCGAGTATGCGACCGCCGAGGAGCATCTTGAAAAGCTCACCAAAGTTGCGGCCGGAAGTCGTGAAGCCAACGATGCGCTTTTTCGTTTAGGGTTGATGCAATATCGTCGCGGCAAATTCTCTGAAGCCGTTGCGTTTTTCGAGCGTGTTCTCGCGCTGAATCCCGAAGGGGAATTTGAATATCGCGCCCTTTACTGGGAATGGCGATCATTACAAAAACTCAAAAATGAACGTGCGAATGAATATCTCAATCGCTTGGTCAGCAAGTATCCGGTGACTTACTACGGTCTTCGAGCGCAGGCAGAAAAAAACAATGGCCTGATTGAATTTGCCAAATCCAAAGAGCCAATTGAAGTTGAGCTTCGATTGCTCGGCCCAGAAAAGCTCGCCTGGGAAAGATTTTTGATTTTGTTGCAAGCAGGATGGTTTGAAGAAGCGCAAAACGAATTGCAAAACCTGCCTGAACCACAAACAACGCAAGATCAAATTTTACGTTCACGTTTGTGGGCCTATGCTTTTCGCTATGATAAAGCGATCACGCTTTCGAATCGTGCTTGGTCGATTGAGCCTGAACTTGTGCAAGTCGACACACTCAAATGGGTCTATCCTCGAGAATTCGATACTTTTGTAAAACCAAATGCCGATAAGTTAAAATTGGATCCGGCTTGGATTTTCTCTGTCATGCGACAAGAGAGCTCTTATCAATACGACGCGCGCAGCTCTTCGAATGCTCTCGGTTTGATGCAGCTTTTGCCCGCGACCGCGCAGCAGATGGCCGATGAATTTCGTATTCAGAAATTTAAAGTTCCAGACTCATTGTTTCAGCCTGAAATTAATATTCGCCTCGGCACGACATATTTTTCTCGGTTAACCACGATGTTTTCTGGCAATATTCCTATGGCACTTGCAGCTTACAATGCCGGACCAGCTCGTTTGAAACGTTGGCTCTCCTCGCGAAAAGATCTCGATGGATTGCAAGCAAAAGCCTCCTCTTCTCCTGATGTAGAAATCTGGATGGACGAACTACCATGGGAAGAAACAAGCTTTTATGTGAAGGCGATTTTACGTAATTGGATGATCTATCGTGTCCTAGACGAAGGTCGACTTCAGGTTCAAGAGCCGATCTGGAAAAACACTCGCGGCAGCTGAACTGGATTGTGAACCGCAAGACGCTCAGATAAAATTTATAAAGATTTTCATCTCCGAACAGGATAAGAAAAGAAGCGTCGCAGGAGGACTTAGATGGCGGTTCGAATCAATTGGAGGCTCGCAGCCTACGGCATGGTGTGTTTGCTCGCAGCTTGCGGACACAACTCACCAAAACCAGATGCAGTCACCACAACGACAGCCGACAATCCAGCGGCGCCCGATTATCAGATCAAAGAAACCGAAGCGGATTCTGAGAAAGTTGAGAAGAACGTTGAGCAACCTTACAAAAGCTCAATGGGCGATATCGCACTGGATGACAACCCAGCTGTACAAAAATGGGTTCACTATTTTCAAAATAAAGGCCGCAAATATATGCGCCTTTATTTGTCCCGCTCCACTCGTTATCTCCCAATGATGAAAAACACTTTGCGCGAAAACGGATTGCCTGAAGAACTCGTTTACGTGTCATTGATCGAATCGGGATTTAGCCCACAAGCCCACAGTCGCTCAAACGCGGTTGGTTACTGGCAGTTTATTCGTGCGACAGGTCGCCGTTATGGTTTGAAAGTCGATGGTTTTGTCGATGAACGCCGCGATCCGGTTTTGGCGACACGTGCGGCAGCCGAATATTTCAAAGAACTCTATAGCCTCTTTGGTTCATGGCACTTGGCTCTCGCGGCTTACAACGCCGGTGAGAACCGCGTGAAGCGGGCAGTGATGAAACACTACACCCGCGATTTCTGGGAGCTGATGAAAAAACGTCGCTCTCTTGCCGCCGAGACAAAACAATATGTTCCGAAATTTATTGCGGCGACAATGATTGCGAAAGCGCCTGAGAAATACGGCTTCACTGACATCGATTATGATGATCCATTGTCTTACGACACAGTGGCGTTAACGAATCCGATCAGTATGACAAAGCTTGCTCAGAATTTGAATGTGGATGTCGAAGAGCTCCAACTCCTCAATCCAAAATTCCGAGGCGACTTCGTTCCGCTTTCTCGTAACGACGAGACTGTTGTTCGTATCCCAGTCGGAAAAGGAACCGACGCAGTTGCGGCGGTTTCTTTGAGCACTTCGAAAGAACCCAAAGTCGTTCAGTCCGACATCTATTACTACCGCGTTCGTCGTGGCGACAATTTGTCAACGATTGCGCATCATCATCACACAACAGTGAGCCGTATCCGTCGTTTGAACAATTTCTCAAACCGCGTGCTCTTGCGGGTTGGAATGCGTGTGCGTGTTCCGGATGCGGGTGGTGAAGGCTATCACTACGTATCTGAAGCCGATGAAGCAAAAAGCAAACGTCAAAACGCTTCAGTGGAAGCGGCTGTCGCGACCAACGATGATTCAAATCCAGCGAGCGTTGAAGGTGACTATCACGTGATCCGCCGCGGCGAAAATCTTTCCTCGATTTCAAAGCAGTACAATGTTCCGGTCGATGAGCTTTTGAAAATGAACAACATCACGAAGAAAACCGTGCTTCGCGCTGGCCAAAAAATTCGTGTTCGTGTTGATTCCAGCGAGCGCAGCGCTGTGACGAAGGGTGGTAACACGATTCGCATCGCAAAACGTGGCGCTGTGAAATTGACGACAAAACACATGGCGGCCTCAGCGGTTCGCCATCGCATCTTGCGCGGTGAAACTCTGACTTCGATCGCCGCTCGCTACAAAGTTCCATTGCAGAAGTTGGCTCAAGCCAACAACCTGAAACCTGGCCACAAAGTCTTGGTCGGCCAAAACCTCGTCATCCCAAAATTGCTAGAATAATCGCTAACGAAAGAGCTGATTGAAAGTCAGCTCTTTTATTTTTTTGTTCTCGACGCGGCTGATGTTCGAAAAATATTTTTCAAGAAATTGTCGAGACCAATTTGTCCTTCGGTTCGTTTTCCGGCGTTTTGCAGGTAATAGGCGCAGTCGGCCGGTTTTGCTTTGATCAAAGATTCGCGCGCAATCGGTTCGAGTTTTTCAAACTGAGGGTGGCCATTGATTGCGTGCCATTGTCCATTGAGAATGCCGAACATCTCTTCATTGTGGGGATGAAACTTTACAAACGCCGAAGCGGCGAAAACCTGATGCGTAAAAGTGAAGTTGCCATTCACGATGCCAGCTAAGAAGGCTGATTCGTCTTTCGTGATCGAAGGTCTCACGGTGACTTTGACGAGAGTTTTATTGATCGCTTGAATCACTTCGTCATCTGCCACAGCTGCATCGCTTTGTAGTTTTATGAGCTCGTTTACTTTTCCGAAGATGGTAAGAATTTTTTCGTTTCGTAATTCATTTTCTTGTGCGTTCGAATATTCATCTACGAGGCGCGACAAACCGGCTTTGATGGTTGAGTAGTCAGGTTTGCCGGATAAGCTATTCAGCTCGTCCAAAATCGCCTGGAAGTCGGCATCTGCCTGGAAAATTCCAAGTTCCTCGAGTGTCTGAGTGTAGCGTTTCAAATTAGCTGTTAAGTCTGACACAAGCGTATGGTTCTGAGGACCCGGGCCGCTGGCTTTCAGTGCGGCTAATTGCGACCAGATCTTTATTTTTAAAACTGACAAATCACTCTGGGTTGCAGCGAACGTCGACCCAACACTGACAACCAGGAGGAATTTTATCAACCCACGCATTTTAAGCCTATGGCTGTACGACGAGCGGGGCGTATGAACTTGAATATGTAGGTGATGCAAACACCCGTCCGCTTGGAGTGACTCCCAGTCTTACGCCTGAAACATGTGGCGCTCCAATGTGACCGCCGCTGACGAGCGGTCGAGATTCTCGATCGGACGACGTTACTTTGTTTTCTTTTGCCACCTGATCCGACGTTGATTCAATCGGGTTAGATTCCGTCACCTTCGTTAACTGGCTTTGTTCATAAATTGCGCTGGCCTATAACCTCACCTAAACAAGTTTATTAGAGTCCAATGCAAGTCACAGGCCGCGTTGTTTGGACACCGAGACGAGGTTGATAGAAAAATAAAAAAACCCGCCCTAACTCCGTTAGGCGGGTCGATGAGTTGCTTCCTCCTGATGTCGAACTTCCATTCCCTTGGTAGCTCAGCCAGCATCCAGCGCTATCTATCGCTCGTTAGCTCTGCAGCTTTGCGTCCCGTCGTTTCCGACGGTTTGCCCTTATCATGGGAAGAAACTAACTCCTCATGTGCTCCTTTGAGCACTTCTCGTGAGGCATCTTCCAGCCACCGAGATCCATCCCTGTACGATTAAACCGTCACTTCACTTCGGAGGACAATCTAATCGCCGATCCTTCGGCAGTCCCATTCCACCCTCCTGGGTTACTTCTAATTGTAACGCCAGTGGTCAGTTTGTCGACGAAAGTCCGTATCATGAGACATCTTGAGACGTCTCATGTCTTAAAGCGGAGCGTGAGATGTCTCAGGATGAGAAGGGGGCGCCGGATTTTCCATATGGTCAATGACCGTTAACGCCAATTCTTTGTAATCAGGATCATCTTCAGATTCGAGATAAGGAACACCGGCTTCGCAAGCTTGCCCTACACTCGGTTGAAAATGGAGTTTTGCGAGTTTTGGAATCTCGCGAATCTGTAGGTAATTATCCAGTTCACCGCGCGGGAAAAGATCAATCACTTCGCCTGACGGAGTTTTAAGTCCCGACATGTTTTCGACAACACCGAGAAGTGGAATATTGATTCGCTCAAACATGTCGATCGCTTTTTTCGCGTCCGCAAGAGCGATGTTTTGTGGCGTGCACACGACGACCGCGCCATTCACGGGAACTTTTTGTGCGAGAGTGAGAGCGACGTCGCCTGTGCCTGGAGGCAGGTCGACGATGAGGTAATCGAGTGGACCCCAATCCACGTCACGGCAAAATTGCTCCATCGCTTTGAACAACATCGGTCCGCGCCAAATAACAGCGAGACCTTCTTGCACCAAAAATCCCATGCTCATCACTTTGAGACCGAACGCAGGTACCGGTGCAATTTTTTTGCCCTCTACCAACTCAGGCTTCACGTCAGCGACACCGAGCATGCGTGGAATACTTGGGCCATAAATATCGGCATCCAAGAGACCGACGCGTTTTCCGCTCTTCTTGAGGGCGAGCGCCAGGTTCACGGCGACTGTGCTCTTTCCGACACCGCCTTTACCGGAGCCGACCGCGATAATGTGTTTCACATTGGGAATTGGTGCTTGTTGCAAAAAAGGATTCATCCAATTGACCTAAACTGGCTAAAAGTTTTGGTCAATTATTTCGATAAGAAAAGAGTGAACGTTTTTTCGTCATTTCCGCATTATATGGCCCTCAACGGAACCGTATTGGTTCTGGGGGTTATTTTTTTAGCCTGGCGTAGACCAGGCCGGCGTGGAATTCGACTCCGGCTTCGCGGCGGCCTGCGTTCCCCACGAGCGCAAATCTCCACTAAAGCTGTGATTGTAAAACCACCACCATCGATGAACAAATCACGCCCGCGCGTGAACAACACGAAGGCGCTCAACGTGCATTTCATGTACAACGGTCACTCGTTCGATGCCTACGAAGTGTTGGGGCTACCGGCCGGCTGTGGCTGGAGCCAAATTGAGCAATCGTACCGTGATCTTCTTAAGCGCGATGCCCAGTCTAAGGAATTTTTGGATCTGGCGCTCCAATCCTTGCGCCAACATCTTCGCGCAAGCTGACTTTTCTTGACCCGCCAAGCCGCTCCGGGGTACCCAAAGAAAACGACTTCCGGGGTAAATAATGGCAGCAAAATATCTCAATGATTTGGCGACATTGGTCTCTCTTTGTAAACGCCGTGGTTTCATTTTTCAAAGCAGCGAAATTTATGGTGGTTTGAATTCTTGTTGGGACTATGGCCCGCTCGGAGCACAGTTCAAATTGAATGTGAAAATGTCGTGGTGGGAAGCCATGACCCGTCGTGCGGATATCGTCGGTCTCGATGCTGCGATTCTCATGCACCCGCAAGTTTGGAAGTCATCCGGTCACGTTGATGGTTTCTCAGATCCTTTGGTCGACTGTAAAAAATGTCGCACCCGTTTTCGTCAAGACACCGCGATGGTCGATGGCAAAGTCGTTTGTCCCAATTGCGGTTCGACCGAAGTCACTGAGCCACGCAACTTCAACTTGATGTTCAAAACTCATATGGGTCCGGTTGAGGCGGAAGGCTCGGTCGTTTACTTACGTCCGGAGACGGCGCAAGGGATCTTCGTGAATTTTGAAAACGTCGCGACTTCGATGCGCAAAAAAATTCCGTTTGGAATCGCGCAGATTGGGAAGTCTTTCCGTAACGAAATCACGCCAGGGAACTTCACGTTCCGCACGCGTGAGTTCGAACAAATGGAAATGCAATATTTCGTTAAACCAGGCACCGACATGGACTGGTTCAACACCTGGAAAGAAACGCGCTGGAATTACTATGCGACGACCGGCGTGAAAATGGAAAAACTTCGTTTCAAAGAACACGGCCCGGGCGAGCTCGCGCACTACGCGAAAGCAGCGTTCGACGTGCAGTATGAGTTCCCATTCGGCTGGAACGAGCTCGAAGGGATTCACAATCGCAGTGACTTCGATTTGCGTGAGCACCAAAAATTCTCTGGCAAAAAACTCGAGTACTTCGATGAAGCGGCAAAAGAAAAATACTTACCATTCGTCATCGAGACCGCGGTCGGTTGCGATCGCTTGGCGCTTGCGATTCTTTGCGATGCTTACCGTGAAGAGCAAGTGGCAGGAGACGAAGGCGATACTCGTATCGTGATGGGTTTCAAACCGCGCTTCGCGCCTTATAAGGCTGCGATCTTACCACTCTCGAAAAAAGAACCATTGCAAGAGATGGGAATGAAGATTCGCGGCGATCTCGCGAAATCTTTTGTTGTCGATTACGACGAAACAGCGAGTATCGGTAAACGCTACCGTCGCCAAGACGAAATCGGAACTCCGTTTTGCGTAACGGTGGATTTCGAAAGTCTTGAAGACGGAAAAGTAACGATCCGTCATCGCGACAAAATGTCGCAGGATCGTATTTCGGTGGATCAGATTAAGAACTACTTGGACGATAAGTTAGTTAACTTTTAATCGGGGGGCTTCTTGAAAGAGACCATGACCGACACCAAAACAACGAACCAAAAAAACAAAGCCGTTTATTTCTTCTCAGCCGGGCAGACCGACGGTCACGCCGGCATGAAGAATATCTTGGGTGGTAAGGGAGCCAATCTCGCGGAGATGACTTCGCTGGGTTTGCCGGTGCCTCCCGGATTTACGATTTCAACTGAAATGTGCCAGGTGTTTTACGACAACGGCCAAAAACTTCCCGACGATTTGAAAAAGACCGTGATGGAAGCTTTGGCTCGAGTTGAAAAACTGCTCGGCAAAAAGTTTGGTGATGTTAGTTCTCCTTTGCTCGTCAGCGTTCGCTCAGGCGCTCGCGCTTCGATGCCGGGGATGATGGACACCATTTTGAATCTTGGTCTCAACGATCAAACGGTCGACGGTCTCGCAAAACAATCAAATAACCCACGCTTTGCTTGGGATTCGTATCGTCGTTTTCTCACGATGTACTCAAACGTCGTGATGGGCATGAATACGTCATTGCTTGAAGTCCTCATGGAAGACATGAAAGAGGCCAAGCACTACAAGCTGGATACTGAGTTAACCGCGGACGATCTCAAAACATTGGTCGGCAAATACAAAAAACAAATTCAAGAATCGACCGGCCGTGCGTTCCCAACGGATCCTTGGGAGCAGCTATGGGGTTCGATTTCAGCCGTCTTCAGAAGCTGGAATTCACCGCGTGCGATCACGTATCGTGGTCTTCATGGTTATCCAAGCAGCTGGGGAACCGCTGTGAATGTTCAGTCGATGGTATTTGGAAACATGGGTGATTCTTGCGCAACCGGCGTTGCCTTCACTCGTAATCCGTCGACGGGCGAAAAAGTATTCTTTGGCGAATTCTTAATCAACGCGCAAGGTGAAGACGTGGTTGCGGGGATTCGCACACCAAATCCTCTGACCAAACAATCGGCGGCTGGCACTGGCATGAAATCACTCGAAGAGTTGATGCCGAAAGCTTTCACGGAGCTCGTTGAAGTCTACAAAAAGCTCGAGTCGCACTACCGCGATATGCAAGACATCGAGTTCACAATTGAAAACAACAAACTTTGGATGCTGCAAACTCGTAACGGTAAGCGAACTGCGAAAGCCGCACTTAAAATCGCTTGCGACATGATGGATGAAAAACTGATCGGTGAAGACGAAGCGATTTTAAGAATCGCACCGAGTTCCCTCGATCAACTGCTTCACCCAACGCTCGATCCAAAAGCCGAAAAAACTTTGCTCTGCAAAGGTCTGCCGGCAAGTCCTGGTGGAGCGACCGGACAAATCGTTTTCACTTCTGAAGCGGCGGTTGAGTGGAACGCAAAAGGCAAAAAGACAATTCTCGTTCGCATCGAAACTTCGCCTGAAGACATCGAGGGCATGGTGAATGCTCAAGGCATTCTCACCACTCGTGGTGGCATGACGTCGCACGCAGCCGTTGTGGCGCGCGGGATGGGCAAATGCTGTGTTGCCGGTTGCGGTGACATCGACGTGGATGAACACAAACTCGAAATGCGCGTCAAAGGCTATGTGCTCAAAGAGGGTGATCAGATCACGCTTGATGGTGGCACTGGTGAAGTGTTCTTGGGCGAAGTGAAAACCATCGATCCAGAGCTCGACGAATACTTCGAGCGCATCATGAAACTCGCGGATCAAAAACGTAAGCTGGGTGTGCGCACCAATGCCGACACTCCGAACGACGCGAAAGTCGCGAAGAAATTTGGCGCTGAAGGAATCGGCCTTTGCCGTACGGAGCACATGTTCTTCGCCAGTGACCGCATCGATGTCATGCGCCAGATGATTATGGCGGACACGCTTGAAGAGCGTGTTGAGGCCCTCGATCAGTTATTGCCAATGCAAAAATCCGATTTCGTCGGTCTCTTTGAAACGATGAAAGGTTATCCAGTGACCATTCGTTTGCTGGATCCACCGCTACATGAATTCTTGCCGCACACAGAAGAAGAGATTCAAGAGTTGGCGACTCGCCTGAATTGGAATCCCGATCGTTTGCGCACAAAAGTTCGCAACTTAAAAGAATTCAACCCAATGCTTGGTCACCGCGGTTGTCGTTTGGCGATCACGTACCCTGAAATCTATCAAATGCAGGTGCGTGCGATCGCCGAAGCGGCCTGCGACGTGATCCAAAAAGATCCGAAGCATGCGCTCATTCCAGAAATCATGATCCCGCTCGTCGGAATGGACGGTGAACTCGAACGCCTTAAAAAACAGGCGGAAGAAGAAGTTGAGAAAGTCCAAAAAGAGCGTGGTGTGAAGTTTGACTATATGATCGGGACAATGATTGAGCTGCCGCGCGCAGCATTGCTCGCCGATGAAATTGCTCCGCACGCCGAATTTTTTAGTTTTGGAACCAACGATCTGACGCAGACGACTTTAGGCATCTCTCGCGACGATGCTGGTCGTTTCTTAAGCACTTATGTCACCGAAGGACTTTTGGATGCCGATCCATTTGCCTCTATTGACCAAAAAGGTGTTGGCAAATTGGTCGAAATGGCGGTTCAATTAGGACGAAGGGCTCGTCCCCAAATCAAATTGGGGGTGTGCGGCGAACATGGGGGAGACCCGAACAGCATTCAATTCTTCCATAATGTGGGATTGAATTACGTCAGTTGCTCTCCTTATCGTGTGCCGATTGCCCGGTTGGCTGCCGCTCATGCGGCATTGCGTCCGAACCTGAATTAAGGGTTCGGATTCATTGCGGAAGGTTTAGAAATTGCGCATCAAAAAGCTCGAACTCATCGGTTTTAAATCTTTTAAAGACCGCACGGTCATTCATTTCGATCAAGGGATCACTGGGATCGTTGGTCCCAATGGTTGCGGTAAATCGAATATCGTCGATGCCCTCGTTTGGGTGATGGGCGAAATGTCGGCGAAACATCTTCGTGGTTCATCGATGTCGGATGTGATCTTTGCCGGAGCCGATGGTTATTCGGCCTCCGGTCTCGCCGAAGTGTCATTGACGCTTGAAAACGATGGCGGCCCTTTTCCAGTTAAATATTTGAAGCACACAGAAGTCATGGTCACTCGTCGTCTGCACCGCGGTGGCGAGTCGGAGTACTTGATCAATAAAGAGCCGGCTCGTCTGCGCGACATCCATGAGATCTTCATGGACACAGGTGCTGGTTCAAAAGGCTTTTCGATCATCGAGCAAGGTGCGATCGGTAAAATCATCACGGCAAAACCAGAAGATCGCCGTGTTTTGATTGAAGAAGCGGCCGGTATTACGAAATTTAAAGTTCGTAAACGCGAATCACAACGTAAGATCCTGTCGACAGATCAAAACTTGGTTCGCTTGCAAGATATTTTGGGCGAACAAAAACGTCAGCTCGATTCATTGGAGCGCCAAGCGCAACGTGCGGATCGTTACCGCAATTTGAAACGCGATCTGCAAGAAAAAGAAGTTTTGCTCGCTTCAAAAAGCTACACCGCTTTACACACAGAATTTGAAGAGCTTGATAAAAATATTATGGAAGCGCGTGAGAAAGAGGCGACGTTTGAAGCCGATTTCTCAGGCCAAGAGACGCAAGTTCAGACTTTGCGTTTAGAGCTCTTGGAAAAAGAAAAAGCCGTTGAGTCGTATCAGAACCAACACGGTGAAGCGCAAAAAATCACGCGCGATTTGGAATTCCAAATTCGTGAATTGAATTTTGAAATCGAACAAAATCGTCGTTCGAGCGAAATGACCGGCAATATTCTCGAGCAATCACGCGCACGTTTGCTGGCTCTCGAAGAAGACATGGGCCGCGTATCAACTGATCTCACGACGGCGTCTGAAAAATACGAGCAGGTGAAAACACAGTCGGCAGAAAAAACGGCTGAGTTTCAAACCGTTCAAGCTCGTATTTCGACGGTGGATACAGAATTAACGGATCGTCGCCGCGAAATGCTCACCGTTTCACAAACTGAAACGCACTGGGGTGCTCGCGAACAGTCGTTGACTGAGAAAATCTCGGATCAAGAAGCACGCGTTGAAAATGTTCACGCTGTGACCAACGAACTCTCTGGCCAACGCCAGGAATTCGAAAAACGTCGCAATCAGATCTTCTCGAAATTAGAAGTTGAACGCCAAATGCAACTCGACATCATGAAGGATGTCGGCAACTTCGAAGAAAACCGTGATCTGTTGGCGAAACAGGTTGAGGAAAAGCGGACAGAAGCTGCTCAGTTCAAAGATTCTTTGAACGAAGTGGCGTCGCTTTTGTACGGACTCGAAAACTTGCAAGCGAACTTCGAAGGTTTCGAAGAAGGCGTTAAGCAAGTCATGCTCTGGCAGCGTTCACATGAAATGACCGTTGATGGTGGCATGCAGCCAGTGGCTGAACTCGTGGAAGTGCCAGAAAAGTTCGAACTCGCGATGGAAGCAGCGCTTGGCCAAAAACTGCAATTGTTGGTCGGTGAATCCGGCGATATGGCCTTGAGTGCTGTGGATCACTTGAAAGCTCAGTCATCGGGTCGTTCAAGCTTTGCGACTTCCGAATGGGTTCCAG